>Ga0156228_1222_pt1 | contig 28353 bp, 25 predicted proteins | sample RifCSPlowO2_12_FD_107876 | JGI IMG/M metagenome (GOLD analysis project Ga0156228, IMG submission 107876) | Betaproteobacteria bacterium RIFCSPLOWO2_12_FULL_65_110 | reverse complement strand
AGCACCACGGCGCCCAGACTGATCTGCGTGCCGATTATGATGTCAATTCTGACAAATTATCCGCGGCACTCCGGCCCACGCCCTGCCCACCGGTCCGTTGCCCGGCGCGCTAAAGCCGCGCCCTACGAGCACGTCCTTCGCCGCAGGGCGCAGATTCATCGCGCCATCGATCCCCCGCCGCAGGGCGCAGATTCATCGCGCCATCGATCCCCCGCCGCAGGGCGCGGATTCATCGCGCCATCGATGCCGATGGCTTCGGTTGTGCGGCGCGCTAAAGCCGCGCCCTACGTCCACTCCCCGCGCAGGATCCGTTCGGCCCAGAATAGGCCTACCACGGTCTTGGAATCGGTGATGCGCCCTTCCCGCACCCAGTCGAGCGCGGTCGCGAGGGGCAGCTTGAACACTTCCAGATGCTCGTCGGCGTCCGGTCTCGCCCCCTGGTGCGTGAGCCCGCGGGCGAGGAAGATCTCGATGCGCTCGTCCGAATAGCCCACCACCGGATGCGTCGTCGCGATATGGCGCCAGCTCGAGGCCGCGTAGCCGGTTTCCTCCAGCAGTTCGCGCCTGGCGCACGCAAGCGTTGTCTCTCCGGGGTCGATCTTGCCGGCAGGCAGTTCCAGAATGTCGCGCCGCAGCGCATAGCGGTACTGGCGCTCCATCACCAGTTCGCCCGACTCGAGCAGCGCGATGATCATCACCGCGCCGGGATGCTCGATGTACTCGCGTTCTGCGCTCACCCCGTCCGGAAGCCTCACCAGGTCCCGGTGCACCTGCAACAGCTTGCCCCGGAACACCCGCTCACCCCGGATCGTCTGCTCGGTGAGGTCCTTCTTCTCCCAGGCGAGTTCGGGTTTCTTGGTCATGGGCTATCGTGACACAGGCAAGGCATTCCGGCGCTCCCGACGTTCAAAGGGAAAATCGCGAGACTCGAAGCGGGGATTACAGCGCCTTGATGGAGTAGAAGCACAACTGCATCAGCGGCCCGGGCAGGATGCCGAGCAGCAGCACGGCAAGGCCGTTGGCCGACAGCAGCACGCCCATGTCCAGATGTGCATTCACGGGCGAGGTGTCCTGCGCCTCGTCGAAATACATCAGCTTGACCACGCGCAGATAGTAGAACGCGCCGATGAGCGAGAACATCACCGCCACGACCGCCAGCCACACCTGCCCTGCGGCGATGGTCGCCTGCAGCACCGAGAGCTTGGCATAGAAACCCGCCGTAGGCGGAATTCCCGCCAGCGAGAACATCAGCAGCAGCATGATGAATGCGAACCACGGGCTGCGCTGGTTGAGCCCCTTGAAACTGGAAAGGTTCTCCGCCTCGAATCCCGCGCGAGAGAGCAGGATGACCATGCCGAAGGCTCCCAGGCTCATCAGCACGTAGACCACCGCGTAGAACATGGACGCGCTGTAGGCGTCCGCAGCGTTCAGCCAGTTGTTGTTGACCACCCCGGAGAGCAGGCCCAGCAGCATGAAGCCCATGTGCGAGATGGTCGAATACGCGAGCATTCTCTTGATGTTGGTCTGCGCCAGCGCCGCCAGGTTGCCGATCGCCATCGACAGCACCGACATGATCACCAGCATCTGCTGCCAATCCACCGCGAGCGGGAGCAGCCCGTTCACGAGCAGCCGTATCGCCATGGCAAACGCCGCCAGCTTGGGCGCCGAGCCGATGAACAGCGTCACCGCGGTGGGCGCGCCGTGATACACGTCCGGAATCCACATGTGGAACGGGACCACGCCGAGCTTGAAGCCCAGCCCCGCGACCACGAACACCAGGCCGAACACCATCACCGTCTTGACCGGACGCCCTCCCTCCAGCGCCTTCGCCACTGCCGAAATATCCAGCGTGCCCGTGGCGCCGTAGATCATCGACATGCCGTACAGGAGCAGTCCCGAGGCGAGCGCGCCGAGCACGAAGTATTTCATGGCCGCCTCGGTGGAACTGGCCGAATCGCGGTTGAGCGCCACCAGCGCGTACAGGCACAGCGAGAGCAGTTCCAGACCCAGATACAAGGTGAGGAAGTGGTTGGCCGAGATCATCACCATCATGCCGAGCATGGCGAACAGCGTCAGCACGAAAAACTCGCCGGAGAGCAGGTCGCGATCAGACATGTAGCCGCGCGAATAGACCAGGCACGCAGCGACGGCGATGTAAGTGAGCATCTTCAGCAGGTTGCCCATGTAATCGGACACGAACATGTTGCTGAAGGTGTAAGTGACCCCGCCGCCGGTCCCCTGGACCACACCCACCGTCAGCACCGCGCAGCCGAGCAGCGTGAGCAGCGACAGCCCGTAGGTGATGCCGCGGTCGCGTCCCGGCATGACCAGATCGGCGATCAGGATCACCGAGGCCATCGCGACCAGAAAGATTTCGGCGTAGGCCGGCAGGAGGTCTGGCATGGGGACGCTCATAGCTTGCTCACCGCGACGTGCTTGAGCAGATCGTTGACCGACGCATGCATGATCTCGGTGAATGGCACCGGATACACGCCCAGCCACAGCACCGCGGCGGCGAGCAGCGCAAGGTAAAGGAACTCGCGGCCGTTGATATCCTGCAGCTTGGCGACCTGGTCATTGGCCACCGCACCGTAGATCACGCGCTTGTACATCCACAGCGTATAGGCGGCGCCCCAGATGAGCGTGGTGGCGGCGATGAACGCGAGCCAGAAATTGGCCTTCATCGCCCCCATGATGACCATGAACTCGCCGACGAACCCGGAAGTGCCCGGCAGGCCGCTGTTGGCCAGGGCAAACAGCATCATGAACGCGGCGAACCTGGGCATGGTGTTCACCACCCCGCCGTAGTCGGCGATCATGCGCGAGTGCATGCGGTCGTACATCACGCCCACGCAAAGGAACAGGGCGGCCGAGACGAAGCCGTGGGAGATCATCTGTACCAGCGCGCCCTCGACCCCGTAGGCGTTGAAAATGAAAAACCCGAGCGTGACGAACCCCATGTGGGAGATCGACGAATAGGCGATCAGCTTCTTCATGTCGGTCTGCACCAGCGCCACCAGGCCGATGTAGACCACGGCTATGAGGGACAGGGTGATCATGAACCCGGCGAGCGCGTGGCTCGCATCGGGCAGGATGGGCAGCGAGAAGCGCAGGAACGCGTAGGCGCCCAGCTTCAGCATGATCGCCGCCAGCACGGCCGACCCCCCTGTGGGCGCCTCGACGTGGGCATCGGGCAGCCAGGTGTGAACCGGCCACATCGGCACCTTGACCGAGAACGCCGCAAAGAACGCAAAGAACAGCAGCGTCTGCGCGGGCATCGCGAGCGGCAGCTTGTGGTAATCCAGGATAGAGAACGAGCCCCCGGACTTGTTGTACAGGTACAGCAGCGCGACCAGGAACAACAGCGACCCGAGCAAGGTGTAGAGGAAGAACTTGACCGCGGCATAGACGCGGTTCGGCCCGCCCCACACCCCGATCAGGATGTACATCGGAATCAGCGTCGCCTCGAAGTAGACGTAGAACAGCAGCGCATCCAATGATGCGAACACCCCGTTCAGCAGACCCGACAGGAAAAGGAAGGAGGCCATGTACTGCGCCACCCGGGACTGGATCACTTCCCAGCCCGCAATCACCACCAGCACGGTGATGAAGCTGTTCAGCAGGATGAACAGCACCGAAATGCCGTCCACCCCGAGATGGTAATTGACGTTGAAACGCGCTATCCACGGCGAGAACTCGACGAACTGCATGCTGCCGGTGCCGGTGTCAAAGCCGGTGACCAGCGGGATCGTCACCAGGAATCCCGCCACCGCGCCCACCAGCGCCAGCACCCGGGCCGTGCGGGCGGTCTTGTCCCCCCCGGTGGCGAGCACCACCAGGCCCGCGACGATGGGCAGCCAGATCGAAAGTGAAAGCCAGGGTGTCTGCATCGCCTACCCCGCCGCCGCAAGCATGCCGAACAGCGTCAGCAGCACGAACACGCCCAGGATCATCGAGAACGCGTAGTGATAGATGCGTCCGGACTGGAGTTCGCGCACCACGCCGCCGAACCAGCCCACCAGCTTCGCCGAGCCGTTGACCATGATGCCGTCGATCAGGGTCGCGTCGCCGAACTTCCACAGACCGGTTCCCACCTTCACCGCGCCGTTGGCGAAGAACCACTGGTTGAATTCGTCGAAGCCGTACTTGTGCTCCAGGATCGTGGTCAGCAGGCCCGCCTTCTCGCGCACCACCGCCGGCAGGTCCGGCCGGGCGATGTACAGGTACCAGGCGGTCGCGAGGCCCGCAACGGCGAACCAGAACGGCAGCGCGGTCAACCCGTGCGCCATCATGTTCCAAACGCCATGGAATTCATGCGCCATCTCGGCGATCCATTCGTGTTCGGCGGCGACGGCGATCGCGGTGCCGAAGTAGTCGCCGAAGACCACCCAGCCGATCACCCAGCCCGAGGCGATCGAGGGTATGGCGAGCAGGATGAGCGGGACGGTGATCACCGCCGCCGTCTCGCGCGGAGCGTGGCCCTGCCCGCCGTGCCCATGCCCGGCATGGCCGTGGCCCCCCGTATCGAAGCGCTCCTTGCCGTGGAAGGTGTAGAAAATCAGCCTGAAGGAGTACAGCGCCCCGATGAATACGCCGAACAGCGTCGCGAGATAGGCAAACCCCGCCCCGGCCGTATGCGTGGCGTGCACCGCCTCGATGATGGTGTCCTTGGAGAAAAAGCCCGCGAACGGCGGAAACCCCGCATTGGCGAGCGCCCCGATCAGCATGGTCGCGTAGGTGATCGGCATGTACTTGCGCAGCCCGCCCATCTTCCTCATGTCCTGCTCGTGGTGCAGAGCCACGATCACCGACCCTGCGCCGAGGAACAGCACCGCCTTGAAGAAGGCGTGGGTCATGAGGTGGAATATTGCCACCCCATAGGCGGAGGCGCCCAGGGCCACGGTCATGTACCCCAGTTGCGAGAGCGTCGAATAGGCAATCACGCGCTTGATGTCGTATTGCACCAGCGCCACCAGCGCCATGAAGAACGCGGTGATGCCCCCGATCACCAGCACGAACGAGCGCGCCGTGTCCGACAGTTCGAACAATGGCGACATTCTCGCCACCATGAAAATCCCGGCGGTCACCATGGTGGCCGCGTGGATCAACGCGGAGATCGGCGTCGGACCTTCCATCGAGTCGGGCAGCCAGACGTGCAGCGGGAACTGAGCCGACTTGCCCATGGCGCCGACGAAAAGTCCGATGCAGATCACCGTCAGCAGCGCCCAGGGCGTGCCGGGGAAAATCTCTATCGTAGAGCCGGACATCGCCGATGCCTGCGAGAACACGGCAGCGTAGTCGAGGGTGCCGAAATAGGCGAGCACCAGCGCTATGCCCATCAGGAATCCGAAGTCGCCGACGCGGTTCACCAGGAATGCCTTGAGGTTGGCGTAGATCGCCGTCGGACGCGTGTACCAGAAGCCGATCAGCAGGTAGGACACCAGGCCCACCGCCTCCCAGCCGAAGAACAGCTGGATGAAGTTGTTGGCCATCACCAGCATCAGCATCGAGAAGGTGAACAGCGAGATGTAGGCGAAGAAACGCTGGTACCCGGGATCGTCGGCCATGTAGCCGATGGTGTAGACGTGCACCATCAGCGACACGAAGCTGACCACTACCATCATCAGCGCCGACAGCCGGTCGATCAGGAAACCGATCTGGAAGCTGGTGCCCCCGGAGGTGAGCCAGGTATAGACCGGCCCGTTGTACAGATTGCCGTTGACCGTGTCGAAGAACACCACGCAGGAGGCCGCGAAGGACACCGCCACCGAGAGGATCGTCACCCAGTGGCTGCCCGCGCGCCCTATCGAGCGGCCGAACAGGCCGGCGATGATCGCACCGGCAAGCGGCGCGAGCGGCACGAGGAGGTAGAGTTGTTGCATCCCTGTCATTGCGTCAGCCCTTCAGGCTATCGAGGTCATCCACGTCGATCGTGTTCAGGCTGCGGAACAGAACCACCAGGATCGCCAGACCGATCGCGGATTCCGCGGCGGCCACGGTCAGGATGAAGAACACGAATACCTGTCCGGACATGTCCCCCAGGTAGTGGGAGAAGGCGAGAAAGTTCGTGTTCACCGCGAGCAGCATCAACTCGATCGCCATGAGCAGGATGATGACGTTCTTCCGGTTAAGGAAGATCCCCACGACGCTGATCGCGAACAGCACCGCTCCCAGAATCAGGAAATGCGACAGTGACAGCATGGTTCTCCCTATGCCTTTCCAGACGGCGCTGGCGGTTCCGTCTGCCTTTCCACATCTCCCGATTTTCGCCAGTTGCAGAGCAACTGGCGAAAATCGGGAGATCTATAGAAACCCCAATTCATCGGCGACGGTGGTATCGACACTCGATTCATGATCCGGTAGCTCAATCCTTCTTCTCCGACGGCATCGACACCAACCGCACGCGGTCCCCGCGCTTGACCGCGATCTGTTCGGAGGGTTTCTGGTACTTGGTGTCCTTGCGCTTGCGCATGGTCAGGGCGATCGCCGCGATGATCGCCACCAGCAGCACGACTGCCGCCAGTTCGAACGGATACGCGTAATCGGTGTACAGGATCCGTCCGAGTTCCTTGGTGTTGCTGTACCCCGCCCCGGGATCCGCGGGCGCGGGCAGCGTCTCCATCCCGAAATAGCGTCCGCCCAGGACGACAATCATCTCCACCACCATCAGGCCGCCCACGGTGAGCGCCAGCGGCAGGTTGCCCCAGAAGCCCTCGCGCAACCGTTCCAGGTTGATGTCGAGCATCATCACCACAAACAGGAACAGCACCATCACCGCACCGACGTACACCAGCACCAGCGCAATGGCCAGGAACTCCGCCCGCAGCAGCAGCCAGATCCCGGCGGCCGTAACGAACGCGAGCACCAGGTGCAGCGCCGCGACCACCGGGTTGCGCGCCGTGATGACACGCAGCGCCGCGAACACCAGAACGGCGGCAAAGAAGTAGAAGACGATGGTCTCGATGTTCATCTGTCCTACCGGTAGGCTGCGTCCTTGGCCCGGTCGCGGGCAATCTGCGCCTCGTACTTGTCTCCGACCGCAAGCAGCATTTCCTTGGTGAAGTACAGGTCGCTGCGCTTCTCGCCGTGAAACTCGAAAATGCTGGTTTCGACGATGGAATCGACCGGGCAGGACTCCTCGCAGAAGCCGCAGAATATGCACTTGGCCATGTCGATGTCGTAGCGGGTGGTGCGGCGGGTGCCATCGCCGCGCTCGGCCGTCTCGATGGTGATCGCCATCGCCGGGCAGACCGCCTCGCACAGCTTGCAGCCGATGCAGCGCTCCTCGCCGTTCGGGTAGCGGCGCAGCGCGTGCAGTCCGCGAAAGCGCGGGCTCAGGGGCGTCTTCTGCTCCGGATACAGCACCGTTATCTTGCGCCGGAACAGGTGGCGGCCGGTGACGGCCATGCCCTGCAGCAACTCCAGGAGCAGGTAGGTCTTGAAGAAGCCGCGCGCATTTTTCAACAGATGCTCGATCATCGCGCCTGTCCTAGTTGAAAATCGACCACGGCGTCTGCATCCATCCTGCAATCACGACCAGCCAGACCAGTGTCACCGGAATGAACACCTTCCAGCCCAGCCGCATGATCTGGTCGTAGCGATAGCGCGGGAACGTCGCCCGGAACCACAGATACAGAGAGAAAATGAAGAACACCTTGATCAGCAGCCAGATAAAGGTCGGAATCCCGTTGAACACGACGCTGTCGATCGGGGAGGCCCAGCCGCCGAAGAACATGACCGCAGTCAGGAAGGCGATGAGGATCATGTTCGAGTACTCCGCGAGCATGAACTGGGCGTAGGCCATGCCGGAGTATTCGACCATGTGACCGGCGACGATTTCGGATTCGCCCTCGACGACATCAAAGGGCGAGCGGTTGGTCTCGGCCACCCCGGACACAAAATACACGACCAGCATCGGCGCCAGAGGCAGCCAGTTCCAGGACAGGAAGTTGAGGCCCTTGTCGGCGAACATGCCGCGACCCTGTTGGGCGACGATATCCGACAGGTTCAGGCTGTGCGAAACCAGCAGCACGGACACCAGCGCGAAGCCCATCGCGATCTCGTAGGAGACGATCTGCGCCGCCGAGCGCATCGCCCCGAGGAATGCGTACTTGGAGTTGGATGCCCACCCGGAGATGATCACCCCGTACACCCCGCAGGAGGTCATCGCGATCAGGTAGAGCAGACCCGCATTGATGTCGGAGAGCACCACTTCGGGGCTGAACGGCATCACCGCCCAGGCAGCGAACGCCGGGGTGACGGCCAGCAGCGGCCCGAGCAGGAACATGAACTTGTTCGCGCCGCTGGGCACGATGATTTCCTTCAGCAGCAGCTTGATCCCGTCGGCAACGGGCTGCAGCAGCCCGTAAGGACCGACCCGTATCGGCCCGCGGCGAACCTGCATCCAGCCGATCAGCCAGCGCTCCCAGAGAGTCCCGTAGGCCACCGCGCCCTGGACCGGCGCCACGATCAGCGCGATCAGGATCAGGGTCTTGACAAGCGTGTAGACATGGCTTCCCCACACCGGCCCGAAATATGCCTGTGACAAGGCGAGGGCCTGAGCGGGAATCTGGAGCAGGAGGTCGATCATCTAGGCCCGCTCCACCGAAGTGATCTCACCATACATCGCGCCCAGGGCCGCGGTCGCCGGGTGGCCCGCGGCGATGCGCACGCAATCCGCAGGCAGCCCCTCGTCGCAGGCGAGTTCCAGCACCGCCTCGCCGCCCTCCTGGCGCACCCTCACCTTGGCCCCGGCAGCCACGCCGATCCGGGCCGCGAGGGCCGGATGCATCGATGCCATGGGCGTGCGGGCATCGCGCGTCTGCTGCAGCGAGGCGGCGCGGCGCACGATCGGGTCGGCAAAATAGATCGGCACATCGGCGATACGCTGCATGGCAGCCGAAGACTGCGGCGCCGGTTCCGCCTCCAGGCCCGATTCAACGCCGGTGACCCGGTTGTCCAGTCGCGCCGCGACCGCGTCGGGCGCGCAGGCTTCGTCGCGCACCTGTTCGCTGGTGTCGTAATCGAAGCCGGCCACCTCCAACAGATTGCCCAGCACACGCAGTACCTTCCAGCCCGGGCGCGCGTCCTCGAGCGGTCGCACCACACCGTTGAAACTCTGCATCCGGCCTTCGGTGCTGACGAACGTGCCCGAAGTCTCGGTATAGGGCGCGGTGGGCAGCAGCACGTGCGCGTAGTCGATTGCACGGCTACGAAAGGCGGACATCGCCACCACGAATTCCGCCGCTCGCATCGCGTTAGTGGCCGCGCGGGGATTGCCGCAGTCGAGTTCAGGCTCCACCCCGAGCAGCAGATAGGCCCTGCGCGGAGACTCGAGCATGGCCCGCGCATTGAGCCCGCGCTCGGCCGGCGTGCAGCGCGCGAGGTAGCCACCCACGCTGTTCGCGGCCTCTCCGAGGTATCCGAAACGCGCCCCCAGGGTGTCGGCCAGCGCCTGCGCGAGCGCGTGCAGGCGCGCCGCCCTGGGATGCTGTTGGACCGCGTTGCCGAGGAACAGCCCGGTGTTGGTGCCTGAGGCAAGACTCGCGGCGATCGCCTTCGCGGCGGCACCGGCGTTCGCGCCTGCCGCCAGGGCCGGCACCGGCTTGCCCCTGGCTTCGGCGGCAGCCCGCAGGACCTGCGCGAGCAAGTCCGGTAGTGCCGCCGGCGCGCACACCGCCTTGTTCGCGAGCGCGATCAGCGGATCGTCGCCGGCCACATGTATCAGGCTCACCTGTTGCCCGCGCTTTGCCGCCTGGCGCAGGCGATTGGCGATCAGCGGATGATCCTTGCGCAGGAACGATCCGGCCACCAGCACGCGGTCGAGCGCGCCCAGCTCGGCGATTTTCATTCCCAGCCAGGGCGCGCCTGCACGCTTGGCGTCGATCGAGAAATCCGCCTGGCGGAGCCGGAAATCGACATTCTCGCTTCCCAGGCCGCGCGCGAGCTTCGCGAGCAGCGCCATTTCCTCCAGCGTCGCATGGGGACTGGCGAGCGCGCCGATCTGTTCGGCACCGTGCCGGGAGCGGATTGCCCCGAGCCGCTTGGCGACATGCTCGAGGGCTTCCTGCCATTCGACCTCGCGCCACCCGCTGCCCTCGCGCAGCATCGGCTTGGTCAGGCGCTCCTCCGAGTTCAGCCCCTCGTAGGAGAACCGGTCCTTGTCCGAGATCCAGCACTCGTTGACCTGCTCGTTCTCCAGCGGCAGCACGCGCATGACCCGGTTGTGCTTCACCTGCACGACCAGGTTGGCGCCCAGGCCGTCGTGCGGACTCACCGACTTGCGCCGCGAGAGTTCCCAAGTGCGCGCGCTGTAGCGGAAGGGTTTGGAGGTGAGCGCGCCCACCGGGCAGATATCGATCATGTTGCCCGAGAGCTCCGAATCGACCGAGCGGCCGACGAAGGTGACGATCTCCGAATGCTCGCCGCGGCCCATCATGCCCAGCTCCATGACCCCGGCGATCTCCTGGCCGAAGCGCACGCAGCGCGTGCAGTGGATGCAGCGGCTCATCTCCTCCATGGAGACCAGCGGACCGACGCTCTTGTGCAGCACCACGCGCTTTTCTTCGGCGTAGCGCGACTGTCCCTTGCCGTAGCCCACTGCGAGGTCCTGCAGCTGGCATTCGCCGCCCTGATCGCAGATCGGGCAATCCAGCGGGTGATTGATCAGCAGGAACTCCATCACGCTGTTCTGCGCCTGCTTCGCCTGCTCGGACTGCGTCCAGACCTTCATGCCCTCCGCGGCCGGCGTCGCGCAGGCCGGCATCGGCTTGGGCGCCTTCTCCACCTGCACCAGGCACATGCGGCAGTTCGCCGCGATGGAAAGCTTCTTGTGATAGCAGAAGTGGGGCACGAAGATCCCCAGCCGGGTGGCCGCATCCATCACCGTCGCCCCCTGCGGCACCTCGACCGCGCGCCCGTCCACATCGAGCTTGAGCATCGCCGTCATACGGCAGCCTTGTTGCCAACCACTGCGGCGTGTGCACCCACCAGGCAGTGCTTGTGGTCGATGTGATACTGGAATTCATCGCGGAAATGCTTCACGAAACTCCTCACCGGCAGCGCCGCCGCATCCCCCAGCGCGCAGATCGTGCGTCCCATGATGTTCTCGGCGACGTTCGCAAGCAGATCCAGGTCCTCCTGGCGCCCGCGCCCGGATTCGATCCGGTGCACGACACGGTACATCCAGCCGGTACCTTCCCTGCAGGGCGTGCACTGGCCGCAGGATTCCTCGAAATAGAAATACGACAGGCGCTCCAGCGCCCGCACCATGCAGACGGTCTCGTCCATCACGATCACCGCACCGGACCCCAGCATCGAGCCGGCCTTGGCGATCGCGTCGTAATCCAGGTCCGTTTGCATCATGACCTGTCCTGGGACCACCGGAGCCGACGAGCCGCCGGGGATCACCGCCTTGATCCTGCGTCCACCGCGCATGCCGCCTGCCATCTCCAGCAGTTTCGCGAACGGCGTGCCGAGGCGGACCTCGTAGTTGCCCGGCCGTTCCACGTGCCCGGACACCGAGAAGATTTTGGTGCCGCCGTTGTTCGGCCGGCCCAGTTCGAGATAGGCCTGGCCGCCATTGAGCATGATCCATGGCACTGCGGCGAAGGTCTCGGTATTGTTGATCGTGGTAGGCCTGCCGTAGAGCCCGTAGCTCGCCGGGAACGGCGGCCTGAAGCGCGGCTGGCCCTTCTTGCCTTCTATCGACTCCAGCAGCGCGGTCTCCTCGCCGCAGATATACGCGCCCCAGCCGTGATGCGCGTACAGCTCCCACGAAAAGTCGCTGCCCAGGACGTTCCTGCCGATGTAGCCTGCCGCGCGCGCTTCGGCGAGCGCCTCTTCGAAGCGCTCGTAGATATCCCAGATCTCGCCGTGGATGTAGTTGTAGCCCGCTGTCGAGCCGGTCGCATAGACCCCGATCGCCATGCCCTCGATCACCTGATGCGGGTTATAGCGCAGGATGTCGCGGTCCTTGAAGGTTCCAGGCTCGCCTTCGTCTGAGTTGCACACCATGTACTTCGCCCCGGGAGCCTGGCGCGGCATGAAGCTCCACTTCAGGCCGGTCGGGAATCCCGCCCCGCCGCGCCCGCGCAGCGCCGACCTCTTCAGCTCTGCGATCACCGCATCGGGCGCCATTTTCTCGGCGAGGATCTTCTTCAGCGCCGCGTAACCGCCGCGCGCCTCGTAGTCCTTCAACCTCCAGTTCTCGCCGGTGATGCCCTTCATGAGGACAGCCTCGGGTCCGTAGATGCCGGGATCGAAGGGCGGATGGGCGGAATTCATTTCTGCAGTTCCGCGAGCATCTTGTCGATCGCCTCGGGCGTCATGAAGCTCGCCATCTTCTTGTTGTTCACCAGCACCACCGGTGCATCCCCGCAGGCGCCGAAGCACTCGCCCTGCTTGAGCGTGAAGCGCCCGTCCGGCGTGGTCTCGTTCCAGTCGATGCCCAGCTTCTTCTTCAGGTGTTCGGCCGCCTCCACCGCGCCCGAGAGGGCGCAGGGCAGGTTGGTACACACGCACAGCTTGTGCCCGCCCACCGGCGCAAGGTCGTACATCGTGTAGAAGCTTGCCACTTCGTACACGGCGACCGGCGCCATGCCGAGGTAGCCGGCCACGAAGTCCATCACCTCGGTCGACAGATGGCCCTTCTCCTCCTGCGCCAGCGCAAGCGCGGCCATAACCGCCGACTGCTTCTGGTCAGCCGGATATTTGGCCACCTCGGTGTCGATTTTCTTCAGGGATTCACCAGAAAGCATCAGCGGTCGATCTCGCCAAAAACGATATCCAGGGTGCCGATGATCGCCACCGCATCGGCAAGCATATGTCCCTTGGCCATGTAGCCCAGGGAGGAAAGATGTGCAAACCCAGGCGCGCGTATTTTCATCCGGTAGGGCATATTGGCGCCGTCGGAAATGACGTAGATGCCAAACTCCCCTTTGGGATGCTCGATCGCCGCGTAGGCCTCGCCCTCCGGAACATGCATGCCTTCGGTGAAAAGCTTGAAATGGTGTATGAGCTCTTCCATGTTGCTTTTCATCTCGACCCGAGAAGGCGGCGCCACCTTGTGGTTGTCAGTGATCACCGGCCCGGGATTTTCGCGCAGCCACTTGACGCATTGCTTGATGATGCGATTGGACTGGCGCATCTCCTCGACCCGCACCAGGTACCGGTCGTAGCAGTCGCCGTTCACGCCGACCGGAATGTCGAAATCGAGCCGGTCGTACACCGCATAAGGCTGCTTCCTGCGCAGATCCCATTCGACACCGGAGCCGCGCAGCATCGCGCCGGTAAACCCGAGATTGAGCGCCATCTCGGGCGGGACCACGCCGATGCCCACCGTGCGCTGCTTCCAGATGCGGTTGTCGGTGAGCAGGGTTTCATAATCGTCCACGCAACGCGGAAACCGATTGGTGAAATCCTCGACGAAGTCGAGCATCGACCCCAGGCGGTTTTCGTTCAGCTTTCCTGCCGTGCGCGCGCTGCGGTGACGCGAAACATCGTATCGCGGCATGCTGTCGGGCAGATCGCGGTAGACCCCGCCCGGCCGGTAGTAGGCTGCGTGCATCCGGGCGCCCGATACCGCCTCATACATGTCGAACAGGTCCTCGCGCTCCCTGAATGCGTAGATGAACATGGTCATCGCACCCAAGTCCAGGCCGTGTGCGCCGATCCAGAGCAGGTGATTCAGGAGCCGGGTGATCTCGTCGAACATGACGCGGATGTACTGGGCCCGCACCGGAACCTCTATCCCCAGCAGACGCTCCACCGCCAGGCAGTAGGCATGCTCGTTGGCCATCATCGACATGTAGTCCAGGCGATCCATGTACGGCAGCGCCTGCAGCCAGGTCTTGGTTTCGGCCAGCTTCTCGGTCGCGCGGTGCAGCATTCCGATGTGCGGATCGGCGCGCATGATGACCTCGCCGTCCAGTTCGAGCACCAGACGCAGCACGCCATGCGCCGCTGGATGCTGCGGCCCGAGGTTCATCGTGTAATTGCGGATCTCGGCCATCGCCTACTTCCGCGGCCTCAGTTCGCCGAATGCCTCTTCGCGGATGATCCGCGGCGTAACCTCGCGCGGCTCGATGCTGACCGGCTCGTAGATCACCCGCTTTTGTTCCGGGTCGTATCGCATCTCGACATTTCCGGAGATCGGGAAATCCTTGCGGAACGGATGGCCGATGAAACCGTAATCGGTGAGGATGCGCCGCAGGTCGGCGTGCCCGGAGAACATGATGCCGTAGAGGTCGAAGGCCTCGCGCTCGTACCAGCCTGCGCTCGCCCAGACCCCGGTCACCGACTCCACCACCGGGAATTCGTCATCCGGGACAAACACCTTCAGCCGAAGACGCCAGTTGTGCGCAACCGACAGCAACTGCGCCACCACCGCGAACCGCGCCGCGTTCCAGTGCCGGTCACCGTACTGTGAATAATCCACCCCGCAAAGGTCGATGAGCTGCTCGAAGCGGAGCGAAGGCGTGTCGTGGAGAGCATTCGCAACCGCGGCATAGTCCTCTGGCTTCACCACCAGCGCAAGCTCGCCCAGAGCCTCGGTGAGTGAAACGATCCTCGCGCCGAGCGCGGCCTCGAGAGCGGTTTTGAGCAGCTGGATTCTGGCGGCCATTCTTCTAGCGGGCGATGGTATTGGTGCGTTTGATCTTGTTATGCAGTTGCACCAGGCCGTAGATCAGCGCCTCGGCGGTCGGCGGACAGCCGGGAATGTACACGTCCACGGGTACGATGCGGTCGCAACCCCGCACCACCGAATAGGAATAGTGATAGTAACCCCCGCCATTGGCGCAGGAGCCCATGGATACCACCCACCGGGGTTCGGCCATCTGGTCGTAGACCTTGCGCAGCGCGGGCGCCATCTTGTTGCACAGCGTGCCGGCGACCACCATCAGGTCGGCCTGTCTGGGGCTGGGACGGAACACGATGCCGAAACGGTCCAGGTCGTAGCGCGCCGCCCCGGCATGCATCATCTCCACCGCACAGCACGCGAGCCCGAAGGCCATGGGCCACATCGATCCGGTGCGGGTCCAGTTGATGACTGTGTCAACGCTGGTGGTGATGAACCCTTGCTGCATCAGCCCTTCGGACGCACCCATGCTCACCCCCCCTGCTCGGCGGTCAATCCCGCTATTCCCATTCCAGCGCGCCCTTCATCCACTCGTAGACGAAACCGACGACGAGGATGGCGAGAAAGATCATCATGGACACGAAGCCGAACAGCCCGATCTCGTTCAGCGAAATCGCCCACGGAAACAGAAAGGCGATCTCTAGATCGAAGAGTATGAACAGGATGGCGACCAGGTAATAGCGCACGTCGAACTTCATGCGTGCGTCCTCGAACGCTTCAAAGCCGCACTCGTACGGGGAAAGCTTCTCGGAATCCGGGCGGTTGTGCCCGAGCATGATGGAGGCCATCCAGCCCATCGCCATCGGCGCGACGCCGCCGGCAAAGGCCACGAAGATGAAAAGCAGAATCGGAAAGTAATTATCCAGCACCGTTGCAGCCTTCGGTTACCGGGCAGCGCGCCAAAACGCCCACGCTCCACACCTGCGCCAACGACTTACACACGCTATGGCGTCCTTTCCAAAAAAAAGGGCTTGGATCGAAGCCCCGTAAGCTCCTGAACCAAGTCCCCCTTTGCCGTTGCGGACGAAGGTCGCAACGACTGCCTGCGCCTTCAGGCGATTTTTTCTATTGGTGCCGACGGAGAGACTCGAACTCTCACAGCTTTCGCCACCGCCCCCTCAAGACGGCGTGTCTACCAATTTCACCACGTCGGCATGAACAGGCTTGAAACCCAGCCGTGTCGCTTACGCGACTCCTTGCCACGCCCCAACCTGACGATATTGTACTACTACTTCGGAACCTCGTTTGCTCTCGAAGTCCCCGCGTCTCCGGACTTGCCGGCGGAATTCGTCTCTGGCGCCGCGGACTTGGCCGCGTCGGGTTGCCCCGGCGCAGTCGGCACCGCGGGCTGATCTTTGACCGCATCCATGACACCGCCGCTTGGTTTGGGTCGGTGCGTTGCGAGATAGGCGAGCGCCAGACTGGTTGCGAAGAAAATCGCAGCCAGTACAGCTGTCGTGCGCGAAAGGAAGTTCGCGGATCCCGTTGCACCAAACAGGCTGCCGGAGGAGCCGCTGCCGAAGGCCGCCCCCATGTCGGCGCCCTTGCCGTGCTGGAGCAACACCAGCCCGATGATTGTGATCGCAGCGATCACGTGAACCACAAGTATCACTACCAGCCAAATATCCATTTACATCCCATGTCAGTGCTTCTGGGCGGCCTCGCAGATTGCGACGAAATCGTCAGCAACCAGAGACGCGCCCCCAATCAATCCGCCGTCCACGTCGGGCATCGCGAACAATTCCTGCGCATTGTCCGGCTTCACGCTCCCGCCGTAGAGAATCGACACCTCGGCCGCCAGTCCCTTGTCTCGCTTGCCCACCAGCGCACGAATGAACTCGTGCATTGCCTGCGCCTGCCCCGGAGTCGCCGTCTTGCCGGTACCGATCGCCCACACGGGCTCGTAAGCGATCGCGGCGTTCGCAACCGCCGCCACGCCCGCGGCATTCAACACCGCGTCAAGCTGTCGCGCCACCACCGACTCGGTCTCCCCGCGGTCACGCTGTTCCAGAGTCTCGCCTGCGCACAATATGGGCGTAAGCCCCGCCCGCTGCGCCGCCATGAATTTCGCTGCGACCTGCTGGTCGGTCTCGCCGTACAGGCCGCGACGCTCGGAGTGGCCGACGATGACGTAGCGACAACCGAATTCGCGGAGCATGGCGCCGGAAACCTCGCCCGTATAGGCACCGACGTCGTGCTCGCTCAGGTTCTGCGCGCCCCAGGCGACCGGACTGCCTGCCAGCGCCGTGGCCACCTGATGCAAATACGGAAAGGGCGCGCACACTGCATAGCTGGTCCCTTCCCTCGGACCGAGCCGCGCTTTCAGTGCCGCGAGCAGCGCCTGGTTGGCCGCGAGGCTGCTGTGCATCTTCCAGTTGCCTGCTACGAGCCTGGCACGCATGGTTTTCGCCCGGGACCGTCAAACCAAAGGCTCGTATTTTAACTTCCCGGTGCTCCATGGGTCAATGGAAGTGACGGAACATTCAGGTGATTCGGTATGGTCCGCGCCAGCCCCGGCAGGCGCCCCTCCCTAACGCACAAACCGGATCTCGCCCTGGTGCTCGGGCCGCTTGCCGGTCTTGCCGGCGTAGAACCGTCGCAGTGCGTCCAGGTCCACGGTTTCGTCACCCGTCAATTCGAGATAGCCGCCGATGCCTATCCGCCTGTGAGGGTAATCGATGTAGGCGAGCGCAAGCGGCACCTTGGCCTCGAGCGCGAGATGGTAGAAGCCGGATTTCCAGCCATCGGTGCGCGAGCGAGTCCCCTCGGGCGTGATCGCCAGGTAGAAGCGCTTGCGCTGCGCAAACTCCCGCACCAGCCGCGCCGTCAATCCGGTTCGCTCGCGCCGGTTCACGGGAATGCCGCCGAGCCAGCGGAATATGCCGCCGAAGGGCCAGCGGAACAGCGTGTCCTTGGCCGCAAATCGGACCGGCAGCCATATTGCCGCACGCGTGACCATGCCGATGACGAAGTCCCAGTTCGACGTGTGCGGATAGAAGATCACCACGCACTTCTGAACCGGGGGCGGCACCAGTTCGACGCTCCAGCCGAACAGGCGCAGCAGCCACAGCGCAGACGTCTGCATCCAGGTCCTTCTCACTGTGCACCCTTTCCGGGACTCCGGAATCAACGCCCCGCCTCGACCGCCGCGGCGAGGGTCTTGGCCAGCGCGCGCACCTTGGTTTCGTCCTTGCCCTCGACCATGACGCGAAGTACGGGCTCGGTGCCCGAAGCGCGCAGCAGCACCCGGCCGTTTCGGCCCAGCGTCTTCTCCGCAGTCTGCTTGGCCTTCAGAACCGCCGGCTTCTTCTGCCAGTCGTAGCCGCGCTGCACGCTCACGTTGATGAGCACCTGAGGGTAAAGCCGGAGCTCCCGGGTGTACGCATCGAGCGTTGAGCGCTGCGTGCGCAGTGCCGAGAGCACCTGCAGCGCCGAGACGATGCCGTCGCCCGTCGTATGCTTGTCCAGGCAGATGATGTGGCCGGAATTCTCTCCCCCGAGCTGCCAGCGCTTCGACTGGAGCATCTCGAGGACGTAGCGGTCGCCCACCTTGGCCCGCGCAAACGGGATGCCCAGCTTGCCAAGCGCATTCTCCAGCGCAAGGTTGGTCATGAGGGTGCCGGCGACCCCGGCGACCCCGCCGTTGCGCACGCGCGCCTTGGCGATCACGTACAGGAGTTGGTCCCCGTCGTAGAGCGTGCCCTCGCCGTCGACCATCACCAGTCGGTCCCCATCGCCGTCCAGCGCGATCCCCAGGTCCGCATCGTTCTTGCGCACCGCTTCCTGCAGCGCCTTCGGTCTGGTGGCGCCGACCGCGTCGTTGATGTTGAAGCCATCCGGCGATACGCCGATCGCCTCGACATCGGCACCGAGCTCGTGCAGCACGTGCGGCGCGACGTGATAGGCGGCGCCGTTTGCGCAATCCACCACGATCTTCATGCCGCGCAGATCCAGGTTCTGGGGAAAGGTGCTCTTGCAGAACTCGATATAGCGGCCCGCGGCATCGTCCATGCGGCGCGCCTTGCCGAGCTTCGCGGATTCGTTGCAGCGCATCGTGTGCGCGAGCCCCGCCTCGATCTCGAGCTCAACCTCGTCGGCAAGCTTCGCACCGTCGGAGGCGAAGAACTTGATGCCGTTGTCCTCGAAGGGATTGTGCGAAGCGCTGATGACGATGCCCGCCTGCAGCCGCAACGCCCGCGTCAGATACGCTACCGCGGGCGTGGGCAGCGGACCGGTCAGCACGACGTCCACGCCCGCGGAGGACAGCCCGGCTTCGAGCGAAGCCTCGAGCATGTAGCCGGAGATCCGGGTGTCCTTGCCGATCAGCACCGCGGGACGCTCACCGCCCTTGGACGCCGATCCACGCATCCTCGCGCGCCTGACCAGCACCTCCCCTGCGGCATAACCCAGTCGCAGGACGAAATCCGGCGTGATCGGCGTCTGGCCTACCCTGCCCCGAACGCCGTCGGTGCCAAAGTATCTTCTGTTCACTCCAGTGTCCTGTTCCCCACCGCCGCCAGCACTGCAAGCGCGTCGCGCGTGGCGGCGACATCATGAACCCGCACGATTCTAGCCCCGTGCTGCACGGCGAGCAAAGCGGCTGCGATGCTTGCAGGCAGGCGCTCCCGCGCGGGCCGGCCGGTAATCGCACCCAGCGTCGACTTGCGCGACAGTCCGACAAGTACCGGCGCGCCCAACTCGGCGAGCCGGTCCAGGTTGCGCAGCAACTCGAGGTTGTGTCCTGCCGTCTTGCCAAAACCGAAGCCGGGATCGATCGCAACGCGCTCGCGTGCAATGCCGGTCGCCACGGCGGCATCCATCCGCTCCAGAAGGAAGCCCCTTACCTCCCCGACGACGTTCTCGTAATGCGGCGCGGCCTGCATCGTGCGCGGCTCCCCCCGCATGTGCATCATGCACACCCCCACCTCGGAGGCGGCAGCCGTCTCCAGCGCGCCCGGCGAGCGCAGCGCAGTCACGTCGTTGATGACCGATGCGCCTTCGGCGATCGCTGCCTGCATGACCTGCGGCTTGATGGTATCCAACGCAATGGGGACCGCGGCATCGCGCAATGCACGCAGTACGGGCAACACCCGCCGCAGCTCCTCTGCCGCGTCGACCGGCTGCGCACCGGGGCGGGTCGATTCGCCACCGATGTCGATCAGGTCCGCGCCCTCCTCGATCAGGCGCCACGCATGTGCGATGGCCTGCTGCGGATCAAGAAACCGGCCACCGTCGGAGAAGGAGTCCGGCGTGACATTCACCACGCCCATGAGCAGCGGACAGGAATAGTCGAGCCTGAAACGCCCGCATTGCCAGATGGGCGGGGGCGAGGCGCGGGAAGCGGGACGCGGCGAGGACTGCGGCATTGGAGCGAGGATTTTACTCCTCACCCCTCGAGGCCCCGCGCCTCTTTCAGGCGGCCGGCGCAGGTTCTGCCGCGCCCGTCGTGGTTCCCTGCTGCGGCGGTTGCTGCGGCGGCTGCGCGGGCTTGGGCGGCCGCGGCGGTTCCCCCGCCATGATGTCATTCAGCTGATCGGCGTCGAGGGTCTCCCATTCGAGCAGCGCCTTCGCCATGATCTCGACCTTTTCGCGGTTGGCTTCGATGAGTTTCCTCGCGACCTGGTACTGCTCATCGACGATGCGCCGAATCTCGTAGTCGACCCTCTGCAGGGTGGATTCGGACACGTTCTTGTGCGTGGTGACCGAGCGGCCGAGGAATATCTCGCCCTCGTTTTCGCCGTAGACCATGGGCCCCAGCGCATCGGACATGCCCCACTGCGTGACCATCCGCCGCGCAATTTCGGTCGCGCGCTCGAAGTCATTGGCGGCGCCGGTGGTCATCTGGTGCATGAAGATCTCTTCCGCGATTCGGCCGCCGAACAGTACCGAGATGGTATGAAGCAGCCGATCGCGGTCCTGGCTGTAGCGGTCTTCAGTGGGCAACTGCATGGTCACGCCCAGCGCCCGCCCGCGCGGGATGATGGTGACCTTGTGCACCGGATCGGTCTTGGGCAGCAATTTCGCCACCACCACGTGGCCGGACTCGTGATAGGCAGTGTTGCGCCGCTCCTCCTCGGGCATGACCATCGAGCGCCGCTCCGCGCCCATGATGATCTTGTCCTTGGCGCGCTCGAAATCCTCCATGTCGACCAGGCGCTTGTTCTTGCGCGCGGCGAACAGCGCCGCCTCGTTGATGAGGTTCGCCAGGTCGGCACCGGAAAACCCCGGCGTACCCCGCGCAATGATTTCCGCCTTCACGTCGGGGGCGAGCGGGACCTTGCGCATGTGCACGAGCAGGATCATTTCGCGGCCGCGGATATCGGGCAGCGGCACCACGACCTGGCGGTCGAAACGGCCCGGGCGCATCAGCGCCGGGTCCAGCACGTCCGGCCGGTTGGTGGCCGCAATGACGATCACGCCGGCCGTCCCCTCGAAACCGTCCATCTCGACCAGCAACTGGTTCAGCGTCTGTTCGCGCTCGTCGTTGCCGCCACCCAGGCCCGCACCGCGCTGGCGCCCGACCGCGTCGAGCTCGTCGATGAACACGATGCAGGGCGCATGCTTTTTCGCCTGCTCGAACATGTCGCGCACCCGCGCCGCGCCCACACCCACGAACATTTCGACGAAGTCCGAGCCGGAGATCGAGAAGAACGGCACCTTGGCCTCGCCCGCGATCGCGCGCGCAAGCAGCGTCTTGCCGGTGCCCGGATTGCCGACCATCAGCACCCCTTTCGGTATGCGGCCGCCCAGCTTCTGGAACTTGGTGGGGTCGCGCAGGAAATCCACCAGCTCCGACACCTCCTCCTTGGCCTCGTCGCAGCCGGCGACATCGGCGAAGGTGACGTTGTTGCTCGACTCGTCCATCATGCGCGCGCGCGACTTGCCGAAAGAGAATGCCCCGCCCCGGCCCCCGCCCTGCATCTGGCGCATGAAGAATACCCACACGCCGATCAGCAGCAGCATCGGGAACCAGGACACGAAGATGTTCATGAGCAGCGAAGGCTCTTCGTCGGGCTTGGCCTCGATCTTCACGCCGTACTTGAGCAGGTCGGACACCAGCCAGATGTCCCCCGGTGAGTACACCGTGACGCGCTTCTTGTCGGTGGTGCTCGCCTTGATGATGCGGCCTTCGATCAGCACCTTCTCGATGCGCCCCGCCTTCACCTCATCGATGAACTGCGAATACTCCATCGGTGCCTGAACCGCCTGGCGGGTGTTGAACTGATTGAACACCGTCATCAGCACCAGGCCGATGACCAGCCAGATCACGAGATTCTTGAACATGCTATTCAATGTATTTCCTTTACGCGCACCACTGTGTATCGGTCATTCTAATCGCATCCTGAGTGCGGGGCCAGTGCTCAAAAGGCGTTCCGGATCAATGAATTCGGAAGCCGGCCCGGATCCAATTCAACGCCAAACCCCCGCTGTGCGCCCCCCGGCTAGTGTGCCTGCGGTTTCAGTCCCTTGCCCAGCAGGTACATTTCGGCCGACCCTCCGCGCGACGCCTTGGGCTTGCGCGATGCCACCGACACGAAACAACGCCGCATTGCGGCCAGAAACTCCGGATACCCCGCACCCTGGAACGCTTTGACCAGGAACGCACCCCGGGGTTTCAGATTCGCCTGCGCAAATTCCAGCGCGAGCTCGCAAAGATGCGCCGCCCGCGCCTGATCGCTGGCGCCCACACCCGTTAGATTGGGTGCCATATCCGAAACCACAAGGTCGGCTTTTTCGCCCCCCAACGCCTGCATCGCGCTTCCCAGGACCGCCGCTTCGCGAAAATCGCCCTCGATGGCCGTGACGCCGGCGATCGGGCTCATGGGCAGGATATCGACCGCGATAACCCGCCCGCCGGGCCGCACGCGCTCCGCGATCACCTGCGACCAGCTCCCCGGGGCGGCGCCCAGGTCAACCACGGTCTGCCCCCGATGCAGGAGCCGGTCGCGATCGTCGATCTCGATCAGTTTGTAGGCGGCGCGCGAGCGATACCCGCTGGCCACCGCCCGCTGCACGTAAGGGTCGGCGACATGCGCTTGCATCCAGGCCCTGGATTTCGCCTTGCGCTTCATGAAAATGGTTCCGGTCCGGGGCGTCGGCCGATAAGCGATTCGGAAACGGCCCCCGGAACGCCCCCGCGTCGAACCCGTTCACATACAATATGATCGATGAAACAGATCAACTCCGCCGACCGCCGCTCGCTCAGGGCGCGCGCTCATGTGCTGCATCCGGTCGTGATCGTCAGCAGCGCCGGTCTGGCCGACAGCGTCGTGGCCGAAATCGAGCGTTGCCTCAAAGCCCACGAACTCATCAAGATCAGGGTGTTCAGCGACGACCGGCTGCAACGCGCGGATCTGCTCGCGCAGATCTGCGAGCGCACCGGCGCATCCCCGGTTCAGCACATCGGCAAGATCCTGGTGGTTTACCGCCAGAAGCCGGAACCGCCTGCGCCGGAGCGCTCGCCGGCTGCCGGATCGAAAGCGAAGGCACCGCCGCGCCGCAAGCCGGGTCCGGATCGCCGCAGTCAGGCTGCACCTCCGGGCAGCCGCGGTTCGATTCCGCGGCGCCAGACCGCGCGCCCTGCATCGCGCCGCCGACCCTAGCGCCCCTAAGCCGGACGAGCCGGACCCAAACGGGCTGCCTTGCTTTGACGCCCCTACTCTCTCGATTTCGGACCGTTGCAACTGCGCAACGGTCCGAAATCGAGAGACGTATGCAAAACCGAATTCTTCTCCAGAATCGTCAACAGTAAGCTCGTAAGTGACTAACACCAGCCCCCAGCGCGCGAAACCCTACTCGTAGCGCACGTCCAGTATTTCGTATTGTCTCACCCCGCCGGGGGTCACCACATCGACCGCGTCCCCCGCGTACTTGCCGATCAACGCGCGGGCAATCGGCGAGCTGATCGAGATCTTGGCTTTCTTGATGTCGGCCTCGTCCTCGCCGACGATCTGATAGGTCACCGCCTCGCTGCCGTCCAGGTCCTTCAGATCCACGGTCGCGCCGAACACGCAGCGGCCCTCGGCGTCCAGCAGCTTGGGATCGATGATCTGCGCATTCGCGAGCTTGGATTCGATCTCGGCGATGCGCCCCTCGAGGAAGCTCTGCCGCTCCTTGGCAGCGTCGTACTCGGCGTTTTCCGACAGGTCCCCATGCGAGCGCGCATCGGCGATCCCCGTAATGGCCCTGGGACGGTCCACTGTCTTGAGGCGGTGGAGCTCGATGCGGAGCATTTCAGCGCCGGCAACGGTGACAGGAGTCTTTGCCATTTCGACGATCCAAGAAAAAGCAAACCGCCAGGACGCTTGGCGCGCCGAGAAAACGGTTGGGGGACACGCTGAATCGGAGGCGGCGTCAGCGCCGCCGCAACAGCTTTTACATTAGCACACTTTTGCACCTGCGTAACCGCCGCGTGGCCGGCTTCGCGGCTGCGCCGCTACAGGGTGGCGTGCAGGCTCTGGAGGTCGTAGGGCACCAGACCCTGCAGGTGCCGGATCGCGGCACACGCGGCCCGCGCCCCGGCGATGGTGGTGTAGTAGGTGATTCGCTGCGCAAGGGCGTTGGTCCGAATAGCACGCGAGTCGGAGACCGCACTGCGCTTGCCCTCGACGGTATTGATGATTAGGCTCACCTCGGCGTTCTTCATCATGTCTACGATGTGCGGTCGGCCCTCGGCCACCTTGTTCACCGCGGCCACTGCAATTCCATGCGCCGCGAGCACGGCCGCGGTCCCGCGAGTGGCAAGCAGCGTGAAACCCTGTTCTGCGAGTTCGCGGGCCACCTCAACCGCCGCCAGCTTGTCGCTGTCGCGCACGCTGATGAATGCCCGTCCGCCCTGCGGCAGCTTGATGCCCGCACCCATCTGCGACTTGACGAACGCTTCGCCGAAGGAATAGCCGATGCCCATCACCTCGCCGGTGGATTTCATTTCCGGCCCGAGGAGGGAGTCCACGCCCGGGAACTTGATGAACGGGAACACGGCCTCCTTGACCGAGAAGTAAGGCGGCACGACCTCGCGCACGACCCCCTGCTCGTCCAGCGACTTGCCCACCATGCAGCGCGCGGCGATCTTGGCCAGCGCCATCCCCGTCGCCTTAGACACGAACGGGACGGTGCGCGAGGCGCGCGGGTTCACCTCCAGCACATAGACGATGTCGCGCTGGATCGCGAACTGCACGTTCATCAGCCCCACCACGCCCAGCGCGTGCGCCATGGCCACGGTCTGCCGGCGCAGTTCGCGCTCGACATGCGAGGGCAGCGTATAGGGCGGCAGCGAGCAGGCCGAATCACCCGAGTGCACCCCGGCCTGCTCGATGTGCTCCATGACCCCGCCGATCAGCACGCGCCGGCCGTCGCAGACGGCATCGACGTCGACCTCGGTGGCGTCGTCCAGAAACCGGTCGAGCAGGACGGGGCTGTCGTTGGACACCTTGACCGCCTCGCGCATGTACCGCTCGAGGTCGCGCTGCTCGTGCACGATCTCCATGGCACGGCCGCCGAGCACGTAGCTGGGCCGCACCACGAGCGGGTAGCCGATCTCCTGTGCAAGCGCGAGCGCTTCGCTCTCGGTACGGGCGGTCCGGTTGGGCGGCTGCTTGAGGCCCAGGTCGTTAAGCAGCTTCTGGAAGCGCTCCCGGTCCTCCGCCACGTCGATCATGTCGGGCGTGGTCCCGATGATGGGCACGCCGTTCTTCTCCAGGTCGCGCGCGAGCTTCAGCGGGGTCTGGCCGCCGTACTGGACGATGACCCCGAGCGGCTTTTCGATGTGGACGATCTCCAGCACGTCCTCCAGCGTAACCGGCTCGAAGTACAGGCGGTCCGACGTGTCGTAGTCGGTCGACACCGTCTCCGGATTGCAGTTGACCATGATGGTTTCGTAGCCGTCCTCGCGCAGCGCCAAGGCTGCGTGCACGCAGCAGTAATCGAACTCGATGCCCTGCCCGATGCGGTTGGGTCCGCCACCCAGAACCATGACCTTCTTGCGCGTCGTGGGCTGCGCCTCGCATTCCTCCTCGTAGGTGGAATACATGTAGGCGGTGGTGGTCGCGAACTCCGCAGCGCACGTATCCACGCGCTTGTACACCGGGCGCACCCCGAAGCCGTGCCTGCGCGCGCGCACCTGGGTCTCGCTCGACTTCACGAGCTTGGCGATGCGCCGGTCCGAAAAGCCCTTGCGCTTGAGCCTGCGCAACAACTCGGCGTCCAGATCGGCAAGGGACTTGTCGTCGAGGTCCACCTCTATCCTGACGATCTCCTCGATCTGCGCGAGGAACCACGGATCGATGCGCGTGAGCCGGTGCACTTCCTCCAGCGTAAAGCCGTTTTCGAAGGCGTCGCCCACGTACCAGATGCGTTCCGGCCCCGGCTCGCCGAGTTCCTTTTCGATGGTTTCGCGGTCCGTGGTTTTCTGGTTGAGCCCGTCCACGCCCACTTCCAGGCCGCGCAGCGCCTTCTGGAACGATTCCTGGAAGGTGCGCCCGATGGCCATCACCTCGCCCACCGACTTCATCTGGGTGGTCAGGCGGTCATTCGCCTGCGGGAACTTCTCGAAGGCGAAGCGCGGCACCTTGGTGACCACATAGTCGATCGTGGGCTCGAACGAGGCCGGCGTCGCCCCGCCGGTGATTTCGTTGGCGAGTTCATCGAGCGTGTAGCCCACCGCCAGCTTGGCCGCCACCTTGGCGATCGGAAAGCCGGTCGCCTTGGATGCCAGCGCCGAGGAACGCGACACGCGCGGGTTCATCTCGATCACCACCATGCGCCCATCGGCCGGGTTGATCGCGAACTGGACGTTCGAACCGCCCGTGTCCACGCCGATCTCGCGCAGCACCGCGATAGAGGCGTCGCGCATGATCTGGTATTCCTTGTCGGTGAGCGTCTGCGCCGGCGCCACCGTGATCGAGTCGCCCGTGTGCACGCCCATCGGGTCGAGGTTCTCGATCGAGCAGATGACGATGCAGTTGTCCTTGCTGTCGCGCACCACCTCCATCTCGAATTCCTTCCAGCCGATCACCGACTCCTCGATCAGCAGCTCGCCGGTGGGCGAGGCGTCCAGGCCACGCCCGCAGATTTCCACGAACTCCTGGCGGTTGTAGGCGATGCCGCCCCCGGAGCCCCCAAGCGTGAAAGAGGGCCGGATCACCGCCGGATATCCGATCGCCGCCTGCACCTGCAGCGCCTCCTCCATGGAATGCGCCAGCGCCGAGCGCGGACAGGCAAGGCCGATCTTCGCCATCGCGTGCTTGAATTTCAGGCGGTCCTCGGCCTTGTCGATCGCCTCTCGCGAGGCGCCGATCAGTTCGACCTTGTAGCGCGCGAGGATCCCCTCGCGCGCAAGATCGAGCGCGCAGTTGAGCGCGGTCTGCCCGCCCATCGTGGGCAGCAGCGCGTCGGGCCGCTCGCGGGCGATGATGGACTCCACCACCGGCCAGATGACCGGCTCGATATAGGTGACATCGGCCATCTGCGGATCGGTCATGATCGTCGCCGGGTTCGAGTTGATCAGAATCAGGCGATAGCCTTCCTCGCGCAGCGCCTTGCAGGCCTGCGCGCCGGAATAATCGAACTCGCATGCCTGGCCGATGACGATCGGTCCGGCGCCGATGAGCAATATGGACTTGATGTCGGTGCGCTTGGGCATTTTCTAGGAGCCGGCCCTGCGCTCGTCCATCATCGCTGCGAAACGGTCGAACAAGTAGCCCACATCGTGCGGACCGGGGCTCGCTTCGGGATGGCCCTGAAAGCAGAACGCCGGCCGGTCGGTGCGCGCCAGACCCTGAAGCGAGCCGTCGAACAGCGACACGTGGGTCGCGCGCAGGCCGGCCGGCAGCGTCGCCGGGTCGACCGCGAAACCGTGGTTCTGGCTCGTGATCACCACCCGCCCGGTGTCCAGGTCCTTCACCGGATGGTTCGCGCCGTGGTGGCCGAACTTCATCTTCATGGTCTTCGCGCCGCAGGCCAGCGCCATCAACTGGTGCCCCAGGCAGATGCCGAACACGGGAATCCGGGTCGATTCCATCAACTCGCGGATCGCGGCAATCGCGTAATCGCAGGGCTCCGGGTCGCCCGGTCCGTTGGAAAGGAACACACCATCGGGTTTGAGCGCGAGGACTGCTTTCGCGCTCGCCGTCGCCGGCAGCACCGTGATGCGGCAGGCGCGGTCGGCCAGCATGCGCAGGATATTGCGCTTGACGCCGTAGTCGTAGGCGACGACGTGAAATCGGGCGCCGGCAGGCTCGCGATGCCCTTTGCCCAATTCCCAGCCGCCCTGGGTCCACTCGTAGGCTGTGGCGGTGGTCACGACCCGGGCGAGGTCCATGCCGGCAAGGCCGGGAAACGCGCGCGCCTTGGCGATCGCGGCCTGCTCGTCGACCTGCCCTGCCATGATCGCGCCGCCCTGCGCGCCCTTCTCGCGCAGGATGCGCGTCAGGCGCCGCGTGTCGATGTCGGCGATGGCCACGACGCGGTGCTGCTTCAGGCAATCGGGCAGCGTCCGCTCGGCGCGCCAGCTGGACATGCGCGCCGGAAGGTCCCGGATCACCAGCCCCGAGGCGTAGATCTGCGCCGACTCCTCGTCCTCACGGTTCACGCCGGTGTTGCCGATATGCGGACTGGTGAGCGTGACGATCTGGCGGCAATACGACGGGTCGGTCAGGATTTCCTGATAGCCGGTGATCGCGGTGTTGAACACGACCTCCCCCGAGGCCAGGCCGTCG
>Ga0156228_1148_pt1 | contig 33196 bp, 32 predicted proteins | sample RifCSPlowO2_12_FD_107876 | JGI IMG/M metagenome (GOLD analysis project Ga0156228, IMG submission 107876) | Betaproteobacteria bacterium RIFCSPLOWO2_12_FULL_65_110 | reverse complement strand
CGCGCGAGGTCGAGGTGCTGCTCGACTGCGGCGCGTTCGCCGACGATTCCCCCGGCGTGCTCGGCTTCGGCCTACTGTGCGCTCGCGGGCCTTACCGCTTTCCCCATGTGCGCTGCCACGGCCGGCTCGTCTACACCAACAAGCTGCGCTTCGGCGCGTTCCGCGGCTTCGGCAACCCGCAGGTGAGCTTCGCCGGCGAGTCGCAGATCGACGATATCGCCGAGAAGCTCGGCATGGACCCGATCGAGCTGCGGCTGAAGAACATTCTCCGCGGTGACGACCGCTCGCTCGGCGGACAGATGCTGTTCTCGAACGGACTCAAGGACTGTGTCGAGCGCGCGCGAGATGCCTCCGGCTGGGTCCAATGGACCAACGGCGGTGCACCCGCGCCGTCGGCGCCGGGGAAAAAGCGCGCGCTGGGCTTCGCGCTGTGCGGGCATATCAGCGGGCTGCTCGCCTCCGGCGCAATCGTGCGCATGCTCGAAGACGGCACGGTGGTCCTGAACGTGGGCGCGAACGACATAGGTCAGGGCTCCGACACCGTGCTGTCGCAGATTTGCGCCGAAGCGCTCAAGATCCCACTGGAAAACGTGGCCTTCGTCAGCCCGGACACCGACGGCTCGCCATTCAACTGGGGCACCACCGCGAGCCGGGTAACGTTCATGACCGGGCGCGCGGTCGTCGGCGCTGCCGCCGAAGTGGAGAAACAGCTCAAGCAGCAGGCGTCCGAAATGCTGGAATGCTCAGCCGAGGATCTGGAACTCGTCGCCGGCGGCGCGGTCGCCGTCAAGGGCGTTCCGGAAAAGAAAGTCGGCTTTTTCGAGATCGCCAAGCGTTCGCACTGGTTTGCGGGTGGTCCCATCATCGGCAGCCATTCGTGGGTGTACGACCGCCCGACGATCGATCCCAAACGCGCCGCGGCGATCGGGTTGCCGTTCCCGCGCATCGGCGCCTACAGCTTCAGCGCGACCATGGTCGACGTGGAAGTGGACGAGGTCACGGGCGCCGCGGAGGTGAAGCGTGCATGGTCGGCGTGCGACGTCGGCCGCGCGATCAACCCGCTGCTGGTCGAGGGGCAGATCGAGGGCGGGGTCGCGCAGGGAATAGGATTCGCGCTGGTGGAGGAAATGGTCTGGGACGGCGCCCGTCTCGCCAATCCCACGCTCATGGATTACAAGATCCCGACCACCCGGGAGGTGCCCTACGAGCTGCATCCGATCATTGTCGAGTCGCACGACGCAGATGGTCCGTTCGGCGCCAAGGGCGTGGGCGAGGTCTGCCTAGTGCCGGTGCCGGCCGCCGTCCGCAACGCCGTCAAGCGCGCCACCGGCGTGCGTCTGTTCAAGTTGCCGCTCACGGCGGAGCGGATTCTGCGTGGCATGCTGGGGAAAAACTGAAATGGGATGAGTTGTAGCGCGAGATAGGTGCCCTGCTGCTTGACCGGTGCATCCCTCGCAATCGAGCAATCATGCAATTGTTGAAAGGAGTGAAATCATGTTCGACAAACGCCAGTTCCTGAAGACCGCGACAGTTTTGGCCTCCGCCATGATGTTCGCGATACCCGCACACGCGCAGCAGCCCGAGGAAGTCAGCTATCTCCTGCCGGCGCCTGCGTTCCTTCCGGCCTTCGGTCCGTGGATGGTCGCGCAGGCGCGCGGTTACTACGCGAAGGAGGGACTGAAAGTGAACTTCGTCGTCGGCAAGGGCGGCGTCGACGTGGCCAAACAGGTCGGCGCCGGAAACGCGGCCATCGGCGGGGCGATCGGCGATACGCCGATCATCGCGCGGGCCCAAGGCATCCCCGTCAAAGCGGTGGCTGTGCTGGGCGGGAAGTCGCTGACCCAGCTGGTCGTACACGCGAACAAGGGCATCAACGGCCCGAAGGGACTCAAAGGCAAGGTCATCACCACGATGGCCTACCAGGACACGACCTTCTTCTCGCTGCTGGGCATGCTCGCCAGCGCAGGCCTGTCCAAGGCCGACGTCGACGCGCAGGCGGCCGGGCCCGCCGGTGTCTGGCAGCTGTTCGCGGCCGGCAAGGCCGACGCGATGGCCGCCGTGCCGGACTGGATAGTGTCGGCGGAGCAGGCTGGCGCAAAAGTAAATGTCTATTCCTCAGACGAATATTTCAAGAGCATGGCGCAGGCCATCCTCGCCTCCGATGAACTCATCGAAAAGCGTCCAGAGCTGATCGGGAAGCTCGTGCGCGCAACACTGCACGGCATGCAGGACATCATGAAGGATCCGGCCGGCGCCGCGCGCGACTACGTCAGAGCGGTGCCGCAGAACAAGGGAAAAGAGGCTTATATCGAAGCGGTCTTCAAGCTCTACAACCTCTATGTGTACCCGGGCCAGAAGGTTCTGGGCGCGATGGATCCGGAGCGCCTCGCCGCCGTGCAGAAGTTCTACGTGAAGGAAGGCATCGTGCCCAAGGAAACACCGATCGCCGACCTCTATACGAACAAGTTCATCCAATAAGGCGGCAGTCCCGGGCGCGAGCGCGGCTAGCGTGTCCAAGAGTCTGAACCAGAACACGGTCATAGCGAGCGCTGCGGTGCTGGTGGTGTTTCTCGCCGCCTGGGAATGGCTGCCCGGTTTGGCGAAAATCCCCCCGTTCATCCTGCCACCACCGTCGCGGGTTTGGACGGAGTTCCTGCGCATGAGCGCGAACGAACGGCTCTGGTATCACTCGATGATCACGTCGCTGGAAGTCGTGGTCGGATTTCTGCTCGGATCGCTGCTGGGTGTCGTGATCGGGTTCGTGCTCGGCATGGCGCCACGCGCGGAGATGGTGCTCTCGCCCTATATCCTGGCGCTGCAGATCGCGCCCAAAGTCGCCTTTGCGCCGCTGTTCGTAATGTGGTTCGGCTACACGGTGTATCCCAAGATCCTGGTCGCCGTCCTGATCGTGTTCTTTCCGGTGATGGTGAACGTGCTGACGGCGGTGCGCACGGTCGACCCGGACATGGTGAATCTTGTGCGCTCGTTCTCGGCCACGCGGTGGCAGACTTTTCGCATGATCGAATACCCCGCGTCGCTTGCACCGCTGTTTTCCGGCCTGCGCATCGCCGCCACGCTCGCCGTGATCGGAGTGGTCGTCGGGGAGCTGGTCGGGGGCAACCTTGGTCTGGGTTACCTGCTGACCTTCGGCGAGGGCCAGGGCAACACCGCGATGGTGTTCGTCACCATCATCCTGCTCACCATCATCGGCATCATTGCCTACGCCGCCATCGTGCTCGCCGAGCGCCGTGTGCTCCATTACATGCCCAAGGCGCAGCACGCCACCGTCTAGCCACATACCGGATCAGTTCAGCCTGTACCCGCTGACCTCTTGCTAGCCCTCGTCTGATGCTCTCGCATTCCATCGTCGGAGGCAGCCTTGCGCTGGCTCGTTCCCTTGTGGCCCTCGCCGACTTCACCGGTAAGGTGGTGGGGGTTGCCGGTGGCGACACCAACGCGTCGAAAGTCCGCGTTGCTGCATGCGCGATCAGCTCATTCTCGTTGGCGCTTCGCAGGACCGCGTCGCGCGTTTCTGCGTTCTTGACCTGCGCCATCGCGCTCCCCGCAAAGATGTTCTGCCGGGCACTTTCGTGTGTCGGTTTACTCACCCAGACCATTAGTGAATATAATTCATTCGTATAACACGGCGGGGCTGGCGCCAATCCAAGCCGCCAATGCGTTCGAACAATCGCGATGCATCGGCAGCGGTGGCCGGACGGAACGTGGGGATTGCCGGAGAATCGGGGCGTATGGTGACGAAAGGGAATCCCCTACTTGCCATTGAAAGCTTGTCCAAGCGCTTCGGCGCCACTCAGGCACTCGACGCAGTCGGCTTCGAACTGGATGCCGGCGAAGTGCACACCCTGGTCGGCGAGAACGGTGCCGGCAAATCGACGCTGATCAAGATCCTCGGCGGCGTCTGTGTGCGTGACGCCGGCGACATACGCATCGACGGCAGGCCGGTGCATTTTCGCGGGCCGCGCGAGGCCCAGGAAGCCGGGATCGTCGTCATTCCCCAGGAAATGCAACTCGTGCCCGCGGCCACGGTGGCCGAGAATGTCACCCTGGGCGCATGGCCGCAGAAACGTGCATTCGGTTTCCTGCCGGTCATCGACCGAGCCGCCATGCGCCGGCGCGCCGCCGACGTGCTGGCGCAGCTCGATTTCCACCACGACCTCGATGCGCGGGTGGACGCCTTGTCGTTCGCCGAACGGCAGTTGGTCGCCATCGCCCGCGCCCTGTCGCACGAGGCACGCGTGCTGGTGCTCGACGAACCAACCGCATCGCTCGAGCATCGCGAGGCCGAGCGCCTGTTCGCCGTGATTGCGGCACTGAAGCGGCGCGGCGTGGGCATTATTTACGTGTCCCACCGGCTCGACGAGGTCGTGGCCCTGTCGGACCGCTGCACCGTGATGCGAGACGGCTGCGTTGTCGAGGAGTGCCGCCAAGGCCAGTTCGGGACCGATCACCTGATCCGGTTGATGACCGGGCGCGATCTCGAGGAACTGCACCGCCCCCACAAGACGGAGTTCGGCCCCGCACACCTCGACACCGGGTCTGACCGGGGCGGCTTCGTCGTGCGCCGCGGCGAAGTGATGGGCCTGACCGGCCTGCTGGGCAGCGGCACCAGCGCCGTCTTAAGGCGCATCTTCGGCGCCGGGTCCGAACCCGCGACCGTTTCCCTGCGCGGCGAAACGCGCACTTTCCGTCGCCCCGCCGATGCCATCGCGGCAGGGGTCGGTCTTGTGCCCGAGGAACGCCGCCTTGGCCTGGTGATGAACTTCTCGGTGCGCGACAACATCGCCCTGCCTAGCCTCGACAGGCTGTCCGGGTCCCTGCGACTGGATACTGCACAGATCGACCGGTTGGCGGAGGAACTGATGGAGTCGCTCGACATTCGGCCGCGCAATCCGTCGCTGCCGGTGAGCCAGCTGTCCGGTGGTAACCAGCAGAAGGTCATTTTCGCGCGCTGGCTCGCCAGCCACGTCGATACCCTGCTGCTGGATGAGCCGACCCATGGCATCGACGTCGGCGCCAAGGCGCGCATCCATCATCTGATGCGCGAATTCGTCGAAAACGCGGGCGCCATTCTTTTCGCCTCCTCGGATATGCTCGAAGTGATGAACATCAGTGACGCGGTCGTGGCGATGCGCTCGGGCGAAATCGTCGCGCGCATGGCGCGCGGCGGCGCCAGCTACAACGAAGGCGCGTTGCGCGCCGCACTCGCAGGATGAAGATGGCTCAGGGTCGCGAAACCACCAGCCCCTACTCCCGATTGTTGCGCAATCAGGTGCCCTTGCTCGCCCTTGTCGCCGTCTGCGTAATCACGGCGGTGCTCTCGGACCGATTCCTCTCGCCCGTCAATCTCAACAACATCCTGTTGCAGGCCTGCGTCATGTCCGTGATCGCGATGGGCATGACCTTCGTCATCATTTCCGGAGGCTTTGATCTGTCGGTCGGCTCGACGGTAGCGCTCTCCGGCACGGTCGCAACCTGGGTCATGCTTGAGACCCACTGGAGCGTGGGCGTGACAGCCGGCATCGCCGCCGGCGCCCTGGTCGGCTACATCAACGGCCTCATCGTCGCCCGCCTGCGGGTCAACCCCTTCATCACCACCTTGGGCAGCATGGTCGTGGTGCGCGGGATCGTGCTGCTGATTACCGACGGTCGCCCCATCGTCGGCGACGAGGGCCTGCCCGATACGTTTCTCGAGCTCGGCCGCGCCAGGCTTTTCGGCGTTCACCTGCTGGTTTGGCTGCCGCTGGTTCTGTTCGCGGTGTTCGGCTGGCTCCTGCACATGACGGCCTACGGCAAGCGCATCTTCGCCACCGGGGGCAACCGCGACGCCGCATTCCTTGCCGGCATCGACGTCGAGCGCATGACGGCCTCCGCCTACGCCTGGTGCGGCGCCCTTGCCGGCGTCGCCGGCGTCATGCTCGCCGCGAGGCTGCAATCGGGTCAACCGACCGTGGGCGAGTTCTACGAGCTCACGGCAATCGCCGCCGTGGTCCTCGGCGGGGCGTCCCTGCGCGGCGGCGATGGCCAGCTCTACAAGTCGATGATCGGCGTGTTCATCATGGTGGTTCTCGCCAACAGCCTGAACCTTCTCAATGTACACTCCTACTGGCAGCGCGTGGCGATCGGCCTGGTCATCATCGCCGCCGCCGCTGCCGATCAGATCAAGTCGCGCAACACATGACGGTCGGCAAACCAACCGCGACAGCGAGTCGAAGGAGGAAACCGTGAACCCAGTGGCAGCTTTCATCAATGAGGAGACATCAGTGAAACAAGCATCGATCCGGAGAGCAAAGGAGAAAGCCTTGAAGCGACTAGCGACCGTGTTTGCGGGCGTCTTTGTACTCGCACTGAGCGCTCTGCCCGTCCATGCTCAGAAGAAAGTGGTCGGGCTTTCGCTCGCCTCCGATACCAACCCCTTCTACATCGTCATGCGCAATGGGGTGGAAGCGCGCGCCAAGGAACTCGGCTGGGAGGTTCGCGTCGTCACTGCCAACGAGGACGTCAACAAGCAGGTCAACGGCGTCCTGGATTTAGTGGCACAGAAGGTCGACGGCATTCTGATTTCGCCGATCGATGCGGTCGCCACGGGCGCAGCCTATGAGGCGGCGCACAAGGCGAACATCCCCATCATTTCCATCGCGCGCGGCGCCAAGTCCGCCTACCAGACGCTTTTCGTGGCGATGGACTCGGTCCAGATCGGCCGCGACGTCGCTGCCTGGGCGGCCCAAACCGCGCGCGGCAAGGGCAAGGTTGGCATGATCGCCGGTCCGGCCGGTGCCAACGTGTTCGAGGAACTGGCGCAGGGCTTCAAAGAACAAATGGCAAAGAACAAGGATATGCCGATCGTGTTCGAGCATCACGTCGCGCTCACTCGCGAGCAAGGTCTCAAGCAGGCCGAGGATCTGCTGGTGGCGCATCCCGACGTGCGCGTCATTTATGCCGGCAACGACGAACTCGCGCTGGGCGCGGCCCAGGCGGTTGCCGCGGCGGGCAAGAAAAGCGGGGTCCTGATAACCGGTTTGAATGGCATTCCGCCGGCACTCGCGTCGGTGACCAAGGGTGACATGGACCTGACCGTCGTGCTGAGCCCGATGGTCTGGGGGCGCCTGGGCGTCGACGTGATGGCCAACTGGATGAAGGGCGAGCGCCCCAAGCAGCATGTGTTCATCAAGCACATCCTGGCAACGAAGGAAAACGCGGCGAAGTACATGCCGCCAAAGCAGAAGTAGCGGGTCACGCTGAAATTCGGCCCGAGGGCGGGCGGCTAGCGCGCCAGTTTCCGGTTCGCGCGCGCTGGGATCGGCCGGCTTGCGTCCGTTCTGCGATCGCGCGAGGCGGATAACGCCGGATGCGGCACGGTGCGGGGCGCGAGGACGTTCGGTTCGTCTGGGAATCGTACGCTGCCAGCCTCTCCGCCGCGAGCAATTGCTCACCGGGTGATCCTCTGCTCGCCGCGCGCATCGGCGCGGGTCCCCTGCGCCGTCGACGGTTTCCTGATCGGAGTGTTCGGCTACGCGGGCAGGTACGAATCCGCGAGCAGTTCGCGGTCCTGCAGCCGCGGAACCACGTCGAGCGTGGACAGCTGCGCGGCGTAACGTACCTCGTGCTCCAGCCCGCGCTCGGCCATCATCCTGCCGACGCGGCATCCGAGCAGGCTCGGCTCCGGATCCCCGTTCAGATAGAGGGCGCGCGCCGCACGCGCGGCGTCGGAGAAGTCGGCGTGTTCGCCCAGGCGCGCGGCAAGCAGGTCAACCAGATAGCCTGCGCCGTAGAAGTCCTCGAAGTTGAAATTGTTCATCGAGCCGGCGCAGATGAGCAGCACGGTCTGGTCCCGGTGTGCGGTCACCAGGCGCTCGACCAGCGCGCGGCCGTTCAGGAGCGCGCCGCAGTAGACTTCGGCTGCGGCGGCGCAGGCGTTCATCGCGACGGTGCCGTTGGTGGTCGAGTAGACAAGCCGGCGTCCTGCGATGCCGTGCTCGACCAGCGCAAGCGGCGTCGGCGGAGCGAAGCCCTCGATGGTCTTCGCGTAGAGTTCGCCCGCCATCACGAACGAGCCCGGGGCCAATCCGGCCGCGACGGCCCGCGCGGCGGCCTCGTCGGGCACCGGAACCACCGCGGTCGCGCCGCGGGCCAGCGCCGTGACCATGGTCGAGGTCGCGAACAGCACGTCGAGCACGACGGCCACCTTGCCTGCCAGGCGGACCGTATCGAGTTCCTCTTTCTTGGTGAGGACGTGGATCTTGTGGTTGAGGATCATGGGTCACGAACCGGCGGCCGGCGGCCGAGTATGCCGTGGCCGTCCATGATCATGACCAGCTGGCCCTCCTGGTTGACCACTTCCCAGTGGTGCAGGACGCTTCCGCGGTCGGGCTTGGTGCGCGAGATCTTGGCCTCGATCACCGTCATTTTCATGCGCAGGCGGTCGCCGGGCCGCACCGGGTGCAGCCAGCGCAGGTGCTCCACGCCAGGCGAGCCCAGGCTGACGCAGTTCAGCAAATACCGGTCGCACATCATCCGCATGCACAGGCTCACCGTGTGCCAGCCGCTGGCGATCAGGCCGCCGTAAGGGGAGTTCTTTGCGGCAGCCTCGTCCACGTGGAAGTACTGCGGGTCGAAGCGCGTTGCAAAGTCGACGATCTCTTCCTTGGTGACGACCGGACCCTCCATCTCCCAGACATCCCCGGGGGCGAAATCCTCGAAGTAATACTTGCGAGGCATGGGCTCTCACTGCGCCGGCGTGCGGCGCCGGTAATGCTGCCTGCCGGTCATGGAGCACACGACCTGGTCCTTCTGGTTGAGCACATCCCAGCGGAATTTCACCGTGCCGCGCGCCGGATCCTTCTGCGATGGCGTCTGTTCGAGCACCGTCGTGTGCAGCCGCAGTGCGTCGCCCGGCCGCACGGGCTTGAGCCAGCGCAGCTCCTCCAGGCCCGGGGAGCCGATGCACGTGGTCTGGAGCAGGTAGCCGTCGCACATGAGCCGCATCGCCACGCTGCAGGTCTGCCAGCCGCTGGCGATCAGCCCGCCGAAGGGCGAGGACTTCGCCGCTTCCTCGTCGGTGTGGTAGGACTGCGGATCGTACTCGCGCCCGAATGCCATGATCTGCTGCGCGGTGAGCAGTCGCGGCGGCGACTCGTATACCCAGCCTGGGGTGAAGTCTTCCCAGTAGTACTTGATCGTGGTCATCGTCGGGGTCCGGTAGTCTGCGGGGCGGGAGCGATGGCGAAGGCGCACTCGATGCCGGACCCGCCAGGCTCGCCACTGCGGAGAAGCTCGCAAAGGTATTCATTATAATCGGAGGAGCAGGCGGCGGGACCGCGCTAGCGCGGCGTGCCGCCGCCGGTTTCAGGCGTCACGCGCTCGAATGCCAGGACCGCCTTGCGGAAGGGTTCGGGCCACTGCGCCGATTTGCGCGTCTTCGGGTCGGCGTTGACGTAGATGAGTTCGCCGCTGGTGATGTGCGCTTCGCCGAGCCAGACCCCCAGAACGAACTGCAGCGAGGATCGGCCGATGCGACCGACCCGGCAGCCGATGTCCAGCACGTCGTCGTAGGTCGCCGAGCCGTGATACTCGGCGCTCGCCTTGACCGCGTAGACATCGGTGCCGTGGGCGTCCACGTATCCTTCGGGGTAGGGGATGCCGATGGCGCGCCAGTATTCGGCGACCGCAACGTCGAAATAGAGGAAATAGTGGCCGTTGAACACCACGTTCTGCCGGTCGACCTCCGCCCAGCGCACCCGCAGCTGGTGAAGGAAAGTAAAATCGTCTCGTCTCATGCCTGCTCCGATGGATTGGTCTGCGGATGAAAGCATAGCAAAGGGAAGGTGAATGGACGAAATCGTACTGCGCTCGATGCTGAAGTGGCCGAATGTGCCCTCGGTCTACGGGTGGCTGCGCCTGGACCGGCGCGGACGCTGGGCCATCCGCATGCCCCCGGCGCAGGGGGCAGGCGACACAGAGCCGCGCTTCGATCGCATCGTCAACCCGGCCATGATCGAGTTCATCGGCCGCAATTACTCGCACGACGCCGAGGGCCGCTACTTCTTCCAGAATGGCCCGCAGCGCGTGTACGTGGCCCTGGAATACACGCCGTGGATCTACGGTCTGGACGGATCAGGGCGGGCGCTGGTTGCGCATACCGGCGTTTCAGCCGGTTCGCCGAACGCGGCATATTTCGACGAGCGGGGCGGGCTCGTCCTTGCCTGCGAGCCGGGCGTGGGCGTGGTGCTCGACCGCGATCTCGCGGTCATTGCCGAGCGGTTCGCCGACCGCGCGGGGCACGCTCTGGCCCCGGAGACGCTGCTCGAGCAGGCGCGTGCCGGACAGGGCGTCGAGGCGCGGCTGATGGGCGCCGACCTGACCGTCTCGTCCATCCGCTCCGGGGAACTCGCGGCGCGCTTCGGTTTTGTTCCACGTCCGGTGCCGCCCGAAGGACAGCCGGATTGCTGAACGCCAGCAGGCCGCGAGGCTTCGCAGGCCTTATAATCCAGCGCATGAAATTCACAACACTCGGGTACAAAGGTCTGGGCGCAGTGCTGGCGGCATCGCTTGCCGGCTGCGGCGGTTTCAGCCTCGGCAGCCTCAATCCGTGGAGCGGTCCGGTCGAACGGGGGAGGATGGTGCCGGCCGACGCCACCGAGTACGCCTGCGATGGCGGCAAGCGCCTCGTGGTTCAGCGACTGCCGGGCGCGGTGATGATCATGTTCCCGGAACGCGATTTCCGGCTCGATCAAGCGGCCGCGGGGGCGCGCTACACCAACGGCAGCACCACGCTGCTGCTGAACGGCGACCAGGTTTCCCTCGAGGAAGAGGGCGTAGTGACCTTTACGGCCTGCCGCAAAGCCCCGGCCTGAGCGCACGCATCGCCGCGCGCGCCACGTCGAGAGCCATCATGGATCTCAACTACTCGGCGGAAGAACTCTGTTTTCGAGACGAAGTGCGCGCCTTCGTGCGCGACAACCTGCCGCAGGACATTGCGCGCAAGGTGCTCGATCACCGGCGGCTGCACAAGGACGACATGGTCCGCTGGCAGGATATCCTGGCCGCGAAGGGCTGGCTGGTGGGCCCCTGGCCCAGGGAATACGGCGGCTGCGGCTGGTCGAGCGTGCAGGCGCACATTTTCGACGAGGAGACCGCGGCGCTCGGCGCGCCGCGGCTGGTTCCCTTCGGTCTGGCGATGGTCGCGCCGGTGATCATGGCCTTTGGCAGCCCCTGGCAGAAGGAGCATTACCTCGCGCGCATCCGGGAGAACAAGGACTGGTGGTGTCAGGGCTATTCGGAGCCCGGCTCGGGGTCGGACCTTGCCTCGCTCAAGATGCGCGCAGTCCGCCAGGGCGACCATTACGTCGTCAACGGCCAGAAGGCCTGGACCACGCTCGCGCAGCACGCCAACATGATCTTCTGCCTGGTGCGCACCTCCACGGAGGCGCGCAAGCAGGAGGGCATATCGTTTCTGCTGATCGACATGCGGTCGCCGGGCGTGACGGTGCGGCCGATCATCACGCTGGACGGAGAGCATAACGTCAACGAGGTGTTCATGGAAGACGTGCAGGTGCCGGTCCGCAATCTGGTCGGCGAGGAGGGCAAGGGTTGGACCTACGCCAAGTATCTGCTCGGCCACGAGCGAACCAACATCGCCGGCGTAGGCGCATCCAAGCGCGAGCTCGTTGCACTCAAGGAAGTCGCGCAGCGCGAGTTTCGCGATGGCAGGCCGCTCGCCGAAGATCCGATCTTCGCCGCGCGCATCGCGCAAGTCGAGATCGAACTGATGGCGCTCGAGATGACGGTGATGCGCGTGCTCTCGGCCCGGAGCGAGGCACCCGGACCGGAGGCATCGATACTGAAGATCCGGGGCACGGAGATACAGCAGACCCTGACCGAACTGATGATGGAGGCGCTGGGGCCCTACGCGCTGCCGTTCGACCCGGAGGCGATGGAACTCGAATGCGCAGGCGAGCGCGTCGGCCCGGATTACGCCGGCCCGCTGGCCGCGCATTACTTCGGCTACCGCAAGGTCACGATCTACGGCGGCTCCAACGAGATTCAGCGCAACATTATCGCGCAGATGGTGCTGGGACTATGAAGGTTCGACGTCGGCATGGGAATGCCGCCCTGCGGCTCGAGCGCAGCCAGCATGGGCGGAGAATTTGGATTTTCATATCTCTCCCGTTTTCGGGCAGTTGCGAAGCAACTGCCCGAAAACGGGAGATGTAACACGGCAAAAAAAACAGACCATTTGATTCCGCCTACGCCGGCTCAGAACATGGACTTTAGCTTTTCCGAAGAACAGACCCTGCTGCGGGACACGCTCAAGCGCTTCGCGCAGAAGGAATACACGTCGGAGAAGAGGCGCGGCATCCTGAAATCCGCCGAGGGTTTTTCTCGCGAGGTTTGGGCGCAGCTTGCGCAGATGGGCGTGCTCGGTTTGCCGTTCCCGGAGGAATGCGGCGGTTTCGGCGGCGGCGCCGCCGAGACCCTGATCGTGATGCAGGGGATCGGCAGCGGCCTGCTGGTCGAGCCCTATCTGGCGACGGTGGTGCTCGGGGGCGGGCTGCTGCAGGCGCTCGGCGAGGGCCAGGCGCACAAGCGGATGCTCGCGCAGGTCGCCGAAGGCAGGCTGCTACTCGCTTTCGCCCATGGCGAGCCGCGCTCGCGCTACGCGCTCGCGCAGGTGGAGACGCGCGCGCTGCGCGACGGGCGAGGCTGGAAGCTCTCCGGACGCAAGGCGGTCGTGCTGCACGGGGCGCAGGCCGACCGGCTGATCGTTTCGGCACGCACCGGTGGCGCGGCGGCCGACGAGGCCGGGATCAGCCTTTTCGTGGTCGATCGCGGCGCGGCCGGAATGAGGGTGCGCGACTGCCGCACCATCGATGGCCTGCGTGCGGCCGAGGTGGGACTGGACGAGGTGCGCGTGGGTCCGGAGGCGCTGCTCGGGGCCGAAGGCGGGGCATTCCCGGCGATCGATCAGGTGATCGATGCGGGCGCCGCGGCGCTGTGCGCCGAGGCGGTCGGCGTGATGGAAACCCTCAACGCGCAGACCCTCGATTACCTGAAGACGCGGCAGCAGTTCGGCCAGCCGATCGGGCGGTTCCAGGTGCTGCAGCACCGCGCGGCCGACATGTTCATTCACTGCGAGCAGTCCCGCTCGATCGCGATGCTCGCGGCGATGAAGGCTGTCTGCGGCGATGCGAATGAACGGCGCCGCGCGGTGTCCGCGGCGAAAGTGCACATCGGGCGCTCCGGACGTTTCATCAGCCAGGCAGCCATCCAGTTGCACGGCGGCATGGGCGTGACCGACGAACTGCCGGCGGCACATTACGCCAAGCGGCTCACGATGATCGACTTCTGGCTCGGCGACGCCGAACACCACCTCGCGCGCTTCGCGCGCGCCGCCTGATCGGAGGCCGGCATGCGGAACCTGCGCTCGATCCTCGTGCAACACTTTAGCATGCTCAAGGAGCAGAATTTTGGCAAGCAGCTTGTTAAACTGGGCTGACGCGGCCGGAGACGGCGGCGTATTGGGGGGAGATTCTGGGTTTATATTGGTCTCCCGATTCCGGGAAGTCGGCAGTTCCAACTTCCCGGAATTAGGAGATTGTGAATGGCAAAAGCGGGCAGGCCGGTTCCGGCTTGTCCGGCTTAGGGGAGGACATCATGAGCACGGGTTTCTGGATTTTTCTGGCGATCGTCGCCGGATTCGGCATCTGGGTCGTGTCGCTCTACAACGGTCTGGTCGCGCTGCGCAACCGGTTCAAGAACGCCTTCGCGCAGATCGACGTGCAACTGAAGCGGCGCTACGACCTGATCCCGAACCTGGTCGAGACCGCGAAAGGCTACCTGGCGCACGAGCGCCAGACCCTGGAGGCGGTGATCGCCGCGCGCGAGGGCGCAGTGAACGCGAACCGGACGGCGGCGGCCAACCCGGCCGATGCTGCGGCCATGACCCAGCTCGGGACGGCCGAGGCCGGGCTCTCCGGCGCGCTGGGGCGGCTGTTCGCTCTCGTGGAGGCCTATCCGGACCTCAAGGCGAACCAGAACATGATGCAGCTCTCCGAGGAGATCACCAGCACCGAGAACAAGATCGCCTTCGCGCGCCAGGCGTTTAACGACGCGGTGATGGAATACAACACCGGCATCGAAAGTTTTCCGCAGACTGTCATCGTCAGCATGTTCGACTTCGCGCCGGCGAAGCAGCTCGAAGCCATCGAGTCCCCGGAAGAGCGCAAGGCTCCCAAGGTCTCGTTCGGCTGAGGCCGCTCCGGTGCGCACCGACGCTCGACCCTAGACCCAGGGCGCGACGGGGCAGACGCGATGGATTTCTTCGAGCAACAGCACCGGGCGCGGCGCAACACCACCCTGATGGTGTTCCTGTTCGTGCTCGCGGTGGCGGCGATCGTGCTCTCGGTGAACCTCGTTGCGGCAGCCACCTGGCTGGCTCTCGCCCATGACACGATGCTGAGCAGGCGGGCGAGCCTGCTCGGCCAGGTGCCCGCGCCGGTCTATTGGAGCGGCACGCTCGCGGCCCTGGGCGCGATCGCGGGCGGGAGCTTGTATCGGATCATCGAGCTTTCCAAGGGAGGGGTGGCCGTGGCCAGGATGGTCGGCGCACGATGGGTGAAGCGCAACTCGGAGGACCAGCTCGAGCGGCGGCTGCTGAACATCGTCGAGGAAATGGCGATCGCCTCCGGCATCACGGTACCGGCGGTCTTCGTCATGGACGAAGAGCAGGGCATCAACGCCTTTGCATCCGGATACTCGCCCAACGAGGCCGCGGTGACGGTCACGCGCGGCGCACTCGAACAACTGAACCGCGACGAGCTGCAGGGCGTGATCGGGCACGAATTCAGCCACATCCTCAACGGGGATATGCGCCTCAATGTGCGGCTGCTCGGCGTGATCGCCGGCATCGTTCTCATCGGCTCCGTCGGCAGGTTTCTCATGAACATGGGCTGGGGGGGCGACAGTGACGACAACCGGCGCGGCGGCAGCGTCAGGTTCTTTCTCCTGGGCCTGGCGCTTTGGCTGATAGGCTGGATCGGCGTGTTCTTCGGCCGGGTCATCAAGGCGGCGGTATCCAGGGAGCGGGAATATCTCGCCGATGCCGCATCGGTCCAGTTCACGCGCAATCCGGAGGGCATCGGCGGAGCGCTGTACAAGATCGGCCGGACATCAGGGGCGATTTCCAACCGCTACGCCGAGGAACTGAGCCACATGTATTTCAGCGCCTCGGTGGGCAAAGCGTTCCTGAGTCTGTTGGACACCCATCCGCCCATAGAAGACCGGATCAAGCGCGTGCTTGGCGATCGCGGGCTGCTGTTCATCCGCAGCCAGGCAAAGAAGGCCGGTGCCGATGCCGCCGGTGAGGGCGTGCCAGAGGACGCAGTGCTGGCCGCTGCCGGCGACGCGCTGGCGGCAGCCCCGGCGGTGATGGGAGTGGAATGGGGGCAGCGCGCCGGCGACGGGGGCATCACGACCAGCTCCGGCGCCGTCATGGCCAGCGTCGGGCGTCCGACCACGCTGCACATGGACTATGCGAGGCGGATGCTGCAGGAGCTTCCCGAATCCGTACGCCAGGCGATCGGTTCCGCGGACGGGGTGCAGGCCGTGCTGCTCGCGCTTCTGGTCGCCGGCGGAGGCGACGCGCGCGACACGCAGGCGGCGATGATCAAGCGCTCAGCCGGCGAAGCAGTTGCCGCGCAGACGCTTGCGCTCGCGCAGGCGCTCAAGCCCCTGGGCGAGCGCGGAAGGCTGCCGGTGCTGGACCTCGCGATCCCGGCGCTGAGAGAGCGTTCGCAGCCCGAGCGCAAGCAACTGCTGGCGCTGGTGAAGGATCTCATCGAAGCCGACCGCAGGGTTAGCGTGTTCGAATTCGTGCTGATCACGATCTGCCGCCACCAATTCGACGGGGAAGTGAAGGGCGGGACGCCTGTGAAGTACCGCTCAGTGCAGTCGGTATCGAACCAGATCGCGATCGTCGTGTCGCTGCTCATCCATGCCGGCCGCAGCCGGCCCGACAGGTTCGATGGCACAATGACGCGCCTCGGACTGGCAGGGCAGAAGCTGCGCCAGCCCGCGGAGCTGGGCTACAAGGAAGTGGAAGCGGCGCTCTACGAACTGAAGCTGCTCGCGCCCCTGGCCAAGCCCGCGCTGATCAAGGCCTGCCTGGCAGTGGTCATGCCGGAGGGCAAACTTTCGATTGTGCAGGCAGAATTGATGCGGGCGATCTGTGCGGCGCTAGACACGCCGCTGCCGCCGATTCTGGACACTCTAGCTGAGGAGACGACGCAATGATCGATGTCTACACCTGGCCGACGCCGAACGGCCACAAGGTCCACATCATGCTGGAGGAGACCGGGCTGCCCTACCGCGTGCACGCGGTGGACATCGGCCTGGGCGAGCAGTTCAAGCCGGCGTTTCTCGAGATCAGCCCCAACAACAAGATTCCGGCGATCGTCGATTCGGACGGGCCGGCGGACGAAAAGACCGGAAAGCCTTTCTCGATGTTCGAGTCGGGCGCGATCCTGGTCTATCTCGCCTCGAAGACCGGCCGGCTGCTGCCGGAGAACCTGCGCGACAAGTGGTCGACCCTGCAATGGCTGATGTTCCAGATGGGCTCGATCGGGCCGATGCTCGGCCAGGCGCATCACTTTCTCGCCTATGCGCCGGAGAAGATACGGTACGCGATGGACCGCTATTCGAACGAAGCGAACCGGCTCTACGGCGTGCTCGATCTGAGGCTCGCCGAGAGCGAGTACGTCGCCTGCGGCGAGTACACGATCGCCGATATCGCGATCATGCCCTGGCTGCGCTCGCACAAGAAACAGAGCGTGGAAATGGCGCGCTATCCGAACGTAAAGCGCTGGTTCGATGCGATCAACGAGCGCCTGGCGGTGAAACGCGGTCTCGCGGTGCTGGCCGACGCGAATCGGCCGCCGCCCGACGATCCGAAGTGGCGCGAGAACCTGTTCGGCGCGACGCAGTACCGGCGCCGCTGACCACTCCGGGAGTCATCGTCATGATTGCCAGTCCCAAGCTTGCGCTGGTCGCCGGCGCGGGCGTCGCCTGCGTCGCGGATCTGCGGCCGTGGGCGGAGAAGTTCCAGGAACCTCGCGGCGTTTGATCAGGGTCAATCTCGTTGCAGCCCGGTCGGCTAGTCTCCCTGTGCACCGGAACGCGGTGCAGGACAGGTCATTCCCCGCAACTCAGCTTGCCATTGGTGGTGCAGGTAGTTCATGCGCGTAGCAATCATCGGTTCGGGCCCTGCCGGCTTCTACGCCGCTGAGGCACTGCTCAAGCGCGCCGACACGGCAGTCGACGTCGACATGTTCGATCGTCTCCCGACCCCGTACGGACTGGTTCGCGGAGGTGTTGCGCCCGACCACCCGAAGATCAAGACCGTCATCCGCGTTTTCGAAGCGACGGCGGCGCGGCCGACATTCAGGTTCCTGGGCAACGTGCGCTTGGGGCGAGACGTGAGCGTGGAGGAACTGCGCCGGCACTACCATCAGATCGTCTACGCCACCGGCAACGAGGCCGACCGCCGTCTGGGCATTCCGGGCGAAGGCATAGCGCGCTGCACGCCGGCGACAGTCTTCGTCGGCTGGTACAACGGACATCCCGACCACCGCCATGCGAACATCGATTTGTCGGTGCACCGCGTCGCGGTGGTCGGCAACGGCAATGTTGCCGTCGACGCCGCCCGGATTCTGCTGCACACGCCGGCCGAACTCGAAACGACGGATATCGCCGCGCACGCGCTGGAAGTTCTGCGCCACAGCCAGGTGCGCGAGGTGTTCATTCTCGGGCGGCGCGGGCCTCGACAGGCCTCGTTTACGCCGGCCGAACTCAAGGAGCTCGGCAGAATGGAGGCGGCCGACCCGGTCATCGCCCCCGGCGAGCTTGCGGGCTGCGTGGGTTCGGAATCCACGGGCAATGCGGATAAGGACAGGAACCTGGCGATTCTGCAGTCCTTCGTTGCGCGACAGCCGCGCGCGAACGCGAAAAAGCTGCACCTGCGCTTCCTCGTCTCGCCAACCGAGGTAATCGCGGACGCCGCAGGTAATGTGGCCGGGCTCGCGCTCGAAAGGAACCGCCTCGATGCGCGCCCCGACGGCACGGTCGCTGCCCGCGGTACCGGCGAGATCGAGGTTCTGGATGTCGGAATGGTGCTGCCGGCGATCGGCTATGCCGCGGAGCGCATCACCGGTGTGCCATACGACGAGGGCGCGCGGTTCATCGCCAACGAAGACGGGCGGGTCGTCGATCCCGCCAGCCGCGCCGTGATCGCCAACGAATACGTCGTCGGCTGGGCGCGTACCGGACCGCAGGGGCTGATCGGGGAGCACAAGCGCGCCTCTGCGCACGTCGTCGGACACATGATAGCCGATGGCGCGGGGCTGGCGACGCGGGTGCTGCCGGAGCGCGACGCGATCGTCTCATTGCTGCGCGAGCGCGGCCTGCAGGTTGTCTCGTTCAATGACTGGAAGCATCTCGATGAAGTGGAGGTTGAGCGCGGGGCGCGGCGCGGCGCTGCCCGCGACAAGATCGTCGATGTCGAGGCGATGCTCGCGCTGCTCGCGCAACGCTGAACGGCAGAAGGAGACCGCCCGCTGGATGAACTGGCGGCCTCCAGCGGTTGAACTGAACGCGCAGCTCGGCCCGGTTTCAGCCGTTGCTCTGGCTGCGCAACCTGGGTTCGGCGTCGATCCGCGCATGGACGGCCGTCGCCCTGTCCCCCGCCGCTCGGGGATTGAAGAAGCGTGGCGCTCAGATCCGATCGACCAGGAACGCCACGCCGTATGAAACGGCCGCCGCGAAAACGAACACCACGAGATTGCGCGTCGTGCCGCTGGGTATGCCCATGCCCTCCAGATAGCGTTTGACGAAATAGCCTGCCACGAAAAATCCGATGGTGGCAATAACCAGACTCAGCATCCGCCGAGCATAGCGCATCCGAGCGTAACGGGTAGAGCCTTCCCCCTGCGCCGCGCCCGGAGACGGCGTGACGGGGCGAATCAGCCGCGCAGCAGCCAGGCCGGCCGGCTCTGATCGAGCAGGATGAGGGCGATCAGGCCGCCGATCATGGACACGTTCTTCCAGAATTGCATGTACTGGAAGGCGTCGAATTCGCGCCCCGGAGTGTCGAACCGCCAGCGCAGGTGGTAGAAGTAGGACGCCGTGACAAGGAACGCGATCCACACCAGGCTCACCGCCCACGCATACTGGTCCGCGAGCACCAGCGCGCCGCCGCCAAACTCCATGAGCAGCACGAAGGGCAACACCCGCTTCGGCAGAGGGATGCCGCGGTCGGCCATGACCTGGGCGGTTCTCTCGAAGTCGATGGCGGCGTGTGCGCCTGCCGCAATCCAGCTTCCGCAAGTGAATATGCGCACCGCAAGATAGGCGAGTGGCTCCACGCCGGTCATGGTTCAATTCCCCTGGGTTGTTATCGGGAGTCTGTCGGCCGTCAGCGATCGCCGATTGCCAAGGGCGTTCCGGTCAGATGTGGATCGCGTGGCCGTAGGCATCGAGCACCGACTCGTGCATCGCCTCCGAGAGCGTCGGATGCGGGAACACCGTGTGCATGAGTTCGGCCTCGGTCGTCTCCAGCGTCTGGGCGATGCCCCAGCCCTGGATCATCTCGGTGACCTCGGGGCCGATCATGTGCGCGCCGAGCAGCGCGCCGGTCCCGGCGTCGAAGACCGTCTTCACCATGCCTTCGGTGTCGCCGAGTGCAATCGCCTTGCCGTTGCCGATGAGGGGGAACCGGCCGACCTTCACCTTGTGTCCCGCGTCGATCGCCTTTTTCTCGGTGAGGCCGATGCTCGCGACCTGCGGACGGCAGTAGGTGCAGCCGGGGATGCGCGTCGCGTCCAGCGGCTGCACGCCGGCGACGCCCGCTATTTTCTCCACGCAGATCACCCCTTCCTGGCTGGCTTTGTGCGCAAGCCACGGCGCGCCGGTGAGGTCGCCGATGGCGTAGACGCCGGGCTCGCCGGTTTCCAGCCACGGCCCCGCGACGACGTGGCCGCGGTCCAGTTTCACGCCGGTGCCTTCCAGGCCTAGGTTCTCCGTGTTGGCGCTGATGCCGACGGCGAGGATCACGCGCTCGGCGCTCACGCTCGCCTCGCCGGCGGACGAGGCGATGCTGGCGGTCACGCCGCCCGCCGATTTCTTCAGCGCCTTCACGGTCGCCGAAGTCATGATCTTCATGCCCTGGCGCTCGAAGGATTTCCTCGCCAGCGCGGATATCTCCTCGTCCTCGACGGGCAGCACGCGGTCGAGCACTTCGACCACCGTCACCGCGGCGCCGAGCGTGCGGTAGAAGCTCGCGAACTCGATGCCGATCGCCCCCGATCCCACGACCAGCAGCGACCTGGGCATCGCCGGCGGGACCATCGCTTCCTTGTAGGTCCAGACCTGCCTGCCGTCCGGCTCCAGGCCGGGCAGCACGCGCGGCCGTGCGCCGGTGGCGAGGATGATGTGTTTGGCTGCCAGCTCTGCGTCCGGCTTGCCCTCCTTGCCATTCTTGAATATGGCCACCCGGCCCTTGCCGGCGAGCCTGCCATGGCCCTCAATGACGGTCACCTTGTTCTTGCGCAGCAGATGTTTCACGCCCGACTGCAGCTGCGCGGCGACGGCGCGCGAACGCTGGACCACCTGCGCGAGATCGAAGGAGACGTTCGAGGCCGACAGGCCGAATGCGCCGGCGTTGTTCATCAGGTGGAACACCTCGGCCGAGCGCAGCAGCGCCTTGGTCGGAATGCAGCCCCAGTTGAGGCAGATGCCGCCCAGATGTTCCCGTTCCACCACCGCGGCCTTGAGGCCCAGCTGCGAGGCGCGGATCGCGGCGACGTAGCCGCCGGGCCCGCCGCCGATGACCACCAGATCAAAGGATTCGACCATGGCGCGCCTACAGGAACAACGCGATCGGCGATTCGACGAGCTTCTTGAACGCGGCGAGGAACGCCGCGCCCAGCGTGCCGTCCACCGCGCGGTGATCGACCGACAGCGTGCAGGTCATCAGCGTGGCGACCGCGAGCGCGCCGTCGCGCACGATCGGCCGCTGTTCGCTCGCCCCCACCGCCAGGATGCAGGCCTGCGGCGGGTTGATGATCGCCGCGAACTCGCGGATGCCGACCATGCCCAGATTGGAAACCGTGAAGCCCCCACCCTGGTATTCGTCGGGGCGCAGGCGGCTTTGCTGCGCGCGCGCCGCGAGTTCCTTCATCTCCGCCGAGATCTCGCGCAGGCTCTTTGCGTCCGCGTTGCGCACCACCGGCGTGACGAGGCCGCTCGGCGCGGATACGGCTACGGCCACGTCGACGTCGCGGAAGCGCCGGATCGCGTTCTCGCCCCACGCGGCGTTCACCGCCGGGACCTTTCTGAGAGCCAGCGCGGCCGCCTTGATGACCAGGTCGTTCACCGAGAGCTTCAGGCCCGCGACCATCTCGTTCGCCTGCGTGCGCGCGGCGAGCAGCGCATCGACCTCGCAGTCGATGGTGAGGTAGAAATGCGGGACCGAGCGCTTGGCTTCGGCCAGGCGCTGCGCGATGACGCGCCTCGTGTTCGAGTGGGGGATGTCCTCGTAAGCCGGCCCGGCGGGCCGTGCGGCGAGCGCCGTGGCGCCGGCGCGGGAGGCGGCTTGCACGTCGGCTTTGAGCACCCGGCCGTTCGGTCCCGATCCGGACACGCGGGCCAAGTCGACGTTGAGGTCTCGGGCGATGCGCCGCGCGAGCGGGCTTGCGAATACGCGCCCACCCGGGTCACGCGCGACCGCATGGGCCGGGGCCGCCGCGGCTGGCGGCTGAACCGCAGCACGAGCGGGCTGCTTCGGCGCTGCCGCGGCCGGCGCCTTCTCGCCCTTGCCGGCGAGCAGCGCGATCACAGTGGCCACCTTCACGCCGCTGGTTCCTTCCGGAACCAGGATGCTGCCGAGCACGCCGTCCTGCTGCGCCTCGACTTCGACCACGGCCTTGTCGGTTTCGATCTCGAGCAGAACCTCGCCCTGCTTGACCGGATCGCCTTCCTTCTTGGCCCAGCGGACGATGTTACCCTCGGTCATGGACGGTGCCACGGCCGGCATCAGGATTTCTGTGGACACGCTGACTCCTTAACTTAAAGACGGCATAGCCCCGCAAACGAGCCGGGGCGGTTGCTTTGCCCTATATCTTCTCCCGATTTCGGACCGTTGCAACTTCGCAACTGTCCGAAATCGGGAGATATGGTAAACCCCAAATACTTCGCCGGTGCTGTCAATCCGCGAAATCGAAACAACTAATAGTCGTATTTCCTGATCGCAGGATGCCACAGCCGGGCAGTGGTCTCCTTTTCGTAGCCTTTGCCGTCCGGGAAGCTGACCAGTTCCAGCTGCATGCCCCAGGGCGCGAGAAAATAGATCCAGGTCTGACCCGCATGGGGACCGGTCGAGCGCACGGTCGGCTCGCCGAGGATGCGCACGCCCCGCGACTTCAGGTAGGCGATCGCCTCGCCGATGTCGTCCACGTAGAACGCGAGATGGTGGCCGCCGACGTCGCTGTTTTTCGGCTGCTGCCGGTTCTGGCCGGGCGATTCGTACTCGAACAACTCGAAGTTCGCGCCATTTCTGCAGCGCAGGAACCGCAGCTTCTTCATCACTGCGCGCGGATGCACGTTCAGGTGCGTCTGCATCCAGTCGCCGTCCGACTGGAACGGTCCGAGTTCGTGAAAGGCCTCGCAGCCGATCACGTTGACGAAAAAATCGACCGCCTCTTCGAGGTTCGGCACGGTGAAGCCGATGTGGTCGGTTCCACGCAGGCCGGGCAATCCCTGATTCGGCTGTGGCATGACTTTTCCTAAACCCATCTGGCCGATGGCAAGCGGCCAGGCGTATTTTGCCTTTTATGATCTCCCCATTTCGGGCGGTTGCTTCGCAACCGCCCGAAATGGGGAGACGTATTAAACCCCAAAACCACCGCGATCTCTGTTGACACCGGAAAGGGCCTATGCCGCCTTCACCAGCGACAACGCGCGGCCCGAATCGGCGAGCACCTGGGCGTAGCCCGCGCGGATCTCCTCGATGCCGACGAAGGCCGCGCGCTCCAGCACCTTGGAGACGCTGGGCGAAGATTCTCCGCCGTGAATGCGCTTCACCGGCTGGTCCAGGTGATCGAACAGGCGCCGCTGGAGCTCGTCGGTCACCATCGCGCCGTAGGAGGCGGTGAGCGGCCCCTGTTCGAGCATGACGACGTTGTTGGTCTTCTTCACGCTCGCGCCTATCGTTTCCCAGTCGAGGCCGGCGCGGTCCAGCGAGCGCAGGTCGATCACCTCGGCGTCGATGCCCATTTCGTCGGCCGCCTTCACGGCAAGCGGGGTCATCGCCGAGTAGGTGAGCACCGTGAACACCGAACCCGGGCGCACGACCTTCGCCTTGCCCAGCGGAATGCAGTAATCGAAATCCTCCAGGGGCCCGGGGCCGCTCGTGTTGTACAGCGCGACGTGTTCGATCACCAGCACCGGGTCCTCGCACAATAGCGCGCTGTTCATCAGGCCCACGTAATCGAACGGGGTCGAGGGCGCGACGATGCGCCAGCCCGGCCACATCGCATACATCCCGGCCGGATCCATGGAGTGCTGCGAGCCATAGCCGGTGCCGATGGCGCATTTGGTGCGCACGACGATGGGCATGCGGGTCACGCCGCCGAACATGTGGCGCGCCTTGGCGATCTGGTTGAACACCTGGTCGGCGGCGACCAGCGCGAAATCCGGGTACATGAATTCGATCACCGGGCGGTAGGTGCCCTCCATCGCCACGCCGCCTCCGAGGCCCGCGAAACCCTGCTCGGCGATCGGCGTCGGGATGATGCGGTCTGGGAAGCGCGCCGCCAGGCCGCGGGTCGCGCCGTTGGTGCCGCCTTTCAGGCGGTGTATGTCCTCGCCCATGCAGAAAATGCGTTCGTCCTGCTCCATGCGCCGCCCCATCACGGTGGAGACGACGTCGATGAACTTGACCTCGCCCACCTTGCCCGAGGCGGTCTCGAGTTCCTCGAAGCGCGCGCCGCTGAATTCGGAGAGGTCGCCGCGCAGCCCTTCGTCGCGGAATTCCGGCTTCGGCCACAGGGACGGTACGATGCGCCGCCTCTCGCCTTCCATTTCCGTGAGGCGCTCGGCGATGTCACGCATGGCGGCTTGGGCGCCCGCACGCAGCGCGGCGTCCGCCTTCTCGGTGAGCCAGCCGCGCTGGATCATTTCGCGGGCCATGCGGGCGAGCGGGTCGCGCGCGCGCCAGGAGGCCTCCTCTTCCTTGGTGCGGTAGCCGAACGCGCTCCCGAGCAGCCCGCCGCCGTGATGGAAGAAGCGGTAGACATCGGCCTCGATGATGGCCGGTCCCTTGCCGGTGCGCATCACATCGACCGCCATCTGACTTGCAAGCCGGACTGCCACCGGGTCCATGCCGTCGACCCGGAATGCGGGGATGCCGTAGGCGGTGCCGCGCGACGACAGGCGTGTTTCGCGGGTTTCCTCGGCGATCGTCGTCGAGACGGCGTACTGGTTGTTCTCGATGAAGAAGCAGATCGGCAGCGACCACAGCGCGGCGAGGTTCATCGATTCGGGCACCGCGCCGATGTTGACCGCGCCGTCGCCGAAGAAGGTGAACACCACGTCGCCTTCGCCGCGCCGCTTCTTTGCCCAGGCCACGCCGTTTGCGGGCGGGACGCCGCCGCCGACGATGGCGTTGGTGCCGAGCGCTCCGGCTTCGACCCAGCGCAGGTGCATCGAGCCGCCGCGGCCCTTGCAGTAGCCGTCGGCCAGACCGAGGATTTCCGCGAGCGTGCGGTACAGGACCGTCTTGATGGATTCAGGAAGGGGTGCCTTGCGCGGATCGTAGTCGGCCGGGTCCACGTGCTGCAGGCACTTGGCGAGAAACTGGTGATGGCCGCGGTGCGAACCGGTGACCTGGTCGGTCGATCGCAGCGTCGCGATCGCGCCCACGGCGCTGCCGTCCTGGCCGATGCTCGAGTGCGCCGGGCCGTGTATCAGTCCCTGGCCGTCCAGTTCGAGCACCATCTCCTCGAAGGCGCGCACCAGGTGCAGGTGGTTCAGCATGCGCAGCAGCGCGGGCGCGCCGAGCTGGTCCCAGTCCTTGGCGGTCGAGGCGATCTGCTGCCACGGCGCGTCGGGGGTCAGGTTGGTGATCTTGGGCATCCCTCACTCCTTTGATAACTTGCCGGCATTGCTGTTCGGCCAGGGTTCTTCGTCATCCTCGGCTGGTCGTCACCTTGAGCGTGGCGAAGGATCTCAGGGGCGCGCAGCCCGCTCACGCCGGCGCCAGCCGGTTGGGAAATACCTGCGGCCGCAGCTTCGGGTGGCAGAGCATCATCTTTGGCGCAAAGGCGGTCTCCGCGCCCAGCGCCTCGGCGGCGTGCCAGGCCCAGCGTGGGTTCCACATTGCGCCGCGGGCAAGCGCGATCATGTCGGCCCTGCCGGAGGCGATGATGTCCTCTGCCTGTTTCGGCTCGGTGATCAGCCCCACCGACATGGTCGGGAGGCCGGCTTCCTTGCGCACCTTTTCCCCGAACGGCACCTGGAAGCCGGGCGCAAACGGTATTTTCGCGCGGGGGTCGATGCCACCGGAGGACACGTCCAGGTAGTCGCAGCCCAGTTTCTTGAGCTCGATCGCGAGCGCGACGGTTTCCTCGGGCGTCCATCCGCCCTCCATCCAGTCGGTCCCCGACACGCGCATGCCCATCGGCTTGTCGGCGGGCCACACCGCGCGTACCGCCGCGAACACCTCGAGCGCGAAGCGCATGCGGTTCTCCAGGCTGCCGCCGTATTCGTCCATGCGCTGGTTGCTGATGGGCGATAGGAACTGGTGCACCAGGTAGCCGTGGCCGCCGTGGATCTCAATCAGGTCGTAGCCGATGCGTTCGGCCCGTTTGGCCGCGGCCACCCATTCGCCGATCAGTCTCTTGATTTGCTCCCCGGTGAGAGCCTCGGGCACCGGCCAGTCCGGACCGAAGGGCAGAGCCGAAGGGGCTTCGGTCTTCCATCCGCCGTCTTGCCCCGGCTTGAGTGGCTTGCCTCCGTCCAACGGGGTCTGCGTCGACCCCTTGCGCCCGGCGTGGGCGAGCTGCAGGCCGTGCTTGGCGACGCCGTAGGTCCGGCAGAAGTCGATCACGCGCTTCATCGCCGCTTCGTTGCCGTCGGAATACATTCCGGCGCACTTCGCGGTGATGCGTCCGGCGGGGTTGACATCGGTCATCTCGGTCATCACCAGTGCTGCGCCGCCGAGGGAAAGCGTTCCCAGGTGCATCAGATGCCAGTCGGTGGCCGAGCCGTTCTCGGAGTTGTACTGGCACATCGGCGAGACCGTGATCCGGTTCGGCAGCGTCAGGCCGCGCAGGGCGATGGGGGAAAACAGGGCGCTTGCCATTTCAAATGCCTCTTCTGCGTTAAGACAGGTGGGAATATCGGCCGGATCATCAGGATCCGGACCGGTCGACGTGCCGTCAAGAAGACGGTAATTATATTCGGACGCCTGTGGCGGCGCCAACCCTGTGAAGCGGGGTTCGACGCGAAACTGATGGCAACAGAGGGAGCGCTAAGCTACACGAAAACGACCGTATTGGGTTATTTTGTGTCAACAATCGGCACACAGTCCGCCGCCCGGCTGCCGGGGGATGTACAGTGGCGCTTGACATCGGGTCAAGCGGGTCGTTGGGTCGCTGATCCGGGCTTCACGCATTCAGAGGAGGGTACGCATGAAGAAGTCCGGAATGAACCGCCGCGCCGTAGAATTTCCAAGCGTAATTCCAGGGCAAATCATCCGCGCCGACCTGTACACGCCAAAGAAGGGCAAAGGCCCGTTTCCGGTCGTGGTCATGGGCGGCGGCTGGTGTTACGTCAAGGAACTGATCATGCCGGAATACGCCGAATTCTTCGTGCGCGCCGGCATGGCGGCACTGGTCTTCGACTACCGGTGCCTGGGCGCAAGCGATGGCGAGCCGCGCCAGCATCTTGATCCGTGGCACCAGATAGACGATTACCGTTCGGCCATCGACGCGGTCAGCTACCTTGACGCGTTCAAGGGCGTCATCGATCCGGCGCGCATCGGCGTATGGGGCATATCGTATGCGGGCGGGCATTCGCTGATTGTCGGCGCGATCGACCCGCGGGTGAAGTGCATCGTTTCGCAGATTCCGATCATCGAGGGTTGGTACAACTCCATGCGTGCGCACGGCTCGGTCGGGTTCCGTGAACTGACCTCGCTGGTCAACGAGGAGCGCAAGCGCCGTTATCTGACCGGCAAGCACCGGTTCATTCCGCATTCGGGCGATCCGAAGAAAGAGGTGGTCACCTGGCCGCACCCGGAAACCAAGCCCATCTTCATGGAAATCAAGAAGACGACCGCGCCCCGCCACGAGCACTACAGCACCATCGAGTCGGTCGAACTTCTCTGGAACTATAACGCGCGGCCGTTCCTGTCCCGCATTCTCGATACACCCACGCTGATGATCGTCGCCGAAGGCGACGACCTCACGATGTGGGAGCAGGAGGTGCCGGCTTTCAGCCAGATCGCCACCGCACGCAAGAAACTCTTCGTGCAGCGCGCGAGCACGCACATGAGCATGTACAGCAATCTGTCGCATCTCGCGATTGCCGGGACAGAGGCGGCAAACTGGTATCGCGAGTGGTTGATCGAGAACATCTGACCGGCAGAGGCCGTGCCGGCGAATTGCGGCGCCGGGAGTGGAGGACACCATGAACGCGAGCGACAACCAGCTTGTCGGCTTCTACCGCTGCATGCGGCTGATACGCCGTTTTGAAGAACGCGTGGTGGAGCTGGTCAACCGCAACGAAATCGTCGGTACGACGCACGAGTATGTCGGCGAGGAGGCCGTGGCGACCGGGGTCTGTCACGCGCTGGGCGTCGAGGACGTGATCACCTCGACCCATCGCGGCCACGGCCACATTCTGGCCAAGGGGGGCGACCCCCGGCGCATGGTGGCCGAACTGATGGGCAGGAAGACCGGCTACAACGGCGGTCGCGGCGGTTCGATGCACATCGCGGACCTCGGCCTCGGAATATACGGCGCCAACGGCATCGTCGGGGCCGGCGTGCCGATAGCCTGCGGCGCCGCGATGGCGTTCAAGCAGCGCGACAGCAGCCGGGTGGCGGTTGCGTTCTTCGGCGATGGAGCGATCAACCAGGGCGTGGTGCATGAAGCCATGAACCTCGCGTGCATCTGGCAGCTTCCGGTCGTATTCGTCTGCGAGAACAACGGCTACGGAATTACCGCCTCCATCCGCGACATGTCGCGGATTCAGAAGCTTTCGGACCGGGCCGCCGCCTACGGCATGCCTGCCGAAACGGTCGACGGGATGGACGTGCGGGCCGTGCATGCGGCGACCACGGCCTTGGTGGCGAGGGCCCGGGCGGGCGGGGGGCCCTCCTTTCTCGAGTGTCTGACGTACCGCTTCGTCGGTCACTTCACGGCCGAGCGCGCGCTGGGGCTCAAGTACCGCACCGAGCAGGAGGTCGCCGAATGGCGCCTGCGTGATCCGATCGCAACCTATCCGCTCTGGCTGCGCGACCAGAAACTGTGCGATCCGGCCCGGGTGGACGAGGAGGTGGAGGCGCAGCTGGAGGAAGCGATCGCCTATGCGCGCGAGAGCGAGCTCCCCGCTCCGCAGGACGCGCTGCAGGGAATGTACGCCGTGACCTATCCCGGGCTTCCCGCGCGGGGCTGGTGAGAGCAAGGAGGCAACGATGCGCGAAATGCGGTACCTGGAAGCGATGCGGGAGGGATTACGCGAGGAGATGCTGCGCGACGACGCGGTGTTCGTCCTCGGAGAGGATGTGCGCAACAGCGTGCGCGGGCTCACGAAGGGCTTGTTCCAGGAATTCGGTGCCAAGCGGGTGTACGACACGCCGATATCCGAGGCGGGCTTCACGGGGCTGGCCACGGGGGCCGCGATCGCAGGCATGCGGCCGGTGGTCGAGTATCAGATCAACGCCCTGGTGTTCGTGGCATTCGATCAGCTCGTCGATCAGGCGCAGAAACTTCGTTACATGATGGGCGGCCAGGGCACGATCCCCGTCACCTATGTCGTGATGGCGTCCGGAGCGCGCCGCGGCCTGTCCGGGCAGCATTCGGATCACCCCTATCCGTTGCTGGTGCACATGGGGATGAAGACGGTGATGCCGGCTACGCCCGAGGACGCCAAAGGGCTCATGAAAGCGGCCATCCGCGAGGACGACCCGGTCGTGATTTTCGCCCCGTCGGCGCTGCTCGCGAACAAGGGCCCGGTCCCCGACGGTGATTACCTCACGCCCCTGGGCCGTGCGCGTATCGCCCGCGAGGGGAAAGACCTCACCATCGTGGCGCTCGGGCCGCTGGTGCCGGACGCACTGAAGTGCGCCGAAACACTTGCCGCGGAGGGCGTGTCGGCCGAGGTGATCGACCCGCGCAGTCTTTTGCCCCTGGACCATGACACGCTGCTGCGCTCGGTGCGCAAGACCGGTCGCGTGGTCATTTTCGACGACTCGAACCGGACTTGCGGGTATGCGGCGGAGATTTCTGCAGTAGTCGCCGATCAAGCGTGGCACGCGTTGCGCGCGCCGGTGCGCCGCATTACGCGCTCCGATGTCCCGGTGCCGTTCAGCATTGCGCTGGACACCTGCGTGCTGCCTTCGCCGGAGCGGCTGCTGGAAGCCTGTCGCGCCAGCGTCAAGGAGACCCGGACATGAGCGTGCACGAAATCCAGATTCCCAAGCTGGGCATGGACACCACCGAGTGCGAGGTCGTCGCCTGGCTCGTCAAGCTGGGCGACCGCGTCGAGAAGGGCGCCGAATTGCTCGAAGTGGAGACCGAGAAGGCCAACGTCGCCATCGAGGCGCCGGTTGCCGGCGTGGTGACCGGGATTCGCGTCCAGGCGGGGGATCGCGTGGACGTCGGCGCTTCCGTAGGGACCATCGAGGCCTGACCGGCGCCAGTGTCGCGGGCGCTCTGCACTGCTGCGCCCCTTGAGCATAATACGGGCGGTTGAAACGGGAAATGGCGCCTAGACGGCGCCGACATGTAGGCCGGAGGGGAGCCATGCCGATCGCCGAGAATTTCAATCTGTTGAACGAGTTCAACATTCTGCGCATCATTTGCGGCGCGTTTTTCATTCCTCACATCTATGCCAAGGTCTTCGTGCCCGAGGCGCTCGGGTTTTTCGTCGCGGCCAAATTCAGGCCGCCGGCGACCTGGATGTACATCGCGCTGGCGATAGAAACGGTGCTCGCGATTTGCCTGATCTTGGGTATCTTTACGAGTTACGTCGCCTGGGTGGCTGCCGTCCATCTGGGCGTTGCCAGCGCCGCGGTCTACCGGGTCACCGGCGGCAAGTGGCTGTGGAACATCGGCGGATACGAATATTGCCTGTTCTGGGCGATCTGCTGCGTCGTCGTCGCGATGCACGGCTGACCGGTTTCGCCGCCCATCAGCGCCGTGCCCGGGATGCGGTCGGGTTGCAGCCGTCAGTCCAGCCCGCTCGAGCGCGCCTGCTCCAGCGCCATGACCGCCCAGTCCTTCTCGCCGTCGCCGTGGGCGATGGCACCCAGCAGGCGGTCGCGCACGGCGTTGGCACTGGGCAGCGGCACGCGCGCCGCGCCGCCCGCCGCCAGCACCAGGTCCGCGTCCTTCAAGGCCAGCAGCGCCGTGAACCCGGCCTGGTCGTAAGTTCCGTCGACAATTATCTTTCCGTAGCCCTTGTAGGCGATCGAGGCAAAAAGACCTTCGGTGAGCACGTCATAGAATGTCTGGGGCTGGACGCCGTATCTCCTGACCAGCGAAAACGCCTCGCCCATCGCCTGGATGGCGCAAGCCAGGGTGAAGTTGTTCGCGAGCTTGATGGCAGTTGCGCCTTCGGGTTTGATCCCGGCTTCAAAAGTGCGGCGGCCGATCACCTCGAGCAGCGGGCGGCACCGGTTCACCGCATCGCTTGCGCCGGCGACCACGATGCCCAACTGCCCGGCGGCGGCTGCGTCCGGGCGGCCGAGCACGGGAGCCGCCACCAGGGTCTGCTGGGCGCGCGCGTGCGCCTGCTCCAACTCACGCACGATTTCCACGCCATGGGTGCCCATGACCAGATGGATCGCGCCTTTGGGCAGCGATTGCAGCAGCCCCGCATCGCCGCGGGCGACCTGGTTCAGCGCCGCATCGTCGGCGAGCATCGTGATCACGACGTCCCGGCCTGCGCTCGCCCCGGCGATCGAGTCGGCGATTGTTGCGCCGGCTTTGGCGAGCTCCGCGGCCTTTTCGCGGGTGCGGTTGTAGACGACCAGGTCGTGACCGCCGTGCTGCACGCGGCCGGCGATGCCCCGGCCCATGCGGCCCAGTCCGATGAATCCGACTTTCATGTTTGTTCTCCTTGATCCTCAGGCGAGTTGGCTCTTCACCCACTCCAGTTCGCGCACCACGTAGTCGGTGATGTCGCCGGTCTTCAGGTGCGCGGGGAGCACGTCCCAGGTGTAGGTCTCTATTTCAAGCTGCCGCGATACGGGCGTCGCCTTGTGGAACCGCAGCGCCTCCTCGATCGCGAACCGGGTGGTCTTGAACAGGCCCAGGTCGTCGAGGAACACCGGCACGTGAAAGTGGGTGCGCCACTCGCGCGGGCCCGGATCCTTGTTCCAGGCAGTGAAGGCGTCCTCCAGATTCAGATAGCGCGTCAGCCGGCCGTCCCTATTCTCGATGGTCTGCGTGAGATAGACGGTGTCGGCGAAAGGCGTCAGCGCGTCGACGAGTTCCTGGGTGACGACCGGCACCCGTAGTGCCGCGGCTTCCTGCAGCTTGAATACCGGGATGCCCGCCGCTACCAGGCTGGCCAGCGATGCCGTTATGTCCTCGAATTCCACCGCCTGGTGGCAGATGTCGTACACCAGGCCCAGGTGCCTGCGCAGCGCAGCGTGCGCCTTGGCAACCGGGATCCCCGTCGCCTTCGCGAGCGTCTCGGCGGACTTGTCGGCGTACAGGTGCCCGGTGAAGTAGTCCACGGCCTCGGCGGTGACTTCCATGAAGCAGAACGGTTCGGGCTCGAGCGCGAGCGTCACGGTTCTTCCGGTGCGTTCCTCGAGCCTCACCAGGTGCGCGACCACCCCGAGCACCTGGCGCGTATAGGCATCCACGACGTCAGGACCGGTCACGCGCGGCTTGAAGCCGCAGGGCGGGCTCTGGATCGACGGTGCGATGCCCGCGGGCACGACTTCGGCGAGGATGTCCGCGACCTGCATCGTGTACAGCGCGCGCTGGTCGGTGCGCCAGTCCGGCTCGTACACCTGCTCCTTGACGCGCACGCCCTTGAACTGCCCGTGCGGGAAGGCGTTCACCGTATACAGGTACATGTCGTTGTCGGCGAGGAACGCCTTCAGCCTGGCGCGTTCCTTCGCATCGGCGGTGAGGCGCTCTGCCGATTTCCCGGAGAGCCGCAACGAGACGCCGAAGGGCCGGTCGGGGCAGACGCGTTCTTTCACCGCCGGAACGTAGGTGGTGAGGCTGTGCCACATCTCCTCCCAGGTGTCGCCGGGATGAACGAGCGTCGAATACGTCAGATGGCCGAGACTGCCGCCTAAATCCATGAAACGGGCTCCTTGATCTTAATTGGGGACAGACCACGTTTTCCCGTTCGGGACCGTTTGGGACGTGCTCCCTGTGCCAGAAAACGTGGTCTGTCCCCGTTTAGAGGACTTTCTCTGCTTTGCCCGAGGCGGCAGACCTGATGATCGCATCGGCCACGGCGACACCGTGGACCATCTGCTCCGGCGGGATCGGATAGGCGGGGCCGCCCGCGGCCGCGCGGGCGAATGCCTCCAGCGCGGCGCGCGATACGTCATAGGCTTCCGCCTGCCACGTCCGGGACGCGCCCTTCACCGGCTGGAACGTGCATTCGCCGAAAAGGTGGCTGCGTCTTTCTTCCGACGAGGCGCCGGCGACGTGGGTGATTCCGTTGATTCTGATCCAGCCCTCGGAGCCGTACACCTGCAGCCTGAAACTCCCCGCCGTGGCCGTCATCGTGCCGAGATAGCCGGACATGCCGTTCTTCATGCGGAACAGTATCGAGGTGGTGTCGTCGGCGTCGACCGGCACCGCGCGGTGGAAGCTCTGGCAATAGACTTCGTCGACTTCGCCGAACAGGTCGATCGCGGCGTCGATGACGT
>Ga0156228_1200_pt1 | contig 34054 bp, 29 predicted proteins | sample RifCSPlowO2_12_FD_107876 | JGI IMG/M metagenome (GOLD analysis project Ga0156228, IMG submission 107876) | Betaproteobacteria bacterium RIFCSPLOWO2_12_FULL_65_110 | reverse complement strand
CGAATTCTTGAAGCGGTGCACGAGACAGCCAGCGATCTGCATCGTCTGGGTTTTATTGATAAACGCAAGATGCGCAAGTTCGATGCACTGTGCCTTGATCCCATTCCACAATACGACGGCAAGAGAATTCGCGCATTGCGAGATCACTTGCAGGTGAGTCAGGCAGTGCTTGCCGCCGTATTGAATACCAGTCTCTCGACCGTGCGTAAATGGGAAGTTGGCGACAAGCATCCGAGCGGACCATCACTAAAGCTGCTCAGCCTGCTTGATCGCAAGGGACTGGAAGCAGTGATCTGATCAGGGAACCGGTGTCTGCACTTTTCGCGGTTTGAGGCCGGGAGTGTCCAGCACCGGCCAATGACGCGGCCGCTGTTTCCGGGGGTTTTTCTCAAAATCTTTGCCCGTGATTTAGATGCTATTTAGAGGCAAGAATACAACTCTGACGCAGACTTACAGATGGTGGAGTTGACCTACGCCGCCTCCACCACCGACACACCCAGCAGCAACCAACGCCGTCCCAGTGACGGCGTTTTGTTGCTCATGGCGCTGACCGTCCCGGTAAACCCGATCGCTTTTGCTCCAGAGATATTTCGCCGTTACCATGCGGGCATAGACAGAAAATGTCAGCCCCATGACTCACATAAGAAAACACGGTTTCCACTACGCGTGGGTCATCCTGTTTGCGTCCTGCATCCTCAATGTGGCCAGCCGCGCGGATTCGGCCTCATTCGGGGTTTTCATAGACCCCCTGGTCGCGCAATTCGGATGGAAACGCGGCGACATATCTTTTGCCTATTCGCTGGCGTTTCTGGCCGGCGTGCCTGCGATGGTTGCCATGGGCTGGCTGGGCGATCGCTACGGGGCCCGCAAGCTCATGATCGGTGCGTCCCTATTGATAGGCACGGGCACGGTTCTCCTGGGAACCATCAAGGAGCTCTGGCACTTCTACGTCTTCTACGGATTGTTTGTCGGTTCGCTGGGGAACGCTGCCTTTACGGTGCTGCTGCCGGTCATCCTGACCCGATGGTTTCACCGGCATATGGGCCTGGCGCTGGGCATTTACTGGGCTGCCTTCGGGGCGGGCCCCATGATTTTTGCCCCCCTGTTCCGCTGGTTGATCGAAACCCGTGGCTGGGAATGGTCTTTCACCCTGATAGGCATTGTGGTGGGTGGCATTCTCATCAGCTTTTCGACATTGATACGAAACAGTCCCGCTGATAAAGGGCTGTCAGCCTATGGAGCCGAAGGCATCGCCAAAGAGCCGCCTGCTGCTGCCGCAACCGGCATCGTGCCGGCAGGTCTGCGCGAGGTGCTGGCCCGGCGGCCGGTATGGCTGCTGATGGGCATCCATCATATCGGCTGCGTGGGACACGCCATCATCCTCGCCCATGTCGTGTCCATGGCAACTTTCATGGGCGTGTCCGGTGTGGAGGCAGCCGGTGTGCTCAGCACGATCGCCGGCACCTCGATCATCAGCCGCTTCGTTTCCTCCATCCTCACGGAGCGGTTCGGCGGCCGGGCCGTCCTCACGCTGGCCCTGATCGGCCAGAGCACGCCGGTTTTCATATTGCTTTTTGCCAGCGAAGCATGGGTGTTCTACCTGTTCGCCGTCATTTTCGGCCTGTGCTACGGCGGCGAGATGGTGGGCTTCCCGATCATCAACCGCCAGCTGTTCGGCGCCAAGGCGCCGCTCGGTTCGATCTATTCCTTCCAGATGCTGGGCGCCGCCACCGGGATGGCCCTGGGGGGCTGGCTGGGCGGCATCCTGTTCGATCTGTCCGGTAGCTATACGTGGTCTATTCTTGCATCCATCGTGATCGGGTACCTGGGACTGCCGCTGGCGCTCGCATTGCCGCGCCACAGAAGACCGGTCGTGTTAGAGGCGAGCGCTGCGATCAAGGCGTGATGGCCGGACCTTGCGGCATTGGATACCGAATCGACTCACCGCCCCTGCGGCAGCAACCAACACTGCGCCGGCTGCTGCGGCCGCTAGTTGGAATCTACCCTCGGGGGCGTGCCACAGCAGACTTGGCCACTGCTACTGGTGTCATTTTTTTGTATGTCGTCTGATCGGCCTCACTGACCTGCCCCCTGTAGACGATTTCCTCGGTGCCAGGTTGCATTGCCTCGTCAGCACACCGGCCACGGCCCCGAACGCATTGCCGACCCAGCCCGTCACACCGCCACCCCCGCCCGAAGCATTCCGCCCTCCCACGCCATCGCAAGGCTGCTGTTCCCCTCGAGGAACGACCTCAGCAAATCGCCAACCGCTTCCCTCCTCCACCCCTGCAGCAACGCAGGCGCATCGCCCGCGCCGTGCGCGACATGCTGGTAGAACCGCTCCAGTTCCCTGCGGCTCGCCACCAGCCCCTGATCCAGCTTCGACCCTGCGCACAGGCACTGCAGCACCGCAAATAACGCGTCGGTGCGGAATTTGTCGGCCGCACCGATCTCAGGTTCCGCTGCGGGCAGTTCCGCTCCTGGAAGCGCCCGCGCCGCGGCAGCGACGATGTCCGCACCGCACGCTTGCGCGATCGCGCTGGGCAGGCTGCGCACTTTCGCCAGCGCAGCGACCGAACCCGGACGCTCGCGCGCCAGTTCCACCATCACTTCATCCTTGAGAAAAGCGCGCGGCGGCTTGTCATCGCGGCGCGCCGCCCCGTCGCGCCAGGCGGTCAGTTCCTTGAGCACCGCCTGCAGCGGTGGGGACAGCAGATTTGCGCCGCGCACGCGCAGGTAATGCGTCGCCGGATTAAAGCCGAAGCGGCCGATCTCGCAGGCAGCGGCACATTCCTCGTCGGCCCGGCACGCATGGCCGAGAGCCTCGAGCTTGGCAAGCATCCCACGATGCACGGCGGGCAGGTAGCGCACGTCGTCTGCCGCGTAGCGCAGCTGAACCGGCGACAGCGGCCGCTGCCGCCAGTTGCTGAAGCCCAGGTCGCGCCCGAGATTGACACCGGTCAGCTCGAGCACCAGTTTTTTCAACGACACCGGGTACGGCAGGCCGATGAAACCGGCGCCGATCTGGGTGTCGAAAACGTTCGCGGCGGGCCGCGCGAGATGGCGCACCACCGGCTCGATGTCGCTTTCGCCGGCGTGGACGATCTTCATCACCGACCGATCGGCCAGCAATTCCCAGAAAGGCGTCATGTCGAACCCGGCCAGCGGATCGATCAGCGCCAGCGCGCTGCGCGAGGCGACCTGCGCGAGGCAGAGCTTTGGATGGTAGCTCTGCTCGCTGATGAACTCGCTGTCGTAGGCGAAGCTGCCGTCCGCGCGCAGCGTCTCGAGCAGCCGCGCGAGCTGCTCGCCGGTGGTCACCAGCGCGGCCTGGCCGCGGTGAACCAGCGCTATCTGCGGCACCTCGTCCTGCGGACCGTCGTCCAGGTGAGCTGCGTGATGGCTGCGTGAGCGGTGGTTCATGGCATTCCAGGGATGGATGGACCGGGATCGATCCTGGGGGCGAAGTATAAGCTCAAGCGCCACGGTGACCCGATTCGCGTGGCCCGATGCGTCGAGAGTCCGGATGGGTCGCGACCGGACAAGAGCGGCGCGGCCTCTCCGTCCGGGGAGCGTGGCGGAACATCCGACGTAAGCTGAGAAGACTTGATCGCGCCGATCGGAATGCGCGGCGGCGTTGCGAGGTACTGCTTTCAGTCCTCGCTGACGGTGTGGCGGTGGTTACGCGCTCATCGCCACGAACTTGCTTGCTTCCATCCTCTGGCGCGGAGCAAAGCCCAGGATCGCGACGGCCTCGATCGGCGCGAGCCGGCCCTTGAGGCGAACGTGCTCGCGGTCGCCGAACATGAACCGGCCGCTCGCGACATTCGCGGTCGCGGCGCTTGCGATCAGCGTGCAGCCGTGTTCCTTGCTGCGCGCCTCAAGTCGTGCTGCGACGTTGACCGTGTCGCCGATGATGGTCATTTCCGAGGTCTGGCCCGGGCCCATGCTGCAGACCATGACCTCGCCGGTGTGTATGCCGGCGCCCACCGCGAACGGCGGCAGGTCCCGCTTGGGGTAGCGGCGGTCGAGTTCCCGCGCATACTCCCCCGCGGTCGCTTGCAGCAGGAGACCGGCGCGTATGGCCTGGCCGGCATGCTCGCTGCTGAGGTTGCGCGGCGATTCGAACGCCACCAGCAGCGCATCCCCGATGATGCGCACCAGCATGCCGCCATGGTCCCGCATGACCTTGCCGGCGTGTTCGTAATAGCGCTGCAGCACCTCGGCCACATCCGAGGAAGGCAGCATTTCCGACAGGCGGGAGAAGTCGCGTATGTCGGAGAACAACACCGACACTTCGCGGGATTCCTTGAACCTGGCGCGCACGCTCGACTCGATCAGTACCGCCTTGAGTTCCTCCGCGTCGCTAGTTGCAGCGACACCCGCCGATTTGCTGGGAACTGCCTTGATGCCGACATGCTTTCGCGCCGACAGCACCTCCAGCCGGGCGGCGATGGCCTGCAGCAGCGCCTCCGTGCGCACAGGTTTGAGCAGCATCCCGTCGGCGCCATGGCGCAGCGCGTTGTCCAGGCACTCGCGATCATCCAGCGCGGTCAGCACGACGCAGGGAATGGTGCGCGTGCCGGCGTTGGCCCGCAACGCGGCCAGCATGCCAAAGCCGTCCAGCACGGGCATGCGCACGTCCAGGAGGATCAGGTCGGGCGCGTGCTGCAGGGCGGCGTGCAGGCCCTGCAACCCGTCTGCGGCCGTGACGACCTCGTAGCCGATCGTCTGCAACAGGGTCTTCAACATGACTACGAGCACCTCGTCGTCATCGACCAGCAGTATCTTTGCCATTCCCGTTCTCTCCAACATGATCTTCCCGACTCTTCCCGTGGCTGTTGCAGGCTCCATTTGTATCAGTGAAACGATCTTGCAACCGTGAATTAGTCGCGGTTTGCCACCATGACAACGGAATGATGTGGAAAAATGCCTGCGGTGCGGTCCGTGATGCAACGGTATCGCGCTGATTCAGTGCTGCCGGGCGGGAGCCCGGTTGAGCACGGCCGGAGAAAGGCTGTCAGTTACCGCCCGCGGAACGCGGGCTTGCGCTTCTCGTTGAAGGCCCGCACGCCTTCGTGCCTGTCCTCGGTGGTGACGAGCCTGTTGTACGCCTCGATCTCGAAGCGGTAGCCGGTGAGCAAGTCTGTCTGCAGGCCGTAGTGGATCGATTTCTTCGCCTGGCGCACCGAAAGCGGCGCGTTCTCGGCGATCGAGCCGGCCGCTGCTATCGCCTCGCTGCGCAACTCGACCGGCTCGCACACCCGGTTGACGATGCCCCACTCGTGCGCCTCCTCGGCGCTGAAGGCCCGCGCCGACAGAATCAGTTCCTTCGCCCGCCGCTCGCCCGCGGCGCGCGCGAGATTCTGGGTTCCGCCGCCGCCGGGCATGATGCCCAGCCTCACCTCCGAGAGCGCGAAGCGGGCGCCGCGAGCGGCGTAGATGAAGTCGCAGCAGAGCGCGGTCTCCAGCCCGCCGCCGTAGGCGTGCCCGTTGACCGCAGCGATCACCGGCACCGTGCATTCCATGAGCGCGATGAACGAGCGCTCGAAGATCTCGTGCTGTGCGCGCCAGGCCTCGTCGGTCATGCCATCGCGCTCCTTGAGGTCGCCGCCGGCGCAGAACGCGCGTTCTCCGGCGCCGGTCAGCACCACGCAACGCACCTCGCCCGGATCGGCGGAGAGCCGCACCCACAGATCGAGCGTCTCTTCTCCCATTCGGGTATTGATCGCATTGAGGACCTCGGGCCGGTTGAGCGTCACGATCAGCACGTGCTCTCCTACCCGCTCCAGTGCCAGCGTTTCGTATTTCTGCATGTTCACGCCTCGCTCACCTTCCGGTTGCCGCGCACGTCCGCGGTGTACGCGCCCAGTGCGCTCGAAGTCCTGCGACAGCTTGCCTAAACATCAGGATCACCGTACATTGCAGCATGCACCGGTTGGCGCTGTCAACGCACCGTCGTGATCACCTGTGAGTGCGCGCCAATCGATCGGTATCGAACGATCCAGGACACGAGGCTGCGAATGCCGTCGTGCACGGAATCAGGCTGGCAGGCGATCCACGCCGGGCCATTGCGTGCACCTGTGCTAGGTATGCCCCTTTCCGAAAGCCCATGACTTGCCCGTGAGACCCCACGAAACGCCGACGCAGGCGACAGCCGGCGCGCCTGACCGAAGCCCGATGGCGCTGATAACGGTGTCGCTGTTCGTGGTATCGGGGGTCATCCATTACCAGACGCCCATGCTCGCCGCGATGGGCGCGGAATTCGGCGCCGATGCGGCGGCCGTGGGTTGGGTGGCGACACTCACCTTCGGCGGCTTTCTCGCCGGCCTGATCTTTCTGGCTCCGCTCGGCGACCGGCTGGACAAGCGTAAACTCGTTCTCGGCCAGCTCGCGGTTCTCATTCCCGCGCTGCTGGCGATGGCGGCCGCACCCTCGCTTGCAACGCTGGCCGCGGCGAGTTTCGTCGTCGGCGCATCCGGCACGTTCGGCCAGCATTTCATCGCGATGAGCGCGGAGCTGGCGCGCCCGGATGAACGCGGGCGCACGATGGGCACGCTGCTGACTGCGTTGTTCCTGGGCGTCCTCTTCGGACGGATCACCGGCGGACTGGTTGCCTCATACATCGGCTGGCGATGGATGTATGCGATCGTGGCGGTAATGATGCTCGTGCTCACCCCCGCGCTTCTCAGGCGTCTCCCCAGCATGCCCGCGAAAACTCAGATGGGCTATCGTCCCCTGATGTGGTCGATCGTCCGGCTGGTGGGCAGACACGCGGAACTGCGCCGTGTCGCGGCCAATCAGTTGCTGCTTGGCGTCAGCTACGGGGGATTCTGGGCCACCGTTGCGCCGATGCTGGCGCTGTTTCATCACCTCGGGCCCGCACAGGCGGGCTTGATGGGCATACCCGGCGCGGCCGGCATATTCGTCGCCAGGGCCTGCGGCCGCTGGACCGACCGGCGCGGTGTCATGCCGGTGGTGACGACCGGCATCGGCGTGGTGCTGGTCGCCTTCGTGGTCCTCGGGTTCGCGAGCCTGTGGATCGGCGCCGCGATCGCCGGCGCGATCCTGCTCGACTGCGGTTTGCGTGCGGCGATAGTTGCCAATCAGACGCTGGTCAACACCATTGCTTCGGACGCGCGCAGCCGGTTCAATACGGTCTTCTCGGCCAGCGTGTGGGGCGGCAACGCGGTCGGCGCACTGCTCGCCAGCACGGCCCTCGCACATGCCGGATGGCTCGCGGTGTGCACCATCGCGGTGACGGCTTCGTGTCTGGCGCTTGCGATGCAGTTGAGCGCCGGCCCGCATCCGCGCTGAGCCGATGATGATGGAACTCTGCCGGCGCATGGCAGATAATTGCGGCCGGCGCCGAAAACCAACCGAGAGGAACCCATGTCCGACACGCAACGAACCGCGCTCGTGGTGAGTGCGCATTCAGCCGATTTCGTCTGGCGCGCCGGCGGCGCCATCGCCCTGTATGCCTCGCGCGGCTGGAAGGTGAAAATCGTCTGCCTGTCGTACGGCGAGCGAGGCGAGTCCGCCAAGCTCTGGAAGCTTCCGGGCATGACCCTGGAAAAAGTGAAGGCCGACCGCCGCCGGGAAGCGCAGGCGGCGGCCGATCTGCTCGGCGCCGAAGTGGAATTCTTCGATCTGGGCGACTATCCGATGCGCATCACGGACGAGGCGCTGTACCGCCTTGCCGACATCTACCGGGAACTGCAGCCGGCGTTCGTCCTGACGCATTCGCTCGAGGATCCCTACAACTTCGACCACCCGCTGGCGGCCCACGCGGCGCAGGAGGCGCGAGTCATCGCCCAGGCACACGGCCACATGCCCGGCGGCAAGGTGCTGGGCGCGCCGCCGGTGTTTCTGTTCGAACCGCACCAGACCGAGCAGTGCAACTGGAAACCCGATGTGCTGCTCGACATCACGCCGGTATGGGAGAAAAAGAGCAAGGCCTTCGAACTGATGGCGGCGCAGGAACACCTCTGGGAATACTATACGCGCGTCGGTCTGCAGCGCGGCGTCCAGGCCGCCCGGAACTCCGAGAGCAAGAATATCAAGTACGGGGAAGCCTATCAGCGTGTATTCCCGCACGTCGTCGAAGCATTTTCGTAATCAAGGAGAATCGAACATGAACGGACTGCTGGCATTTGCGCGCCTGGCCTGCGCGCTGGCGCTCGCCGCCACGGCGATCACCGGGTTCGCGCAGGGCTATCCGAGCCGCCCGATCAAGATCATCGTGCCCTTCGGCGCCGGCGGCGTCGCCGACATCACCGCTCGCGTGCTCGCGCAAAAGATGAACGAAACCATCGGCCAGCAGCTGGTCGTGGAAAACCGCCCCAGCGCGGGCGGCATCGTCGCCTCGGAGGCGGTGGCCAAGGCCGACCCCGACCGGGTCCTCTGGGGCACCGACTGGCCGCATCCCAACGTGAAGGTCATGCCCAACGACGGCGAGACCGTGGACCTGTTCGCAGCGTTCTGCTCCGACGAAACCGTGCGCCGCAAGATCCTGGTCGACAACCCGACCCGGCTTTACTGGGCCGCCTGAAATCAGTGCGCCGGCGGCGCCTTCCAGACGAAGGCGACGCGCATGTAATCGGCGCCCTCCTCGATCAGTTCGAGCAACTGTACGTGGCGGCTGTGCTCGCCCACCATCACCTCGCACAGCTCGCCCATCCCGATCTCCTGCCGCTCGATCAGCATCACCGGATGGTCGTTCGACTTGAGCGCGTCCGGAAGGACGAGCGCGCGCATGTAGCGGTACGAAAATCCGCCGCTCGAGGATTCCCAGTTCGATGCCTTTTCGCCTTCTTTGCCGATCACGCGCAGAAATACCGAGATGGACTTCTTCGACAGGATCCACAGGCCGCAATGCAGACGTCCGGAGTCCTCCGCGTTCAGGCGCCGGATGATGCCCACCCACCAGGGCGCGCCCTCGTGCTCCTGAATGCCGCACAGCACCCCTGGTTCCGCCCACAGACCCAGGCCCTGCGGCACGTCGATGCCGATGCCCCAGTTGCTGCGATCCTTCATGTGCCAGACCTCCGGCACCGCCTCGACTTCCTCCGCAGCGAGGTGCACGGCCGACTTCTTGTGCTGCTTGAGGCTGAGATCCTCGCCCAGCGCCGAGCCCGAACCCACATCGACGGTGGTGACCCGCTGGCAGATGGCGCGAAAGCCCTTGACCACCGATACCTCGTCGTTGACCGACGCCCTGGGAAAGCGGCGATGCGGCGGGTCGGCGCCCAGATAGGTTCGCAGGTGCCGGATCACGGTGACGATCTGCGCCTGCGAGAACTCCTTGCCGTAGCGCGCCTCCTCGGAGAGCAGGTTGTTCGCGGCCAGCTGCTCGATCTCCTCGAGCTTCGCCAGCGCTGGTCCGCCGCCGAAATAACGCTTGGACGCAGCCGGCGCCTTCTCGTCCTTCAGTTGCCAGGGCGCCGCCGGCGCCGCGAGGTCGACGACAAAATTGCACTCGGGCGCCGGCTCGCGCGACCAGGCGAACGAAATGGCGTAACGGTCCAGGACGCGGCCGGCGAGTTCCACCTGCTCCGGCGGCAGTTCGTGCAGCGCTGCGAGGCTCAGGCCCATCATCCTCAGAAGCTCGGCGCGCGGCGTGGTGTGAACCTCGCGGGGATAAGCGGTGATCGCCTGGGCATCGATGCCCAGTATCTCCGCATAGGCGAGCAGGTGGTACAGTGCCTGCCACATGTCCGCGTCCAAGCCGATATAGCGCAGCAGGCGCATCCGTTCGGCCATGCCTGTGGCGCGGATCGAACGCGCAAGGGCGAGCGGCAAGTCCTTGCGGATGCGCCCCGCACCTTTCTCGCCGCGCTCGTGACCGAGCACGCAGCGCCCGTAGGCGCCCGCGATGCCGTTCCAGAACGCGTACAGCGGTTCGAACAGCTTGCGCTGGGTGAAATCGCGCTTGTGGATGCGCCCGAAGAACGCCGCGAACACCGCGTCCACGCGCTTGCGTCCCGCGGCCTCGATCTCCGCGGTCACCTCGAACCGGTCGTCGCAGGAAAAGCCGTCGACGTCGCGTAGCGTCCCGGCCCAGTGCGCGATCTGTTCCAGCGCCGCGGCAGGCTCGGTCTTCGCCAGATCGGCGAGTATGCGGCGCGCCGCGTCCGCCGAAACCATCGGATGATCGGGCTTGCTCTCGAAGAGCTTGAGAATTTCGTACATGCGCCGTGCTCTGCCGGAACGATGCCACCTTGGCCTTAGTATAGGGGCGGGTCCAATGATAACATTCGATCCGGTGAGGTAATCGTCTGGAAAGCAAGACAATTCCGGATCGGGGTCATTTGACATGATCGAGCAGCAGGACCCGCTCTACGCAGCACAGGCGGAGCTTCGCCACATGAAGCAGACCGTCGCTGCGCTGCGCGACGAGCTTGAGCACGCGCAAGAGCAGTCCGAACAGGCCGTCCAGCATGCCGTCTCGAGCGCCAGTTCCGAGACGGCGCAGCTGAAAATGACCATTACCGCCCTGCGCGACCAACTCGAGGAATCGCACGCGAGCCGGGGAAAAGCCGTGCGGCAGGCGCACGCGGCGGACGAGGACGAACTGAGGCAATTGAAAGCCACCGTCGCGACGCTGCGCGATCAGCTGGAGGCGGCGCGCATGGACAAGGATCGCAAGTCCCGAGTTGATCGGGTGTAATATTTGAGCCTCCGTCCGACGGACAGCGTGCGAATGCCAGTGCCCGGAAATGATCCCCAGCGTAGCGTCCGATGTGACCGGGCGCAGCCGGTGGCGCAGCTTGTTGACCCGTGTCAACCGGCCCGGCATTGCCCGCTGCCCGGTACCCGCCGGGTAAGGCCGATCGCGGCATGACCGACAAGACGAGCGAACCGCGGCTGGTTCAATTCGCGGACGCGCAGGCGACGGTGCCCGAAGCGCAAGGGCAGTCGGGGTCTGCCCGGCAGGCAGGCGAGCGGCACACGCCATCGAATTCCACCGCGCCATCGTCCGGGCCCGAGCAGCCGCGAGGGATGACGATCGCCGATATCGAAAAAATTGCGATCGCTGCCCGCGCTGCATGGCATAGCGCGGAGCAAGTTCATCAGGAGACGCGCGACGAGAACCGGGCTTTCTACGCCGATTTCAAGACAATGGTTGCCGACCACGCCGACAAACTGACGCAGCTGGAGGCTCGCTTCGAGCAAAGCGAGCAGAAAATGAACGACCTCGTCCTCGAAGCCAGCCGACTGATCGCCGAACACCAGGAGTCGGTGGCCCAGTTCAACAACACGACCCGGCGGCTGGCGCTGTCCGGATTTGTGATGATACTGATTCTGCTCGTCGTGATGGAGATCTTCTGGTGGGTGGACTGACCCGGGAACCTCCGAACGATTGCCGGTTCGGCGCTCGCGTACTCAGCGCCCGTCAGCTGCACCCGCCGCATCGACCTCCTTCTTCGCCCGCGGCGTCTTTTTCGCCGGGCTCCGGGCCTTCGCGTCGACGCGGCGTGCGAATGCGGAAACGTCTTCGTCCAGCCTGAGCGAGGGCGCGGGCTCAACGCCAGGCCGTTCCGGACGTGCGGCCGGCCGCGCCGCGGAGGTGCCGCCGCGCGAATCACCGGACGAAGCGACGTCGGTGCGCATCCATGCGGTGCTTGCCCCGAATCCGAGCGCAAATGCGGCCAGTGCAAGCGCCGTGACGCCGGACAGCCGGCGGAACCGGCCACGCAGTCGCACGCTGCGCATTCCCCTTGCTTCGGACAGTCTTGTGCCTTCGGCGCGCCGAATTCGGGCTGCCTCGGCAACCAGTGCTTCGAGGCGATCGCGCTCTTCGGCGGCATGCAGCGCGGACTCCAACGCCTCGCGCTTGAGCCGGATCGCATCGGCAGCCTTGCGTTCGGCGGCCAGACGCGCTTCGGCCCGCCGGGTCACCTTCGATTCCTTGGCTGCGCGCGCCAAGGCCAGGTCACGCTCGCGCTCGCTCTGCACCGCCGCCGCCTCGGCCGCTTTCTGGGCCCGCGATTCGGCCGCCTCGCGGCCCGATGCCGCTTCCAGCGCGCTCGCTTCGGCGGCAGTACGCGCCTGTGCCAGCGATTCGGCTTCGCGCTCCGCGGCTTCCCGCGCGCGGGCACGTTCGGCCGCGTCGGTTTCCTGTCTGGCGCGCCGCTCGGCCGCGACGCGCGCATCGGTCTCGCGCTCGGACCTCAAGCGCGCTACTTCGGCAGCAGCGTCGTCGGCCTCTGCACGCTCCCGCGCAATGGCTTCGGCGCGCTCTTCGGCTTCCAGGCGCGCCTGCGCTTCCTTCTCCGCCTCGGCTTCCACGGCCATCCTCGATTCGGCGGCTTGCCGCGCAGCCTCTTCGGCCTCGATACGCGCCTGCGCGCTCGCGTGCAGCCGTCGCTCTTCCACTGCGCGTTCGCGCGCGAGCGCCTCCGCTTCCTCGTCGGCATCCGAGCGCGCATCCGCCGCGTCGGCGAGCGAGCGTTCCGCCTCCTCGCGAGCGCGAATCTCGGCCAGCGCGTGCGATTCGGCCTGCGCGCGCGCACTGGCCGCTTCTTGCGCATGCTGCTCCTGCGCGGCGCGCTCCTCGACCCGTTGCCTTGCCCCGGCCTCGGCTTCGGTGCGCTCCATCGCCTGCTGCGCGGCCACCTCTTCGGCCTGAAGGCGGCTCGCTGCAGCCTGGGACGCTTCGGCCTCGGCCTGTTCACGGCTGCGCGCCTGTGCGGCGGCTTGCACCTCGGCCTGGGCGCGCTCGCGCGCGTGCGATTCGGCCTGCGCGCGCGCCTGCGCCGTCAATTGCGCGCGCTGTTCCTCGACGGCGCGCTCCTGCGCCCGTTGCCTTGCGGCCGCTTCGGCTTCGGCCCGCTCGATCGCCTTCAGCCGTGCTTCTTCATCAGCCTGCGCGCGTCTGTCTGCAGTCTGGGACGCTTCGGTCTCGGCCTGCTCACGGCTGCGCGCCTGTGCGGCGGCTTGCACCTCGGCCTGGGCGCGCTCGCGCGCCAGCGATTCGGCCTGCTGCTCCGCTGCGCTTCGCGCGCCGGCTGCGCTGGCGAGCGCGCGTTCCGCCGCCTCGCGATCGCGAATCTCGGCCAGCGCACGCGACTCAGTCTGCGCCCGGCTCCGCGCTGCCTGTTCCGCAAGCCGCTCCTGCGCGGCACGCTCCTGTGCATTCTGGCTCGCTGAGACTTCGGCATCGGCCCGTTCCGCCGCCTGCTGCGCGGCCACCTCTTCGGCCTGGAGGCGGCCCGCCGCAGCCTGTGCCGCTTCGGCCTCGGCCTGTTCGCGGCGGCGCGCCTGCGCGGCAGCCTGCACCTCGGCCTGGGCGCGCTCGCGCGCCAGTGCTTCGGCCTGCTGGTCCGCCGCGCTTCGCGCGCCGGCTGCGCCGGCGAGCGAGCGTTCCGTCGCCTCGCGATCGCGGATCTCGGCCAGCGCCTGCGATTCGGCTTCCGCGCGTGCCTGGGCCGACAATTGCGCGCGCTGTTCCTCGACGGCGCGCTCCTGCGCCCGTTGCCTTGCCGCCGCTTCGGCTTGGGCACGTGCGTTCGCTTTCAACCGGGCCTCTTCATCAGCCTGCGCACGCCTCCCGGCCACCTGGGCCGCCTCAACCTCGACCCGTTCACGGCTGCGCGCCTCTGCGGCCGCACGCTCCTCGGCCTGCGCGCGCGCGCGCGCCGACGCTTCTTGCTCCCGTTCCGCTCGCGCGCGGCCCTCGACGGCCTGCGCAAGCGCAGCCTCGGCCGCCTGGCGCTGCAATGCAAGCGCCATCGCCTCCCGTTCCAGTTGCGTCTTCTGTTCTGCCGCGGCTATGACCCCGATTTCCGTGGCTTCGCGCGCCTTCACCTGCTCGATCAACTGCCGCTCTATTTCGAGCCTCGCCGCATAGGCCTGGGCCGCGGCCGCATCGGCCCGCTCGCGGGCCTGCATTTGCTCGGGCAACGCGCTTTCGGCCACCCTTCTGGCTTCGGAACGTGCCGCGAGTTCGCGCTCCGCCGCTGCCCGTGCCTCACTTCGGGCACGCAGTTGTGATTCCTGTTCCGCACGCATGCGGGCAAGGTTTTCGCCTTCGGCTTCGGCGCGCGCGCGCATCGTCGCCGCCTGTTCGGCCTGCGCGTCGGCGAGGCTGCGGGCCTGCGCGGCCGAAGCCGCTTCGGTCTCGGCGCGCTGACGCGCCTCGGTGTTGGCCTTCAGCTGCGTTTCGGTCTCCAGACGCGCCCGCGCTGCCTCTGCCAGCGCCTGGTCCGCCGCGGCCCGCGCCTGCGCCTCGGCCAGTGCCAGTGCCTCGGCATCGCAGCAAGTCCGCGCTGCCTGCTCCGCGGCCTCCTCGGCCTGAACCCGCGCCTCGCTGAGGCTGCGCACGCTGCGCTCGGCTTCGGCACGCTCTTTAGCCAGAGATTCGGCCTCGCCCTCCGCGGTGAGCCGCTGCCCGTGTTTCGCTGCGGTCTGCGCCTCGGCGCGCTCCCGTTCCCGCAATGCGGCGAGTTTGGATCTTTCGGCATCGCGGCGCATCTCGGCCTGTGCGGACGCCGCCGCCTCGGACTCGAGTCTTGCCCGTGCCTGAACCAGCAGTTCGCGCTCGTGCTCCTCGGTCTGGAGCGCGAGCCGTTCGGCCTCGCGCTCCGCCGCCAGTCTCGCCTCGGCAGCGGTCTTGGCTTCCTGTTCGGCGGCCAGTCGTTTGGCCGCCGCCTCTTGCGCGCGCACCGCCTCCTCGCGCCGTCCCGCCATCGCTTCGAGCGCAGCCTGCTCCAGTGCCATGCGCTGCCGTGCCTGGTCCTCGGCCCGCGCCTCGGCTTCCCGACGCTGCCTTTCCATCGCTTCGGCAGCCTGCTCGGCGCGAATCCGTGCTTCGGCCTGCTCGGCGGCGGCCGCCTCCGCCACCGAACGCTGCTGGGCCAAAGTCAGCGCTTCGGCCTCGGTGCTTTCCCGATGCTCGGCCGCTGCGCGAAGCCGTTGCTCGGATTGTTCTCGCCGCGCCGCCTGCTCCAGGGCATCGCGTTCCAGCTGCGCTTTTCCCTCTTCGACCGCCGCCGCGTCGCGCTCTGCGGCTTCGCGCTGCCGCGCTTCGGCGTCGCGTTGCCTGTCGGCCTCGATTTGCGCCCTCAGCGCCTGGGCGCCCGCGGCCTCCGCGAGCGCTCGCACATCTTCAAGCGAGATCCTCTCTTTTGTTGCACGCTGACCGCGCTCGGCGGCGATTCGCTGCTCGACGTCGGCGCCGTATTGCGCGCGTCCTTGGGTTCGCTTCTGCTTGGCATCGTCGCCCGCGCCCGGGACCTCGGGGGGATTTTCCGCCGGCGCGTTCGTCCCTGAGACCGTGTCCGGGGTCTTGGCGCTTCCCGCGCCCCTTTGGCTGCGGTGGCGCTCGGCGGTCTTCAGCAGATCGAGCAGGCGACTCACGCGGCGCTCGATTCGCCTTCGCTGCTCACCCGGTCGCGTCCTGAGCGCTTGGCCTCGTACAGTGCCCGATCGGCGCGGGCGAGAACCGCGTCGAAGTCGGGATCGGCTTCGCTGTACGTCGCCACGCCGACCGAAGTCGTAATGCCCACCGAGCCACCATTGGGCAGCGGAATCGACGCGTTTGCGACCGCCTGGCGTACGCGATCGGCAACCTGCAGTGCCTTTGCGGCGTCGGTCTCCGGCAGGATGATGCCGAATTCCTCGCCACCGAGGCGTCCGACAACGTCCACTTCGCGCAGGATCTGGCCGCATACCTCGACCACTTTTTGCAGCGTCAGATCGCCTGTCAGATGGCCGTAGCGGTCGTTGATGTTCTTGAACAGGTCAAGGTCGAGCATGAGCATCGAGAACGGACGCGCGTAACGACGGGCACGCGCCAGTTCCAGGTCCGCGAGATTCAGAAAGTGGCGGCGGTTGGGGATGCCGGTCAGGAAATCGGTCCGCGCCTGGTGTTCGAGTTCGTGCTCCAATTTCTTGCGTTCGGTCACATCGAGCCCCGTTCCCACGAGATACGCCTTGCCGGCGATATCGACCCGCCTCGCGGTCAGGAAGCGCCATCGCGTCTCGGCGTGCGCGACGCGGGCCTCGGTTTCGGCATAGTCCTTTGCCAGCGCCTCCCGGAACAGGTTCGCAATCAGCGGGCGATCCTCCTCGAAAATGGCGTCGAGTACCCTGGTACGCGGCATCCGCTCATCCGGGGCGCCGACCAGTTCCTGTGCGGCCCGGTTCCAGCGCACGAAATAGCCCTGTTCGTCGACGACGTAGAACGCCCCCGGTATGGCATCGATGACCGCCTGAAGAAACGCCTTTTCCCCAAGCGGAGCGGCCTCCGTGCCGGCGGATTCCTCATGCGGCTGCGTGAAGCGTGTCAAGGGCCTCCCGTTGGCGCGACGGCGACTCCGGCTGCAACTGAGCGCCCAGGGTGCAGCGCCTGGCGCACCGGCTCGATGCATTGGAGCATGGCGGCCGCGCCAACCAAGCGATCGTCCTTGATCGATTGCCCGCTGCCGTCGCTGCCGAAAACTGCCCGCATTATATCCGGCGAACCGGGTTGCAGCGTGGAGGGACAGGTTGTTCGGGCGCGCCGGTCAAGTCTGCGGCCGCGGACTGGGTCAGTCCCGCAACCCGTTCGGTGTCCTAGGACCGGCGCGAATCGGCGCGCGCGAAGGCGGCCCTATTCAAGACCTGAGTACAGCTTGTCCGGATCAGGCATTCCGATCCGCCGCTAACACTGCTGGTGGGCGTAGACGCGGGCCAGGAACTCGTCGATCTCGCCGGCCTGGTCACCGTTAAGCGGCACCCTGTCCGCGTGTGTGACCTGTTCCGGGATCGGTGCGGCCCAGCCGGCAGCCGGCGCGTCGAGGTTCCGCACCTCGCCGTCATGTGCCTGTCTGTCCGCACCGAACCAGAATCTGCCCCACATCGCCGCCGCTCCGCAATCGAAAATGAACGCTCTTCCCTTGCTTAACGGGCGCGGGCAAAAAAGGTTGAGTTCTTTCTCAAATTTCTTTCGGAGTCCGGAATCGGGACAGCTTGGTCGGCCTTGCGCCTGTCCCGGGTGCGGGACGGTAGCGGGCTCGGGATTCGGCGCAGCGGGGAGTCCCCCCTCGTGACCGGATGCCCGCCTGCCGGCCAGCGCGGGCGCAGCGGCACGAAGCGCCCGCAGCAGTCGATAACGCCCAGATCTACGCAGAGCGACCGTTCACAGCAGACCCGGCCCGCCGCGAGCGCCGAGCCCCCGGTCCAGCGACCCGCTCGCGCCAGGAGCGAGGCGCCTGTGGCCGCGGGCATCAGCTCCGGGTAAGCGCGACGAAAACGCTGCAGGGTGCGTGGTCGAGCAGCGTCTTGCCGATCGATCCGTGCCACCAGCGCGCGATACCCCTGCGCTCATGCCCAACCACGATGAGCCCTGCGCCGATCTCGGAAGCAAGCCGGCAGATCTCCTCGACCGGTTCACCGACGGCAAGGTGGCCGGTGACCGCGTAGCCGCGGTTTTTCAGCTGCGCCACGCCCTCCTCCAGCACCTCCTGGGCCCGCTTCTTCTCCTCCTCGAGAAGTTCCTCGGGCAGAAAACCCTCGGTGAGAAACATGCTGGAGGGCATGCCGGCGACGGCCAGCAGATGCGTCTCGGCCTTGGTGAACGAGGCGATTTCGCAACACTGGAGCAGGGCTTCCTTGCCGTCCCGCGAGCCGTTGTAGGCCATCAGAATTTTCTTGAACATCGCTGTCTCCTCCTCTCGGTTGCCATAGTACCGGCCGCCTGCCCTATCCTGGGCGCCTATTCTACGTCGCAAGCAGGTCCGGGCGCTCGCAAGCTCCGGCGCATCGCCAGCGGCATGGATCACCCCTCCCCTTGTCGTCGATAATCGATGTTGGGCCAAGCTTGCCCAAAAGAGCCCGTCGCGTCAAACAGGATCCCTCCGCGCTGCGGGGCGCAGTCATCCCGGTTAAGATTCCCGCTTTCCAGGACATCGCCATGCAACTCGACGCCTCTCACAACGCGGGTCTCAATACCCTGCGCCCCGATCCGACGCAGCGCGTGGTCGGCGTCACGGGCGCTGGCAGCACCCCCGCCTCATGGGTTGAACGAAGTCTGGCGGCCGTCTGGCACCCCTGCACCCAGATGCAATGGCATCCGGACCTGCCGTTGGTATCGATCGCGCGAGCCGAGGGGCCGTGGCTGACCGGCCATGATGGGGCACGGTATTTCGACGCCATCGGTTCCTGGTGGGTGTGCCTGCTCGGGCACCGTCATCCGGCGGTGGTACAGGCGCTGCGCGATCAGCTCGACCGGCTCGACCACGTGATGCTGGCCGGACTCACGCACCAGCCCGTGATCGAGTTGTCGGAGCGCCTCTCGGCCATGACCGGGAACGTGCTGGGCCACGCGTTTTACGGCTCGGACGGCGCATCGGCGATCGAAATCGCAATCAAGATGAGCGCGCACGCCTGGCAGCACCTGGGGCACGGCGCGAAACAGTCGTTCGTGTGTCTGGCAGGCAGCTATCACGGCGAAACCCTGGGCGCGCTGGGGCTGACCGACCTGCCCGGCTTCCGGCAGCCTTACGAGGGGCTGGTGCGGCCCGCTTATGTCGTCCCCAATGCCGACGCGCGCCAGGCGCAGCCGGGCGAAGATGCGCGCGCTGTCGCGTTGCGCCAGGTAGGGCACCTGGAAGCGCTGCTCGCCGAACACGCGGAACGGATCGCGGCCATCGTCACCGAACCGCTGGTGCAGGGCGCAGGCGGCATGATCTTTTACGATCCGGAGTACCTGCGCCAGGTGCGCGCCCTGTGCGACCGCTACTCGGTGCACTGGATCGCCGACGAAATCGCAGTCGGCTGCGGCCGCACCGGCAGCTTCTTTGCGTGCGAGCAGTCCGGGGTCTGGCCAGACCTCTTGTGCCTGTCCAAAGGCATCTCCGGCGGATTTCTGCCGCTGTCTATCGTGCTTTCGCGGGACGGTCTGTATCGATTGTTCCTGCACGACAGCGCCTCCAAGGCGTTCCTGCACTCGCACAGCTTTACCGGCAACCCCCTGGCCTGCAGCGCCGCGCTGGCGGTGCTCGACGTGCTGGAAAAGGATCAGGTCCTGGCGGCGAACCGTGTGCGCGCCGCTCGCCTCACTGCGCGCCTGCTGCCGGTTTCCAGCCACCCCAGGGTGCGGCACTTTCGCTCACTCGGCATGATCTGGGCGTGGGATGTCGCCGATGCGCCCGCCGATTTCTCGCAGCAGGTCTTTCGTGCCGCCTTGCGACACGAACTGCTGCTGCGGCCCATCGGCAAGACCGTTTATCTGATGCCGCCGTATTTGCTCGGCGACCACGACATCGACGCTCTGGCCGACAGCGTGGCCGCGGTCATGAAGGAGGTACTGGCATGAGCAGGAAGCAGGGGCCCCGCAGCGCGGGGATGCGACCGGCCGCGAATGCCAGCGGACGCCGACGCCGTGCTCTTGGCCGGCGCGATAACCGCAAGGAGGCGGCGGCATGAGCAGGAAGCAGGGGCCCCGCAGCGCCGGGATGCGACCGGCCGCGAATGCCAGCGGACGCCGACGCCGTGCTCTTGGCCGGCGCGATAACCGCAAGGAGGCGGCGGCGTGAGCGTCTGGCGCAACCGGTTTCTGGCCGACGCCGCCGGTTGGCAATCGGCGGGCTTGAGGCGCCAACGGCGCATCGTGCGACCGGTGTCGTCGACCGAAGTCGAGATCGGCGGAAAGCTCGTCACGGCGTTTGCCAGCAACGATTACCTGGGCTTGTCGCGCGACCCCCGTTTGATCGAAGCCATCGGCGAGGGCGCGCGCCGATTCGGCGCGGGGGCAGGCGCCTCGCACCTGGTGAGCGGCCACCACGCCGTGCACGAGGCACTCGAGCACGAACTGGCGCGCTTCGCCGGCAAACCCGCGGCGCTCGCCTGCATGAACGGCTATGTCGCCAACCTGGCGCTGCTGACGACCCTGGCCGGAGAGGGCGACGCCATCTACTCCGACCAGCTCAATCACGCATCGATCGTCGACGGCGCCCGGCTGTCGCGGGCATCGGTCTCTATCTATCCGCACGCCGACGTCGGCGCGCTCGACGCGCTGCTCGCCTCGAGTGCGGCACGACACAAGCTGGTCGTGACGGACGCGGTGTTCAGCATGGACGGCGACATCGCTCCGCTCGAGGCGTTGCTCGCGCTGTGCGAGCGCCACGATGCGCTGCTGGTCGTCGACGATGCCCATGGTATCGGCGTATGGGGGCCCGAGGGCCGCGGCAGCGTGCAGTTGCTCGGCCTGCAGTCCGAGCGCATCGTCTACATGGGGACGTTGGGCAAGGCGGCCGGACTTTCGGGCGCCTTTATCGCCGCCGATCAACTCATCGTCGACCGCCTGATCCAGCGTGCGCGTCCGCTGGTATTCTCCACCGCGGGTTCGCCCGCGCTGGCGCATGCGACCCTGACGGCGCTGGAACTGATCCGATCGGCCGACGCCGCGCGCGAGCGGCTCGTGCGCCATCGCGAACGCCTGCACGATTTCGCCTCGGGCTGGCAGCCTTATCGCTTGCTCGCTTCGGCAACGCCGATACAGCCGCTGATCATCGGCGACAATGCAGGCGTGGTTCGCCTCGCCGAGGCGCTGCTGCAGGAAGGGCTGTGGGTGCCTGCGATCCGACCGCCAACCGTCCCGGCCGGCAGCGCGCGGCTGCGCATTGCGCTTTCGGCTGCCCATACGGATGAGGACATCGGCCGCCTGGGCGCGGCCTTGTCGCGCATCGTCTCCACCGCCGGCACGATTCCAGCATGAAACTGCTGGTCAGCGGCACGGACACCGAAATCGGCAAGACGGTCGTTACCTGCTCGCTGTTGCGCGCGCTGCATGCGCGCGGCCTGACGGCCGTCGGCATGAAGCCGGTTTGCGCCGGCATCACCGCGCAGGGCACATGGGACGATCTGGAACACATTCGCAGTGCCAGCTCGGTCAGCGCCGCGCTCGCAGACGCGGCGCCTTACCGCCTGAGCGCGCCTGCCTCGCCCCATTTTGCCGCGCACGAGGAAGGCGTGACGATTCAGGAAGAGGTCATTCTGGCCGCACTCGATCGCCTGGAGCGGATCGCCGAGGCGGTCGTGATCGAAGGGGCGGGCGGATTCCGGGTGCCGCTGTCCGCGCAACTGGACAGCGCGGACCTCGCCAAGGCGATGGGCGCCCCGATTCTGCTGGTCGTCCCGATGCGGCTGGGCTGCATCAATCACGCGCTGCTCACCGCGGAGGCTGTAGCGCGCCGCGGACTGGCGCTGCTTGGGTGGGTGGCCAACGCAGGAATTGATCCAGATTACAGCCGCACTGCACAGACTGTCGATACCATCAGCGGCCGGATCCACGCACCCTGCGTCGGCGTCCTGCCCCGGCTTGTCCACGCCGAGTTTGGACAAAGCGGTGCCGATCACCTTAATATGGACCTGATCCTGCGCCACTTGCGCTCACCGGTCGAGCGTGGCAACGGATCGCACGGAGTCACACAGAGGAGAAGCCCTTGACTGTATCAACCCATTCGCCGGCTGGACTGCATTCGGTCCCGACCTCCGCGCAGACCTGGACCGTAGCCGCGATCGCGGCACTGTTCGACTTGCCGTTCAACGACCTGCTGTATCGCGCGCAGCAGGTTCACCGCGCGCATTTTCCCGGCGCTGAGGTCGAGCTCGCGACGCTGCTTTCGATCAAGACCGGCGGTTGTCCGGAGGATTGCGGCTACTGTCCGCAGGCGGCGCGTTACCACACGGGCGTCGAGGCCGAGAAGCTGCTGCCGCTGGCGCAGGTCGTCGCCGCGGCCCAGGCCGCGAAGCACAACGGCGCAACGCGCTTCTGCATGGGGGCCGCCTGGCGTGAACCGAAGGGGCGCGACATCGAGCGGGTCCAGGCGATGATAAGCGCGGTCAAGGCCATGGGCCTGGAAACCTGCGCGACGCTGGGGATGCTCTCCGACGAGCAGGCGCTGCAGCTCAAAGCGTCGGGTCTCGATTACTACAACCACAACCTGGACACCGCGCCGGAGTTCTACGGCAACATCGTCACGACGCGGGTGTATCAGGACCGCCTGGACACGCTGGGTCATGTGCGCCGCGCCGGGATCAAAGTCTGCTGCGGCGGCATCGTCGGCATGGGCGAATCGCGCCTGCAGCGCGCCGGCCTGATCGCGCAGCTCGCCAACCTCGACCCCTATCCCGAATCGGTTCCGATCAATCATCTGGTCCAGGTGCCGGGCACCCCGCTCAACGGCACCGAGCCCCTGGACCCGATCGAATTCGTGCGCACCATCGCGGTCGCGCGCATTACGATGCCCGAAGCGCGCGTGCGGCTTTCCGCCGGCCGGCGCGAGTTCGGCGAGGCGGTGCAGGTACTGTGTTTCCTGGCGGGGGCCAACTCGATTTTCTACGGGGACAAGTTGCTCACCACATGCAACCCGGAAGCCGAAGCCGACCGCGCGCTGCTCGCCAAACTGGGCCTGAAGACCAGCGCGCAGGACGCTGCCGCGAGTTGCGGCGATTGCGCCGCGCGATCGGCCGATTGACCTAGATCACAAACTGCCGCGCTTAACGTGGACGCCCGCGGGTGATATCCCTTATCATCCGGCGGCGCTAAGCGTCCGGTCTTCTGCGGTCACTCACCAGTCGGGTACTGACAAGCTTGGTGGATAATTTTGGGTTATCCATGTCTCCCGATTTCGGGAAGTCGCGAATTCTGCAACTTCCCGAAATCGGGAGAGTGATAAATGCCAATTCGAGACTAGCTGTTTGATTTCCGCTGATCCTATATAGGGAAACAACACATGGACAATGAACAATGGGCCTTTGGCCTCACCATGATGGTGGTCGGCATGGGGGGAACCTTTCTGACGCTGTGGGTCCTGGGCCTGGTCATGGACCTGCTCAAGAAGATCTTTCCGCTTGTGGATAAAGACGGCAAACAGTCGTAACCCGGGAGAACCAGATGCTCGAAAGCATGCAGACGGGCCTGTATGGCCTGACCGCCGGAGTCAATTATCTGTTCACTCAAGGCGGACCCAATGTGATCATGCTGCTGATCGCCGCCACACTGCTCTACCTGGGCGTCAAGAAGGGGGTGGAGCCGCTGCTGCTCGTGCCCATCGGATTCGGGTGCATGCTGGTGAACATTCCGCTCAGCGACCTGATGGAATCAGGCGGTCTGCTCCGCACCCTCTATGACATGGGGATCTCCAACGAACTTTTCCCGCTGCTCATTTTCGTGGGCATCGGCGCCATGATCGATTTCGGCGCCCTGCTGGAAAACCCGAAGATGCTGCTGTTCGGAGCTGCGGGCCAATTCGGTATTTTTCTCACCCTGCTGCTGGCGCTGGCGCTGGGCTTCCCGGCCCTGGAAGCCGTCAGCATCGCGATCATCGGCGCCTGTGACGGCCCCACGGCGATCTACGTCGCCTCCCAGTACGCCCCGCAGCTGCTGGCGCCGATCTCGGTGGCCGCGTACTCCTACATGGCGCTGGTCCCCATCATCCAGCCCCCCATCATGAGGGCGCTGACCACGCCCAGGGAGCGAATCATCAGGATGGCGCCGATCAAGAAAACCGTTTCTCCGCAGACCAAACTCCTGTTTCCGATCGTCGTCACGCTGGTCACCGGCCTGCTCGCCCCCAAGGGACTTCCGCTGATGGGGACCATCATGCTGGGCAACTTCATGCGCGAGTGCGCGGTCGTCACCCGGCTGCAGAAGGCATCCGAAAACGAGATCGCCAATATCGTGACCCTGTTCCTCGGCCTGGCGATCGGCGGCACCATGGAAGGCCACGCTTTCCTCAAGCCCACGACGCTGATGATTTTCGGCATGGGTTTCGTCGCCATCTGCATGGATACCGTGGCCGGGGTGCTGTTCGGAAAGCTGGTGTGCAAACTGACCGGCGGCAAGGTCAATCCGCTCATCGGCGCGGCGGGCATTTCCGCGTTCCCGATGGCCGCGAGAGTGGTTCAGGCCCAGGGGCAGATCTACGACAAGAAGAACCACCTGCTCATGCACGCCGCGGGCGTGAACACCGGCGGTCAGATCGGCTCGGTCGTCGCCGCGGCGGTGATGCTCTCGGTGCTCAAGGGAATGGGGCTGATTTGAGGCAGCATTGCTCCCGGCCCTCCGGGACCGGGATCCTCGGCGGGCGCGGCGCCTCAGTGCTGCTCTGCGAAGCGCGGCACGTCCCGCCCGTCCAGGTAGGCCAGCAGCGCGTCGGCCGCGGCATCCGCAAAGCACTCGTACGCTTCGTCCGTCGGCCAGCCCAGGTGCGGGGTCAGAATGACATTCGTCAGCCTGGCGAGCGGATGTCCGGCGGGCAGCGGCTCCCGGTCGAACACGTCCAGGCCGGCGCCCGCTATCCGGCCCCGGGCAAGCGCCGCGACCAGCGCCGCCTCATCCACGATCGGGCCGCGCGCGGTGTTGATCAAGTACGCGGTTGGCTTCATCAACCCGATGCGGCGCGCATCGAGCACGCCGCGTGTTTCCGGCGCGAGCGTGGCATGGACCGAGACCACGTCCGAGGCGCGCAGCAGATCGTCCGGCTCGCGGTTCGCCACCAGCGCGTCGAACCCCTCGAGTGCGCCCGGGTCGCCGAAAGGACCGGTGAAAATTCTCAGCTCGACGCGTTCGCGCAGCCGGCGCACGCCGGCGGCCGACTCGTAAGCGTTGTGAATATCGTCCTGGATTGCGACACGCATGCGTGCATGATCGGTGTGGTTGATCGGGCTGTCAACGGCGCCGCCTCCCTGGGCAGTGCCGTGCGCTTGCTAGGAAGTGGCCGCCGGGTGTAGCGTGTGCTCTCTTTCAACCACGAGCAAAGGCAGGTTGTCATGAAATCCACATCGCGTTTTCTTGTCATGCCGCTCGCCCTGCTCGTTGCTCTCCAGGCCGGGCACGCCGTCGCGCAGGACACCTGGCCCTCGACGACGATCAAGATCATCGTGCCCTCGTCACCGGGCGGCGGCACCGACGTGTATGCGAGGATCCTCGCTTTCGGGCTGACCGATTCATTGAAACAGCAGGTCGTGGTGGACAACCGTCCCGGCGGGAACGCCATGATCGGCGCGCAGGTGGTGGCGCGCGCCGCGCCCGACGGCTACACGATCATGGTCTCGGCGAGCCCGGCCCTGCTGTTGAACCCCGTGATCTACAAGAACCTGCCCTATGACGCGGACAAGGACTTCGCCCCGATTTCCGCCGGCGTGATAAGCCCGCTCCTCTTCGTCGTCCATCCGAGCGTTCCGGCGCGCACTCTGGGCGAGCTGGTGGCGATCGGCCGCAAAGAGCCCGGCAAACTCAACTTCGGCTCGGCGCAGATCACCAGCGCGACTTCGCTCGGGGTGAAGATCCTCGAGCACGTTTCCGGCGCGAAATTCAGCCATATTCCCTACAAGGGGCTCGGGCAGGCCTTCCAGAACCTGCTGAGCGGGCAGATCGCCTTTGTGCTGTCGGACTTTCCGATTGCCCTGACGCACGTCAGGGCCGGAAGGCTGATCGCGCTTGCGGGCACGCACCGCACCAAGGCGCTTCCCGACGTGCCGACCACGGAGGAGGCGGGCTTTCCGATCGGCGAGGTGAACGCGTCGTTCATGGTCGCCGCCCCCGCGGGCACGCCGGCGCCCATCGTGCATCGGCTGAACGCCGAGATCAACCGCCTCATGAAGACCCCGGCCATAGCCGAGAAGCTGGAGGCGCACGTGCTCATTCCGGTGTTCGGCACGCCGGAGGAATTCGCCGCACGCCTGAAGAGCCAGCGCGCCATGTGGACCGACATCATCGCGAGGATCGGCTTCAAGCTGGAGTGAGCCGGCAATACGTCGATTTGGCCGGACCGGCCGGCACCCAGTCACGCTGCAGTCCGGTATGGAGGGTATCCCGGATGGCGCGTGATCGGCCTTGTGTTCGTTCTCGGGTCCTCCTGCCATGGACAGCATCCCGAACCGAGCGGAGTATGAAGGAGGTTTTACATGGCCTTTGAAGAGTACAAGGGTGCGATGTTCAGCACCAGGTGGAAGACCTCGGAGAGGAAATACGGCTACACGGCCGAGAAACAGGTCACGATTCCGATGAGCGACGGAGTGAAACTCAGATGCAACATCTGGAAACCGGACGCCGGCGGCAAGTTCCCCGCGATTCTCGGGTTTCACTGCTACCACGCCGAAGGCCAGACGGGGCCCATCAAGCCGGCGGCGATTTCCACCGCGCAGTGGCGCCATCCCGGCCAGGAAAGAACCAATGCCTCACTCGAAGCCGGCGACCCGGTTTTTTTCGCCAGGCGCGGCTACTCACACGTCGTCTGCAACGCGCGTGGGACGGGAAACTCCGAGGGGAAATGGGATTTCTCCGGGCCGCAGGAGGTCAAGGACGTCTACGACACCGTGGAGTGGATCGCAGCGCAGCCGTGGTGTGACGGCAACGTCGTGATGTTCGGCGTTTCCTACTTTGCCTGGATCCAGCTGCTCGCTGCAACGCTCAATCCGCCGCATCTGAAGACCATATTTTGCCCCTGGGGTTCGACCGATTTCTACCGGGATTTCTGCTATCGAGGCGGGATCCTGACCTACAAATGGCCTATAGGCTGGAGCGCCACGTCGTTGACATACGGGAATGTCAGGCCCGAGAACTGCACCAGGAAGGAACTGGGCGAGCAGGGCTACAGGAACGCGATCGGCAAGGCGCTGGAGGACGAAGACATCATGGCTGTGCCGGAACTTGCGGCGATCCTGAAGAATCCAGAAGCGGGAATCAATCCATTTGTCGTGGACCTCGTGCTTCACCCGCACTATGACAAGTACTGGCAGGACCGGACCGTCGATTACAGCAAAATCAAGATCCCGGCCTACATCGGCAGTTGCTGGGGCATGTACGGCATACACACGCCGGCGGCCTTTCGCAGCTGGGAGTGCCTCAACGTCCCGAAGAAAATGATCCTCGGCGCGCCCATGTACCTGGACCGTCCGCTCGGGCAGCTGCAGCATGAGGCGGTCAGGTGGTTCGATTACTGGGTAAAGGGCGTCGACACCGGGATCATGGACGAGCCGCCGGTGCGGGCTTTCGTCATGGGAACCGGCGAGTGGAAGGAAGCGACCGACTGGCCGCTGCCGCAAACACGGTGGACGCCGTTCTATTTGCACGAGAACGGGCTGCTCAGCGAGCATGAGCACTGGAGCTACGAAGCCAGCGACTCGTTCGAGGAGTCGCCGTGGATGCGCGGACACGTGCAATATGCCACGCCGCGTTTGGTGGAAAACACCGAGATTGTCGGGCCCATCGCCCTGAAGCTGTACGCGGCGACAACCGACACCGACGTGCACTGGATCGTCTCACTGCTGGAGATCGGATCCGACGGGAAGGAACGGCTGGTCACCAAGGGCTGGCTCAGGGGCTCGCACCGCGAACTGGACATGCAGCGCTCGAAGCCCTGGGAGCCGATCCACACGCATGCGAAATCCGAGCCGCTGACGCCCGGCGAAATCTATGAATTCGATATCAAGCTGGTTGCCACCGGCAATCTCTTCAAGGCGGGATCGCGGATCGCATTGAAGATTCGCTGCATCGACGACGAGCCGGCCAATCCGCTGGAACTGGCTGCCACCGGCAGCCTGCACCGGACGGCGGTCGCAAGGGTCACCGTCTTCCACAACGAGGACTTGCCGTCATATCTGCTCCTGCCGGTCACCAAAGGCAATATCCTCAATACGTTCATGTCCGGCGGGAACTACCCAGGCTGACCGCTGAACGCCGGTGGAGTGTCCGCCGATTCCGCCAGCTTGAGGCCGATGAAGCGATCGAGCAGCGCGTGGTTGTCCAGCAGCTCGCGCGAACCCGAGCGGTACACGATCGTACCGCGCTCCAGCACGATCGCGTTTTCCGTCAGCGTGAGGGCAATGTCGGCGTGGTGCTCGACGAGGATGATTGCTGTTCCCTCCTCGATCGCCATGCGGCGGATTGCGCCCGTGAGCTGCTCGACGATGATGGGTGCGAGGCCTTCAAGCGGTTCGTCCAGAAGCAGCAGCGACGGATTGATCATCAGCGAACGCGCCATGGCAAGCATCTGCTGTTCGCCGCCGGACAAGTGATTACCCTTGCTTTGCCGGCGCTCGGCGAGCCGCGGAAAGAGTTCGAACACCGCCTTGAGGTTCCACCGGCCGGGCCGTGCGGCCACCGTCAGATTCTCCTCGACGGACAGGGAGGAAAAGATTTCGCGTTCCTGCGCCACCCAGCCGAGCCCCCGTCGCGGCCGCAGGTGGGATGCAAGTCTGCTTATGTTCTCGCCACGCCACACGATAGCACCGCGGCTCAGGCTCGTATGGCCCATGATGGTGAGCAGCAACGTGCTCTTGCCGACACCGTTGCGCCCGAGCACGGCGAGGCTCCCGTGCGCAGGCACCTCCAGCGTCACATTGTCAAGCACCACGGCATCGCCATAGCCGGCGCGGACATCATGCAGTGCGAGCAGCGTCTCAGCCATGGTGCTTCTTGCCCAGATAGACCTCGCGCACGCGCGGGTCCGCGGCGATCTCGCTCGGGGTGCCCTCGACCAGAACGCTGCCGCCGACCATCACGATGATGCGGCTGGCAAAGCGAAAGACGATGTCCATGTCGTGCTCGATGAACAGCACGCTGATATGCTGCGCCAGGCCTGAAATCGCGTCGAACAGCTCTGCACTCTCCTCATTCGGCACGCCGGCTGCCGGTTCGTCGAGCAGCAGCACCGTGGGCTTCGTGGCGAGTGCCAGCGCAATTTCGAGCAACCTCTGCTGTCCATAGGCAAGCTCGCGGGTCAGCCTGTAGCAGTAGTCTCCGAGCATGAGCGAAAAGAGAATGCCGTAGGCCTCGTCGACCGCCTCTCGATAGGCGGGCAGGCCTTTCCACCATGCCCCGCCGTGGCCCCGCCGTTCGCATACCGCGAGGGTCACCGCTTCGAGCGCGCTGAGATGCGGGAACAGCGTATTGATCTGAAACGTGCGCACCAGCCCGCGCTTGACGCGTTCCTCGGGCCGCAGCGACGTGATCTCCTGCTCTCCGAGGAATATCCGGCCGGCATCCGGTCGCAGCATTCCGGTCATGAGATTGATCAGGGTAGTCTTGCCGGCGCCGTTCGGCCCCACCAGCGCGTACCGCGCGCCTTGCGGCAATGCAAACTCGATGCCGCTGGCGACGACCAGCGAACCGAAGCTCTTGTCCAGCCCCCGCGTGGAAAGCGCCGGCGCGCTCACGCTGTCTTGCCCCGCCATGCCGCGCGGAGCCATGCCAGACCCCCCAGAACGCCGTTGGGCAGAAACATGACGACGGCAATGAGCATGATGCCGATCCAGAAATACCAATACTGCGGATTGAATCCCGAGAGCTGGTCGCGAGCGACCAGGTAGATGATCGCGCCGAGAATGCCGCCGTAGAGCCGGCCGGCGCCGCCCAGGATGAGCATCACCAGCACGTCCGCGGAACGCTGAAAGCTCAGCACTTCGAGGGAAACGGTCTGGGTGGTCTGCGCGAGCAGCGCGCCCGCCGTCCCGGCGACTGCCGCCGAGATGGTGTAGATCTTGCGGATATGCGCGCTGCTGGGTGCCCCGATGGCGGGCATGCGCACCGGGTTCTCCCGGATGCCGCGCAGCGAGAGACCAAACGGGGAATGGATCAGGCGCCGCGAGGCCAGAAATACCAGAAACAGGACGATCAGCGAATACGTGTACGCGGTGACGCCGTAGAGATCGAACCTGAAGTAACCGAGCAGCGGCCACATGCGCACGCCCTGCAGCCCGTCGGCACCGCCGGTCAGCCACGAAGCGCTGTTTGCCGCCTCGTGGAGCAGCAGGCCCATCCCCAGCGTGATCATGATCAGCGCGAGGTGGCGGAAGCGCGCGATGACCAGGCTTGCCGCGTATCCGACCAGGCCCGCAACCGCCGCGGCGATCACCAGTCCCGTCAGCGGTTCGCCCCAGCCGAGCTTGGCCAACAGACCGGCGGTATAGGAACCCAGCCCGAAGAAGGCCGCATGCCCGAGCGAAACGATGCCCGCGTAGCCGAGGATGAGGTCGAGCGACAGGGCGAACAGCGCAGTAATGGCGATCTGGCTCGCCAGCACGAGGTAGGTCTTGAACAGCAGGAACGGGAGCAGCGCTGCGATCCAGAAAGCGATCTCGAGCCCGTGCCATCGGATCTGCGCCTGCAGGTAGCGATGCGGCTCGACGCTCGCTGGAGCCAGAACCGTCATCGTCCGCAATCCGTCAGGACGCAGGCGAAAAGGGCAGCGCATTCCTCGACGGTGCCGGCGGCCGATGGTGCCGATCCTGCAGCGCTGCTCATCGCTTTCCGAACAGCCCCGCCGGCCGCCACATCAACATGCCGAGCATGACCAGGTAGATGAGAAAGGAGCCCAGCTGCGGCACGTAGTACTTGCCTGCCACATCGCTGATGCCAAGCAGCGCCGCGGCAACGAAGGATCCGCCGATCGAACCGAGCCCTCCGGTGGACACCACAATCAGCACGTAGATCAGATAGGTGAACGCGAATGAGGGGTCCAGGCCGACGATCGCGATGGCCAGCGAACCGCCCAGCCCTGCAAGCCCGCTCCCCAGCGCGAACGTGACCGCGAATACGCCGCCGACATTGATGCCCAGCCCGCGCGCCATGCGCTGGTTGTCCACCGCCGCGCGCACCTGGGCCCCGAAACGGGTGTACTCGAGCCCGGCAACCAGGATCAGGGTGATCGCGAGCGCCGCGCCCACCAGGAACAGCCGGTACACCGCGATATTGACGCCCATGACGACGAACGAGCCCTGCAGGTAGTCCGGCATCTGCACCGGCTGCTGGACGGTCCCGTAGATGTACGCTGCCGAGGCGACCGACACGAACACGATCCCGATGGTAAGCAGGCACTGGTCGAGATCGCTCGCACGGTACAGGCGCCGGTAGAGCACCCGCTCGAGGACCACGCTGACCGCAGCCGCGGCAAGGAACGCCAGCGGCAGGGTGGCGAAGAACGGCCACCCCAGATCGTTCATCAGAGATACCGTGACGTAGCCGCCCAGCATAGCGAAGCTGCAGTGCGCCAGGTTGACGAAATTCATCATCCCCAGCGTCACCGACAGCCCCACCGAAAGCAGGAACAGCAGCATCCCGTACGCGAATCCGTCGAACAGGACGCCGACCAACGGGCCGATCATCGCGGACCGCCCATTGCTACAGCGGGGACTGGCCGCCTATTTCTTCATCCGGGCCTTGAACGGATCCTTCACGTTCTCGACCTTGTCGAATTCGACGTTGCGCGGCTGGCCGCCGACTTTCTCCACCCGGCGGATGTAGACGGTCTGGATGATGTCGCGGGTCTCCGGATCGATGGAGACCGGGCCGCGCGGGCTTTCCCATTTCATGCCCTTGGCGGCCGCGATGAGGCTGTCGCCGTCGGTCTTGCCGCCGGTCTTCTTCAGCGCCTCGTAGATGAGGTGCATGCCGTCCCAGCCGCCGATGGAATAGATGTCGGGGTTGCGCGAGTACGCGCCGTTGTAGGCCTTGACGAACGCGGCGTTCATCGCGGAGGCGTGATTGTAGTCGTAATGATAGACCGTGATGATGCCCAGCCCGGCGTCGCCCATGCTCTTCAGCGCGCTTTCCTCGGTCAGTTCACCCTGCCCGAAAATCCTGGTCTTCGCCGGGTCGATGCCGCGCTCGGCAAGGGTCTTCCCGATCGCCGCCGGCTGCACGCCGCCGGGCACCCAGACGTAGATCGCCTCGGGGTTCAGGTCCTTGGCGCGCTGCACGAAGGCCGAGAAATCCGGATTCGCGACCGGGAACCGCACCGAGCCGACGATCTGGCCGCCGGCATCCTTGAACCCCCGCTGAAAACCGTTTTCCCCGTCATGGCCAGGACCAAAGTCCGAGACCATGGTGTAGGCTTTGCGCACGCCGCTCTTGTAGGCCCAGGCGCCGAGGGTTTCGTTCAGTTGCGGGATGGTGAGCGAAGTGCGCGTCGAATAGGGCGACTTGGTGGTGATGATTGCGGTCGCGGCGTTCATGATCACCATGAATTTCTTCGCTTCCGCCGAGACATCCGACGCAGCGAGCGCATTGGGCGTGAGCACGAATCCGGCAAGCAAGTCCACTTTGTCGCGCACCACGAGTTCCTGCGCCAGGCGCTTGGCGATGTCAGGCGCGATGCCGCCGGTGTCCTTCCTGATGAATTCGATTTTCCGGCCGGCGACGGAATCGCCATGCTGCGACACGTAGAGCTTGATGGCGTTGTCCATCTGCGTGGCCGTATCGGCGAATTGCCCGGAGTAGGGCATGATCAGTCCGATCTTGATGGCGCCCTGCGCATGCACCGGCGACGCGGCGAGCAGCGCGGCAGCGAGGCTTCCGAGTCCAATCAGCAGTTTTTGCATCGAAGTTCTCCCCCTGTCTATTGAGAGTGTGGATTATAACGGCCAATCTTGCGAAATAGGAACAGGAGGGCCGTCCCGATGGGCGGCAGCGTGATTTTCAGGTAAATTCGGGAACCCGCGACCGGACCGCAGTCGCGCGACGCCGGCGACGCGCCGCACGGCTCGGTTTGTGCGCCTCGAATGGAAGATCCGATGAATCCTTTCCCGCTTCGGCCCGCCCTGCCGCGCCTGGTCTGGCTCCTCGCGCTGGCGCTGTTGTGCACCGGTGTGCACGCGGCGCCGAAGAACATCATCATCCTGTTTGCCGACGGCGCGGCACCGACGCAGTGGGAACTGGGCCGCTACGCAAGCCGCGTGCTGCGCAATCAGCCATTCGTCGTCACCGACCGCGTGTTTCGTGACGGGTCCCTCGGCCTGCTGTCCACCCACCCCGCAGGCGTGTACGTCACCGATTCGGCCGCAGGGGCGTCGGCCATGGCCACCGGATTCAAGGCGCGCAACGGCGCGGTTTCGGTGACCCCGGACGGCGGCCGGCCGCGCACCGTGATGGAGGCGGCAAAGCAAGCGGGGAAACGCATCGGCCTGGTCACCACCGCGCAGATCTACGACGCCTCCCCCGCCGCCTTTTCAGTGCACGCCGACACGCGAGACGAAGCACAGTCGATCGTCGACCAGTATCTGGCGCTCGAACCCGACGTGCTGCTCGGCGGCGGCCGGGATTTTTTTCTGCCGCAGGCCGCGGGCGGCAAGCGCAACGACGGCAAGGATATGCTCGCGGCGTTCGCCGCCAAAGGCTACGCGATCCTGCGCGACCCGCAGCAGCTGCGCGAAGCGAAAGCGGCGAAGCTCGTCGGGCTGTTCTCGGAAAAGGAACTCGAACTGGAAATCGATCGCGATCCCGCCCGGGAACCCACGCTGGCGGACATGACGCGAGCCGCTTTTCAGGCGCTCACCCGCGACACGGGTTCCGGATCAGACCGGGGCTTCGTGCTCTTCGCTGAAAACGAGAACACGGACGAAGCCGGCCACAAGAACGACATCGCCGCGCTCATCCGCGCGCTCTGGGCGTTCGACGACGCGGTTGCCGTGGCCCTCGAATTCCAGAAAGACAATCCGGACACGCTGTTGATCGTCGCCGCCGACCACGAAACCGGCGGCCTGTCGGCCACCTACGCGCGAAGTGAGTTGTCCGGCGCCTCCAGCCTGGTCATCGTCGGGCCAAAAGAATTCGAGCGCGTCATGCGCATCGACGCCTCGCTCGACTCGGTTGCGGCCAAACTCGGCCCGCGCCCCTCGCCGGCGTTGCTCGAGGCCCTCGTGGCCCGTCATTTTCCCGGTTTCACGCTGGATGCGGATCTGCGCGAGGCGATCCTGCAGCAGCGGCCGCTTGAGCGCAATTTCGGCTACACGACCCAGACCAACCTCGCCCGCATGATCGCCCGCCAGACCGGCTTCTACTGGGGCAGCTCCGGGCACACCACCGAACCGGTCGCAGTGGGCGCGATGGGCCCCGGAGCAGAACGGTTCCGCGGCTACGCGGACAACGCCGAATTCGGCAAGCGGCTGCTGCAACTCATCGAAGGTCGTTGACCGCGGGCGTTTGGGCCGGACCCGAGGCGGCGGCCTCTGGTCGCGCGCGCAGGCAGACTTCGGGTTCTGCTTTACCGCGCCTGCGAAAGCCCGGGAGTAACGCCGCCGCGACTTCAGCCCGGCCGCGAAGTCGGTACAGGCAGCCGCGGCGCCG
>Ga0156228_1118_pt1 | contig 36479 bp, 40 predicted proteins | sample RifCSPlowO2_12_FD_107876 | JGI IMG/M metagenome (GOLD analysis project Ga0156228, IMG submission 107876) | Betaproteobacteria bacterium RIFCSPLOWO2_12_FULL_65_110 | reverse complement strand
GTAGATCGGCCGCAGCAGATCCAGCATCTGGATGATGCCGCGGGGACGCAGATCGAAGTGCCTGAGCACCAGTTCGGAGAGTTTCTCGTCGGATAGCTTGCCGGTGCCGTAGGTGGTGACCATGACGCTGGTGGGCCGCGCCACGCCGATCGCGTAGGAGACCTGCACCAGGCACTTCGACGCAAGGCCCGCCGCGACCACGTTCTTCGCCGCGTAGCGCGCGGCATAGGCGGCCGAACGGTCCACCTTCGATGGATCCTTGCCCGAGAACGCGCCGCCGCCGTGCGGCGCGGAGCCGCCGTAGGTATCGACGATGATCTTGCGGCCGGTCAGCCCACAGTCGCCCTTGGGGCCGCCGATCTCGAAGGCCCCGGTCGGGTTGACGTGATACGTGATGCCGCCCTTGACCAGGTTTTTCGGCAGCACCGGCTTGATCACCAGCTCGATGATTGCCTCCTTGAGGTCCGCATACTCGATCGCGGGCGCGTGCTGGGTGGACAACACGACGGTATCGATCGAATCGGGCTTGCCGTCCACGTAGCGCAGCGTGACCTGCGATTTCGAGTCGGGCCGCAGCCAGGGCAGGCGACCGTCGCGGCGGACTTCGGCCAGACGTTCCACCAGGCGGTGGGACAGGTGGATCGGCATCGGCATCAGCACCGGCGTTTCATCACACGCGTAGCCGAACATCAGGCCCTGGTCGCCCGCGCCCTGGTCCAGGTCCACGGCTTTGTCCACGCCGCGGGCGATGTCCTGCGACTGCTCGCCGTAGGCGACGATAACCGTACACGTCGAGGTGTCAAAACCGATCGCGGGATCGTTGTAACCGATGCGCCGGATGGTTCTGCGCGCGACTTCGTCGAAATTGACCCGCGCACCCGTGGTGATTTCTCCGGCCAGCACCACCAGGTTGTCCTTGACCAGGGTCTCGGCTGCGACCCTGGAGCGTTTGTCCTGCGCTAGAATGGCATCCAGAATCGCATCGGAAATCTGATCGGCCACCTTGTCCGGATGGCCTTCGGAAACCGATTCGGAAGTAAAGAGAAAGCTGCTCATGTTCGGGGCAGTTCCTGATCGACAAAAAAGGGCTCAAAGAATAACACACGCCGTCGAACCTGCAACCCACTCCATGCCCATCCTTTTGAGGGTGCTCGCCGCCTTCCCGCTGCCCGTCCTGCATGCCGTCGGGACGCTCGTGGGATGGCTGGTCTACTTCGGATCGCCGCGCTTTCGCAAATATCTGCGCGAGAATCTGGCGGCCGCGGCCTATGGCGACCCGGCAATCAGGCGAGCGGCGGTCGCGGAAATGGGCAAGGGCGCGATGGAACTCCCCGCGATCTGGATGCGCAGCCAGGAGGAGGCCGCGCACCTGGTGGTGGAGGTGCACGGCTGGGAACTCGTCGAGCGCGCGCTGGCCGCGGGCAGCGGAGCGATACTGCTCACGCCGCACCTGGGCTGCTGGGAGATCACCGCGCAGTACGCCAGCCGCCGCCATCCAATCACCGTACTCTACAGCCCGCCCAAGATGCGTGCCGTGGAGCCGCTGATGCAGCGCGGGCGCACACGCGAGGGCATGAAGAGCGTGCCCCCCGATCTGTCGGGGTTGCGCGCCATGCTGCGGGCGCTGCACAAGGGCGAGGCGGTCGGGATCCTGCCCGATCAAGTGCCGGGCATCGGCGAAGGCGAATGGGCGGAATTCTTCGGCCGGCCGGCCTACACGATGACGCTGGTGACCAAGCTTGCGCAAAAGACCGGTGCCCCGGTGCTGTTCGGCTATGCCGAGCGCCTGCCGCGAGGCCGCGGTTATCGGCTGCATGTCGTGCCCATGCTCGATCCGCTGCCGGGCGAGGCGCCGCAGCGCCGGCTCAACCGCGCCATCGAGGAATTGGTGCGCCGCTGCCCGGCCCAGTATCTGTGGGCATACAACCGGTACAAGGTTCCCGCCGGGGTCGAGCCGCCGGAACCGGGGCGCAAGACGTGAAGCGAGAGGAGCACGGCGGGTGCTAGCGCGGTTCGGACTCGCCGCGATGTGGATGCTGCATTTTCTGCCGCTGGCGCTGCTCGCCCGGGCGGGGGAGTCGCTCGGGATGCTGTTCTACGCGTTCGGTCTCGAGCGGCGGCGGGTGTGCCTGCTCAACCTGGCGCGTTGCCTGCCGGAGCTTGCCGCATCAGAGCGCTCAGCGCTCGCGCGACGGCACTTCCGTGCCGTCGGCCGCAGCCTGCTCGAGCGCGGGATTCTTTGGTGGGCGCCGCGCGAGCGCATCGTGCGAATGGTGCGGATCGCCGGCTTCGAGCATCTGCGCTCGCTCGCCGGGCAGCCCGTGATCCTGCTTGCACCGCATTTCGTCTCGCTCGACGTGGGTTTTGCGCGCCTCGCCTGCGAAATCGATCTTGCCAGCATCTACGCCAATCAGAAAAGCAGGGTGATGAACCGAATGCTGCTGGCGGGGCGCACCCGGTTCGGGGCGCAGCGCCTGTACTCTCGCCAGGACGGCGTGCGCCCGGCGCTGGCCGCGCTGAAGGAGGGTCTGCCTTTCTACTATCTTCCGGACCAGGACTACGGGCCGAGAGACGCCATGTTCGTACCGTTCTTCGGCGTGCCGGCGGCCACCATCACCGGTCTTTCACGGCTGGCCAGGCTCGCGGACGCCCGGGTCGTGCCCTGCGTGACGCGCATGCTCCAGGGTGGTGAGGGCTACGTGGTGACCTGCCACCCGGCGTGGGAGAGCTTCCCCAGCGAGGATGTCGCGGCGGACACGCGGCGCATGAACGCTTTCGTCGAGGAGCGCGTGCGCGAGATGCCGGAGCAGTATTTCTGGACCCACAAACGGTTCAAGACGCGGCCCGCCGGCGAGGCGAAGTGGTATTAGGGTTGACACATCCGATGTAGAAATTGGGGTCTTTCATGTCTCCTGATTTTGGGACGTTGCGAAGTTGCAACGTCCCAAAATCAGGAGAGGGGAAAAAGCCAAACAACCTGACCTGTATGCTTATGCCGGCTTAGGAAACGGCGCGGGTACAATTTGCCAATGCCTCTTGCCAATCCCGATCAGGACCAGGTGCCTGGAATGAAGCTCAAGTTCACCAAGATGCAGGGCGCGGGCAACGACTTCGTGGTGCTCGATGGCATCGGCCAGACGGTGGTGCTCACGCCCGGGTTTGCGAAGCGCATCGCCGACCGCCATTTCGGCATCGGATGCGACCAGATCCTGGTGGTCGAGCGGCCACAGGCGGCGGGCGCGGATTTCCGCTACCGCATCTGGAACGCCGATGGCGGCGAGGTCGAGCAGTGCGGCAACGGCGCGCGCTGCTTCGTGCGCTTCGTGCGCGACAAGGGGCTGAGCGCGAAGGACGAGATCTGCGTCCAGACCCAAGCCGGGCTGATCACCCCGCGCCTGGAGCCGGACGGCGCGGTGACGGTCAACATGGGCGCGCCGCTGTTCGAGCCCAAGCGCATCCCGTTCGTAAGCGATTCGGCCGCGGCGGTACAGTCCCTCGAGGTCGGGGGCTCGAGTGTGCAGATCACCGCAGTGTCGATGGGCAACCCGCACGCGGTGCAGGTGGTCGACAACCTCGATGCCGCGCCTGTCAGCACGCAGGGCCCCCTCATCGAGCGTCACCCGCGTTTTCCGCAGCGCGTCAACGCCGGCTACATGCAGGTCATTGACCGCGGCCGCATCCGGCTGCGTGTGTGGGAGCGCGGCGCGGGGGAGACCCTTGCCTGCGGCACCGGGGCCTGCGCCGCCGTGGTCGCCGGCATCCGTCGCGGCCTGCTCGATGCGACCGTCGCGGTCGACATGCGCGGAGGGCGATTGACGATCCGTTGGGAGGGCGCGGAGAATGATCTAAACTGCGCGGTGTGGATGACGGGCCCCGCTGTCACCGTATTTGAGGGAGAAATCCAGATTGATGAAAGCTGAAGACGTCGCGCGCTACCTTACCGAGAATCCGGAGTTTTTCGAGCAATACTCGGAAATGCTGTCGCAGATTTCGGTTTCCAGCCCGCATGGCGGGCGTGCCATTGCGCTTTCCGACCGCCAGGTGCTCACGTTGCGCGAGAAGATCAGGGTGCTGGAGGCCAAACTCTCGGAGTTGATCCAGTTCGGCGAGGAAAACGATGCCATAGGCGAAAAAATGCACCGGCTTGCGCTCGCGCTGCTCGCCTGCCGTGATTTGTCCGCGCTGCTGTCGGCTCTGTACTACAACCTGCGCGAGGACTTCGTCGTTCCGCATGTGGCGCTGCGCGTATGGCGCGGCAGCGACGCCGCGCAACGCGCCGAGGTAATGCCGGAGTTCCGCGCCGTATCCGCGGAACTCATTCAATACGCGGGCGCGCTGGCGGAACCCTACTGCGGCCCGAGCGGAAACGTCGAGGCGGCAGGATGGTTCGGTGAAGCGGCTTCCCATGTCCGCTCCGTGGCGTTGATGCCGCTCCGGGACGGGACATGCTTCGGCATGCTCGCGCTCGGCAGCGAGGACGCCATGCGCTTCCATTCGAAAATGGGCACGCTGCATCTGCAGCGCCTGGGCGAGCTGGCGGGTGCCTCGCTCGCACGCTTTCTTTGACATGGTCGCCAGTGGGTCGCAGGCGCGCGACGACGACCCCCGTCTGGCAGTTCTCGCCGAGTTCCGGCGCAACCTCGAGCACGAGCGGCGCCTGTCCCCGCACACCAGCAGCAACTACTGCCGCGACATCGAGTGCCTGTTCGGTCTGACGCCGGGCTTGCCGCTCGAGCGCATCCAGACGCACGTGGTGCGCCGTGCGGTTGCGCAGTTGCATGCGCGCGGGCTTTCGGGCAAGACCCTTGCGCGTATGCTCTCTTCGTGGCGCAGCCTCTATGCGTGGCTCGTGCGCCATCGTGGATTCGCCGCCAATCCGTGTGCCGGCGTGCGCGCGCCCAGGGGCGCGAAGGCATTGCCCAAAGCACTGTCGCCGGATGCCGCATCGCAGCTCCTTGACCCCGCGCCGGAGGGTGCGCTGGAGGTCCGCGACAAGGCCATGTTCGAACTCTGCTATTCCTCGGGTCTGCGGCTAGCCGAATTGGTGAGTCTCGATCTGGATGCGGCAGCGGCCGCCGTGCATGGGAACGGGGGCGAAGTGACCGTCACCGGCAAGGGCCGCAAGAAGCGCGTGGTCCCGGTCGGAGCGAAGGCCGCGCAAGCGCTCGTCCTCTGGCTCGAACTGCGGCGGGGACTCGCCGCCCCCGGGCAGCGCGCGCTGTTCGTCTCCAGCCGCGGCACGCGCATCTCGGCGCGCATGGTTCAGATGCGGCTGGCGCGCTGGGCGCTCAAGTGCGGCATGGTGTCGAACGTCCACCCGCACGTGTTGCGTCATTCCTTTGCCACCCACGTGCTCCAGTCCTCCGGCGATCTGCGGGCGGTGCAGGAGATGCTCGGGCACGCGAGTATCTCCACCACGCAGGTCTACACGCACCTGGACTTTCAGTATCTGGCGAAAGCGTACGACGCGGCCCACCCGCGTGCGAAGAAGAAGTGAAAGTACGTCTCAAGCCCGGCAGGGAGAGGTCGCTACTGCGCCGTCATCCCTGGGTCTACTCAGGCGCAATCGACAAAGTCAGCGGCTCGCCCGCCAGCGGCGAAACGGTCGAAGTGCGCGCATCCGACGGCCGCTTTCTCGCCTGGGCTGCCTGGAGCTCCCAGTCGCAGATCCGCGCGCGCGTCTGGAGTTTCGAGGAGCCGGATAAGCCGGATGCCGGGTGGCTGCGCGGCCGCATCGGGCGCTCGCTCGCGCTGCGGCGCGCACTGGGGGCGCAGGACGGGAGCGGCCGGGATAACGCGCTTCGCCTGGTGCATGGCGAGGCCGACGGCCTGCCGGGCCTCATCGTGGACCGTTATGCCGACACGCTGGTGATGCAGGTCCTGTCGGCAGGAATCGAGCGCTGGCGCGACGTGTTCGCGGATGCACTGATCGAGCAGACCGGCTGCGCGCGCATCTACGAGCGTTCCGACGCCGACGTGCGCGAACTTGAGGGCCTGCCCGCGCGCACTGGCGCCATGCGGGGCGATGCGCCCGCGGTGCCACTGGAAATCGTCGAGCACGGCCTGTGCTATGCGGTGGACGTCATCGGCGGGCAGAAGACGGGTTTCTATCTCGACCAGCGCGACAATCGCAACCGAATCCGCGAGCTCGCTTCAGGGCGCGAGGTGCTCAACTGCTTCTGCTACACGGGTGGTTTCTCGATTGCCGCCCTTGCCGGCGGGGCGCTGTCGGCCGTATCGGTCGACAGTTCAGGCCCCGCGCTCGAACTCGCGCGCCGCAATGCCCAGGCAAACGGTTTCGATGCGCCGCGCGCCGAATGGATCGAGGCCGACATATTCCGTTACCTGCGCGACGCGCGATCGCAGGGCCGCAGCTTCGACCTCATCGTACTCGACCCGCCGAAGTTCGCGCCCACCGAGCGACACGCCCCGGCGGCCGCGCGCGCCTACAAGGACATCAACCTCAACGCGCTGAAGCTGCTGCGCCCGGGCGGGATGCTCGCCACGTTCTCCTGCTCGGGCGGGGTGTCCGCGGATCTGTTCCAGAAAATCGTCGCGGGGGCCACCGCCGACGCCGGTGTTTCGGCCACAATCCTCGATCGGTTTCATGCGTCGCCCGACCACGCCGTGCTGCTGGAGTTTCCGGAAGGGGAGTACCTCAAGGGGTTGTTGCTGCGCCGGAACTGAAGGCGACAGCCGCTGGTCTGTTGTCAGTCAAACGTCGACGGGTATGGCCCAGGTGGGGTTTACATTGCGGAGATCGGACGGAATCGCAACTGTGTTGCATATACAACCAAGGGGCAGTAGTATTCCCACATGACCATGCAGGGGCATGCGCTCGACCTCGCCCGCGATAAAATCCGGGGGACCGGCGCACGCATGACAGCCCCGCGGGTGCAGGTCCTGGCGGCGATGCTTGGCACCCAGCGGGTGCTTTCGCACCGCGACATCGAAGACATGCTGGGCGCGGCACGGCTCGACCGGGTGACCCTTTACCGGGTGCTGGACTGGCTGGTGGAGCAGGGCCTCGCGCACCGGATTGCCGGACGCGACCGCGTCTGGCGTTTTTCGGCGACGGGCGAGGCGCACGAGACGCACGGGCATTTCCAATGCAACCGTTGCGGCAAAATACTGTGCCTGGACGAGTTGTCGGCGCACAGCGTTCCGCTGCGGCTTCCGGCTGGATGCCGCCCGGAGCGGACGGAATTGACGGTCACCGGCCTATGCGCCGAGTGCACGGTTTAGGATTGGTTGCATACTGATTGGCTCGAACATGATCAAGAGCAAGTCGTGGTGGAACAGGCTGGACATCGCTATGTCAGTCGCGGTCCCGGTGGTTTGCCGGGCGCGTCCGGCCTGCGCCACGCATGGGAACGATCACTCATGACGGCCGAGAACGGGGCGGCCGAAAGCAACATGGTACCGGTCACGATCCTGACCGGTTTCCTGGGCAGCGGCAAGACCACGCTCCTGAACCGCATCCTGAACGAGCAGCACGGCCACCGGATCGCGGTGATCGAGAACGAGTTCGGCGAGGCGGGCGTGGACAACGAAATTCTGGTCCGGGGCGGTGAAGAGCAGATCATCGAGATGAACAACGGCTGCGTCTGTTGCACGATCCGCGGCGACCTGATGCGCATCCTCGGCGATCTGAAGGACCGGCGCGACGCCGGCGCGATCGGGTTCGACCGCGTCATCATCGAGACCACGGGGATGGCCGACCCGGGTCCGGTGGCGCAGACCTTTTTTCTGGACCAGGCCATCGGCAATTATTACCTGCTCGACAGCGTGATTACGCTGGTCGACGCCATGCATGGCGAACGGCAGCTGGACGAATTCCGCGAGGCACAGGATCAGGTGGGGTTCGCCGATCGCATCCTTCTATCGAAGACCGATCTCGTCACCGAGGATGACGCCGAGCGCCTGCGCAGGCGCCTGGTGCACATCAACCCGCGCGCGCCGATCCGAAAGGTGCATTTCGGCCAGACGCCGATCGGGGAGATCCTGGACATCCGGGGGTTCAACCTGACTGCCGTCCTCGAGATCGATCCGGAATTCCTTGAGGAGGGCGAGCACGAGCACGCCGAGGAGGTGAGTTCCTTCGTGTTCCGCTCCGAACGGCCGTTCGAAGGCGTGCGCCTGGAGGAGTTTCTGTCCGGGCTGATCCAGGTCTACGGGAAGGATATGCTGCGCTACAAAGGTGTGGTATATCTGAAAGATAATGCGCACCGGGTGGTGTTTCAGGGTGTACACATGCTGATGGGCGGCGATCTGGGCAAGGCCTGGGGCCAGGAAGAGAGTCGGCAAAGCACGCTCGTTTTCATCGGGCGCAATCTGCCGGAGGACATATTTATCAAGGGGCTTGAGCAATGTCTCGTGCAACCGCAGTAAAGAAGAAACCCGTCGTCAAAGCGGTGAAGGCGGCGACCTCGGCAAAGGCGAAGAAGGCTGCCACCAGGACCGCTGCGCCCAAGGCGCGCAAGCCGGCCAGGAACAACAAGCCGGTGGCGAAATTGGCCAAAGCCGCAGTCCGTTCGTCGAAACCCGCGCCGAAGCCGGTGTCGAAGCACGCCGCGACGAAGCCGGTCGCGAAATCTGTGCCGAAATCTGTGCCGAAATCTGCGCCGAAATCCACGGCGCCGAAATCCGAGGAGCGCTACGCAGGCATGACCGAGTCCGAACTCCTGCGGGCGCCGACGTCCCAGTACATGAACAGCAGCCAATGTGCGTTCTTCCGCGAACGGCTGCTGGCGATGCAGCGCGAACTGCTGGAGAAGGCGGACCTCACCTCCGAGCACCTGCGCGAGCACGACATCGAGCCCGATCCGACCGACCAGGCCACGATCGAGGAGGAATATGCGCTCGAGCTGCGCGCCCGCGACCGGGAGCGAAAGCTGCTCAAGAAAATCGAACAGAGCCTGCGTCGCATCGATGACGGCAGCTACGGTTATTGCGAGGAGACGGGCGAGGCGATCGGCATCCCGCGTCTGCTGGCGCGTCCGACGGCCACGCTCACCATCGAGGCGCAGGCGCGCCGCGAACTGAAGCAGAAGCTCTACGGCAACTAGTCCAACACAGCGCCTGCGGCGCAGATCCCGATCGAAATCCGCCACCCGCGAGTCACGCCGAACTCGATGCTGCGCACCCTAGGCCACCTGCTGATAGTTCTGGTTCTGCTGTTATGTCAGCAGGCGGCGCAGTCCCACGCGCTTTCGCACCTCGGGCAGGACCTCGCCTGCGCAGAGGGCGCGGAAAAGGGCCCATGCCGCGCCGGTCATCCGGCCGCACAATGCCTTGCATTTCACGCGATGGACAGCGCGCTGAGCGGCCTCGCTCCCACTCTCGACCTGCACCATGTGGCGTTTCTGGCCCCCGCTCCTTTCACCCTGCCCCTGCCGTTCTCCCCGCGGATCGCGTTCGATTCGCGCGCGCCGCCCGTTCTGTCCTAGCGCAGCAATCGCAACGAGCCGCCTCGAGCGGCGACGGCTGTGCGGGCGATGTTCGGTCCGCGAGTGCAAGTCAAGGAGAGATCGAATGAACCGACCCCGACTCATGGCGTTCGCCGTTGCGGCGGCGCTGGGCCTGTCGAATTCCGCCTTCGCGGTGAGCGACCAGGAACTGAAGGATCTGCGCGAGCAGGTGCGACAGATGAAGCTGGAATACGAGAAGCGCATTGAAGCGCTGGAGCGGCGGCTGCAGCAGGCCGAGCAGGCGGCCGGCAAGGCCGAAGCGGCCGCGGGCAAGGCGCAAGAGACAGCGGTCCAGGCCGCGGTCCAGGCAAGCAGCCGCCCGGTGGCCGAGAATGCCCTGAATCCCGGCGTGTCGCTCGTCCTGAACAGCGTCTATGCGAATCTTTCGCGGGACCCGCGCGGTTTCAGGATCGACGGCTTCGTTCCGACGATGGGCGAAATCGGTCCACCGGTGCGCGGCCTCAGCCTGGGAGAGTCGGAGCTCGTATTCGCCGCCAACATCGACCCGTATTTCCGGGGAACGCTGATCGCGTCGGTATCGCCGGACACTAACGGCGCCGAGATCGAGGAGGGCTATATTCAGACGCTTTCCCTTTCCAACGGGTTCACGATCAAGGCGGGGCGCTTTTTTTCCGGGGTGGGCTACCTGAACCAGATGCACGCGCACGCCTGGAATTTCGCCGACGCGCCGCTCGCCAACAAGGTCTTCCTCGGCGATCGGCTCGCCGAAGACGGCGTGCAGTTCAGGTGGATCGCGCCGACCGACCTGTATGTCGACGTCGGACTCGAGTTGGGCCGGGGCCGCAAGTTTCCCGGCGGCCCGGACGGGGGGCGCAACAAGAACGGTTTCGGGTCCGGCGTCCTGTTCGCGCATATCGGTGGGGACATCGGGACCGGCACCGCATGGCAGGCCGGAATTTCGTATCTCAGCACCTCGCCCCGGGACCGCCGCTTCGACGATCCTGACTCCACCGGCACGAATGTGACCAACAGCTATAACGGCAGGAGCCGGCTCTGGGCGCTCGACGGGATCCTGAAATGGGCGCCGAACCGGAACCCGACCACCACCAATTTCAAGCTGCAGGGCGAGTACTTCAGGCGCAGGGAGGACGGCGATCTGACCTACGACACCCTCGCGCAATCGCTCGGGACCCAGACCGGCGCGTTCGCCTCGCGGCAGTCGGGGTGGTACCTGCAGGGCGTGTACCAGTTTGTCCGCAGGTGGCGCGCCGGCTACCGCTACGACCGGCTGAACGCCGGCACGACCGAACTCGGCCTGGTCGCCTCGGGCGCGCTCGCCGCCGCGGACTTCCCGATTCTGAGCGCGTACAACCCGACCCGCCACACCGTGATGGCCGACTGGAGCCCGAGCGAGTTCAGCCGCATCCGGTTGCAGTTCGCGCGCGACAAATCGCGGCTGGGTGCCACCGACAATCAGGTGCTGCTCCAGTACATCATGAGCCTGGGCGCGCACGGCGCCGACAAATTCTGAGGTGCCGACAATGAAGACAATCATCAAGCTTCTCCTCGTTCTGGCGTTCTCGATGCTCTCGTGGCCGGTGTCGGCCGCGCTCAGGGTGTTCGCCTGCGAGCCGGAGTGGGCGGCGCTCGCGCAAGAGCTCGCCGGGGACCGCGTGTCGGTGTACTCGGCGACGACCGCGATGCAGGATGCGGACCGGATCGAGGCGCGGCCCAGCCTGATCGCGCGCGTGCGGTCCGCGGATCTGTTGATCTGCACCGGTTCCCAGATGGAAATCGGCTGGCTGCCGCTGTTGCTCACGCAATCGGGGAACGGCAGGATCCAGCCCGGAAGTCCGGGATATTTCGAAGCGTCCCGGTTCGTCGCCAAGCTGGAGGTGCCGAGCGTCGTCGATCGCTCGCTCGGGGACATTCATCCGGCCGGAAATCCGCACATACACACCGACCCGCGCAATATCGCGAAGGTGGCCGAAGCGCTCACGCAGCGCCTCGCTCAGATCGACCCGGAGAATGCCGACGCGTATCGCGCGCGCGGCAAGTCATTCCTCGAGCGCTGGCGGTCCGCGATCGAGAAGTGGGAGCGCCAGGCAGCGCCGCTCAAGGGCATGCCGATCGTTGAGCACCACAGGGCCTTCGTGTATCTCGTGGCCTGGCTCGGCTTGAAGGAAGTCGGAACGCTCGAGCCGATCCCCGGCATTCCCCCGACGCCCTCGCACCTTGCCGGGCTGGTCGAGGCGATGCGGCGTCAGCCCGCGAAGGCGATCGTCTATTCCACCTACAACGATCCCAAGGCCGCCGCATTCCTCTCCGAGCGCACGAAGATCCCCGCGGTGATGCTGCCGTATAGCGTCGGCGGAACAGACAAGGCGAAAGACCTGTACGGCTTTTTCGATGACCTCATCGGCCGCCTGCTCGGAGTCGTCAAATGAACCTAGACGCGGCCAGCCTCGCCATCCTGTGGCCGGCGTTCATCGCCGGTCTGCTGGTGACCGCGACGCACGTGCCGCTGGGCATGCAGGTCCTTGCGCGCGGCATCGTGTTCATCGACCTCGCCGTCGCGCAGATCGCCGGCGTCGGGGTGATCCTGGCCGATTCCTTCGGCTGGCAGCCGCAGGGCGTCGCGGTGCAGGTCGCCGCGCTTTCGGCGGCGCTTGCGGGTGCGTTATTGCTCACCTGGACCGAGCGGCGCTGGCCCGAGGTGCAGGAGGCCATCATCGGCGTGGTGTTCGTACTCGCTTCCAGCTTCGCGCTCCTGCTACTCGCGAGTAACGCGCGCGGGGGCGAGCACCTCAAGGACCTGCTGCTCGGCCAGATTCTCTGGGTCAGTCCGGAGCGCCTGCCGCTGCAGGTCCTCATCGCGGCAGCGATTCTCGCCATATGGTACGGACTTGGCGCGCGGGTTGGCCGTGTGGGGTTCTACGTGCTGTTCGCGGGCGCGGTGACGGTTTCAGTGCAGCTGGTAGGGCTCTATCTCGTATTTGCCACGCTGGTGATACCCGCGCTCGCGACCTACTACAGCACGAACTGGCGAACCCTGAAGGCCTACGCCGTCGGGCTGATCGCTTATGCGGCCGGGTTGGCGTTGTCGGCGACGACCGACCTGCCCTCCGGGGCGATGATCGTCTGCGCGCTGGCGATCACGGGCGGGGTCGTGGCCTGGCTCGGCCGCCGCGGGAGCGCTTAGGAGGCGTCCGGTTGCGGCGTGCAAGGCAGGTCGGCTGCGCATTCATCAGGCCGCATCAGGCCGGGGCGAGCGTCCGGATTCGCCGGGGGCGAACGAACGGGCCGCCTGTTCGACGCGACGGGGATGCGGCAGGTCGCGCGTATTATCGGAAACCGCGGGTTCCGGCTTGATTTCCCTAGCTGAGGCACCATATACGCCAAACCGCGTGGCACGCGGGCGCCACGTCTTTCGAGGGACTGCGATGGAACAATTCCACGGCACCACCATCATCTCCGCGCGCCGCGACGGCAAGGTCGCGCTGGGCGGTGACGGGCAGGTCACCCTCGGCAACATCGTCATCAAGTCTAGCGCGCGCAAGGTGCGCCGCCTCTATCACGACAGGATACTCGCCGGGTTCGCCGGCGGCACGGCCGATGCCTTCACGCTGTTCGAGCGCTTCGAGGCGAAGCTGGAAAAACACCAGGGAAACCTGCTGCGCTCCGCGGTCGAACTCGCCAAGGACTGGCGCACCGACAGGATCCTGCGCCGCCTGGAGGCGATGCTGGCCGTCGCCGACCGCGAAAGCTCGCTGGTGATCACCGGCATGGGCGACGTGCTCGAGCCCGAGCTCGGGCTGATCGCCATCGGCTCGGGCGGCCCCTACGCGCAGGCCGCGGCGCGCGCGCTGCTGGAGAACACGACGCTCGACCCGGAAGCGATCGTGCGCAAATCGCTGTGCATCGCCGCCGATCTGTGTATCTACACGAACCAGAACATAGTCGTCGAACTTCTGGAATAGATCAGCCGGGCGATGCTATGCGCGTTTGTGTGCCATACACGCGAGATTGCCGTGCTGCGCGTTGCACACCCGTCGCAATGAGATGATGGCCCTCGCAGTCCAACAGGAAGTCGAACCATGTCCCTCTTGTCCTCCATGTCACAGATGACCCCCCAGGAAATCGTCCACGAGCTGGACAAGAACATCGTCGGCCAGGACCGCGCCAAGCGCGCGGTGGCGATCGCGCTGCGCAACCGCTGGCGGCGCCAGCAGGTGGCCGAGCCGCTGCGCCAGGAGATCACGCCGAAGAACATCCTCATGATCGGCCCTACCGGCGTGGGGAAGACCGAGATCGCGCGCAGGCTGGCGCGGCTTGCCGAAGCGCCTTTCATCAAGGTGGAGGCCACCAAGTTCACCGAGGTCGGTTACGTCGGGCGCGATGTCGACACCATCGTGCGGGACCTGGTCGAGATCAGCGTGAAGGACACGCGCGACGCGGCCATGCGCAAGGTGAAACAACGCGCCGCGGATGCGGCCGAGGATCGCGTGCTCGATGCGCTGCTGCCGCCGGCCCGCGAAGTTGGCTTGACGGCCGGGGCGCCAGCGCCGGAGGATTCCTCAGCGCGCCAGAAATTCAGGAAGAAGCTGCGCGAGGGCGAGCTCGACGACAAGGAGATCGAGATCGAGGTTGCGGCCCCCCAGGCGCAGATGGAGATATTTGCGCCGCCCGGGATGGAGGAGTTGACGCAGCAGATCCAGGGGATGTTCCAGAACCTCGGCGGTGCGCGCAAGAAGCCGAGGAAACTCAAGATCCGCGAGGCGATGAAAATGCTCACCGAGGAGGAGGCGGCCCGCCTGGTGAACGACGAGGACCTGCGCAGCAAGGCGCTCACCAACGCCGAGCAGAACGGCATCGTGTTCATCGACGAGATCGACAAGATAGCCTCCCGCAGCGAGGTGGCGGGGGCCGACGTATCGCGTCAGGGCGTGCAGCGCGACCTGCTGCCGCTCATCGAGGGAACGACGGTCTCGACCAAGTACGGGATGGTGAAGACCGACCATATCCTGTTCATCGCAAGCGGGGCATTCCATCTCGCGAAGCCCTCGGACCTGATCCCCGAACTGCAGGGACGCCTTCCGATACGCGTCGAGCTCGATTCGCTCTCGGTTGGGGATTTCGAGCGGATTCTCACCGGCACCGATGCCTGCCTCACGCGCCAGTACCAGGCGCTGCTCGCCACCGAAGGGGTCGAACTCACATTCAGGCCGGAGGGTATCCGCCGCCTGGCCGAGATCGCGCACGCAGTCAATGACAAGACGGAGAACATCGGCGCGCGGCGGCTCTACACCGTGATGGAAAAACTGCTCGAGGAGATATCGTTCGACGCGGGCAAAAGCGGCAAGGAGTCGCTCACCATCGACGCTGCATACGTCGATGCGAAGCTCAAGGACCTCGCCGCGAGCGAGGATCTGGCGCGCTACGTACTATGATTGCGCGCTGCCGTCCTCACTGCGGCCGTCACGCGAATGGGAGTGCAAGCATGATGGGGTTCCGAGGGATACTGATTCTGGTCTGCGCGACCGCCGCCGCCAGCGTGTCCGCGTGGGCGCAGGTGGAAGTGAAATCTGCCTGGGCGCGGGGCACCGTCGCGGCACAGAAGACGACCGGCGTCTACATGCAGTTGAAAAGCGCGAAGGACGGCAGCCTGGTCGGGGTCGAGAGCCCGGTCGCGGGGATGGCTGAAGTCCACCATATGCGCATGGACAAGAACGTGATGAGAATGAGCGCCGTGCCCAGGCTCGAGCTTCCCGCGGGCAGGACCGTCGAGCTCAAGCCCGGCGGCTATCACGTGATGCTGATCGATCTGAAGAAGCCGTTGAAGAAGGGCGACAGCGTGCCGCTCAAGCTCAAGATCGAGGACAGGGACAAGACGGTTTCGACCGTTGAGGTCAACGCCGAGGTGCGCGATGCTGCAGCGCCCGCGCACCAGCGCTGAAGCGAAGCTCTAGCGACCCACGGCCGGGTGCGCGGTCATCTCGGCAAGGCAGGCCGGGCAGTAGCAGGCACGGTCGCCTTGCGGCACCGGCATCAGGTGCGGATACGCCGCGCACCAGCAGGATCTCTCCCCGGCCCCGCATTGGAACGCCGCGCCGCAGCGCGCGCAGTCTGAACAGCCTATCTCGGGGCGCGCCGCTGCGGTTTCAATCGGGCGGGTCCGGTCTTGATCGGTCACGGTTGTCCTCTCTCCCCGGATTCTGGGCGTGCCCCCGGGACGTTGCAACCCCACTTGAAACTTCGCCGGCCTTCCCCATCTAGTGGGTATGCGGGCGCTTTGCCCGACAGAACATGGAGAGCGCAAATGGCGAACATTACCCGTTACGATCCCTTTGGAGACGTCTTGGACGATCTGATGAGGGGCTTTTTGGTGCGTCCGATCGCTGCGGTCGAGCCGGGCGAGACCGCGCGGCGGCTGAAGATCGACGTTGCCGAGAAAGACGGCGAGTACAGGGTGCTGGCCGAGGTTCCCGGTGTCAAGAAGGAGGACATCCAGGTCGACATCGAAGGCGACGTGGTTTCGATCTCCGCCGAAAGCCGCGCCGAGAAGGATGTCAAGGAAGGCGAGCGCATCATTCACAGCGAGCGTTACTTCGGCAAGGTGTCCCGCAGCTTCCGGCTTGGCCAGGAAGTGGACCAGTCGAAGGCGAGTGCCAAGTACAGCGACGGCGTGCTCGAACTCGTGCTGCCGAAAAAAGCGGCTGCAAGCACCAAGCGAGTGACGATCCAGTAGACGGGACCGCATTCCGAATAGGCGGCACTGTTGGCCGACAGGGCAACGGTGCCGTGCCGCGCCATTCAACAGTCCGGGCCGCCTCACAGGGCGTGCCGGCTGTGATACCATACGCGCCCCTCAACGATCCGATCCCGCGCGCGACTATCCATGCAACTGGCCCTCGACCTCATCAACGGCGACCGCCTGCGTCAGTTCTACCAGCTGACCAAGCCGCGGGTGGTTGCGCTGATCGTGTTCTGCGCGGTGATCGGCATGTTTCTCGCGACCCCGGGCATGGTGCCCCCCGGGTTGCTGGCCGCGGCGACTGCAGGAATATGGCTGGTGGCCGGTGCTGCTGCGGCCGTCAACTGCCTGCTGGAGCAGACCATCGATGCGGTGATGATGCGCACGCGCGCGCGGCCGCTGCCCCGCGGCGAGCTCAGCTCGCTGCAGACCCTGGTGTTCGCGGGCGTGCTGGGCGGCGTCGGGCTGTGGATTCTGTATCACTTCGTCAATCCGCTGACGATGTGGCTCACGTTCGGCACCTTCGTCGGTTATGCGATCGTGTACACGGTGTTGCTCAAGCCGCTCACGCCGCAGAATATCGTGATCGGGGGCGCCTCCGGCGCGATGCCGCCGGTGCTCGGCTGGGCCGCAGTCGCCGGAGAGGTCACGCCCGAGGCGCTGCTGCTGTTTCTGATCATTTTCGCCTGGACGCCGCCGCATTTCTGGTCGCTCGCCTTGTATCGCACCGAGGATTACGCGCGTGCCGGCCTGCCGATGCTGCCGGTGACCCACGGCCGCAGATTCACCGTGCTGCATGTGCTGCTCTATACGTTGATTCTGTTCGCCTGCAGCCTGTTCCCGTTCGCCTACGGCATGAGCGGCTGGATCTATCTTGCAGCTGCCGTGGTCCTGGGGGGAATGTTCCTGCGCTACGCCGTGCTGCTTCACCTGGACTACAGCGACGCGCTGGCGCGGCGTACGTTCCGGTTCTCGATCGCCTACCTGTCGGTGCTGTTCGCGGCGCTGCTCGTGGATCACTACCTGCGGTTCTAGGGTGCGCCTTCTCGCAGCCGTCTCTGCTGCGCTGCTGATCGCAGGCTGCGGAGCGTCGGGGCCGACCTTCAAGAACGCGGACATTACCGGCGCCGAATGGGGGCGCGAATTCTCGCTGACCGACCATACGGGCAAGCCCAGGACGCTCGCCGATTTCCGGGGCAAGGTCGTCGTGGTGTTCTTCGGCTACGTTCGGTGCCCGGATGTCTGCCCCACCACGCTGGCAGAACTGAAATCGGTCGTCGAGCAGCTCGGCGAGGACGGCAAGCGTGTCCAGGTTCTTTTCGTCACGGTGGATCCCGAGCGGGACACGCGGGAGCTGCTGGCGCAGTACGTGCCCGCTTTCCAGCCGGATTTCCTCGGCTTGTACGGCGACCAGGAGCAGACCGCCAGGACGGCGAAGGAATTCAAGGTGTTCTACCAGAAGGTGCCGGGCTCCAGACCCGACAACTACTCGGTCGACCATACCACCGGCAGCTACGTATTCGACCCCAAGGGGCGCATACGCCTGTTCGCACGTCACGGTCAGGCCGGCACTCTCGCGGCCGACATACGGACCCTGCTCAAGGGCGGCTGAAGAAGGGCCGACTCAGGACTCGAACGGCGCTTGATGAAGGAACTGCCCTCAGGCAGAGGGCATCATGCCTTTCATCTTGACCAAGGCCTTGGCTTCGATCTGGCGGATGCGCTCGGCCGAAACGCCAAACTCCCGGGCGAGGTCGTGCAGCGTCGCCGCGTCCTTTTCGCGTAGCCATCGCGCTTCGATGATGCGTCGGCTGCGCGCGTCCAGGCTCGCCAGCGCAGTCTCCAGCCCGCTGGCGCGCAGCCGTTCGTTCTGGTCTGCTTCCAGAACCTGCGAAGGCTCTGCGCCCGCGTCGCGGAGGTAGGCGATGGGCGCGAAATGGTCATCCTCATCGTCGCTGCCGCCTTCCAGCGTGATGTCCTGTCCTCCGAGCCGGGTTTCCATCTCGACCACGTCCTCCTGCTTTACGCCGAGCTGACAGGCGACCGACTTGATCTCGGCGGGCGTGAGGGAACCCAGACCGGGTTTCATGCTGCGCAGATTGAAGAACAGCTTGCGCTGCGCCTTGGTCGTCGCAACCTTGACCAGCCTCCAGTTGCGCAGCACGAATTCGTGAATCTCCGCCTTGATCCAGTGGATCGCGAACGACACCAGGCGCACGCCACGGTCCGGGTCGAAGTGCTTGACCGCCTTCATGAGGCCGATATTGCCTTCCTGGATCAGGTCCGCGTGGGGAAGCCCGTATCCCATGTACCCGCGCGCGATGGAAACCACGACGCGCAGATGGGACAACACCAACTGATGCGCCGACCCGATGTCTTGCTCTTCGCGGAATCTGCGCGCGAGCCTTGTTTCCTGGTCGGCCGAAAGCAGCGGAAACCTGTTCACCGCCTGCACATAGCTATCCAGGCTGCCGACCGCCGATGGAACCGGCAATGTAAAAACGTTGCTCATAGCTCTTTTTCGCTCCGTTCGTATCAAACGCCGGCCGATTTCCGGCCCCGCTAAACCATGCTTCTATTTTAGCACTCGACGAGTTGGAGTGCTAATAGACGAAATAGTTTCGGAGAACTGCGGATCCGCCAGGGCCTGCGCATTTTCTACAATGCCTCTACCGGGGCTCGATTTTGTATAAGTGCTTGCTTACTGACACGAATGTGCCAAGCCATCCGAGCGTAGCGGCGAATGCCAGGACGGCAAGGCCGTCAGTCAAGCCAAGCAGCTGAAGTATCCAGTCGGACCCATACAGTGTCGCCAGTCCGGCGAGGTCGCGGTTGAGCACGACGATCGCCAGATCGACGATGACGCAGGCAGCCAGCCCTCCCAACATTCCCTGAAAGGCGCCCAGGTAGAAGAACGGCCTGCGGATGTAGGCGTTGGTGGCACCGATCAGCTTCGAGACTTCGATTTCGTCGCGCTGGGTCATGATCTGGAGCCGGATGGTATTGAAGGTAACGGCCACCAACGCAAAGCTGAGCAGTGTGGCCATAAGCGCCACGGCCGTGCGACCGAATCGGAGCAGGCCGCTGACCCGCTGCACCCAGGCGGAGTCGGCCTGGACGTGAGCTACCCTCGGAAAGCCCTTGATTTCCTGCTCCAGGCGCCGCGAGAGTTCGGGTTCGCTCGCCGCAAGGGTCACGACGAAAGCGTCCGGCAACGGGTTATCGCGCAGGGTTGCCATCACCTCGGCCATTCCGGGCGCGCGCTTGAGCCCGGCAAGCGCCTGTTCGCGGCCCACGAACTCTACCCTTGCTGCGCCCGGCGTCCCGCGCAGCCGTCGGTCGATCTCCGCGATATCGGACTTGGAGGCCTCGGGTGCGAGAAACACGCTGATCTGGCCATCGGTGGCAAGCCCGCGTGCGAACTGCTGCAGGTTCGCGAGAAGCACGTAGCCGCCCAAGGGCAGGGCAAGCGCGATCCCGATGACCAGCGCGTTCAGCAGCGAGGCAAACGGGCTCGCGGCAAGCCGCCGCATTGTTTGCCCGAAACTCAGCGCGTGATGGCGCAGCCAGGCCCTCACGCCAAGCTCCCATGGTGCAGCGTGAGCACGCGCGGATTGAGCTTGCGGATCGGACGGTCATCGTGAGTGGATATCAGTACTGTGACGCCGACCTGGTTGAACGAGCGGAACATGGCGATGATTGCGTCCGCGTATTCGGCGTCCAGGCTCGCGGTCGGCTCGTCCGCGATGAGGATGTTCGGCCGGTTGACCACTGCGCGCGCGATGCACAGGCGCTGCTGTTCGCCGCCGGAGAGCGCGATCGGGTAGGCGCGCTCCCGATCCAGGAGTCCGACCTTGTCGAGCGCGGCGCGGGCGCGTCGCGCCGCGTCGCGCCAGGAGTGGCCCGTGACCACGAGCGGCAGCATCACATTGTCGAATGCGCTGCGGTCATAGAGCAGCTTCTGGTCCTGGAAAATGAGGCCGAGGTTGCGCCGCAGGAAGGGGATCGCCGGGCGGCGTATCGAGGACACGTTCTGACCCGCAACGAGTACCGTGCCCGAGGTCGCCCGCTCGATCGCCGCAATGAGCTTGAGCAGTGTGCTTTTCCCCGCGCCGGAATGCCCGGTAATGAAGACCATTTCCCCCGGCGCAACGGTGAAGTTGACGTCCTTCAGGGCCTCGTAGCCATCGGGGTAGCGCTTGTACACCCGGCTGAAGCTGATGATGTCCGTTTCCAAGCTAGTCGAGCAGTGCAGACACGAATTCGCTGGCATCGAACGGCCGCAGATCGTCCAGGCCTTCGCCGACGCCGATGTAAGCGATGGGGATGGGCTTCTGCGCGGCGTCTTTCGAACCGAGATGCGCGTCACCGGATCGCGCCATCGCCGGATTGGATCGCGCCATCGCCGGATTGGATCGCGCCAGCGCGATGGCAGCGACCACGCCCCCTTTGGCGGTGCCGTCGAGCTTGGTCAGGATGAGCCCGGTCAGTCCGATCGCATCGTCGAATGCGCGCACCTGGCTGACGGCGTTCTGGCCGGTGTTCGCGTCGAGCACGAGCCACGCCGCATGCGGCGCCTGGCTGTCCGCCTTGGCGATGACGCGCTTGATCTTCCTGACTTCGTCCATCAGGTGCAGTTGCGTGGGCAGGCGGCCAGCCGTGTCGGCAAGCACGACGCCGATGCCTCGCGCCCGCGCCGCCTGGATCGCATCGAAGATCACTGCGGCGGGATCGCCGGACTGCTGCGATATCACCGTGACGCCGTTCTTCTCGCCCCAGGCCGCGAGCTGCTCGCGCGCGGCCGCCCGGAAGGTATCGCCGGCGGCAAGCAGCACCGAATGCCCCTGGCGCTGAAACAGGTGGGCGAGCTTTCCGATCGAGGTGGTCTTGCCTGCGCCGTTGACGCCGGCGATCATGATGATGAATGGCCGGTGCGCGGCACAATCGACCGTCGTCTCAAGCGGCGAAAGCATCTCGACCATCAGGGCATGCAACTCGGCCTTCAACTGCTCGGCGCTCTCCAGTCCGAGTTTCTTGGCGCGCGCGCGAAGCGCTGCTGTCAAATGTTGCGTCGCCGCCACCCCCGCATCGGCCGACAGCAGCGCCGCCTCGATGTCATCAAACAGCACCTGGTCGATCCGCCGCCCGACGAACAGGCCGCCGAGTTGCGAGCGTGTCTTCGCCAGACCTGCCTTGAGGCGTTCGAGCCAGCCGGGCTTGGATCCGGCCTCGTTTCTCTTGAATAGCCCGAGCATGGAAAGAATGAAGGTGGTCGGAAATTCACGCTATGATGGCGGCGCGATTCTATCAGCTTCCCCTCGATGAAGTTCCTTGCGCCTGCGCTCGCGGTCAGGCTTGCCTCGGTGAATGCCGGTGCGCGGGCGTAGTGCCACGTCGGCCACCGTGGCCGTTTCGCGGCGCCCCAACCGGGTGCGCATCATCGGCGGGCTGTGGCGCAGCCGGACGATCGTGTTCCCCGATCTGCCAGGGCTTCGCCCGACGCCGGACCGCGTGCGTGAGACCCTGTTCAACTGGCTCGGCCAGGACCTGACCGGCCGGCACTGCCTGGACCTGTACGCCGGTTCGGGCGCGCTCGGCTTCGAAGCGCTTTCACGCGGGGCGGCCTCGGTGACAATGGTGGAGCGCGCGCCGCGCGCCTGGCGAGCGCTGCAGGACAATGCAGCGCTGCTGGGGGCGCGGGGATTGAATATCGTGTCCGGCGATGCGCTAGAATTCCTTACGCGCGCGCCGGGGTCGCCGGGGTCATCGGGGTTCGATGTCGTGTTCCTCGATCCGCCGTTCGGCGAGGGCATTCCAGAGCGCCTGTGGCTGCGCCTGCTCGAGCGGCTGTCGGACAGGGGGTTCGTATACCTCGAATGCGACGCGGCGTTCGCGGGGCAACGGGGGCTCGAAATGCTGAAGCACGGTCATGCGGGTGCCGTCCATTACCACCTGCTTGGAAGGAAACGGGATGATCAAGGCGGTATATCCGGGGTCGTTTGATCCCATGACGCGCGGGCACGAAGATCTCGTGCGTCGGGCCTCTGAACTGTTCGACCGCGTCGTCGTGGGGGTGGCGGCCAGCCGCGGCAAGGGACCGTTCTTCACGCTCGCAGAGCGCGTCGAGATGGCGCGCGAGGTCCTCGCGCCGTACGCCAATGTCGAGGTCCGGGGTTTCAGCGGGCTGCTGCGCGATTTTGTGCTGGGGGAGCATGCGCGCGTGATCCTGCGCGGCCTGCGCGCGGTGTCGGACTTCGAGTACGAGTTCCAGATGGCTGGGATGAACCGCAGCCTCATTCCCGATGTCGAGACGGTCTTTCTGACGCCGGCCGAGCAGTACATGTTCATCTCGGCCACCATCGTGCGCGAGATCGCCAGCCTGGGCGGCGACGTGAGCAAGTTCGTACACCCTGCAGTGCAGGCGCGAATGGCCGCGCGAGTGAAGGAACTGGAAGGCTAGCGGACCCCGTCGTGGCGTTGCTCATTACCGACGAGTGCATCAATTGCGACGTCTGCGAGCCCGAGTGCCCCAACGGCGCGATTTCGCAGGGCGTGGAAATCTACGTCATCGACCCCCGGCGCTGCACCGAGTGCGTCGGGCATTTCGACGTACCCCAATGCGTCGAGGTGTGTCCGGTCGACTGCATCATTCTCGATCCGCAGCACCGGGAAACCGGGAACGAACTGAAGGACAAGTACGCCCGCCTGACTGCGGAACCAAGGCCTTCCTAGGCGGCTTGCGCGAGCGGGACTGCGCGGAATTCGAGGGCTTCTTCGAGCGTGGTGCAACGCTTCTCCAGCGCATCGAGCTGGGAGCGCACTCCGCGCTCGACGGCGAGCAGCTCCTCGATGCGATCCTCCAGGGTGTCGGTAGCCTGGTGGATGCGCTTGATGGATTCCAGGCGACGCCGGAGTTGCATCTGGTGTTCCCTCACCTGCGTGTCCATCGGCGCCATGATCGCCTGCAACCACAGGTCGGCTTCGCGGTTCGCGTACCCGTAGCAACGCTTCACCTGGCTTGCGAGGGTCTCGAAGAACTTCTGCATCAAGGTCAGTTTCTCGGTGGTGAGCATCGCCACCAGCGTGTTGAAACGGCGCTGGTAGGTCTTCTCCAGGCGATCGATCTCCTTCAGGTACCTCAGCATCGAGAACGGCGGCGGTGCGGTCAGACGCAGACCATGCTCATCGCTGAACTTGCGGTACATCGCGGCCATCAGTGTGGAGATTTCCGCCACCTGCTCGGCCGAGTGCTCCAGGCCGGTGCGCACATTGCGGAAGAACCGGGTCATGGCCGAGCGCACCCCGGGCGTGAAGATGCTCCGGCGCATCTCCTCGCTGGCGCGCCGCCAGTCGTCGGAGAGGGCATCCATGCCAAGGTGCGTATACATCCGGTCCGTGTGCGCGGATAACACGCCGCGCAGCGCCTGATAGCTGGCCAGCTCGCGCGCGAAACTTTCCTTCTCCGAGCCGACCTTCTGCATCATCACGCCGATCATGCTTCGGTTCTTGCCGCGCAGGTATTCGAGCTTCTGCAGTTGATCGAGGACGTTGCGGCGTCGCGCCTCCAGGCGTGAACGTGTCGCGTTCGTCATGTTCTGGATCTCGGCACGGACCAGCGCACCCATGATCTCGTGTCTGGCCGGTATCAGCTCGGTGGCAAGCGCATGTTCGAGCTGGGGCAGGCCGCTCCTGGCGAGCAGCGCGTCGTCGCCGCTGATCTTGGCGAGCAGGCCTCTTTGCGCCGACACGGGGAACACGCGTGCAGCATCGAGTTCGAGCAGGCGCGAACAATCGTCGATCTGCTCCGCGATCCCGACGCCGGTCTGCGCATCGCTTCCGAGATCATCCCATAGGCCGTCGATCTTGTTCAGCACGGCGAAGCGCCCGCGGCGGGGTACGATCTGCTCGCGCCATAGCGCAAGATCACCGCTCGTAATCCCCGCGTCGGCGGCGGCGACGAGCAGGACCGCGTGCGCGTTGGGCAGCGTGGAAAGAGTCAGTTCGAGATCGGCTCCGATGTTGTTCAGCCCGGGGGTGTCGAGGATCACCAGACCCTGTTCGAGAAGCGGGTGCGGAAAGTTGATGACCGCATGGCGCCAGCAGGGCACTTCGACGGTGCCGTCCCCGGAAGGCGCGCTGTTGCCGGATGCTCCCGGATGCCACAGGCCGTAGCGCCGAGCGTCCTCGGCCGGCACGCGCTTGGTCTGGTTCACGTGCGTGTATGCGCGCAACATGGTATCGGCAGACTGGGTGTCCAACGGGATCACGCGCCATTCCTCGGGAAAACGCTTGAACTCGGTGCTCGAGGCGCGGGTTGCCCGCGTCTCGATCGGGAGCAGTTCGATGCGCGGCGGTTTGCCGCGGTCGTAGAGCAGTTCTGTCGGGCAAATCGTGCGCGTCGGGGTTCCGGCCGCGATCGGGGGCAGAAGCGGGCGGCTGCCGTCGGCAAAGAAGATCGCGTTGATGAGTTCCGATTTGCCGTTCAAGTGCTCTGCGACGAACGCTACGACGAGCCGGTCTTCGGCGAGCCGTTCGACCAGTTGCTGCAGCCGGAGATCGGCCTGCGCGTCGCCCAGATCGTTCCCGGTCAGCCAGCGGCGATACGCGTCGATGCGCTGGCAGAGTGCGGCTCGCCAGGCGCCGTATGCCCGGAATTCATGAATGAGGCTTGAATTAGCCATGATCGGTCTGCCGCGATCGGTGGTGGAGCTCAACCGCGAAGCTCGGGCTACTCTAGCACAACGCAATGACCGCCGGCCCCGCCAATGTGCGCTGTGAGGGCGGGTTCATCTCTGGCAGCGGGGGCACCAGAATGTCGAGCGCTGCCCGAGCCGCACGACGCGTATCGGCGTGCCGCACGCGCGGCACGGGAGCCCCGTGCGGTCATAGACGAAATAGTGCTGCTGGAACCAGCCGGAGCCGCCGTCACTGTGGACAAAGTCCCGCAGGCTCGATCCCCCGGCGGCGATGGCCGCGTTCAAGGTCTCGACCACCGCCCGCGCGAGTTTGTCGCAGCGGGCAAGGGATAGCCGGGCGGCCGGCGCCCGTGGCGATATTCCGGCGCGAAACAATGCCTCGTTTGCATAAATGTTGCCGACGCCGACAACGATTGCCGCGTTCATCAGCAGCGGCTTGATGGCGCTGCGGCGGTGCCGCGTCGCTGCGTGGAGCCACGCGCCCGAGAATGCCGGCGACAGGGGTTCCACACCGAGGCGAGCGATGAGCGGATGCGCGGCGGGGTCGCCCGATGTCCACAGGACGGCGCCGAATCGGCGCGGATCACGCATCCTCAGCGCGATGCGGCCGAACACCAGATCGATGTGCTCGTGCGGTTTGAGTTTCGCGCCGGGTTCAGTGATGCGCAGGCTTCCGGACATGCCCAGATGCACGATCAGCCAGCCCGCACCGCAGTCCAGCAGCAGGTATTTGCCGCGCCGTAGCACGCGTCGCACCGTGAGGCCGCGCAGGCGCTGCGCAAGGTCACTCGGCACCGGCCAGCGCAGACGCCGTTCGCGGACCACGACCCCGGTCACGATTCGCCCCTCGACGAAGGACGCGATACCGCGGCGCGTGATCTCGACTTCGGGCAGTTCCGGCATCGGAAATATCCAGTGAAAAGGGGGAGTTATTGTTCTTGTCGGGCCCGGCAAATATACCTAAACTGTGGGCCTCGCAATAGTGAGCCCGGTCAGTCCGGTCAGCCCCCCCCGCATGTTTCAGCCCGGCGTTTCCCGTTTCCGGCCCGCCGCAACGCGTCGCACCGCGATGCTTGCGGCCGTGGTGGTGGCGCTCGCGGGATGCGCGCAGCAGGCGCCGAGAGCGCAGGCACCGCAGTCCGTACCGGCGGCGGCCCAGACGGCGCCTGCGCCCGCCGAGCCCACGCCGGCATCCCCGCCGCCACCGGAGCCCGAGTCGGAACTGCCCAAGCAGGACCTCTCCGATACCGTCCTGTACGAGTTCTTGCTTGCGGAGATCGCCGCGCAGCGCGGCAACGTCGGGCTCGCCGCGCAGGCCTATGTCGACCTGGCCAAACGCACCCGCGACCCGCGGATCGCCCGCCGCGCAACCGAAATCGCCGTGTTCGCGCGCATGGGCAACGCTGCGATAGAGGCTGCCATAGTGTGGCACGAAACCGAGCCCAATTCGCAGCGCCCTCTACAGGCACTCTCAGGGTTGCTGACGAGCGCGGGTCGGTTCGAGGAGGCGCTCCCATACGCGAGGAAGCTGCTTGCTGCTGCGGGCGAGGGTGCCGGTGAGGGTTTCATGCAGCTCAACCGCACGCTGGCGAGTGCCAAGGACAAATCGGCGGCGCTGGATCTGGTTCAGCGCCTGACGGAGGATTATCCCCAGCTTGCCCAGGCACATTACGCGCTGGCGCAGGCCGCGGCCAACGCCGACCAGCGAGACCTTGCGCTGAAGGCGATACGCCGGGCGCAGGAACTCAAGCCCGACTGGGAAGCCGCAGTGCTCCTGGAGGCGCGGTCGCTGCAGTCCGGCGCCGATTCGGGTGCCGCGGGGCTCGAACGCCTGTCGCGCTATTTGCAGCGCTATCCGAATTCGCGCGAGGTGCGCCTCGCCTATGCGCGGGCCCTGGTGGCGGACCGGCGCTATGCGGAGGCGCGCAGCGAGTTCCAGAAACTGATTGCCGATTTTCCCGCCAATACCGACGTGATCTACGCGGTTGCCCTGCTCTCGCTGCAGTTGTCGGACTACGGGCCAGCCGAATCCAATCTGAAGCGTCTGCTCGAGCTCGATTACGCGGACAAGGCAACCGTCAGGCTGTATCTGGGCCAGATTGCCGAGGAGCAGAAGAACTATTCCGAGGCGCTGCGCCGCTACGCCGAAGTCGGCCCAGGCGAGCAGTACCTGCCCGCGCAGATCCGCTATGCCCAGGTCTTGGCCAAACAGGGCCGGCTCGCCGAGGCACGCGCTCATCTTCAGCAGCAGAGCGCAAGCGGCAATCAGCAGCGCGTCCAACTCGTTCTTGCCGAGGCGCAGATACTTCGCGACGCCAACCAGACCAAGGAGGCGTTCGAACTGGTCGAGCGTGCGCTCCAAGGGCTGCCGGAAAACCCCGATCTGCTTTACGACTACGCCATGCTCGCGGAGAAGATCGAGCGCTTCGACGTCCTGGAATCCAGCCTGAAGAGGCTGATCGAGCTCAGGCCGGACCACGCGCACGCGTACAACGCGCTCGGCTATACGTACGCCGACCGCAACCTGCGCCTGGACGAAGCGCGCCAGTTGATCGAAAAAGCGCTGAAGCTCGCGCCGGAGGACTCTTTCATCGTCGACAGCATGGGTTGGGTGCTCTACCGTCTGGGCAATCTCGAGGAGGCGGTGAAATACCTGCAGCGCGCCTTCAGCCGCCGCGCCGATCCCGAGATCGCCGCCCATCTGGGCGAGGTGCTCTGGGCATCGGGCAGACGCGCCGAGGCCGAGAAGATCCTGGGCGACGCGGTGAAGAAATATCCCGACAACGAGACGCTCAACAACACCATCCAGAGGCTGAAGAAGCGCTAGCGCTGAGAGGCGTCCCTACGTTTAGCCTCCGGCGCGCCGCACCCGTCCCCGTGCATCGAATTGGGTCAGTCACAGTCCTCCTGTCGGCGCTGCTCGCCGGATGCGCCTCGCTTCCCGTGGAGCGAGGCGCCGGGATCGCGCGTGACGGATTCGAGCTTGCCGGCCGGGTCGCGGTGCGCTACGGGAGCGACGGAGCGAGCGGGCGAATCGCGTGGCAGCACAGCCCCGCGGCAGACGACCTGTTTATCACCTCGGTGCTCGGCCAAGGCATCGCGCGGATTACGCGCCGTGATGGCGAAATCAAGCTCGTGACGGCCGATCAGAAGGAGTACGGCGCATCGGACGCCGAGTCGCTGACCGAGCGGGTGCTCGGCTGGCGCCTGCCGCTCACGGGATTGCCGGACTGGGTGCAGGGCCGGGCAGATCCGGCGCGCCCCGCGCAGTTCACACGCGATGCGCAATCTCGCCTGTCGGAGCTGAGACAGGACGATTGGCGGGTCGAATACCAGGAATACGACGGCGCGCGCCCGTCGAAGCTGCGCATCTCGCGCGCGGACCTGGAGATCCGGCTGGTGGTGGACCAATGGGTGGCGCCGTGAGCCTCGGGGGGAAGCCTTGAACCCGTGGGACCGGGTGTGGCCGGCGCCGGCCAAGCTCAACCTCTTTCTGCACGTGGTGGGCAGGCGTGCGGACGGCTACCATCTGCTGCAGACCGTTTTCCGGCTGATCGACTGCTGCGACCGGCTTCGGTACGGCCCCCGGCCGGACCCCGAGGTGCGCCTGGCGCAGCCGCTTCCCGGGGTTGAGGAGGGAGACGAGCTGTGCGTGCGCGCCGCGCGGCTGCTTCAACGGGAAACGGGGTGCCGCCGGGGTGTGGATATCTCGATCGCGAAAGCCGTTCCGATCGGCGGGGGTCTCGGCGGCGGCAGTTCGGACGCTGCCACCACGCTGATCGCGCTCAATCGCCTCTGGAATCTGGGGCTGTCGCGGCAACGTCTGGCGGAACTGGGCCTGGTGCTCGGCGCCGACGTGCCGTTCTTCCTGTGCGGGGAAAACGCTTTTGGTGAGGGGGTCGGCGAGCGGCTCGAGCCGGTGGTTCTGCCTCCGGCCTGGTATGTCGTTCTGGTGCCCCCGGTATCGGTGCCGACGCAGGAGATTTTCGCCGCAGCTGAATTGACACGCGATACAAAAACCATCACAATATCAAGCTTTTCCGCGGGCTTTGGGCACAACGATTTGGAGCCCGTCGTATGCACGCGCTACCCTGTGGTGGCGGCCTATCTGGCTTGGTTGAGGGCCTTCGGGGACGCGCGGATGAGTGGTTCCGGCGCCTGTGTATACGCCGAGTTTGCCACCGAGGTGCAGGCGCGCGCGGTGGTGTCTGGATTGCCCCCGGAAATGTGCGGGTTCGTGGCACGCGGGCTCGAAGAGCATCCTTTGGCGGCGGAGTTGACCCAGGGTTAGACAGTGGTAAGTTGGCCGAAAGTGAGTGTTTGGGGAGTCGCCAAGCTGGTTAAGGCATCGGATTTTGATTCCGACATGCGAAGGTTCGAATCCTTCCTCCCCAGCCAGGTATCAGTTGCGCCAGTGTTTTCGGTGTAATTGAAGCAGCGGTGTATTGAGACGGGATTGAGACGATGGCGTACGAAAGCCTGATGGTCTTCACCGGCAACGCCAACCCGTTGCTTGCGCATGCACTCGTGCGGCGGCTCAACATCCCGCTGGGGCAGGCGTCGGTGGCGAAGTTCTCCGACGGCGAGATCATGGTCGAGCTGCTGGAGAACGTGCGCGGCAAGGACTGTTTCGTGCTGCAGTCGACCTGTCAACCGACCAACGACAACCTGGTCGAAATCCTGCTCATGGTCGATGCGCTGAAGAGGGCGTCGGCTGCGCGCGTGACCGCGGCGATACCTTACTTCGGTTATGCGCGACAGGACCGGCGGCCGCGCTCGGCGAGGGTGGCGATTTCGGCCAAGGTCGTGGCGAACATGCTGCATGCGGTCGGCGTTGACCGCGTGCTGACCATGGATCTGCACGCCGATCAGATCCAGGGATTCTTCGACGTGCCGGTGGACAACGTCTACGCGACGCCGATCCTGCTGGGCGACGTCTGGAAGCACCATTACGAGAATCTGCTGGTGGTGTCGCCGGACGTGGGCGGCGTGGTGCGTGCGCGTGCGATCGCGAAACGCCTGGAGTCCGACCTCGCCATCATCGACAAGCGGCGGCCGAAGGCCAACGTTTCCGAGGTGATGAACATCATCGGGGACGTGAAGGGGCGTACTTGCGTGATCATGGACGACATCGTCGATACCGCAGGCACGCTGGTGAAAGCGGCTGACGCGTTGAAGAGAGAGGGCGCGACGCGCGTGGTTGCCTACTGCACACATCCGGTGCTTTCGGGCAACGCGGTGCAGCGGATCGAGGAATCGGCCCTGGACGAGGTCGTGGTGACCGACTCGATCCCGCTCAGGAAGGATGCGCAGGCGTGCAAGAAGATACGGGTGCTGTCGGTCGCGGGACTGCTGGCTGAGACGATCCTGCGCATCAGCAATGAAGATTCGGTGAGCTCGCTGTTCATCGAGTAAGGATCGAGCAGGAAGCGAGAAGTCACGGGATAGAGGTTCTTTAGGCGGTCTTGCCTGGTCGCGGGCGGGACAAATGGAACGAGGGTCAGACCCCTTGACAATTCCCCGAGTCTGAACGACGAGGGGTCAATCTGGAGGCAACAATGGCAATTGAAGTAGTCGCGCAAACGCGCAAACAGCAGGGCACGGGTGCGAGCCGCCGTCTGCGTCTGGTCGGGAAGGTTCCCGGCATCGTCTACGGGGGCAAGAAGCCCGCGGTGACGATAGAAATCGACCACAACGGGTTATTTCACCAGCTGCGCAACGAGAAGTTTCACGCCTCGATCCTGACGCTGACGCTGGACAATGCGCCCGAGCCGGTTCTGCTGCGAGCGGTGAACATGCACCCCTGGAAGCTGCAGGTTCAGCACATCGACTTTCAGCGCGTATCGGCGGACGAGAAGATTCACATGAAGGTGCCGTTGCACTTCGCGAACGCCGAAATCTCCCCGGCGGTGAAGGTCTCCGGCGGCATCGTGAGCCACATCATGAACGAGCTGGATATCCGCTGCCTGCCGGCGGACCTGCCGGAGTTCATCGAAGTCGACCTTTCCGAGCTTACCGTCGGTCACTCCATGCACGTGCGCGATCTGGCGCTTCCCAAGGGCGTTGAACTGTCGCTGAAGGGAACCGAAAACCCGCCGGTTGCGGCTGCGCAGATTCCGAAGGTGCTTGTTGCCGAGGAAGAAGCGGTTGGCGGCGAGGCCGCAGAGGCAGCCCCGGCCGCGTCGGAAGTGCCGACCGTCAAGCAGCAGGCGAAGCCCGAGGGCGAGCCTGTCGAAGAGAAAAAGGGCGGCAAGGGCGAGAAGAAAGCCGAGAAGACCGAGAAGAAGTAAGGTCGAGGTCAACTCACGCGAAGGGCGCGGCGGCGATCTCCGCGCCCTTTGTTTATCCGCATTTTATCTTTATGTCGATACGACTCATCGCCGGACTGGGCAACCCCGGCCGCAAACACGAAAGAGACCGGCACAATGTCGGCTTCTGGTTCGTGTCGCGCCTGGCTGCGCTGCAGAAAGTGGAGATGCGCTCGCTGCCGAAGTTCCACGGCGTGGCGGGGAAGGCGCGTCTGGCCGGAAGCGACATCTGGTTCGTGATGCCGCAGACCTACATGAACGCCTCGGGAATGGCGGTGGGCGCGCTGGCGCGGTTCTACAAGATCCAGCCAGAGGAATGTCTGGTCGTGCACGACGAACTCGATTTCGCTCCCGGTGTGACCAAGCTCAAGCGCGGCGGCGGCGTGGCCGGCCACAACGGCCTGAGGGACGTCGCGGACCAGCTCGGAACGCAGGACTACTGGCGGCTGCGCATCGGCATCGGCCATCCGGGGGATAAGAATGTCGTTGCCGATTATGTGCTGTCATCACCGCCCGCGCCGGAACGCGAACTGATCGAATCGGCGATCGCGCGCTGCCTGGAGGTCTCGCCGCTGCTGCTGGCAGGGGACATGCACGCGGCGATGCTCAAACTTCATACCAAGCCTGAGCAAGAGGGCCCGGATGGGAAGTAACGGGTACCGATTGCTTCCTCATCAGAAAGGCGAGGGCCTGGGCAGCCAGTACCTCGCCAACACCTTGGGCTACCATGAGATTTGCAGACTGCATAAGCGGCCACTGGCTCAACCGCCGGATGCGGCAAACTGCATGTCCGGCGGTGTGGGAGCGCTGACGGGCGCAATCCCGTTAGCTCGACCCGATCAGGCGCGTTCACATGAACTCGCCAGTCATTGAATCGTAGAAGAAGAGAACCCAATGAAAGTCGCACTCGTCGGTCTGCCCCAGAGCGGCAAGACATCCCTGTTCGCGGCCCTGACCGGCACCGAGCCGGGCCGCGAGAAGGGGGGGATGAGGCTCGGCACTGTGAAGGTTCCGGACGCACGCGTCGACAAGCTGTCCGGAATGTATCAGCCCAAGAAGACGACACACGCCGTCATCGAGGTCGTCGAGGCGCACACCCCTCACAAGGACGAGAGAAAGGCGAACAAGTCGGCCCTGGACGCCGGGTTCCTGAACCTGGTCAAGCCGATGGACGCCTTCCTGCTCGTCGTGCGCGCCTTCGATGAGGAGGGCCTGAACGACCCGCGCGCGGACGTCGATGCGCTGCTGTCCGAAATGATCCTGGCCGACCTGATGCTGGTCGAAACGCGCCTCGAACGCGACGCACTCGAGCACAAGAAAGGCAAGCCCGGCATGCCGGGCGAGGAGCGCGACGCACTCGATCGCTGCCTCAAGATCCTCGATAACAGCCAGCGCATCTACGAAGATCCGAGTCTCGCGGCCCGTCCCGAACTGCGGACCTACGCATTTCTTACGGCGCGTCCCATCCTGGCCGTGGTCAACGTGGGCGAGGATGACATCCCGAAGCCGGCGGCCGAGGTCCTGGCGCGTTTCCGCCTGCCCGTCGCCGGCGTCCCGACGTTCGCCTGTTGCGCCAAGTCCGAGGGCGAGATCCAGGCCATGCCCGAGGAGGAGCGGAAGGAGTTCCGCGAAATGCTCGGCGTGCGCGAACCGGTCCTGGACATCATGGTCCGGGAGCTCTACCAGGCCCTCGGGCTCGTCAGCTTCCTCACGACGGGCGAGGACGAGTGCCGCGCCTGGACCATCCGCCGCGGCACCCCGGCCTCCCGTGCCGCCGGCGCCGTCCACGCCGACATCGAGAAGGGCTTCATCCGCGCCGAGGTCATCGCTTACGACGATTTCATAGCACTGGGCAGCGAGGCCGCGGCCAAGAAGGCCGGGAAGTACCGGCTGGAGGGGCGCGAGTACGTGGTGCAGGACGGGGACATCGTCCACTTCCGGTTCAACGTCTGAGCAAAATTCCGGACTTTGCAGGCATTGTCTGGAAGTCACTGGAAACATAACTACAAGTAAATAAAGAATTTATGGTTCCATAGGGCCTTGAGCCGGTTCATTGCAATCCGGTTCAAAAGCGGGTATGTTTTCGGGTATGCCCCGTCAAAACCCACCCAAAAAAAGCGGGTACGGCGGCAGTGCCGGAGATCCGCTACATGCTGACCGATGCCCAGTGCCGTACCGCCAAGCCGCGACCGGAGCCCTACAAGCTGCCGGACGGCAAGGGGCTGTACCTCGAAATCAAACCCAACGGCGTGAAGGCCTGGCGTTACCGCTTCAAGCTCGCCCGGCAGGGCACGGCCAAGGAAAGCATGTTCGCCATCGGCGACTATGCGACCGCGCCCCACGGCGAAACGGCTGAAGAGGCGACCGCGCGGCGCAACGGCGGGCGCTTCACCCAGGACGAAGCACGCGAGGAACGCGCGAAGGCGCGCGCGCTCGTCAAGCAGGGCATCAACCCGTCCCACCATCGCCAACTGGACCGCATCAAGCGCGGACAGGAAGGCGCAACCACCTTCGAGGCCGTGGCCCGTGAATGGCTCGCCTTGAAGGATTGGGAAGCGGTGACCAAGGCCCGGCGGCTGGATATGCTGGAGCGCGTGGTGTTCGCGAAGATCGGTGCGCTGCCGGTGAAGCAGGTAACCCCGGCGCATATCCTCGACGTGCTGACCACGGCCGCGAAGAAGAACGGACTGACCGTGGCGGCGGAGGCCAAGCGCACCATGTCCGGCGTTTTCGAGCTCGCCGTTTCCACGCTGCGCGTCGACAGCGATCCCGTCTACCCGGTGCGCAGGGCACTGCCCGCCAACAAAACCCAGCACAAGCGCCCCCTTGCCGCCCGAGAAATCGGCCAACTGCTGCGGGACGTTGCGGAACACGGCGGCCGGCATGAAACCATCGCGGCTTTCCGCCTGATGTGGTTCACGCTTTGCCGCCCCAGCGAGGCGGCCGAGGCCCAGTGGGCGGAATTCGACCTTGATGCGGCGCTCTGGCGGATACCTGCCGAGCGCATGAAAAAGCGCAAGGAACACGTCACCCCGCTGCCCGAGCAGGCCGTGGCGATGCTGCGGGCGCTGCACGGCATCACGGGCCGTCATGTCCACGTGTTTCCGGGGCGCGATGACCGCGCGAAGCCCATGGCGGCGGCTTCCTTCCGCCAGGCCTTGAACGTGCTCGGCTGGAGCGGGAAGTACAGCCCGCATGCTACGCGCACCACGGGCAGCACAAGGCTGAACGAAATGGGCTACCCGGCCGACTGGATCGAGCGTCAACTGGCGCACGTCGAACCCAACGCGGTGCGGCGCACCTACAACCATGCCGAACACCTGGCAGACCGCGCCAAAATGATGCAGCAATGGGCGGACATGCTCGACCGATGGCAAAAAGGAGATGACAAGGTGACGCCGATCAAGCACAAGGCCGCCTGACCCGCGTACACCCGGCCGCCGCGTCCGCCCACGCCGACACCTCGGCAAACAGCTCAAGGGAGTTTCATCGTCCCGCCACGGTCTGCCGGAAAAGCGGAACGGTATTGTTAAACCTATCTCTGAGTGATAATATAAAACATGTCCCGTGGTTCCGACCGTCGATCTCATAGGCCGGATTCGTCGTTATCCGTTCTTCTTGATCTGGACGGAACGAATATCGGCGTCGGGACGCAGTACTGGGTCAAGATCGGCGCGTGGGTCATCGAGCCCGACGAGGCGCGGCCCCATGGCATTCGGTATGAATTGACGTTGCACGATGCCGGCAATCGGCGGATTCTGGGTTTCGACAACGCTCACGCGGTGAAACGGCCGGGCGGGCGATTTGTCGAACAGCCGCGTGCCTACGATCACCGGCATCGCGGACCGAAAGACGCTGGAGTGCCTTACCCGTATGTGAGCGCAGGCAAGCTGGTCGCGGATTTCTGGCAGGCTGTTTTCAAGGCATTGGACGAACTGGGAGAGTCGCTATGAGCATAGTCAAAGCCATCCGTGTCGGCATCATGCCGTTGGAGCGCGTGCGCGATTACACCCTCGCCATCGCCAAAGGCACCTACAAACGCAAATCGACGGAGCCCAAGATCTGGTTTACGTCGATCAAGTCTTTTGCCGCCGTGTTGTCCGACGAGAACCGCGATTTGTTGCGGATCATCTACGACAAGCAGCCCGAATCCATTGCCGACCTGGAACAGATGACAGGACGCAAGGCGAGCAATTTGTCCCGCACCTTGCGCACCATGGCGAATTACGGATTGGTGCGCCTGGATGACGGATCGCAGGGCCGCGGACGGCGTGCCGTGAAACCCGTGGCCGTCGCCCGTTGCGTCAATCTGACCCTGGATATCGGCTTCGGCGACAAACCGGCGCCGCGCATTCGCCGGCAGACAGAACACGTCACTGTCTGACGACCCGGAAGGGGCGCAGGCACGGCTGTGCACTAATTCCGGAGCGGGCGGGGATGAGGATGCACCGCGCATCACAGTCCTGCGGCCATCTAAGAGTTCCCGAAACCGTGCGCCTGACGAACGTCGGTTCGGCGTTAGCAATGCCGGCGGCAGCCGCGAAACGCAAGCAGCATGACGAAAGACCTGGCCGCGCCGGTCATTACGATTGACGTAACGGCTTAGGCAGCGCTATGCTGCCCCTGCACCCATCTGCTTCGAATCGCAGGATCGCTTGCCCGACCCGGCCAACGTCGAGATCGTGGACTACTACCAAGGGAACAAAGCATGGCACGCACCGCTATCCATCCAGGCCAACACCTCGCCGAGCAGCTCAAAGAACTCGGCATGAGCGCGGCCGAGCTCGGCCGGCGCCTCAAAGTGCCGACCAACCGGATAACCGGAATCCTGAACGGCCAGCGCGCGGTAACTGGTGACAGCGCCCTGCGGCTGGCGCATTTTTTTGGCACCAGTCCGGAGTTCTGGCTGAACCTGCAGAAACTGTACGAGCTGCGGCTGGCGGAAGCGAAAGCGGGCGCGGCGATCCGGCGGCTACCGCGACTGCGGGAAGGCGAGAAATCCGAGCCGCGCAGAAATCAGGCCGGTACGGCCTGATTGAAGGGCCGCCGAGCAACGCTAACCGCGACTGATTGCAGAAAAAAATGAAGGAAGCGACAGCCCGCATCAAGATCAACAAGCTGCTCGAAGCGGCTGGCTGGCGTTTCTTTCCGGAAGGCAACGCGACTGCCAACATTCGGCTGGAGCCGAGCGTCACGATCAAGTCGGCGGACCTGGACGCACTGGGCGAGAACTTCGAAAAGGCCGAAAGAGGTTTCGTCGACTTCCTTCTGCTCGACGCCAAGGGCTTCC
>Ga0156228_1135_pt1 | contig 36996 bp, 41 predicted proteins | sample RifCSPlowO2_12_FD_107876 | JGI IMG/M metagenome (GOLD analysis project Ga0156228, IMG submission 107876) | Betaproteobacteria bacterium RIFCSPLOWO2_12_FULL_65_110 | reverse complement strand
AGCATCTCGCCGGTCATCACCTTGCCGCGATCCATGCGGCGGGAATCATCCCAGGCAAAGGGCTCGCACATTCTTTCGTTCATGCCGATGTCCAGATCGGTCATGACGAAGATCGGCGTCTGCAGCCGGTCCGCCAGGTCGAACGCCTGCGTACTCATCTCGAAGCACTCGTGCGGATCCTCCGGAAACAGCAGCGGGTGCCTGGTGTCGCCATGCGAGGCATAGGCGCTGGACAGGATGTCGGACTGCTGCGAACGCGTCGGCATGCCGGTGGAGGGCCCGCCGCGCTGCACGTTGATAATGACAGCCGGAATTTCCGCAAAATAGGCCAGCCCGATGAACTCGGTCATGAGCGAGATGCCCGGCCCGGAGGTTGCGGTGAAGGCCCGCGCGCCGTTCCACCCCGCTCCGATGACGATGCCGATGGAGGCAAGCTCGTCCTCGGCCTGGACAATGGCATAGCGGTTCTTGCCGGTCTGCGGTTCCGTGCGCAGACGCTTGCAGTGCCTCGCGAAAGCCTCCGCCACCGACGAGGATGGCGTGATCGGATACCAGGCGCAAACGGTCGCACCCCCGTACACGGCGCCGAGCGCGGCCGCGCTGTTGCCGTCGATGAAAATGCGCTTGCCCACCCGGTCGGCACGCTGCACGCGCAGCCCGATCGGGCACTCCAGGTGCGCCAGCGCGTAATCGTGTCCCAGCTGCAGCGCATGCACATTGGGCCTGAGCAGCGCTTCCTTGCCCTTGTATTGCTCGCCGATCAGCTGCGCGATCTCCTTCGGGTCGACCTCCAGCAGCGCCGAGAGCGCGCCCAGGCAGATGATGTTCTTGAACAACTGGCGCTGCCGCGGGTCCGTGTAGGCCATGTTGCAGATCTCGGTAAGCGGCATGCCGATCACCGTGACGTCGTCGCGGAACTTGGACTTCGGCAATGGCTTCGTGGAATCGTGGAACAGATAGCCGCCGGGCTCGATCTCCTTCAGATCCTGATCCCAGGTCTGCGGGTTCATGGCCACCATCATGTCCACGCCGCCGCGCCGCCCGAGATATCCCCGCTCCGACACCCGGACCTCGTACCAGGTCGGCAAGCCCTGGATATTGGACGGGAAGATGTTGCGCGGGCTCACCGGCACGCCCATGCGCAGGATAGCCTTGGCGAACATCATGTTCGCCGAGGCCGACCCCGACCCGTTGACGTTGGCGAACTTGATTACGAAGTCGTTAGTTCTTTGGATCGGCTGCGACATGCGGGCCCCGCGTGAGTCATTTCCAGCAAGAATTTCTGCATGTCCCACGCGCCGGTGGGACAACGCTCGGCGCAAAGGCTGCAGTGCAGGCACACGTCCTCGTCCTTGACCATGATGCGGCCCGTCTTGAGCGGGCCGGAAACGTAGAGATCCTGGCTCGCGTTCTTCGCCGGTGCGTTCAGGCGAGTGCGCAGTTCCTGCTCTTCGCCGTTGTGCGTGAAGGTGATGCAGTCCATCGGGCAGATGTCGACGCAGGCATCGCATTCGATGCACAGCTTTGAGGCGAACACCGTCTGCACGTCGCAATTGAGGCAGCGCTCGGCTTCGGCGAACGCGAGCTTCGGATCATAGCCGTTCTCGACTTCGATCTTGATATCCTTGAGTGCGACCTTGTTGTCCTTGGTGGGAACGCGGTAGCGCTTGTCGAGCGAAACCTGGTTGTCGTAGCTCCACTCGTGTATGCCCATCTTCTGCGATATCAGGTTCGACATCGGCGCCGGCCGCGCGCGCACGTCCTCGCCGTGGCACAGCTTGTCGATGGATACCGCCGCGTCGTGGGCGTGCGCCACCGCCCAGATGATGTTCTTCGGGCCGAATGCGGCGTCGCCTCCGAAAAACACGTTCGGCACCGTCGATTGCAGCGTCGCCGGATCGAGCTTGGGCAGGCCCCCCTTGTCGAATTCGATGCCGGTGTCTCGCTCGATCCAGGGGAACGCGTTCTCCTGACCGACTGCGACCAGCACGTCGTCGCACTCCATGTGCACGTCGGGCTCGCCGGTGGGTATCAGGCTGCGCCGGCCCCGCTCGTCGTAGACCGCCTTCACCTTTTCGAACACCATCCCCGTGAGCCGCCCCTGGTCGTGGACGACCGACTTCGGCACCAGGAAGTTGAAGATGGGGATGCCCTCGTGCGCGGCATCCTCCTTCTCCCAGGGGGAGGCCTTCATCTCCCCGAATCCCGAGCGCACCACGACCCTGACTTCCTCGCCGCCCAGGCGGCGCGCGGAGCGGCAGCAGTCCATCGCGGTATTGCCCCCTCCCAGCACCAGCACACGCTTGCCGATGCTCGTGGTGTGTCCGAAGGAGACGCTCGCCAGCCAGTCGATGCCGAGGTGTATGTTGGCCGCCGCTTGCCTGCGCCCCGGCACCTCCAGATCGCGCCCGCGGGGCGCGCCGCAGCCGACGAAGACCGCGTCGTACCCCTCGGCGAGCAGCGCCTTCATGCTCTCGATGCGCCGGCCGAACCGTTCCTCGACGCCCAGACCCAGCACATAGCCCACCTCCTCCTCGAGCACGGACTCGGGCAGGCGGAATTTCGGAATCTGCGTGCGCATCATGCCCCCCGCCTGGGGGTCGCCGTCGTAGATCACGACCTGATAGCCGAGCGGTGCGAGATCGCGCGCGACCGTGAGCGAGGCGGGCCCGGCGCCGACGAGCGCGACCCGCTTGCCGTTCTTCTGCTTCGGGATTGCCGGCAGCCGGTCGCGGATGTCTTCCTTGTAATCGGCCGCGACGCGCTTCAGGCGGCAGATCGCGACCGGCTCCTTTTCCACGCGCACGCGCCGGCACGCCGGCTCGCACGGGCGATCGCAGGTCCGGCCGAGGATGCCGGGAAAGACATTCGACCACCAGTTGACCATGTAGGCATCGCCGTAGCGGCCCGCCGCGATCATGCGGATGTATTCGGGAACGGGAGTATGGGCCGGACAGGCCAACTGGCAATCAACGACCTTGTGAAAGTAGTCAGGCGAGAGAATGTCTGTAGGCTTCAATAGGAATCCCCTTCAGGGCGCCGGGTCCGGCCTCTCAAGCCCGCACGCCCGGCGCGGGCGGAATTCAGGGCACGGGCAGACCCCTGCCGAAAGAAGCCGAATTCTACAGTCTGGTTCCCACAGTGAAAAGGACTGCATGAGGATCGCGCCTGCGCTGGGCGTACGGGGACCAAAGACCCCACGAAATGAAGGACTATTGGCCGCTTTCGACCCGGGTATTGACAGTATCGGCGGAGAATTCGGGTCCACCGCACGTCTCCCGTTTTCGCGCGGTTGCAACTTCGCAACCGCCCGAAAACGGGAGAGTATGCACGGCAAAACAACCCAGGCGATTCCGGCCGTGCCGGCTCAGGACTACTTGATCCGTCGCAGCGTCGGTTTTCCGCCGGAAGGCCTGGGCGGCTCGCCGCCCGGCCGGCCCTCGCCCGCCTTTTCTTTCGCCTCCCCGGACACAGCGCCCTTGTCGATCTCGAACGACATGCCATGCCCGTTCTCACGCGCATAGATCGCCGTGACCGCGGTCACCGGAATCAGCAACTCGCGCGCCACGCCGGAAAACCGGGCGGTGCACTCGATGAACTCGTTTCCGATCAGCAGGCGCGAGGTGGCCAGCGGCCCGATGTTCAGCACGATCTCCCCGTCGCGCGCGTACTCCATGGGCACCCGCGTCTGCGCGTCAACCACGACCGAGACGTAGGGCGTGAAACCGCTGTCCACGCACCACTCGTAGATCGCCCGAAGGAGATACGGCTTGCTGGAGGCCGGCTCGGACATGTCGCTCGTGGATCCCGCCACCGCGATGCGGCGGCTACTTCCGCATCACCTTTTCCGAAGGCGTCAGCGCTTCGATGAACGCCGGACGGGAAAACAGCCGCTCGGCGTACTTCATGAGCGGCGAAGCCGACTTCGGCAGCGAAATCCCGTAGTGCTCCAGGCGCCACAGCAGCGGCGAGATGGCCACATCGAGCATGGAGAACTCGTCGCCGAGCATGTGCTTCTGCTTGGCGAAGACAGGAACCATCTGCGTAAGACGATCGGACACATGCTGGCGCGCGCGGTCCTGCTGTTTCTGGTTGCCGTGCTCGAGCACCTCGATCTGGCTGAAGAGCTCCACCTCGAACTGGAACAGGAACAGACGCGCGCGCGCGCGCATCACGGGATCGGCCGGCATCAACTGCGGATGCGGGAAGCGCTCGTCGATGTACTCGTTGATGATGTTGGACTCGTACAGGACGAGATCCCGCTCGACCAGCACGGGCAGCCGGTTGTACGGGTTCATCACCGCGATGTCCTCCGGCAGGTTGTACACGTCCACATCGATGATCTGAAAGTCCATGCCCTTCTCGTACAGCACGATGCGGCAGCGTTGCGAAAACGGGCAGGTGGTTCCGGAATACAGATTCATCATGGCGTGTTACCTCTTGCCATCGGGGTTTAGCTTCAAACTTTCTGGACGACGCGCCGGAAGGAAAAAGGCGCGGCGCATCCCGCCGCCACGCTTTCCAGCGGCTGTGTAACTAGTGGACGTCCTTCCAGAATTCCTTGTAGAGCGCATAGCTGAGCGCAACCAGGACGGCCAGGAAAAAAAGCACCCAGATCCCGGCCTGCTTGCGCAGCACCTGGTTGGGCTCGGCCATCCAGGTCATGAAATTGACCAGGTCGCGTACCACGGTGTCGTACTCGACCGACGTGAGGGTCCCCCGCCTGACCGTCTCGAACCTGACGCTCTTGATTACGTTTCCGTGGCGGTCCTTGGCCGCCTGGCCCGCCACGTCCCTGCTTACGTCTTCGATAAGCACCCGGTCGCCCTGGAGCTGCCACAGCACGTGCGGCATGCCGACACCCGCGAACACGGTGTTGTTCCAGCCCGTCGCGCTGGCCGGATCGCGGTAGTAGCCCCGGAAATAGCTCCACAGCCAGTCGGCGCCGCGCGAGCGCGCGATCAGCGACAGGTCCGGCGCGGGCCCGAACCACTCGGCGGCATCCTTCTTGGTCATGGCGATGTTCATCATCTCGCCGATCTTGTCGGCGGTGAACATCAGGTTGTCCTTGATCTGCTGCTCGGTGAGCCCGATGTCGACCAGCCTGTTGTAGCGCAGCAACGACGCGCTGTGGCAGTTCAGACAGTAGTTCACGAACGTGCGCGCGCCGGCCTGCAGGCTCGCCGCGTCGCGCACGTCGATCGGGGCCGCCTCGAGCTTGATCTCGGCCTCCGTTGCCTGGGCCGAAGGCGGCACGGCAAACCCCGCCACGACACAGGCCAGAACCAGGAGCCGCTTCATCATTTGGTCACCCGCTCAGGTTCAGGCATGCATTTGTCGATCGTCGTGTACCAGGGCATGAGCAGGAAGAACAGGAAATAGAGGGCGGTGCAGATCTGCGCCACGATCGTCCTGCCTTCGTTCACCGACAGCGTGCCGAGATAGCCGAGGATCAAAAAGCACACCACGAAAACCGCAAGCGCGGTCTTGTAGATCGGCCCGCGGTAACGGATCGACTTCGCAGGACTGCGGTCCAACCAGGGCAGCAGGAAGAAAATCAGCGTCGAGACGCCCATCGCTGCCACACCCCAGATCTTGGCGTCGATCCAGAAGAAATTGACCGTGAAGGAACGCAGGATCGAGTAGTAGGGCGTGAAGTACCATACCGGCGCAATATGCTGCGGCGTCCGCAGGGGATCGGCTGCGATGAAGTTGTTGTACTCGAGCAAATAGCCCCCGAACTCCGGCGCGAAGAACACGATCACCGCGAACACGAACATGAACACTGCTGCACCGAAAATGTCCTTCACCGTGTAGTACGGATGGAATGGAATGCCGTCCAGCGGAATCCCGGTCTTGGGGTCCTTGAGATTCTTGATCTCGATGCCGTCGGGGTTGTTGGAGCCGACCTCGTGCAGCGCCAGCAGGTGCGCGGCCACCAGCCCCAGCAGGACCAGCGGGACCGCGATCACGTGGAAGGCGAAAAAGCGGTTGAGCGTCGCGTCCGACACCACGTAGTCGCCGCGGATCCAGATTGCGATATCCGGTCCGACGATCGGAATCGCGGCAAACAGGTTCACGATCACCTGGGCGCCCCAGTACGACATCTGGCCCCACGGCAGCAGATAGCCGAAGAATCCCTCGGCCATCAGGCACAGGAAGATGAGCATGCCGAAGATCCACAATAGCTCCCTCGGCTTTCGGTACGAACCGTACAGCATCGCCCGGAACATGTGCAGATAGACGCACACGAAGAGCGCCGAGGCGCCGGTCGAATGCATGTAGCGTATCAGCCAGCCCCAGGGCACATCACGCATGATGTACTCGACCGAAGCGAACGCCTGCGCCGCGTCCGGCTTGTAGTGCATCGTGAGAACAATACCGGTGACGATCTGGAGGACCAGAACCAGCATCGCGAGCGAACCGAAGTAGTACCAGAAATTGAAGTTCTTCGGCGCGTAGTACTCGGCGAGATGCGCCTTCCAGGTCGACATGAGCGGGTACCGCTCATCGACCCAGGTCAGGATGCCGTTGAACGGACCGGCGCCCGTGACGGGCTGTTTTTCGGTGGCGGCCATGGATTACGCCTTCTTGTCTTCGCCGATGAGCAGCTTGGTGTCCGACAGGAACGTGTACGGCGGCACTGCGAGATTGTCCGGCGCCGGCTTGTTCTTGTAGACGCGTCCTGCCAGATCGAACAGCGAGCCGTGGCAGGGGCAGTAGAAGCCGCCCTTCCAGTCCGGGTCAAACGGTTCCGGCTGCGCCTTGAGGCGGTCCGACGGCGAACAGCCCAGGTGCGAACAAATGCCCACGACGACCAGATATTCCGGTTTGATCGAGCGGAATTCGTTGCGCGCGTACTCCGGCGTGAGTTCATCGGGTTTGCGCTCGCTCTTCGGGTCGGCAACCTTGACATCGTCAGCCTTAACGCCGTCTAGCATTTCTTTGGTCCGATGTACGATCCATACCGGCTGCCCGCGCCATTCGACCCGCATCATCTCGCCGGCGGCCAGATAACTGATGTCGGCCTCGACCGGCGCCCCGATCGCCTTGGCGCGCTCCGAGGGCAGCATCGATGCAGCAAACGGAACCGCAGAGGCGACCGTCGCCACGCCGCCCGCACAGCCTGTGGCGATCAGAATGTTGCGCCGCGCCCGATTGACTTCCGGCTTATCGCTCATTGGAAACCTTTTGTGGAGGGGACACGCTCAAAAGCGGAGCATTATATCAAGAACACCTGCCTCGAACCAAATTTATCGACCCAACTCCATGATTTTTAGGCTCTTTTGTCTAATCGGATCAGACCGGGTTGGGAATATCGACGTAGCGGTGCGACAGGCCCAGATCAAGGGCCAGCCGCTCGCCGACCGCCTGGACGCCGTAGCGTTCTGTCGCATGATGCCCGGCGGCAAAGAACGCCACGCCCGATTCCCGTGCCGCGTGCACCTGCTGCTCGGAAATTTCGCCGCTCAGGAACGCATCCACGCCGAGCGCCAGCGCCTGCTCGAAATAGCCCTGCGCAGCGCCGGTGCACCAGGCAATGCGGCGTATGGTCCTGGCTGGTTCGCCGATCAGCAGCGGCGCTCGCGCGAGCCGCGACTCGATATGGCGCGAGAATTCCCCGGCGCTCGTCTCGGCCCCAACCTCTCCCCAGGAAAGCATTTCCTGCTCCGCGGCCCGGCCCAGTTCCCGAAGACCGAGCCGCCGGGCGAGTTGCGCATTGTTTCCAAGCTCGGGGTGCGCGTCGAGCGGCAGATGATAGGCGTACAGGTTGATGTCGTGTTCCAGCAGCAGCGAGAGCCTCGCGCGCCGAGCGCCCACCACTCGTGCATCCTCGCCGCGCCAGAAATAGCCGTGGTGCACCAGGATCGCGTCCGCCCCGGTGGCCACCGCCTGATCTATCAGCGCCACGCATGCAGTGACGCCCGTGACGATCCTGGCGACTTGCGCACGTCCTTCCACCTGCAGGCCGTTTGGGCAATAATCCCGGAAACGGGAGGGCTCGAGCAGCAACTCGAGATATCGAGACAATTCGTCACGATGCATGACGATAATCCTTGAGTTCGGCCGCGGTCGCCCCCATTCTACCGGCTGCCCTCGTCACCAACCACTCAATCTTATGCGCAGACTCTGGCTAACCTTCGCGCAGACCGCCACCGTGGCGCTCGCAGTGCTGTTCGTGCTCACTACGCTGAAGCCCGAGTGGCTGCCGCAGCGCGCGCAGGGACCGCAGGTCGTTGAACTCACGCAGTCCACCCAGACTTCTGTCGCCGCAACCCGGGTCGGGTCCTACAGCGAAGCGGTGCGCAGGGCCGCGCCCGCCGTGGTGAGCATATTCACCAGCAAGGAGGTCAAGGTCCCGCAGCATCCTTTCTTCAACGATCCTCTGTTCAGGCGATTCTTCGGCGACAGCGGGGGCGAGGAATCGCAGCGCGCCTCGGGCCTGGGTTCCGGCGTAATCGTCAGCGCGGCCGGCTACATTCTGACCAATCACCACGTGGTGGAGGCAGCCGATGAAATCGAAGTGGCGCTCGCCGACGGGAAGAAGCTGCGCGCCAAGGTAATCGGCACCGACCAGGAAACCGATCTTGCGGTGCTGAAGGTGGACAGAGCGGGCCTTCCGGCCATCACCTTCGGCCAGGTGGAGAACGCAAAGGTGGGCGACGTGGTGCTCGCGATCGGCAACCCGTTCGGCGTAGGACAGACCGTGACCATGGGCATCGTCTCGGCGCTGGGCCGCAGCGGGCTCCAGATCAACACCTATGAGAATTTCATCCAGACCGATGCGGCGATCAATCCGGGCAACTCCGGCGGCGCACTCACCGATGCGGCCGGCAACATGATAGGCATCAATACCGCGATCTACTCGCGAACCGGCGGGTCGCTGGGCATCGGCTTTGCCATTCCCGTATCCACGGCCAAACAGGTGATGGAGCAGATCATCGCCACGGGTAGCGTGACCCGCGGCTGGATCGGCGTGGAGGCGCAGGAGATCACTCCCGAACTCGCCGAATCGTTCCGGCTGGCTTCCACCACCGGCGTGTTGATCGCCGGGGTGCTGAAGGGAAGCCCGGCCGACCGCGCGGGCGTGAAGCCGGGCGACATCCTGGTGTCCATCGACGCGAAGCCGGTGACCGACCCGGTAGCGATGCTCAATATCGTCGCCGGTCTCACCCCCGGCAAGGCCGCTGCGGTCAAAGTGCGCCGCGATCAGAAGGAGATCGATCTTCGGATCGAGGCTGGCAAGCGCCCGCCGGCGCAGCGGCGGCGCTGATCCTGCGCCGTTCTCCTGGAGGCGATAACGGAATTACCGTTATGGCCCCCGATATAGTCCCTTACGGCTCAAGTGTCGACAGTTCTGGCGGAGAATTTGGGCTTATTAGGTCTCCCGATTTTGGGACGTTAGAAGTACCAACTTCCCAAAATCGGGAGATTATGAAAAGCAAAACAGAGCCGACCCTTTTGGTTCCGGCTCGTCCGGCTTAGGGGAGCACCAGGGGAGTATCCCCTCGTATTGCCAGGCGCCCCTAGGTCTGCTTCGGCCCGGCGTCGGCCTTATCCAGGCCGGGCGCAGTGTCCGCTTCAGCGCACGCGCCATCGTCCGACGCTTCGGCGGCCTTCGAGATGAACCCCGCCAGGATGATCCCGAGTTCATAGAGTATCCACAGCGGCACCGCGAGCATCACCTGCGACAACACGTCAGGCGGCGTAAACACCGCGCCGACGACGAAGGCGCCGACGATCACGTATGGCCGCGCTTGCTTGAGCTTGTCGATCGAGACCATGCCGGTGCGCACCAACACGATGACCACCACCGGTACCTCGAAGGTGACACCGAAGGCGATGAAGCTGGTGAGCACGAAGCTGAAGTACTTGTCGATGTCGGTCATCCACGCCACGCCCTCCGGGGCGATCGAGGCCATGAATTTGAACACCATCGGAAACACGAGGAAATAGGAAAATGACATGCCGACCAGGAACAACAGGAAGCTGGCGACGACCAACGGCAGGACCAGGCGCTTCTCGTGTGCATACAGTCCGGGTGCGACGAACGCCCAGGCCTCGTAGAGCACATATGGCAGCACGGCCACGAATCCGACCAGCAGGGTGACCTTGAGCGGAACCAGGAAAGGGCCGATCACGTCGGTCGCAATCATCTGCCCGCCCACGGGAAGCGATGCGAGCAGCGGATGCGCGAGCAGCGCGTAGATGTCGCGCGCCCAGGGCAGCAGGCACAGGGTCACGGCCATGACGGCAACGATCACCCGCACCAGCCGCTGGCGCAACTCGACCAGATGAGAGATGAAAGTGTCCTGCGAACTCATCCGGACCTAGCCGCGGTCTTGCGCTCGGCGCCAACGGGCGGTGCCGCGTCGGGAGCAGCCGCTGGCGGGGAGGCAGAGTCGGGAACCGCGGCGTGGGCCGCGGCGCTCATGGCATCGGGCGCATCCAGCGCCGCCGCGGCCGCAGGCAAGTCCGCTGATGCCGAATCTCCCGCGTTCACTTCGGCTGCGATCGCATCCAGCGACGCCTCCGCGCCCGTCACCTCGGCGCGCACGCTGGACTCCACCGACTGTGCCGCTTCCTCAAACTGGTTCTTGAATTTCCTCAACTCGTCGAGTTCGATCTCGCGGCTGATGTCGGCTTTCACGTCATTGACGTAGCGCTGCAACCGCCCGAACAGGTGCCCGACGGTACGCGCCACCGCGGGCAGGCGCTCGGGGCCGATCACCACGAGCGCGACCACGGCGACCAGCATCAGCTCGGAAAAACCAATGTCGAACATGGGGTTGAGGTGCGACAGGCCGCGTGCGGCGCTCGCGGAAGGTGCCCCGCCTTTCCCCTCGCGCCTTCGGTCCTACGCCTTTTGCTTGTCCTTGACTTCCGCGTCGATGGTGCGGCCGCCCAGTTCCTTTGCGGACTGCTGCGCCGGCGAAGATTCCGCCGGCTTGTCGGCCGAGGACTCTTTCACGCCTTCCTTGAAGCCGCGCACTGCGCTGCCCAGATCGGTACCAATGTTGCGCAATTTCTTGGTGCCGAACACGAGCATCACGATGACCAGCACCACGATCCAATGCCAAATGCTCCAGGTTCCCATGCGAGCCTCCTACTTGCGAACGATCATTCCCGGCAGCACGTCAGGCCCGCCGATGATATGCACGTGCACATGATACACCTCCTGCCGCCCGACCCGCCCGGTGTTGACGATGGTGCGAAAGCCGTCGCGCGCGCCCTCTTCCCGCGCCAGCCGGCCCGAGAGCGCAATGATCTTGCCGAGCACAGGCCCATGGCTCGCGTCGCAGTCGTAAAGCGTTGCCAGGTGCAGCTTGGGAATGATCAGGAAATGCACCGGCGCGATCGGATGGATGTCGTGGAAGGCGAACACATCATCGTCTTCGTACACCTTGCGGCTCGGAATCTCGCCGCGGACGATCCTGCAGAACAGACAGTCATTCATGCTTTCGGCCTATTTTCTGTCGGCCTCGATGCGCAGATTGTCGCTGCGCGCCGCCTTCTCGTCGATGCCGGAAATGCCCTCGCGACGGCGCAGTTCCATCAGCACATCGGAGGGACGCAGCCCGTAGTGGGCGAGCATGATGAGGCAATGGAACCACAGGTCGGCCGTCTCTCCGACGATGCGCAGCTTGTCGCCGTCCTTGGCAGCCATCACCGCTTCGGTCGCCTCCTCCCCGATCTTCTTGAGTATCGCGTCTTCGCCGCGCGAAAATAACCGCGACACGTAGGAATCCTCGGGATCGCCGCCCTTGCGGCGCTCCAGCACATCTGCCAGACGATCCAGAATATCGCTCATTTGCGGTAGATTTCCTTGGGATCCTTTATCACCGGATCGATCTCGACCCAGCTGCCATTCTCATGCCTGCGGAAAAAACAGTGCTGCCTGCCCGTATGGCAGGCGATCCCGCCCAGCTGCTCCACGCGCAGCAGCAGCGCATCCTCGTCGCAGTCCAGGCGCACTTCGCGCACCTTCTGCACATGCCCGGATTCCTCGCCTTTTCTCCACAGCTTGCTGCGCGACCGCGACCAGTACACCGCCTCGCCCGAGTCCAGGGTCGCCCGCAGCGAGTCGCGATTCATCCAGGCGAGCATGAGCACCTGACCGCTCGCGGCATCCTGCGCAATCGCCGGCACCAGACCGTCCGCGTTCCACTTCACACTGTCGAGCCAGTCTGCGCCCATCTGTCGCCTGCCCTCACAATCTCACTTCTATCCCGCGGCTGGCCATGTACTCCTTGGCCTGCCGCACCGTGTACTCCCCAAAGTGGAAGATGCTGGCCGCCAGGACCGCGTCGGCGCCGCCCTCGATGATGCCTTGGGCGAGGTGCGCGAGGTTTCCGACACCGCCGCTCGCGATGACCGGCACATCCACGGCATCGGCCACGGCCCGCGTCAATGCAAGGTCGAACCCTTCGCGGGTTCCGTCCCGGTCCATGCTGGTGAGCAGAATCTCGCCCGCACCCAATTGCTGCATTCTACGCGCCCAGGCCACGGCGTCGAGGCCGGTGGGCCTGCGCCCGCCGTGCGTAAACACCTCCCAGCCCGACGCGGCGCCTTTCGCGTCCGCTCCACTATCGGCGCATTTCGCGTCGATGGCCACCACGATGCACTGCGCGCCGTAGCGTCCCGAGGCGTCGGCGATCAGCTGCGGGTTGTGCACCGCCGCAGTGTTGATGGACACCTTGTCGGCGCCGGCGTTCAGCAACCGGCGCACGTCTTCCACTCGCCTGACGCCGCCGCCGACGGTGAGCGGAATGAACACCTGCGCCGCGACCTCCTCGATCACGTGCAGGATCAGGTCGCGGTCGTCCGAACTGGCCGTGATGTCCAGAAAGGTGATCTCGTCCGCTCCCTGCTCGTCGTAACGGCGCGCAATCTCGACCGGATCGCCCGCGTCGCGCAGGTCGACGAAATTCACGCCCTTGACCACCCGGCCGCTGGCCACGTCGAGGCAGGGAATGATGCGTTTGGCGAGCATGATGAATGAGACGGTCGGGTGGGGGAGGACAGGAACGTGGCCCCGCCTTCAGGCCGCCCCGTCACTTCCTGCCGAGTTTGTCCGCGGTCGCCTGCGCCGTCTTGAAGTCGATCGTGCCCTGGTAGATCGCGCGGCCGGTGATCACCGCCGCGATGCCCTCGCCCTCCACTTCGCACAGCGCCTTGACGTCCTCTATGCTGGTAAGGCCGCCGCTGGCGATGACCGGTATGCGCAGCACTCTTGCGAGCTTGACCGTCGCGTCGATGTTGACCCCGGTGAGCATGCCGTCGCGCCCGATATCGGTGTAAATCACCGACTCGACGCCGTAGTCCTCGAACTTGCGCGCAAGGTCGATGACGTCGTGGCCGGTCATCTTCGACCAGCCCTCGACCGCCACCTTGCCTTCTTTCGCGTCCAGCCCGACGATGACATGACCGGGAAACGCCGTGCAGGCGTCCTTCAGGAAGCCGGGGTTCTTGACCGCGGCCGTGCCGATGATCACGTAGCTGACCCCGATATCGAGGTAGCGCTCGATCGTGTCCAGATCGCGTATGCCCCCGCCGAGTTGCACCGGAATCGCCTCCCCGACCGCCTGAACCATTTGACGGACTAGGGCCTCGTTCTTCGGTTTGCCCGCTGCCGCGCCGTTCAGGTCTACCAGGTGAAGCCGGCGCGCCCCTTCGGCGAACCAGTGCCTGGCCATGCCCACCGGATCCTCGGAGAACACCGTCGCATCGCTCATGTCGCCCTGCTTCAGGCGCACACAATGGCCGTCTTTGATATCAATTGCAGGGATGATCAGCATTGGATGCGGAAAACGCGAACGGCTGCCGGGAGCCGCCGCGCGTTGAGGGAAGAATCTATCAGGGATTCCAGTCGACGAAGTTGAGTAGCATCCGCAAGCCGGCAGTATGGCTTTTTTCAGGGTGAAACTGCACTGCGAAGATATTATCCCGTGCCACGGCGCAGGTAAAGGGCAATCCGTAGTCCGATACGCCGCTCTCGATCCGCTGGTCCTCGACTTCGGCGTAGTAACTGTGCACGAAATAGAACCGCGTATCGTCGTCGATGCCCGACCACAGCGGATGTGCAGTTCTCTGCCGCACCTGGTTCCACCCCATGTGCGGCACCTTGAGCCTGCGCCCTTCCTTATCGTGCATGGCCTCGCGCGCGAACCGCCGCACCCGGCCCGCAAGCACTCCCAGGCCCCGCACGCCGCCTTCGTCGCTTGATTCAAACAGCATCTGCAGGCCGATGCAGATGCCAAGGAACGGTTTCGCCTGCGCCGCCGCGAGCACCGCCGGCCGCAGTCCGCGCGCCTCCATCTCGCGCATGCAGTCGGGCATCGCCCCCTGCCCCGGAAACACGACGCGGTCCGCTGCGGCCACCGCAGCGGGGTCCGAGGTCACCTGCACCCGCGCCTGCGGCGCGACGTGCTCGAGGGCCTTGGACACCGAGCGCAGGTTGCCCATGCCGTAATCTATGACCGCGATGGTAGTCATGCGCAAATGGCCGGCCCGAAAAGGCTGCAGGAAACGGCCTAGAGCCTGCCCTTCGTGGAGGGGATCCTGCCGCCGGCGCGCGTATCGGGCTCGACCGCCATGCGCAACGCCCGCGCGAACGCCTTGAACACGGTCTCGCACTGGTGATGCGCATTGTCGCCGCGCAGGTTGTCGATGTGCATCGTCACCCCGGCGTGATTGACGAAACCCTGGAAGAACTCGTGCGTCAGGTCGACGTCGAATTCCCCGACCAGCGCGCGCGCGTATTCGACGTGGTACTCGAGCCCTGGCCTGCCGGAGAAGTCCACGACCACGCGCGACAAGGCCTCGTCCAGCGGCACGTAGGCATGCCCGTAACGGCGGATGCCCTTCTTGCCGCCGAGCGCCTTCGCCACCGCCTGGCCCAGCGTGATGCCGATGTCCTCGACCGTGTGATGCGCGTCGATGTGGAGGTCGCCGGTGGCTTGCACTTCCAGATCGACCAAACCGTGCCGGGCAACCTGGTCCAGCATGTGGTCGAGAAAGGGCACGCCGGTGGCGAGCTTCGAGCGCCCGCTACCGTCGAGGTTTATCGAAACCGCGATCTGCGTCTCGTTGGTATCGCGAGTGACTTGAGCCTTGCGCATGGTCATGCCGCCTGCCGCCGGAGGAACCGACACACGGGCATGATAGCATTTGCATTTGCCTGAAGCAGCAGCCATGAGCCGATACTGGAGCACCGTCGTTCAAGCCCTGACGCCCTACGTGCCGGGCGAGCAGCCCAAGCTGCCGAATCTGGTCAAGCTCAACACCAACGAGAACCCCTATGGCCCGTCTGCGTTCGCGATAGAGGCGCTGCGCGGCGAGATCGGCGACGCCCTGCGCCTGTATCCCGATCCGAATGCCGACCTGCTCAAGCAGGCGATCGCGGCGTCGTTCGGCGGCATCGTCCCGAGCCAGGTATTCGTCGGCAACGGTTCCGATGAAGTTCTCGCGCACGTGTTTCTCGCGCTGCTCAAGCACGACCGCCCGGTCCTGTTTCCCGATATCACCTACAGTTTCTACCCGGTCTACTGCGGGCTGTTCGGGATCGACTACACCGCGGTGCCGCTCGATGAAGCGTTCCAGATCAGGACCGACGACTACCTGGCGCGCCTCGCGCCCAACGGCGGCATCATTTTCCCGAATCCCAATGCGCCGACCGGCCGCTTTCTGCCCCTGTCCGAGGTCGAGCGGCTGGTCGCGGGCAATGCCGATTCCGTGGTCGTGATCGACGAGGCCTACGTGGATTTCGGCGGCGAGTCGGCGATTGCATTCGTTGCCCGCTACCCCAACCTGCTTATCGTGCGCACGCTGTCCAAGTCGCACTCGCTGGCCGGCCTGCGAGTCGGCTACGCGATCGGCCAGGCCGATCTGATCGAAGCCCTCGAGCGCGTGAAGAACAGCTTCAACTCGTATCCCCTCGGGCGCCCGGCGATCGCCGGAGCAGCGGCCGCGATCCGGGACCAGGCGCATTTCGAGCGCACGCGGCGCGCGGTCATCGCCAGCCGCGAGGCGCTGGAGAGGGATCTGGCCGGGCTCGGCTTCGACGTGCTGCCCTCGGCCGCCAACTTCGTGTTTGCGCGGCATCCGGATCGCGACGGGGCGCAACTGGCCGCCGCATTGCGCCAGCGCGGCATCGTCGTCCGCCATTTCCAGCAGGTGCGCATCAGGCAATTCCTGCGCATTTCGGTCGGCACCGACGCGCAGTGCCAGGTGCTCATGGGCGCGCTGAGGGAAATTCTGCGGTAGCGGGATTTCGAATCAGCCAAGCGTAGCCGGGTACGGCATTCCCATGCCGCCGACCATGCGCGCGTCGGCAAAGGATTGCCGGCCTACGCAACTGCCGACAGAGCTGGCAAGGAGTTTGTTTAGGTCTCCCGATTTCCGGAAGTTGCTTCGCAACTTCCGGAAATCGGGAGATTTGGAAGAACATCCCGAAGCGGCTGTCCGGTTATGCCGGCCTGAAACATCACTCGTCGAAGCGCAGTTGCGCCGACCGCGCGTGCGCGTCGAGGCCCTCTCCGCGCGCCAGCGTCGCGGCGATGCGACCGAGCGTTTTCGCACCGGCTCGCGACACCTGGATCAGCGAGGTTCGCTTCTGGAAGTCGTAGACGCCCAGCGGCGAAGAAAACCTCGCAGTGCGCGAGGTGGGCAGCACGTGGTTGGGTCCGGCGCAATAATCGCCAATCGCCTCCGAGCTATACCGCCCGACGAACAACGCCCCGGCATGGCGGATCTTCTCGATCCAGCGCTGGGGCTGTTCGACCGAAAGCTCGAGGTGCTCCGGGGCAACGCGGTTGGCGATGTCGCAGGCCTCGTCCAGGTCGCGCACCAGGATGAGCGCGCCGCGGCGCGCAAGCGAGGCGGCGATGACGGCCCTTCGCGGCATCGTGTCGAGCAGGCGCGCGATGCTCGATGCGACGCGGTCGATGAATGCCGCATCGGGGCAAACGAGCATCGCCTGGGCAGCCTCGTCGTGTTCGGCTTGGGAGAACAGGTCCATCGCAATCCAGTCCGGGTCGGTCGAGCCGTCGCAGATCACCAGGATCTCGGAAGGGCCGGCCACCATGTCGATGCCCACCGTACCGAACACCCTGCGCTTGGCTGCAGCAACGTAGGCATTGCCCGGCCCGACGATCTTGTCCACCTGCGGAACGGTCTGGGTTCCGTAAGCCAGCGCCGCGACCGCCTGGGCGCCGCCGATGGTGAATACGCGATCCACGCCGGCAATGGCCGCGGCGGCGAGGACCAGCGCATTGCGCTCGCCGCCCGGCGTGGGCACGACCATGATCAGCTCGGCGACGCCTGCGACCTTGGCCGGGATGGCATTCATCAGCACCGAAGAAGGATACGCGGCCTTGCCCCCGGGAACGTAGAGCCCGACCCGATCAAGCGGCGTCACCCGCTGGCCCAGAACCGTGCCGTCGGCTTCGGTGTACTGCCACGATATTGCCAGTTGCCGCTCGTGGTAGCCGCGCACGCGCGCGGCTGCCTGCTCGAGCGCGCCGCGCTCGTCGGCGCCCAGTGCGGCCAGAGCCCGGGTGAGCGCGGAGCCAGGCAGTTCGAGATCGGATACCCGTGCCGCCTTCAGCCGATCGAAGCGCTCGGTGTATTCGAGCAGCGCGGCATCGCCGCGTTGGCGCACGCCCGACAGGATCTCGCCGACCACGCGTTCGACCGACTCGTCCTGGGAGGATTCAATCGCCGTCAACTGCGCCAGCTGGGCGGAAAAATCCGTCTGCCCGGTCGACAGCCTGCGCATCGCCGGAACCGCGTCAGCCATTCTCGTCCACCGCCCTGACAAACGCGTCGAGCAGGGGCTGGATCGCACCGCGCTTCAGCTTCAGCGCCGCCTGATTGACAATGAGGCGCGCGCTCACCGGAAGGATCTCTTCCACCGCGACCAGATTGTTGGCGCGCAGCGTGCTCCCTGTGGAGACCAGGTCAACGATGGCATCGGCCAGTCCTACGAGCGGGGCCAGCTCCATCGAGCCGTAGAGCTTGATGAGATCGACGTGCACGCCCTTGGCGCCGAAGTGCTCGCGCGCCGTCTGCAGGTACTTGGTCGCCACCCGCAGCCGCGCCCCTTGCCGGACGGCGCGGGCGTAATCGAATCCCTGCGGCACCGCGACCATCATTCGGCAGGCGGCGATGCGCAGATCCAGCGGCTGGTACAGGCCCGCCCCGCCATGCTCGAGCAGCACGTCCTTGCCTGCGATGCCGAGGTCCGCGGCGCCGTACTGCACATAGGTCGGCGTGTCCGAGGCGCGCACGATGATCAGACGCACCTCGGCGCGGCTGGTGCCGATGATGAGCTTCCTGGAGGTCTCCGGATTCTCCAGCGGCCGCACGCCCGCCTGCTCGAGCAGCGGCAGCGTCTCGTCGAAAATCCGGCCCTTGGAAAGAGCGAGGGTGATCACTTGTTGTTCCCAGGCGCAATGCCTGCATTTTACCGCAGTGCGCTCCAGTGCCTCGGCGCACGCTTGAGCGCAGGCGCTTAGTGCACGCGCCTGATCCGCGCACCGAGTTGCGACAACTTCTCCTCGATGCTCTCGTAGCCGCGGTCCAGGTGGTAGATGCGGTCCACCGTCGTCTCGCCTTCGGCGACCAGGCCGGCGATCACCAGGCTCGCCGAGGCGCGCAGGTCGGTCGCCATCACGGTCGCGCCCTGAAGCCGCGGCGCACCGCGCACGATCGCCGTGTTCCCGGAAATTTCGATGTCGGCCCCGAGGCGCTGCAGTTCCAGCGCGTGCATGAAGCGATTCTCGAATATGGTTTCGGTGATCACTCCGGTGCCCTCGGCGATCGCGTCCAGGGCCATGAATTGCGCCTGCATGTCGGTCGGAAACGCCGGATAGGGCGCAGTGCGCAGGCTGACGCTCTTGGGCCGGCGGCGCATCGCGAGCGAAACCACACCGGGCTCGACCTGAACCTCGGCGCCGGCCTCGCGCAGCTTGTCCAGCACCGCATCCAGGATCTTGCCGTCGGTGCCGTGCAGCCGGATCGTGCCGCCGGTGGCCGCAGCGGCCGCCAGGAACGTCCCGGTCTCGATGCGGTCGGGCATGATCGCGTGCGCCGTGCCGTGCAGGTGATCGACCCCCTCGATGGTGATGACGTCGGTGCCCGCGCCGCGGATTCTCGCCCCCATCGCATTCAGGCAGTTGGCGAGATCGGCGACCTCGGGCTCGCGCGCCGCATTCTCCAGCACCGTGGTTCCGTGCGCCAGGGTCGCGGCCATCATCAGGTTCTCGGTTCCGGTCACGGTGACGATGTCGGCAACGATGCGCGCGCCGCGCAGGCGCCCGGCGCGGGCCGCGATATAACCCTGATCGACGCGGATCTCGGCACCCATCTGCTGCAGGCCCTTCACATGCTGATCCACCGGCCGCAGGCCGATGGCGCAACCGCCGGGCAGCGACACGCGCGCCTCGCCGCAGCGCGCCAGCAGCGGCCCGAGCACCAGAATCGACGCGCGCATGGTCTTGACAAGATCGTAAGGCGCAAGCGGCTCGGTCACGCGCTCGGCACGTCCTTCAGGCGGGGCAGGTTCGAGAATCGCACGGGTTCCCCGGTCAGCAGCGAAGCGCACATCAGCGGCAGCGCCGCATTCTTCGCCCCCGACACGCGGACCTCGCCGGACAGCGGCGAGCCGCCCTGGATGACCAGCTTATCCACGCCGGGTCTCGAATTCCTCCGGGGTGAGGGTCTTCATGGACAGCGCATGAATCTCCTCCCGCATCCGGTCGCCGAGCACCCCGTACACCAGCTGGTGCCGCTGCACGCCGCTCTTGCCGCGAAACAGCGGGCTCACGACCAGGGCCTCGAAATGCTGGCCGTCGCCCGCCACCTGGAGATGCACGCATTCCAGGTGCTGCTCGATGTAGATCTTCACCTGCTCCGGTGTCACCATTCCAATTCCTTGTTCTGTATTCAATACCCTAAGCCGGACGAGCCGGAACCAAAAAGCTTGGCTCTGTTTTGCTTTTCATAATCTCCCGATTTTGGGAAGTTGGTACTTCTAACTTCCCAAAATCGGGAGACCTAATAAACCCAAATTCTCCGCCAGAACTGTCGACACTTGAGCCGTAAGGGACTAAGCCCGCGCAGGCGGAACGCTACGCGTCGGCGGCCAAGCTATGCATTTCTCGAGACCTATAAAGAACCAAATTCTTCTCTCAATACCTCAGCTTATACCCGCTCTTCAACAGCGCGAGTGTCAGCGCCGACACGGCCGCGAGGCAGCCGGCGACCACGGCGAAGCTCATGCCCGGATCGACGTCCGACACGCCGAAGAAGCCGCGCCTGAAACCGTCGATCATGTAGAAAACCGGGTTGAAATGCGAGACCCCCTGCCAGAAAGCGGGCAGCGAGTGCACCGAATAGAACACCCCGGACAGGAACGTGAGCGGCATGATGAGAAAATTCTGGAATGCCTGCACCTGATCGATCTTGTCCGCCAGAATGGCAGCAATCAGTCCGAGCGCGCCGAGCACGGCGCTGCTCGCCAGCGCGAATAGCAGTATCCAGTACGGCTCCCGCATCGACAATTCCACGAACGGCAGGGTCACCAGGAGCACGCCGGCACCGACCAGGATGCCGCGCGTGACCGCGGCCAGCACGTAGGCGGCGAAGAATTCCAGGTAGGAGATCGGCGGCAGGAGGACGAAAACGAGATTTCCGGTCATCTTCGACTGGATCAGCGAAGACGAGGAATTGGCAAAGGCGTTCTGCAGCACCGACATCATCACCAGCCCCGGCACGAGAAAGGCAGTGTAGGACACGGTCTCGTAGACGCGCACGCGCTGGTCCATCACATGGCCGAAGATGAGCAGATACAGCAGCGCCGTCAGCACCGGCGCGGCGACGGTCTGGAAGACCACCTTTCTGAACCGGAGCACCTCTTTGTAGAGCAGCGTGGGGAAGCCCGTCATTCGCGCCTCATGATTTCCAGAAATACGTCCTCCAGGTCGGGCTGCTGGAGGTCCATTTCCTCGATCGCGCATCCGGCTGCGCGCAGCGTCCCGAGCACCGACTCCACCTCCCCGAAGTCCCGCAGCTTGACCACGCGGGCGTCCCCCGTATCGACCGCCTCCAGCGCCGCCGGCCACTCGCCGCTCTTCAGCCGCAGGCGCAGGTGCAGGCTATGCAGCCGCCGCACCAGGTTCGCCGTCGAATCGAGCGCGACGATCCTGCCCTGCTTGAGCATGGCGATGCGGCCGCACATCGATTCGGCCTCTTCGAGATAGTGCGTGGTGAGCACGATCGTATGGCCGTCGCGGTTGAGGCGCTGGATGAACTGCCACAGGCCCTGACGCAACTCGACATCGACACCCGCAGTCGGTTCGTCGAGCACGATGACCGGCGGCTTGTGCACCAACGCCTGCGCGACCAGCACGCGGCGCTTCATGCCGCCGGAGAGCGCGCGCATATTGACGTCGGCCTTGCCTGTGAGATCGAGGCTCGCCATGACTTCGTCGATCCACCGATCGTTGGCACGCAACCCGAAGTAACCCGACTGTATCCGCAGCGCTTCACGCACCGTGAAGAACGGGTCGAACACGAGTTCCTGCGGCACCACACCGAGCGCGCGCCGAGCGCCGCGGTAGTCGATGGACACGTCGTGCCCCATGATGCGCACGCTCCCGGTATCGGCGCGCGCCAGGCCTGCGAGAATGCTGATCAGCGTGGTCTTCCCGGCGCCGTTGGGCCCGAGCAGACCGAAGAACTCGCCTTCGCGGATCTCCAGATCGATACTCGCGAGCGCCTGCAGCGCGCCGAAACGCTTGGAGACCTGCCGGACTTCGATCGCCGCCATCGTGTCAGGCGTTCGCAGGCTGCAGCAGTTCAGACACTCCGTAGAGTTTGGCGAGATTCTGCATCGATGCCGGCAGGTTGACGAGCCGCAGCGCGACGTTTGCGCGCTCAGCCTGGCGCACCCATTCGATCACCAGCGCGACCGCCGCCGAGTCCACTTCGGTCACGGCTGCAAAATCGATCGCGGCGGCGCCCTGCCGGAAATGCTCCTCGGCCGCCGAAATCAGTTCGGGCACCGTGTCGAACGTCACCGCGCCCTCGAGCACCAGCATGTCGCCTTCGCGCCGAATCATCAGAGCTATACCGATATTCTCGTTTGCCGCATCATCGACTGTCCGACTTTGGCAAGCTGCCAGAGGGCGCATTCCCCCCTTGCGGCTCCCAAAAAAGCGTCAGGTCTTCTCCGACCTTGCGCCGCGATTCTTCGAGACCAGCGTCTTGATCAGGCCATCGATTCCCGATTCCCGCACCTGCGCCGCGAAGTCCTCCCGATAGTTGGTGATCAGGGACACGCCGCTGACCTTGACATCGTAGACTTTCCAGCCCGTAGGCGTCTTCTCCATGTCGTAGTACAGAGTCACGGGCTGGGCGCCCTTTTGACGGATCTCGGACTTCACGGTGACATCGACGTCGTCGGGCCGCATGCGAAGCGGCTTGAACTCGATCGCCTGATCGCGATACAGCGAAAGCGCGTTCGAATAGGTGCGCACCAGCAGGGTCTTGAACTCCTCGGCGAGCGCTTTCTGCTGCTCGGGCGTCGCCCGGCGCCAGTTGACCGCCACCGCGATCCGGGTCATGTGCGCGAAGCTGAAATGCGGCAGGATGCGCTTCTCGACGAGATCCGCGATCTTCTTCGAATTCCCCGCCTGGATGTCCTTGTCCTGCTTGATGATTTCTATGACTTCCGTCGTGATGCTTCTTACCAGGACGTCGGGCGCAACGTCCTGCGCCGGCGCGACGGACGAACAAGCGAGAAGCAGCAGTGGCAACAGATATTTCATGGGATTCAACGTAAAGAGTTGGCGAGGCCTGCGGCAGCGCCGGACGTTGCCGGATTCGCGCTCAGCTTGCCCACATCGGACTGCGGCAACGCGGATTCGTTCCCGGACTCCACGGCGGCAGCCTGCACGCCGAACGGCAGCGCCTGGGACGACTCTTCCGGTTCGCGTTCGCGCGGCGGATCGCCGTCGTAGATGAGGCTGCGCCGCCGCTGCAGGTACGAGTCCCGGACGAACCGATATTTGTCCAGCGCAGCCTGCTCCATGACTTGCACCGCATCCAGGGCATTCGTGCGGGCATTGACGGCGCGCCCGGAATAGACCGTATTGCGTGCCGGGACGCGATCGATGTTCCAGACCGGGTCCACGGCGGTGTCGACCCCGATCAGAGCGATACCGTCGCGAAGCGTACTGGGCCCCAGAAACGGCAGCACAAGGTAGGGCCCGCTGCCTATCCCCCAGCGGCCGAGCGTCTGGCCGAAGTCCTCGTTGTGCTTGTCCAGTCCCGCGTCTGAGGCGACGTCGATCAACCCTCCCAGCCCGATCACCGTGTTGATCGCCACGCGCATCACATCCTGCAACCCTTGCTCCGGCTTGCCCTGGAGCAGATTGTTCGCCGCAATCCAGACGTCCTCGATGTTGGAAAAGAAATTGGTCACGCCGTTGCGGACCATCTCCGGAAGGACGGCGCGATAGCCCTGTGCGACGGGCTTCATCAGCACCTGATCGAAGGTCTCGTTGAACCCGAAGATCGCGCGGTTGAGCGGCTGGAGCGGATCCCGGGGGCTGCCGGTCGTGGCGCACCCAGACAGCACCCCTGCCAGCAGGGCCGCCGCACAAAATCCCCCTATCCCGCGCCAAACCGTCATGGTTGTTTCTTGTCGTCTTTCTTCTCGCCGCCTTCGGCCGCTTTACTATACAGGAACTGGCTGATCAGATTCTCGAGCACGACTGCCGACTGCGTGATCTTTAACGCGTCGCCGTTCTTCAGGTTGACCGAGTCGCCTCCCGCGGCGAGGCCGATGAACTGCTCCCCGAGCAGCCCCGAGGTGAGGATCTTGGCCGAGGTGTCCCTGGGAAACTGGAACTTGCTCTCGATGGACATCGTCACCACGGCCTCGAAGGTCTGGTTGTCGAAATGGATTTCGCGCACGCGCCCCACGACCACGCCCGAGCTCTTCACCGGCGCCCGCACCTTGAGGCCGCCGATGTTGTCGAACTTGGCGTTGATCTGGTATGAACCCGCTCCGGTGAACGACGACAGATTCGCGACTTTCAGCGCCAGGAACAGCAGCGCGCCGAAGCCGATCGCGACGAACACACCCACCCAGAGATCCAACGTCTTGCGCGACATCATGTTCAGTTCCCCCGGAACATCAAAGCAGTCAGAACGAAATCGAGCGCGAGCACCCAGAGCGACGCGGTCACCACCGTGCGCGTCGTGGCGCCGGACACGCCCTCGGCGGTCGGCGGCGCGTCGTAGCCCTCGAACACCGCGATCCAGGTGATCGCCACCCCGAACACGAAGCTCTTGATGACGCCGTTCAGGACGTCCTCGTCGAAGTCCACCGCGGCCTTCATCTGCGACCAGAACGAGCCTTCGTCCACGCCTATCATGCGCACACCGACCAGATAGCCGCCGAAAACGCCCATCGCCGAGAACAGCGCGGCAAGCAGGGGCATCGAAATCACGCCCGCCCAGAACCGCGGCGCGACCACGCGCGCGATGGGGTCGACCGCCATCATCTCCATGGCGTCGAGCTGCTCGGTCGCCTTCATCAGGCCGATCTCCGCCGTGATGGCCGACCCGGCGCGGCTCGCGAACAGCAGACCCGCCACCACAGGCCCGAGTTCGCGCACCAGCGACAGCGCAACCAGCACGCCCAGCGCCTCCGAAGACCCGTAGCGCACCAGCGTGTCATACCCCTGCAGACCGAGCACCATGCCCACGAACAGCCCCGACACGATGATGATAATCAGGGACTGCACGCCGGAAAAGTACATTTCCCTTACGATGAGATGAAATCGCCGGAAGCTCGTGCCCGAGTGCTTGAGAATGAGGCCGAAGAAGCGGGCCGCGAACCCCAGCCGCCAGATCATTCCGGTGACGCGCGCGCCGAGCCGCCGCAGCAACCCTGCGACCCGCTGCATCATACCGCCGCCTCCTTAGCGCCTTCTGGGACGTTCAAACCTCGCCGTCGGCGTCCGGCGGCAATCGCGGGCGGTCGCATCCCCGCTAAGCGGGGCGCCGGCGTAGCGGCCGTGCCAGCGCAGCAGCACAGCGAAGCCGGCGCATTGCGGCGCCTACGCTGCGCCCGTTGCGCAGCACAACGCTTCGGCGCCGCCTGCTCCCTGCTCATGCTGCCTGCCTCCTTGCCGCAGTGGGGAGCACAGGCGCCTTGGTGTCGGCGGCCGGCGGCAATCGCGGGCGGTCGCATCCCCGCTGCGCGGGGCCCCTGCTCCCTGCTCATGCCGCCGCCGCCGCAAAAAGGTCTTCGCGCAGATCCCTGGCCGGGTAGTGGAACGCAACCGGACCGTCCACCTCGCCGTAGACGAACTGGTGTACGAACGTTTCTCCGGACGCGCGGATCTCCTCGGGCGTGCCCCGGGCAATGACGACGCCTTCGGACATGAAGTAGACGTAATCGACGATCTGGAGCGCCTCGACGACATCGTGCGTCACCACGATCGATGTTGCACCCAGCGCATCGTTCAGACGCCGGATCAGCTGCCCGATCACGCCCAGGGAAATCGGGTCGAGCCCGGCGAAGGGCTCGTCGTACAGCATCAGCATCGGATCCAGCGCGATCGAACGCGCCAGTGCCACGCGCCGCGCCATGCCGCCGGACAGCTCCGAGGGCATAAGATGGGCCGCACCGCGCAGGCCCACGGCGTGCAGCTTCATCATCGCCAGGTCGCGAATCAGCGACTCGGGCAGGCTGGTATGCTCGCGCATCTGGAACGCCACGTTCTCGAACGAAGACATGTCGGTGAACAGCGCGCCGAACTGGAACAACATGCCCATTTTCCGGCGCAGCAGGTAAAGCGCATCCGATGACAGCTTGTTCACCACCTGGCCGGCAACCCGCACGTTCCCCCGCTGAGGCCTGACCGACCCGCCGATCAGGCGCAGCAAGGTGGTCTTGCCGCAGCCCGACAATCCCATGATGGCCACGACCTTGCCCTTCGGAACGCCGAGGCTGATCTGGCGCAGAACGGCGCGCTGGTCATAGCCGAAGGTGACGTCCTCAACCTCGACCAGATTGCCTGTGCTCACGGGAATGGGACGCGAAATGAAAGGGCGAATTTTAGCCCAGATCGGCGGGCTGCACCATTCACGCGTTTCTGCCCGCGCACGCTTGCGCCAGGTTCGCCCCGGAATCGCCTCGACGCTGTCCCGGGGTCGTTCGGGTTCCCCGGCGCGCGAATCCGCAAAGCCGATTCGCGGCGAGGTCATCGGCCCCCATGATTTCGTATATCATCGGCCGACAGCAACAATTCCATGCCGTTTCCGATGGCCGATCCGGTCGTTCGTTTCTCCAAGGTGAGCAAGAGTTTCGGGTCCGCGGCCGTGTTGCGCGAGATCGATTTCGCGCTGCCGGCGGGCCGGTTTCTCGGTCTTGCCGGCCTCAACGGCGCCGGCAAGACCACGCTGATCAAGTGCCTGCTCGACTTCTGCGACGTCGATGGAGGCGCTATCGAAATCCACGGCATCCCGTGCCACAGGCCGGAAGCGCGATCGCGCCTCGCGTTCCTCCCCGAGCGTTTCATTCCGCCCTATTTCCTGACCGGGCGCGAGTTCGTGCGCGCGATGCTCAGGCTTGCGCACAGAGGCTACGAGGAGGAGCGGGTGCGCGCCATGTTCGGCGACCTCGACCTGGAACCGGTCGCGCTCGACAAGCCGGTGCGCTCCTACTCCAAGGGCATGACGCAGAAGCTCGGCCTGGCCGCGTGTTTCCTCACCGGACGCGACCTGTATGTGCTGGACGAGCCCATGAGCGGGCTGGACCCCTCGGCGAGGGCGCGCGTCAAGACCATCCTCGCGCGGCTCCATGCCGAGGGCCGAACCATGCTGTTCACCTCGCATTCCCTTACGGACATCGAGGAAATCTGCGACCATATGCTCATCCTCCACGGGGGAAGCTTCGCCTTTTCCGGCGCCCCGCGAGTACTGCGCGAGCGCTACGGCGAGCCCACGCTGGAGCACGCATTCCTGAAATGCATCGAGGCCCCCGAACATGGCTGAAGACCAGAAACCGAGCCTGCTGATCGTCGACGACGATCCGCTCATCACCGATACGCTCTCCTATGCGCTCAGCAAGGACTTCGAGGTCCTGGTCGCCGATTCGCGCCAGAACGCGGTCAGCCTGCCGCCGACGCCGCACCGTCCGGACGAGGGCTTCCAGTTGATCGCCGATCTGCTCGCGCACTCCCCGCCGATGAAGATCCTGGTCCTGTCGGGACAGAACGACGCCGCCAACGCCCGTCATGCCCGCACCCTGGGCGCTGCCGAATTCGTCGCCAAGCCCTGCGACCCCGACAGCCTGAAGAAGATCCTGCTGCACGCGCTGCAGTTCCGCGCCGCGGAGATCTCCGGGGAGGGAGTTGCCGACATCGACCCGCTGATCGGCAAGAGCCCGGCGCTGCAGAAACTCAAGAGCCAGATCAGCCAGTATGCGGACTCGCCGTTCCCGGCGTTGATCGAGGGCGAGTCAGGCACCGGCAAGGAACTGGTGGCGGTCCTGCTGCACCGTCTTTCCTGGCGCAGATCGAAACCCTGGTATGCGCTCAACTGCGCGGCCATCGCGCCGACGCTGGTCGAGCCGACGCTGTTCGGCTACACCAAGGGCGCCTTCACCGGCGCAACGCAAAATAAGTCCGGCTACTTCGAGGATGCGGGCGACGGCACCCTGTTTCTCGACGAAATCGGCGAGTTGCCGCTGGAGCTGCAGGCCAAGCTTCTGCGGGTGCTCGAGAACGGCGAATACCAGCGGGTGGGCGAGACCCAGCAGCGGTTTTCGCAGGCCCGCGTGATCGCCGCGACCAACCGCGACCTTCGGCAGGAGATCCGCAAGGGCCAGTTCCGCCCCGACCTGTATCACCGGCTTTCGGTGTTCACCATCAGCGTGCCGCCGTTGCGCGACATGGACGAGGATAAGGCGCTGCTGCTCGAACACTATTGCCGGTTCTACGGCGAGCAGGCCAAGATGCCGCCCTTCTCGCTGGACGAGGAAGCACGGAAGGCCTGGCATGATTACCACTTTCCGGGCAACGTGCGCGAACTGCGCAACATCGTCATACGCCTGACCACGAAGTACGCCGGCCAGAGGCTCTCGCCTGCCGAAATCGAGCCCGAGTTCGATCTGGAGGCGCCGGCCGAAACCGGGACCGGGCTGCCCGGGGATCCGGGGACGCTCGTCGAGCAGGCGCAGCGGCACCTGCAGCGCGAGCGCGGCTTCGACCTGGACAACATGCTCAAGGCATGGGAGCAGGGCTACATCGAGGCGGCCATGAAACTCACCCGCGGCAACGTCAGCCAGGCGGCCAAGATGCTCGGCATCAACCGCACCACGCTGTATTCGCGCATGGAATCGCTGCAGAAGCAGCAGTAGGCGGCGATTTCACCGGGACGACGAGCGAGCCAGACGCACCATGTACCTCGACCATTTCGGGCTGAACGAACCGCCGTTTCGCATCACACCGCACACGGATTTCTTTTTCGCCGGCGCGAACCGCGGAGCGACGCTCGAGGCGCTGCTGTACGCGATCACCCATGACGAGGGCATCATTAAGGTCACCGGGGAGGTGGGCAGCGGAAAGACCATGCTGTGCCGCGTGCTCATGGAACGCCTGCCCAAGAACGCCGAGACCATCTATCTCGCCAACCCGTCGCTCGCCCGCGACGAGATCCTGTTTGCCGTCGCCGACGAGCTGAAGGTCGAGCTTGCCAACGACCGCCCCAGCCGCCTGATGCGCGCGCTGCTCGAGCACCTGATCGCGCTCTACGCCGAAGGACGGCGCGTCGTGGTGCTGATCGACGAGGCCCACGCGATGCCGCGCGAGACGCTGGAGGAAATCCGGCTGCTGTCGAATCTCGAGGCCAACCGGCACAAGCTGCTGCAGATCGTGCTGTTCGGACAGCCGGAACTCGACGACCACCTCAACACGGCGGCCCTGCGCCAGTTGATGGAGCGCATCACCCACACCTTCTGCCTGGAGCCGCTGGTGCGCAGCGATATCGAGGGCTACATCGACTTCCGCATGCGCGCCGCGGGCTATCGGGGCCCCTGCGTCTTCTCCGCAAACGCGCTGCGCCTCATCGCGGATGCCTCGGAGGGACTCACCCGCCGCGTCAACATCCTCGCCGACAAGTCGCTGCTGGCGGCATTTGCGGCAAACGCGCACGCGGTGACGGTCAAGGAGGTGCGCCGGGCGGTGCGCGATTCCGAGTTCTATCGCGCAAGGCGGAACTGGCGCCCATACGCGCTTGCCGCGGCCGGTATCGCAGGCGGGTTGGTCATCGGCCTGAGCGCCCATTCCCTGCTCTTCGGCCCCGTTCCTGCCGTTTCGGCTGCGCTGAATGCCACTGCGCGCCCGGCGCACGTCCCGGCCGCATTGCCGCAGCCGGCAGCGGCGACTGCCGCAGCGGCCCCGGAAGGCGCAGGCGCGGCCGCCGGCGCGAGGCGAACTCACCCGGGAGCGGTTCGCCGCCACCCAGGAATGGCTGAAGACCGCGCCGGGGGACTACTATGCGATCCAACTCCTCACCGTCAAGGACTCGGAGCTGGCGCACATGGAAAGCTTCTTGCTTTCAGCCTTCAAGATGGCACCTAGAGAGGATTTCCGCGTCTACAGCGTCAAGATCGACGGCGTGCAGTGCTATCGCGCCGCGTACGGCATGTACCCGAGTATGGATGAAACGCGTGCAGCGATGCGCGAACTGCCGCAACTGTTCGCGATCCAGAAACCGTATTACCGATCGGTCGAGCGCATGCGAAGCCAGAACCGGCAATAATGCTTGCTGGACAAGCCAAATCAACGTGTTAGAGTATAAACTTATTGCTTTTCGCAGACCGACAAGGGCTCCTCGCCTAACCGACATGCCTATGGCCGTGCGCGCTTTGTTCGCTGTTTGGTTGGGCCTGTTCATCGGCGCCTGCGCTCAGGCGCCGATGAAGCCATCGCCTAATCACGTCCAGGCTGACGGCGCTGCGCCTGCCGGCACGATACCGGCACCTGTCCAGATCTCGACGGCGCTGCCCAAGCCCAGGCCTGCGCTCAAACCGGAAACCTACAGCGTGGTGGTCAACAACGTGAACGTGCAGGAGTTGCTTTTTGCGCTGGCGCGGGACGCGAAGCTCAACGTGGACGTCAACCCGGGCATCAGGGGCGTGGTAACGCTGAATGCGATCGATCAGACCTTGCCGCAGTTGCTGTCGCGCATCTCCAAGCAGGTCGACATGCGCTGGGAGCTGGAGGGGCCGAATCTGGCGGTGATGCCGGATACGCCCTATCTGCATCTCTACAAGGTCGATTACGTGAATCTGGATCGCAAAACGACGGGCGTCGTCGGCGCCTCCGCACAGGTGACAGCATCGGTCGGCGGTGGCGGCGGAGGCGGGGGCGGTTCCAACAGCTCGACCATTACCGTGACCAATTCCGCGAACAACACCTTATGGACAACCCTGGAAAAAAACATCAAGGATATTTTGCACGAGACCGACAAGATCCTTCCCAGCGGCGCAGCCGGGACGCCCCAGGCGGCAGCGACCCCGGGCGCCTCGGCGGCCCCGCCCGCGGCGGGCGGGGCCGCCCCGAGCGCGCAGCCGGCAACGCCGAACATCACGTTCCGCGAGGCGGCCGCGGTGATCGTCAATCCCGAGGCCGGCGTGATCACCATCCGGGCGACTTCGCGCCAGCACGAGAAAATCCAGGAATTCCTCGACCAGGTCTCGGCCAGCATCAAGCGCCAGGTGCTGATCGAGGCGACGATCGTCGAGGTGCAGCTCAACAACCAGTTCCAGCGCGGCATAGACTGGTCGATCATGCGCAAGGGCACGACCGGATTCTCGTTGAGCCAGGCTTCCTCGACGGCAGGGCTGCCCAGCGCGCCCTCGCTGCCGAACCTGTTTACCATCGATGGGGCAGCCGCCACCTTCGGCAACCTGTCGGCGATCATCCGCCTGCTCGATTCGTTCGGAACGGTGCGCGTGCTCTCCAGCCCGAAGCTGTCGGTGCTCAACAACCAGACCGCCGTGCTGCGCGTGGTCGATAACCTGGTCTATTTCGAAGTGAGGGCGACCGTCACCGGCGCGACCCAGAGCTCTCCGGCCCTCACCAGTTTCAGCACCACCGTGCAGTCGGTGCCGATCGGCTTCCTGATGAACGTCACGCCACAGATCAGCGACACCAATACGATACTGCTGAACGTGAAGCCGACGGTCACGCGCCTGCTGCGATACATCGCCGACCCCAACCCCTCGCTGGGGTCGATCCAGAATCTGGTGCCCCAGACGCGCATGCGGGAGATGGAATCGCTGATCAAGGTGAACAGCGGCCAGATCGCCGTGCTGGGCGGCTTGATCGAAGACTCGGTCAACGACGCCGAGGACACGGTTCCGGGACTCAATCAACTGCCGTTCGTCGGTTCGTTTTTCGGCGCGCGCACGCGCGCCAATGTGAAGACCGAGCTGGTGATTTTCATCCGCCCGCTGGTGGTGACGGACCCGAGCATCGACGGGGACTACCGCGCCTTCCGCTCATCGCTCGAGCAGGAGGACTTCATTTCGCGGCCCAACCCGGGCAGGCCGCCGCAAGGCGCTTGGCGCCCATGAGCCTGCTGCTCGAAGCGCTGAAAAAGGCCGAACTCGCCAAGCAGGGCAGAAAACCTGCGGACGACGGGGCCACGGGAGCGCTCCAACTCGAACCCGCGCCGCCGAGGCCTTCCAGCGCAGCGCAACCCGTCATCACACGCCAGGATCTGCCCGACATCTCCCAGCCGCTGGAGATTCTCTCCGAGGATCTTCCGTCGGCGTCCGCGAAGCGCGCGGTGGACGAAGCTCAAGTCGAGCGCATGGCCGCACGCGCGGCAGCAATAGCCGAGCCGCTGGCCGTGGTGCCGCCCGCTCCCCCGCCCCTTCGGCCCGCTCGCGCCGCGGAGCCCGAGATGGAGCCCCCCTCGACTGCGGCCCTTGCGGCTGCGGCGCCAACGGAGTCCGGGGAGGGCGCAGCCGAACGCGATGCAGCGCGACAGCTCTTCGAAGCCAAAGAGGTCGATTACAATCCGAAGCGCAATTTCCACATCACGGTCGGCGTGCTGCTCGCCGCCGGCGCCGGCTATGGCGGCTACGTGTGGTGGCAGCTGCAACCCAGGAGCGTCTCCACGCCGGCCGCTGCGCAGAACGCCCCAAAGGGCACGCCGGCCGCACCTGCGCCCCCGCCGCAGCTGGCTCCTGAACCGCCGCCGGCCGCGGCAGCGGCTGCGCCGGTCACACCGCCTGTCGACACGACGACCGCCGCCCCGGCGCAACCGCAAGCTGCCGCCGGACCCGCGGGGCCGGTTTTTGCCAAGGGCGTAGACGGCCCCTCGCCTGGCGAGCCCTCACCGATCACCATTCGCCCGCCCGTGCTGGCGGTCGATCCGCTGGTCGAGCGCGCATACGAGTCCTACCAGCGGGGCGACTTCGCCGGCTCGCGCGAGGCCTACCGGCAAATGCTCCAGCGCGAGCCGCTCAACCGGGACGCGCTGCTGGGGCTGGCCGCCATCGACGTTCGCGCACGCGAGTTCACTACTGCCGAGGCGCGCTACGTCAAGCTGCTCGAACGCGACCCGCGCGACGTCGATGCCCAGGCCGGACTGATGTCCCTGCGAGGCCAGGTCGATCCGGTGCAGTCCGAGAGCCGGCTGAAGACGCTGATCGCGGCCAATCCGGATGCCTCCGGGCTTTATTTTCCCCTCGGAAACCAATACGCGCAGCAGTCGCGCTGGGCCGAGGCGCAGTCCGCCTATTTCAAAGCTTACGCGGGCGATTCTGAAAACGCGGACTTCGCCTTCAATCTCGCGGTCAGCCTCGACCAGTTGCGGCAGACGGCGCCTGCCCTGCGGTATTACCAGCGCGCGATAGCGCTCGCCGCGAACCGTCCAGCCGGCTTCGACCCGGCCCAGGTCCGCGCGCGCATCCAGGAACTCGAGCGGCGATAGCCGCGGACGTCCTCCAATGAACTCACCGCGCGTATCCGCTCCAGCCGTTGCTCAGCAGGCCAAGCGCCATATCGGCCAGATCCTGATTTCGCAGGGAATCCTCACCGAGGACCAACTGCGCATCGCGCTGCTCGAGCAGCTCAAGACCAACCAGCCGGTCGGCAGGCTGCTCGTGAACCTGGGCTTCGTGTCCGAGGCCACGCTGCGGGACGCTCTTTCCGAGAAGCTCGGGCTGCAGAGCGTCGACCTGTCCCAGATCGTGGTCGATTCGGCGGCGCTCAAGCTGATCCAGCGCGAATTCGCGAAGCGGCACAACATCTTCCCGGTGGCGCTGGACCGCGATAAGCACCGCCTCATCATCGCCATCGCCGACACCAACAACATCGTCGCAGTCGACCAGGTGCGCGCGCAGCTGCACGGCGAGCTGGAAATGGAACTGCGCCTTGCGGGCGAAACCGAAATCGCCCGCGCGATCGACCAGTACTACGGCCACGACTTTTCGATCGACGGCATCCTGCACGAGATCGAGACCGGGGAGGTCGATTACCAGAGTCTGCAGACTTCGGGCGACTCCTACTCGCAGCCGGTGGTGCGGCTTATTGCGGCATTGCTTTCCGACGCCGTGGAGCGCGGCGCTTCGGACATCCATTTCGAGCCGGAGCAGAATTTCCTGCGCATCCGCTACCGCATCGACGGGGTGCTGCGCCAGATCCGCTCCCTGCACAAGACCTACTGGCCGGCCATGGCGGTGCGCATCAAGGTGATGTCGAAGATGAACATCGCCGAGACGCGCGCGCCCCAGGACGGGCGCATTTCCCTCACCCTCACCGGCCGCCAGGTGGATTTCCGCGTCGCCTCACAGGCCACCACGCATGGCGAGAACGTCGTGCTGCGGATCCTGGACCGGCAGAAGGGCATCGTGCCTCTGGATGGACTGGGCCTGGATCCGAGCCAGCTCGCGCTGCTGAAGAAGATGATCGCGCGGCCCGAAGGCATCATCCTGGTCACCGGCCCCACCGGATCGGGCAAGACCACCACGCTTTATTCGGTGCTCAACCACATCAACACCGACGGCCTGAACATCATGACGCTGGAGGACCCGGTCGAATACCCGATGACCCTGATCCGGCAGGCCTCGGTGAGCGAGTCGGCCAAGATGGACTTCGGAAACGGCATCCGCTCGCTGATGCGCCAGGATCCGGACGTGATCCTGGTGGGCGAGGTGCGCGACGCGGACACCGCGACGATGGCTTTCCGCGCCGCCATGACCGGCCACCAGGTGTACTCGACGCTGCACACGAACTCGGCGCTCGGCACGATACCTCGCCTGCTCGATATCGGCATCGTCCCGGACATCCTGGCCGGCAACATCATCGGCGTGATCGCACAGCGCCTGATCAGGCGGCTGTGCAAGCACTGCAAGCAGCCTTATGAGGCAAGCGCCGCGGAGTGCAAGATGCTCGGGGTACGGCCCGACCGCGCGGCGACCCTGTACCGCGCGGTCGGCTGCGATCACTGCGACTATCAGGGCTACCGCGGACGCATGGCGATCATGGAACTGCTGAAGATGGACGGCGAACTGGACGAAATGATCGCGCGCCGCGTCACCGCCCGCGAACTGCTCAAGGGGGCGGTCGCCAAGGGGTTTCGCACGCTTGCCGACGACGGCATTCGACGCGTGCTGGACGGCTCGACCGCACTCGACGAACTGGTGCGGGTGGTCGACCTTACGGACCGGATGTAGCGCATACCTTGCGCGTATTGCGCCGTTCCCTTCCATTTACGGGGGGCGCCACGCCGCACCCATCATGGCACTGTACACCTACAAAGCGATCGACACGCGGGGCAAGGCGAACCTCGGCCAGATCGAGGCGCTGAACATCATCGACCTGGAGATGCGCCTGAAGCGCATGGGCCTGGACCTGGTTTCGGGCGGGCCGCTGAAGCGCGGCAGCTCGATGCTGCGCGCGGGCTCCATCAAGCGCGAGGACCTGATCAATTTCTGCTTCCACCTCGAACAGCTCTCCAGCGCCGGCGTGCCGATCGTCGATGGCCTCACCGACCTGCGCGACAGCGTGGACAATCCGCGCTTTCGCGAAGTGCTCTCGGGCGTGGTCGAAAGCATCCAGGGGGGCGCGGGCATCTCGCAGGCGCTCGCCGACTACCCGGAAGTATTCAGCGGGGTTTTCTGCAGCCTGATCCGCGCCGGCGAATCGACAGGGCGCCTGAGCGAGGTGCTGAAAAGCCTGGCCGAGACGATCAAGTGGGAGGACGAACTCGCCGCGCAGACCAAGAAGATCATCATGTACCCGGCCTTCGTCGGCTCGATCGTGCTCATGGTGACGCTGTTCCTGATGATCTACCTGGTCCCGCAGATGGTGGGTTTCATCAAGAACATGAACCAGGCGATACCGCTGCAGACCAGGATCCTCATCCACGTTTCGGATTTCTTCGTCGCCTACTGGTGGACCGTCATCGCCGTGCCCGTGGCCGCGTTCATCGCGCTCAGGATGGCGATCCGGGCGAACCCGCTGCTCGCCTACGAGTTCGACCGGCTGAAGCTGAACATTCCGTTCATCGGGCCGATCCTGCGCAAGATCATCCTGTCGCGGTTTGCGAGCACGATGGCGCTGATGTACTCCTCGGGCATCACCATCCTGGACGCCATTCGCAATGCCGAGGAAACCGCCGGCAACGCGGTGATCAAGGAGGGCCTGCACACGGCCGGGCAGGAAATCGCCGACGGCAAGAATGTCACGACCGCGTTTCAGGACGTCGGGCTGTTCCCGCCGCTGGTGGTGCGCATGATGAGGGTCGGCGAGTCCACGGGCGCTCTCGATACCGCCCTTCTCAACGTGAGCTATTTCTACAACCGGGAAGTGCGCGAGTCCATCGCCAAGGTCCAGGTGATGATCGAGCCGGCGCTGACCGTGGTCCTGGGCGCCATACTCGGATGGGTCATGCTGTCGGTGCTGGGTCCGATCTACGACACGATTTCCAAGATCAAAGTCTAGGCGATGACGGACAGGCGGATTCTCTATCTGACCGCGCAGCAGCTCCAGGCCTACAGTTGGAAGGCCGGGCGGCTGGTCGCCGACGGCAGCTTCCAGACCGGCGACCAGGGCGCGACCGAATTCGCGCGCTACCTGGGAGGCGCGCCCAGCGCGCTCTACTACGCGGTCGCCGACGTCGTCGACGAGGACTTCTTCCAGGAGAACATCCCCTACCTGCGCGGCAAGGACCGCAAGACGCTGCTCGGGCGCAAGATCGCCCAACGCTACCGCGACACCAGCCTTGCGCTTGCGCTGTCCCTGGGCACGCTGGAGGGCGCGCGCCGGGAAGACCGGATCCTGTTCAGCTCGTTCACCAACACCCAGCCGTTCCAGCCCTGGCTCGCGGCGCTCAGGACGAACCAGGCAAGGCTGGTCGGTTTCTATTCGCTGGCCCTGATTGCGCCACTGGTGGCCAAGCGTCTCAAACTGACGGCGCCGCGCTACCTGCTCGTGAGCCTCCAGAGCGGGGGCATGCGCCAGAGCTACGTGGAAGACGGCAAGATCCGTTTCTCTCGCCTCGGCCGGGCCGACCCGACCGACGCGCGCGCTGCCGCCGAAGCCTGTGCAGCGGAATCGAATCGCATCCAGCAGTACCTGATCAACCTGCGCATTCTGCCGCGGGAAACAGGTTCGCTGGACGTCGTGGTGCTGGCGCCCGCGGCGCACAGGGACGCGTACAAGGCCGCCTGGGGCGAGAACCCGCGGCTCAAACTCGACCTCATCGACCTGGAATCGGCTTGCCAGACGACGGGGCTGAAATCGGCGCCGCCCGGGATGCTCGGGGAGAGGCTGTTTCTGCACGTGCTGGCCGGCGCGCAGCCGGGCGAGCAGTACGCCAGCGATGCGCTGCGCCGCTTCTACCACCTCTGGCGCGCACGGCTCGCGCTGCTCTCGGGCGGTGCGGCGATCTGTG
>Ga0156228_1075_pt1 | contig 37670 bp, 35 predicted proteins | sample RifCSPlowO2_12_FD_107876 | JGI IMG/M metagenome (GOLD analysis project Ga0156228, IMG submission 107876) | Betaproteobacteria bacterium RIFCSPLOWO2_12_FULL_65_110 | reverse complement strand
GGCCGACCCGCCGGCTATCGTCGCCCAAAGACGCCCCGTCGCCCGCGTCCAGGCGCAGCGAGTCCAGGTCCTCGAGAAACGCGCCGACCGCTGATTCGGGCAATCCGGCGCCCAGAATCCGGGGGCTGCGTTCCTGCATGGGAATGATGTCGATCATGAAGTCCTCGTTGATTACAGATCTTTCCCGGCGACCGGGGGCGGAGATTAGCGGAGAATTGCAATTGGCGCTCTTCCCCGATCACGGGGACGCAGTATCCTTGTGGTTCGGATCAACCGTGGCATTCGCGCAAAGGAGCTCGGGCATGAACGACATCAACGCAACGCTGGTGATGATGGGACTTCCGGAACTTACAGTCTGGAGCCTGATAGTGATGATCGTGCTGTCCCTGCCGCCGGTCTTCGTACTGTTTTCCAGGCGCACATCGGGCGCCGCGAAGGTCCTGTGGTTCATACTCACGTCGCTGTTCAGCTGGCTCGCCTACGCGCCCTTCCTGTACGTCACGAGAAAGAAAGGCAGCGACTCTCAAGCCGGGCAGGCCTCCGGCTGAGCCTGCCGGCCGCCGGCGAACGAAGGCGGTCAGCCGGCCTGGCGATCTCGGGCCGGCTTGCGGGCCCAGTAGCCGGGGGCCGCTTTGGATTTCGCCAGCGCCTCCGGCGTCTCGAACCCGGGTGCCATCGATGCCCCGGTGCCGGCCAGCACCTGGTGGTGGTCGATATTGAGCAGCCTCAGCCAGCTCTGCTGGCCTAGCGTGAGACCGATCGCGCATCCCAGTTCGACCAGTTCGGGCTCGCTGAAATGACGAACCATGCGTTCCCAGAACGCGTCGTCCGTGTCCAGCCGCCAGACGATCGCCTCGGCATAGGCCAGCGCCGCCTTCTGCCGCTCGTCGTACTTGACCGACTTCTCGAAATTGATCAGATCGTCGTAATGCGCCTCCTTCAGCCCCTCGCTGGCGCCCTTGACCGAGCGCTGGTTGCCGCAGAATTCGCAGATCACCGATCGCGAAACGAATACGCGGCACAGTTCCTTGATCGCATGATCGAGGATGCCGTTCCTGACAATGTCGTTCCACGAATTGGCGAAGAACCAGAAGCAGGCGGGCACATGCGCGCGCACCGCGGTGCTTTCCGGACGCGGCGTGCCTTCGCGCGCGCAGCGCTCCATTTCCTGGCGCATCGCCGCGTCCATTTTTTCCAGCGGAACGTAGCTGATTCTCTGCTTTGCCATGATGTCTTCCTGTAAGTGCAGCGAGTGGCGGACGTCGTTGCAGCACAAGTCCGCGCTAGATCATGGCCGAGCCGCCGTCGACGACCAGGATCTGACCCGTCATGAACGCGGCATCGTCGCTGGCGAGAAAACTCACCGTGCCGACAAGATCCTCCGGTTGCTCGTCGCGTGGAATCGCCCGCGACCTGATGGCACCGTCGCGACTGAAATCGACGTGGTGGTGGTGTTCAATCACGCCTTCGGACATGGTGAAACCCGGCGCGACCGTGTTGACCGTGATGCCGTCCGTGCCCAGTTCGCGTGCCAGACCCCGCGTCATGGCTATCACTGCGCCCTTGCTGGCGATGTAGTGCAGAAACATCGGCACCCCCTTCAAAGGCGCGCCCGAGGCGAGATTGATGATCCGGCCGCGCTTCTGGCTGCGCATCTGCGCCGCAACCGCCTTGCAGCACAGCGCCACGCCCATGATGTTTATTTCCATGAGGCGCTTCCATTCGTCGGTGGGAATCTGCTCGAAAGGCCGCAGCAGCAGCGTGGAAAACATCGCCGCATTGTTGACCAGGATGTCGATCGACCCGAACGTCCCCATCGTCTCGGCGGCCATGCGCGCGGTGTCGGCCTCGCTCGATACGTCTATATGCAGGCCGAGCGCCTTCGCGCCCGTCGCCCTGGTAACCTCCACCGCCGCGGCATCGTGATTGCGGATGTCGGCGATGACCAGGTTTGCGCCGTCCTGCGCCAGGCGCATCGCAAACGCCTTGCCGATTCCGGATCCGGCACCGGTCACAATCGCTGTTCTGCCCTTGAGCCTCATGGTCTTCCCCGGCGTCTTGCAGGCTTCCCTGCCCGCTCCTGGTCCTCTGCTTTGAAGAACTGGCTTGCCACGCCGATGCTGTTGACCCCGGCAGGCACGCCGCAATAGCCGGCGGCATGAAGAATGGCCTCCCCGATCTCGGCCCGGGACAAGCCGTTCTTGACCGCCATGCGCAGATTCAGCGCGAGTTCCTGCGGCCGGTTCAGCGCCATCAGGATGCCGATGTTCATGAAACTGCGCGTGCGCCGGTCGATGCCCTTGCGCGTCCAGACCTTGCCCCACATCCACTCGGTGAGCAGTTCGCGCACCGGGACGAGCGCGGCATCGAGGTCCGTGTCGGCGCCCTTCACGTAGTTTCCGCCGGTGAGTTCTGCGCGCAGCTTGAGCCCGCGCGCGTACACGCGTGGATCGACGCCCGAGGTACTGCGCGCCTTGGTTTTCAACGATTTCATCGATTGCCTCCCCTTCCCCTGCGCAATGCCCGGCCGGGCGCCGCTCGGGCAGTTGCGTTACTTGACAGCCATCGGATTGATCGGCGAGCCGACCGCGTGGGTCACCGGCAGCGGCGGCCCGCAGAACAGGAATTCGTAGACGCGGTCCTTGGCGCAATCGGCCGCAAGGTCGCGGAGGTAGAAGATCTCGCCCATGGTGATGCCGATCATCGGAATCACGACCCAGTGCCAGGGCTGGCTCGCCTCGGTGGTCTCGTTCGGGCGCACCTCGCAGCCCCAGGTGTCGGTGCAGATCGCGGCGATCTCCTTCTTGAAAATCCAGTCTGCGGTCTCGAACGCGAGCCCCGGCGCATCGCCGCCGGCGTAGCCGCCCCAGTCGCCGCAATCCAGGCGCTGTTCCATCTGGCCGGTGCGCACGATGACGAAATCGCCGCGCCTGACTTCCACTGCCTGGGCCTTGGCCGTGGCGTCCAGATCGTCGCTGGTGATCGCCGTGCCGTCTTCCAGGTACGCAACGCCCAGATGGCGCGCCACGTCGAGCAGCACGCCCCGCCCGACCATCCGGTCCTTCACCTTGTCGATGCTGTTCTTCTGCGCGCCGTTGCAGTCCACCAGACGCGCATCGTAGCCGTTCCACATCTTCTCGTCGTAGAAGATGTGGCCCAGCGCATCCCATTGCGTGCCGCACTGCATAGGCAGCGAGACCATGTCGTCGGCGTAACGTATGCCGCCCTTGTCCTGTACCCCGGCGACCGCGTCGGTTCCGGTGGCGAGCATGGTATGGATGGGATTGAAACGGTTGCCCCAGAGGCCTCTCTGCGGGCCGTTCTTGTCGAAATTGAGTCCCAGCGAAAACACCTTGCCGCGCCGGATCAGCTTGCCTGCCGCAACCACATCCGCCGGCGAGATGAAGTTGAGCGTTCCCGCCTCGTCGTCCGGCCCCCACCTGCCCCAATTCTTGCACCGTTCCGCAGTGGCGCGCAGGTGCTTCAGATCGAAACGCTTCTCGTCGTATCGCCGCGGCATGATGTCTCCTTGATCTGCCAATCAAAAACAGAGCACGCGTGCTGGACCCGCCTCGCTTGCTCCTGCCTTTATCCGATCTCCCGTCTTAGGGCAGTTGCGAAGTTGCAACTGCCCTAAGACGGGAGACTGAAGAAACCCCAAATTCTCCGCCCATGCTGCTTGCACGAATCATAAGAACCCAAGCCGGATGAGCCGGAACCAACGGGCTGCCTTGCTTTGACGCCCCTGCTCTCTCGATTTCGGACCGTTGCAAAGCGCAACGCTCCGAAATCGAGAGACGTATAGAAAACCCAATTCTTCTGCAGAATCGTCAACAGTACACTGGTAAGCGACTACTGTGCAGTCCATCCCCCGTCGATGACCAGACTGGTTCCCGTCATCAGCGAGGCGGCCGGCGACACGGCGAAAATCACGGCCGCCGCGACCTCGTCGGTCCGGCCGACGCGCCCCATCGGAATGCGTTCGCGCACCCACTCGCCGAAACCCGGCCGCTCGAACATGGGCGCGGTCATCGGCGTCTCGACGAACGTCGGAGCAACCGTGTTCACCCTGATGTTGTGCGCCGCGAGTTCGAGCGCCATCGCCTTGGTGAGCCCCTCGATGGCATGCTTGGTCATGCAGTACACAGATCGATTCGGCGAACCGACATGCCCCATCTGCGAGGACATGTTGGCGATCGCGCCGCCGCGCACCTTTCTGTCCGCCGCCTCCAGCATCTTCCTGGCTGCCGCCTGGGCGACGCGAAACGCCGCTTTCACGTTGAGGTCGACCAGGATGTCCAGATGCGCCTCGGTCACATCGACAAAAGGTTCCGGAATATTGGTGCCCGCGCTGTTGACCAGGATATCGAGCCCCGGCAGAGCCGAAAAAGCGCGCGCCACCGCAGCGGCATCGGTGACATCGCACGGCAGCGCCTTCGCCTGCCCGCCCGACGCGCGAATCTGCGCGGCGGCCTGCTCGATCTCCTCGCGGGTCCTCGCCATGAGCAGCACCTGGGCGCCTGCTCCGGCGAGCGCGATTGCGACGCTGCGCCCGATGCCGCGTCCGGCCCCGGTCACCAGCGCGACCCGACCCTCGAGCCGGAACCGGGCCGTGACGTCGCTCAAAGGGGATTCCACTCGCGCCTTGCTGCGCCGCTTACGGCTTCGCGCCGAGGCCGACGTTCTGTCCGCCATAGCGGCGCAGACGCAGATCGGCCTGCTCCTTGTGGCCCCAGAACCGCTCGATCTCGCACAGTCGCGAACAGTACTCGCCGATGGTCACGCTCGCCTCGCGCGTGATCTCCTGATAGGTACAGGTCTTCAGAAACTTGCCGACCCACAGGCCGCCGGTGTATCGCGCAGCGCCGAGCGTGGGCAGCGTATGGTTGGTGCCGATGACCTTGTCGCCGTAGGAAACGTTGGTCTCGGGTCCGAGAAACAACGCGCCGTAGTTCTTCATGTGGTCGAGAAAGTAGCGCGGATTGCGCGTCAGGATCTCCACGTGCTCGGATGCAAGCTTGTCGGCCTCGACCACTGCTTCCTCGAGCGAGTCGACAATGATGATCTCGCCGTAATCGCGCCATGCGACGCCGGCGATGTCCGCCGTCGGCAAGCGCGCGAGCTGGCGCGCGATCTCGGCCGGCAACGCCTGCGCGATGGCCTTCGAAGTCGTAATGCAAACGGCCGGACTGGTCGGGCCGTGCTCGGCCTGGCCGAGCAGGTCGGTTGCGACCATTTCCACGTCCGCCGAGTCGTCCGCAACCACGAGGATTTCAGTCGGCCCGGCGAAGAGATCGATGCCGACACTGCCGTAAAGCTGACGCTTGGCTTCGGCCACGTAGGCGTTGCCCGGCCCGCACAGCATGTCGACCCGCGAGATGGTCTGCGTGCCCAGAGCCATGGCCGCTATCGCCTGAACGCCGCCGAGGACATAGATCTCGTCGGCGCCGCCCAGAACCATCGCCGCGATGGTTTCCGGATGCGCCTCGCCCTGATTTGGCGGCGTGCACGCGATCACGCGGCTCACCCCTGCGGTGCGCGCGGTCACGATGCTCATGTGCGCCGAGGCGACCATCGGATAACGGCCGCCGGGCACGTAGCACCCGACGCTGTCCACGGGAATGTTCCTGTGGCCGAGTCTCACGCCGGGCAGGGTTTCGACCTCGATGTCCTTGATCGAGTCCCGCTGGTGCTGCGCGAAATTGCGTATCTGTTCCTGCGCGAACCGGATGTCGGCGATCGTGCCCGGGGCGACTTTGGCCATGATCGCCTCGATATCGGACTCAGACAGCCGAAAGCTGCGCGGGGACCAGCTGTCGAACTTGGCGGACAGTTCGCGCACGGCGGCATCGCCACGCTGCCTGACCTCGTCCAGAATCGATTCGACCGTGCGGCGCACTTTCAGGTCGATGGCGTCGCTCACTGATTGAGCGATGCGTTGCTTCAGGTAGGTGGCCATGTCGTCTGCCGTTGAAAGGTTGGGAATCGGCGCGTCCAGGCGGGTCGTCCGCGCTGCCGGCGGCCCGGTTCACTGGCTTGCGACAGAGTGTAAGGAGTTCGGTAAGCGCGTGCAAACGCCCCGGTCACGGGCGCTCGAACCCGCAGAGCGCGCCAGCCGATCGGGCGGGCCTGAAGCGCCGCGTCGTTCCAGGCGAGACGATGAAGCTGATCCGCACCGATGCCGGAAGCTATGCGCGGGCGGCTCAACCGGCCGCAATCAGGCCCGAGTGACCAAGGCCTCGTCCGCAGATCGGGAAGAGCGGGAACCGCTCACGACCTCTTGCGCACCGGGCCCCGTGGCTGAACCCGCGTGCTTTGAGGCGGTTGAAACACATACCCCTGAACCTGGGCGTTCGCCACGCACCCTTCGTACTCCTTGTAGGACTTGGGCGATTCGGCGATGACGTCCTGGCCGACGGAAAGCCGCTGCCATCTCCATTGCCGCTCCTGGTCCATATAAAAACGCCAAATCAAATTCATCCTCGCTTCCCCGGTAACAAATGAATCGATGCAATTTTACCACCGAAGAGCGGTTGGCTGCTCTTGGCTCCCGTATCCCTGACCGCCGCCGCCTCGGGTTCGCCGGGAAACAATCGACTCCGGCCGCAATCTCCGAATCTTGGGTACACTGTGATTCGACCGATCAGGGCGACTGGCGGTCGGCCGCGCATCCATAATGCGGTCAGGAATTGACAACAGTTGTCGGCTGCGTAACGAAGAGGAGCGAGAACATGGCCAAGGGACGCGACAAGCGCAAGGAATCGAAGGGCAAGAAGAAGGCGCCGAAGAAGCCGGTAGGTTGAGCAAGACCCGCAACACGCGGTCCGATATCGGCGTCGGACCGCGTTTCAGTCCAGCCTGAGCGCTGGCTACAGCGTCACCACCGCGCGCAAGCCATCGGTGCCCTGCTCGACCATTTCGTGCGCGGCGCCGATCTCGTGCAGCGGGAACGTCTTCACCGGCAGGTGTTTCAGCTTTCCTGCGCTTGCCCAGGCGGCGAGATCCGCGTAGGCGGCCTGGTAGACTTCGGCCGGCAGCTCGTACATGTAGATGAAGCGGATGGTCGGCTGGTTCTGGATGCCCCAGGTCGCCGCAATCGTTCCCTCGGGCCCGCGGGATCCGTAGACGACGACCGTTCCCGCCTTGCCCAGCACCTCCTGGAGCTTTCCCGAGTTCGCCGCGAAATTCACCTCGAGCACCCGCCGCACGCCGCGGCCCGAAGTGATGGCTGCAACGCGCGCCCCGAGCACCTCGGTCCTGTAATTGATCACATGGTCCGCCCCGGCGGAACGCGCGATCTGCGCCTTGGTGTCGCTGCTCACGGTCGCGATTACCGTCGCGCCCATGAACTTGGCGAACTGGATGGCGTAGAAACCCACTGCGCCCGCGCCGCCTTGCACGAGCACCGCCTGCCCCGCGACGCCACCATAGAGCGCGAGCGCGTAATGGGCAGTCAGGATCGGCACGCCCAGACACGCTCCCTGCTCGAAGCTGATGTTCTCCGGCAGCGGGATCGCTCGGTCTGCGGGAAGCGCCAGGTATTCGCTCGCCGTGCCCCAAGGCCGTTGCCACTGCGCCATCGTGACGTACACGCGCTCGCCGACGCGCCCGCGCGCTACACCTGCGCCCACCTCGTCGATGACGCCGGCGCCGTCCTGGTTGGGCACGATGGTATCGAACGGCATGCCGCGGCGGCGCACGCCGCTGCGCGTATACGTGTCGGTGGGATTGATGCCCGAGGCCCGGATCCTGACCCGCACTTCCCCCTGCGCCGGGTGCGGGTCGGGCAATTCCCCTATTTCGAAAACCTCGCGCGCCGGCCCCTGGCTTCTGTAGAAGGCGGCCCTCATCGTATCCCCCTTGAAAAGGTCTGGTGAGCCAGTTCCGGTTGACCAAACGGCGGTTGACCCACTGGCGACCTGAAAATCATACGCCCATGATCCGGCGCGGACACAATGTGTCCCACGGTTTGATGCGGGTCAATAGTCGCCGTTGCGAGAATGCTAGCCTTCCGGCTGGCCTGAGGAGTCGGGTTGATGTCTTTTTGACGCGATCCTCGTCATGACTGCCGTTCGATGCTCTTCCAGAAGCGAAAGCAGATTGTCATCTCTTGCGAAACCTGAAACGAGGCGAAGCAGCGCATGCATCCGCAAACCCTCAAGTTCAAGGTCGGCCTGTACCTGACGATCGCCCTGACGCTGGCGATGCTTGCGTTTACCGCGCTTGTCGTCTGGCATCAGCGGCAGGAACTCCTGGCCAATGTCGCCGACCGCGTCACCCAGATATCCGAACTGATCACCAAGAGCACGCGCTACGCGATGCTCCAGAATCAGCCCGATTACGTGGGAAGAATCATTCGTGACGTCGGCAACCAGGGGGGCATCGCCAACGTCCGTGTCCTGAGCAAGGACGGGAGAGTTATACATTCCACCAATGCGTCTGAGATCGGACAGACGCTGGACCGCAAGGCGGAGGCCTGCTCCCATTGCCATCAGAGCGAGCAGCCCCTCGAATATGTCCCCAGGAGCGAGCGGACATGGACCTTTACCACACCGGAGGGCAGGCGCATGCTCGGCAGCATGGAGGTGATACGCAACGAGCCCTCGTGCTACACCGCAGCCTGTCATCAGCACTCCAAGTCCACATCGGTCCTCGGCGTCCTGGATATCGTCTACTCCCTCGAGGAGATCGACCGGACCATGCTGATAAGCGCCATCACCATCACCGCGTTTTCGCTCGGCTTCATCATCGTCGCCTCGCTCTGCGTAAGCTTTTTCGTGCACCGCCTCGTGTATGTGCCGCTGCGCGACCTGGAAACCGGCGCCAGCAGACTCGCCTCCGGAAATCTGGAACAGCCGATCCCGGTGCGCAGCGACGACGAGTTCGGCCAGTTGTCGGCCTCGTTCAACACGATGACGGCAGCCCTGAAGAATTCCCGGCAGGAACTTCGAGAATGGGGTAACACGCTGGAACAGAAGGTGGAAAAGAGGACCAAGGAACTCCGCGCTGCCCAGGCCGAGGCCGTGCGCGGGGAAAAACTGGCCTCGGTCGGGCTTCTGGCCGCCGGCATCGCTCACGAGCTGAACAATCCGCTCACCGGCATTCTCACCTTCTCGCACCTCATCCGGCAGAAGATGCCGGACGGAAGCCCGGACGCGGAAGACCTCGACCTGGTGATCCGGGAAACAAAGCGATGCGCCGCGATCATCCGCAGGCTGCTCGATTTCGCCCGCGAGAAGACCCCGGAGAAGAAGTTTGCCGACCTCAACCAGATCATCGAGGACACCGCGCGCATCGTCGAGCGGCCCGCGCACCTGCGCGACATCGAGATCACCATGGACCTCGACCCGAACCTGCCGCCAGTCTGGATCGACGCCGACCTGATCAAGCAGGTCGTCATGAACATGCTCGTCAACGCCCAGCACGCCATCGAGGAGAAAGGCAGCATCACCGTCCGAACCCGCCGTTGCCCCGAGCCGAGGAGCCCGGAACCGGGCGCGGAGCCCGTTCCCATGGTGGAGTTCTCGATCGTCGATACCGGATGCGGAATCCCGGCCAAACATCTGCAGCGGATCTTCGATCCGTTCTTCTCCTCCAAGGAGGTGGGGAAGGGAACCGGGCTGGGACTGTCGGTCAGCCACGGTATCGTCCGGTCGCACGGCGGGGCGATCGAGGTGGAAAGCAGGGTCGGCGAGGGATCCACGTTCCGGGTCTCCCTCCCCATCAAGTCTCTGTCCGAAGAAACAGCAAGCAGCGGGAGCAGTCAATGAACGCCAGGATATTGGTCGTCGACGACGAGGAGATCGTCACCAGGAGTTGCCTTCGCATTCTCGGCGACGGCGAGTACCAGGTCGAGGCCGTCCAGGACGGCCTGGAGGCCCTGAGGCGGATCGAGGAGAACCACTACGATGTGCTGATCCTGGACATCATGATGCCGATCATGGACGGACTGGAAGTCCTGCGCAGGGTAAAGGAGGCGCACCCGGACATCGACGTCATCATGGTCACGGGACTGTCGCAGATCGATACCGCAGTCCGGTCGATGAAGCTCGGCGCCTTCGACTACCTGCCCAAGCCCTTCGATCCGGACGAACTCAAGCTCGTCGTGCACAGGGCATTGGAGAGACGGCAGCTGCTGCGGGAGAACGTCGACCTCAGGAGCGAAGTCAGCTCCAAATACCGCTTCGAGAACATCATCGGGTCCAGCCCGCAGATGCAGAGCGTCTACAGGCTGGTCGCGAAGTGCGCTCCGACCAGCAGCACCGTCATGCTCACGGGGGAAAGCGGGACCGGCAAGGAGCTCATCGCCCGCGCCATCCACTACAACAGCCTGCGCAAGGACAAGCCGTTCGTCCCGGTGGACTGCAACTCGCTGAGCGAGAACCTGCTGGAAAGCGAGATGTTCGGGCACGTCAAAGGCTCGTTTACCGGCGCGGTGGCCAACAAGCGGGGGCTGCTCGAACTCGCCGACAGCGGAACCCTGTTCCTGGACGAGATCGGGAACCTCTCCCCGTCCACCCAGGCCAAGCTCCTGCGGGTCATCCAGGAACGCGAATTCAAGGCGGTGGGAGACACGCGGACCCAGACCACCAACTTCAGGCTGATCACGGCGACCAACAAGGACCTCAAGGCCATGGTGGCCGACGGCACGTTCCGAGAGGATCTGTACTATCGCATCAACATCTTCCCCATCCATGTGCCATCGCTGCGCGAGCGCAAGGACGATATCCCCGCCCTGGCCTTCCATTTCCTGAGGGTCTTCAGCGCAGAACTCGGCAAGCAGGTGGAGGAGTTTTCGGAAGGGGCGATGAGCATGCTCGCGAACCATGACTGGCCGGGCAATGTGCGGGAACTGGAAAACACGGTTCACCGCGCGGTGATCCTCGCCACTGACAAGGTCATCCGCCAGGCGCACCTGATGAATATCGTCGACATGCTGCCCGCGCTGGGCCTCGAGATCCCGCGAACCAGCGATGAACTGAAGCGGATCAAGAAGGTCACGCGGGAGAAATCGGTGGAGGCCGTCGAGCGGCTGTTCGTGCTCGAGGCACTCAAGAGAAATGCCTGGAACGTCACCAAGAGCGCGGAGGAAACGGGTATGCAGCGCGCCAACTTTCAGGCGCTCATGAAAAAATACCAGATCCGGATCCGGGGAACGGAGCAGGGGACCGACGAATCCGGGGCTTCCTGACGCCGGCCGGCGCGGCCGGGAGATCCCCGATCTTTCTCAAACCGGCGAATACCCGCCATTTCCTGCAGCAATCGGGCTGGCCCTGCTCGGCAGCCACGCTCACAGCCCGCGCTTTTTTCACTTGCCGGCGCCGTGCTCTTCCTCGATTTCCTCGTAGCCGGTGATCATGGCCTTAATATGAGCCATGCGCGTGTGGCCCAGGGTCGCAAGGTAGACGTGTATGAAAATGAATCCGGAGAAGAAGATGAAGATCAGCACGTGAGCCGTGTCCACCACCCGCACTCCCCCGAGCACCTCGATCATGCCGGAGAAGCGCTTGACGTCCCACAGCAGCACCCCGGTCCAGAATTGCAGAGGTACCAGCAACAGCATGATGACCTGGTAACTCATGCTCTGCATTGAGTTGAACTTTTCGTAGACACTGACGTGGTGCGGATTGGGTTCGCCTTTGAAAATGCCGTAGCCGTAATACATGGCCTGGCGGAAACTCGCACGGAAATGCTTCATCGGACTCAGTTCGGGGTGATACACCCGGATCTTGTCCGAAAACAGGTAGAAGAGTAGCCAGATGAAGAAATTGCCGATGAGCACGAAACCGATCCAGTCATGCAGGACCACCGCCGTCCGGAACGACATCAGATCGATCAATCCGATGTAACGTATCTGAAAGCCGGTGATGATCATCGCCACGAATCCGAGCGCGTTGATCCAGTGCCAGATCCTGACGGGGAGCGGGTGAACGTAGATTCTTGGCATTGCGTAGTTCCCTCTTACTGTGGCGCTTCGGCGTCTGCGGGACAACGGACGAATCGGGCCAACATTGGGTCCGGGCGTTTCAGGAGTCCTCCTTCCCGCTGATCTTCTTCGCGTATCTCCGGAACAGCCACCTGACCGTCATATGGCCCAGCGGCACGCCGATGCCGCCGAGTACCGCGAGGGCGAGGAGCCAGTCCAGCAGTTTGATCCGGGTGCCGCCGATGGCGTAAAAGCCGCCCACCGAATCCACCGATACTATGGAGTTCAGAACTTCCGGTTTCGCACCGTAGCGCACCGACCTGCCGTCGGAGCCGACGATGGAAACCGTGACGCTTTGGAACGGATCGGCGCCCTGCTGGTGGCATTTGGCGCAATCCCGGATCGCCTGGGCGCTGCGCGTGAGTTGATGCGCCTCGACACCCGTAGTGACCTCCAGGCGGCCCCGCAGCGTCGTCCTGTTGTCTGTTCCCTCAATGTTGAATCCGCGTAGCAGGCTGCGCAGCGCCATCGCATCCAGGCCAGCGCCCTTCGCGCCGGCCAAGCGCGCCCGGGTTTCGAACTGCGGCACGCCCTCCCGTTCGGCAACGCGCTCCTGTGCCACGTTGTCGTAGAGCCTCAGGTCGACCTTGCGCTTGGCGGTGGGCGAATGACAGGCGGGGCATGATACTGCATCGAAATGCCGACCGGCATTCGGCAGCCAGATCCTATGGCTATCCAGTGCACCTTGGTGGCAGCCAAGACAGGCGTTCTTCAACTGGTCGCCCGCGGTGGCGGGAGTCACGTCGTGGGCGCGGTGGCAATTGGAGCAGTTGAGGCCGGTCTTGCCATGCACGCTGCCGGCATATGCGTTGAAGATGGGATCGTGACATTTGCTGCACGGGGCGCCGCTTGCTGCGTCATACGAGGCTTTGGCCATCACCGCATGAGGACTGTGACAGTCAGTGCAGACGGGAGCGTACGAGTTACCCTCACGGAAGAGTGCAGCATGAATGCTGCTCTCGTACAGCTTGAATATCGGGGCGTGACAGGATTGGCAGACCCGGTTCATCTCGAGCGAATATTCACGACTGCCGGCGATCTTCCTCTTGACCGGGGGATGGTTCTCGAACGAAGTGGCGGCATGACAGACGGCGCACCCGATCTTGTTATGCACCGTTTTCGTAAACACAGCACCTTGCACCTGCAAGGAGAGTACGTCTCCGTTCGCCAGTTTCATCTCGAGGCCCTTGGCGGAATGGCAGGCGAGACATTGCTGGTCCAGTTGGGAAAGAGCGCTGTCGGCGGCGTGGGTACTCAGGCTCGCAACAGCGACCAATATCATCGCCGATGCCAGCCTGGCGGACATGATCAGACCCGCGTGGAACTTCGTTCCGGTCACTCTGAGCTTGCTCCGGCAGATCGCCATTTCGGGCCTCATTCAATGCGTCACGGTCAATTTGCGCCTATATCAACTGCCAACATCTATAAGGAATATCGTTTCATTCGCTGTCATTAACGGCATCACTAATGCAAAGGAAGATGAACGATAAAGGTCGTTCCTTTTCCGGGCTCGCTCTCAACGTCAATTGTTCCGTTATGGTTGTTTATTATTCCCCACGTAACTGCGAGTCCGAGCCCGGTTCCGCTTTGCCCTTTTGTGGTGTAGAACGGCTCGAAGATTCTGGACAACTCTTCCTTCGCAATTCCCTGCCCTGTATCTGCTATTTTGACTTCGATATAATCCTTATGCCCCGCTTCATCCATTGCAGGCCACCTTTGCCAATCACATTCCGGTCTTGTGCAGCCCTCCAACATTCCATGCGACAGGACCTCAAAAGTGTAGACAGGCGATCCACACTTCGGACACCTGACGTCTTCCGCGATCAGCGAAACCTTGCATTGGGGACATGAAAGCTGAAGATCACTTCCGCCGGCAATTTCGATTCCGTACTGGTGCCTGTGTTTTCCATAGACAGGATCGAGATTGACGATACCTTCATTGCCTCTTGAAGCAGCCTTCACTCTTACGGTCGGAAAGCCATAACACTTTACGTCGCTATCCATAAGATCATGTCTCTTGGGGCAAACAGCAGCCTTGATCTGCGCAAGTCCATGCGGCGAAAGGGAAATCAGAGACGGGGTGACTGAAATCCTGCCTCCATCGTCGCCAATTGCATCGGCGGAATTGACCAGCAAGTTTATGAACACCTGTTGCATCTGATTCGAATCGACCGCGATTTCCGGCAAGGAGGCATCGAGATGCGCATCAAGCTCGATTCGCTTGAGCGATAACTGATTTGCAACCACCTCTACTGCGCTTCTAATAATTCTATTTATGTCCGCATTGTGCTTCTTTGGAACAGACTGGCGGGAGAAATCCAGCAAGCCTTTTACAATTTCCCTGCTTCGTATTGTCTCTCTGACTATGACGCCGAGGCTCTCCTGCAGCTCAGGATTATCCTTGGTTCTTTTCAGAAGAAAACTGCCGTAGGTCAATACACCCGTCAGCGGGTTGTTTATCTCGTGAGCCACTCCTGCTGCAAGTCTCCCCAGAGAAGCCATCTTATCGGCCTGGAAGAGCTGAAGCTTTGCTTCCGCCAGATTCTTGGTCATCTTGTTGAATGACCTGGCAAGAGTTCCGAGTTCATCTTTACCAGGATTATCTATGGTGTAATCCAGATTGCCTGAGCTTACCTGGTTGGTTGCCTTTACCAACTCGCTTACGGGTCCGCCAATCCACTTTCTGACGAAAAGAGCGATAAAGACACTCAAAGCCAGAATTGCAATAACTGCAAATACGATCAATCTGAACTTGTTGTCCTCGATCTGCCTATCCACATCTTTCAAGTCCATTTTGATATCAAGCACTCCCAGCACCGTCTGGTCCTTTGTATGCGCATGGCAGGCGGCTTGATAACAGGAGGGCTCATTGTAAATTGGGTTTATCACCGCAAGAATGCGCGGAGAGACCGGATCAATCCTATAGATGCGCATTCTTTCATCGATAGAAAGCCTCTCCAATGGTTGATTTTCCGTGTGGCATGCATAGCAGCTTTCGGCACGTTTATCGACCATCTTTCCGACTAACTCTTTTCGGGAGGAAAACGTTACGACCCCCTCCTTGTTCAATATGCGAATTTCCATAATGCTCGGTTCGTGCGATACCGTATTTATGATTGCGTGTATTTCCTCCTTCTTATTCTCCAGCATGCCTGTCAGCGTGCTGTTCTTAATGGCATCACTCAGTTTGTTGGCATGTATTCCCGCCTGCGACAATAGCGCGTCGCTCTGTGCATTTATGCTGAAGTAGGAAAACATGCCGATAATGACAATCGTGATGACGCCAACCGCCATTATCAGTTTTAGGCTTATCTTGGTTACATTCAACTTCATCGTCGTCGATCAGGCGGTCCAGACGGTCCAGCAAGTCAGCCCCCGCCGCAAACACGGGCTTCCCTCAGCCGGTGCGGCATGGAATGCGTATTTCGCACGCGTGGCGGTCATACGGTGTCGCAAATCGGGTTGAGGCCGGTCGTCGGTCTTCCATTGGATTCGAGGCAAGACGTTCCGCGGGCTCGCGCTCAACGGTGCATTTGGCCTGCATCCCCAATACCACCGTCTTCTAGCCGGAATTCGTCGAGCCTTTCTCTCCAGGATCTGTATCCTTCTTTCCGGATCTCTCGAGGTATCTCAGCAGGAATATGAACAAGACGAAAAAGGACAGCAACAAGAGATATTCCAGGCCCTTGGTCTCGAATATATTCACAAAAGTGTAGAATTCCATTGTGCCTCCGACTATCTCTTGCTGAAGACCGGCATACGGGTCACGATCCACCTGAAGATCCAGATTTCCGTGAAGACCACCATGAGCGTCACCACGACCTCTTGCCAGGATGGATAGTATTTATCCACGTCGTACCAACGATACGCGATCACGGTCACATTCAGTCTGTTGAGAACAATGCCCAACAGGGCCAGTACTGATGCCACTTTGATTATTCCCAGGTTTCTGTGCCTTACTGCGTAGGCGAACATGAAACAGGGTACAAGGACCAAACCGATAACTTCCAAGAGGTACCAGTAACCCCAGGCATCTGTAATCAGCTCCCATCTCTTTTCATGTACGAAGATCAGTGCCTGGAAGAAGTAATAGACAAACATCGTGATGGCGGCGCCTTTGCCCAGACCCAGGATAATTTCCTCGTAATGACGGTGGTTTTGTCCGCCAAGCAGGTCTTTGAAGACTTTGTGGCTGATCGTTCCCTCGAATACGATCATCGACAATCCTGCATAAATGCTCGATACGAAAAACAGGACCGGTATGAATTCCGAATACCAGAGCGGATGTATCTTCGGCTTGGCCATCAGGAACAGGGCGCCAAGACCGGATTGATGGAGGATCGATAGGGTGATGCCGAAGATCACCGCGCCAAGCGTCAAACCCGCAAGGAACTTGCGTGCTTTTTCCAGTTGTGCCCATTCGGCGACTACCGGCGAGAATTCCAAGGCCATCGTGAGCATATAGAGCAGAAAGTGCCACGAGACCAGGAACAGGACGGAGTTATATCCGAACGAGTTGCCGATGATCGGATTGACTATGTGCCAGGGTCGTCCCAGATCCAGCGTCAGGGCTCCCGCATAGAATATGTATGCCAATAACCCGTTCAAGACAGTCACTCTGACGATGGAGTGATACTTTTCCATTCTCATCACATAGACGACAAAGGTGATGACATAGGCACCACCCGCGAGGGCAACACCGGTTACCACATCGAACCCGATCCAGATCCCCAGTGGGTAGTACTGGTTGAGATTGGTGACGTATCCGATTCCGTATACAAAGCGAAAATACAGAATTACCAGGCCAATCAAAATGATTGGAATGGAGATGATATTGAATGGTGTAAGCCACTTACCTCTCGGCTTCAATTCCTGCCAGAAGAACTTGGCAACCCTGCTGAATTCGCTCGTGACAACCGCGGTGGTATTCATTCGGTCACCTCTGGCTCTGACCACCCTTCGTCTTCACGTACTTGTTTCTTTCTGTCCGTCAGCTCGCTCAGCCCCAGTAGCAATGCGGGGACACCGAAAAGAATAAGCGGAACAGCAACAAGAAATTGTTTCGTGTATTCGGGATAAGGAGTTGTCCCGAGGTCGGTTCTGAAACCGAGTTGCTCGAATGGAACGGCAGACAGGTACAGCCAGCCGGTTCCCCCGACTTCGTGCTCTCCGTAGATTTGATGCACATACTTGTCCGGGTGGCTGTATACACGATGGCGGGCGGTTTCCATCAATTCCCTTTTCTGCCCGAACATCAAAGTATCTGTCGGGCAGGCTTCAACGCATGCAGGCTTCCTCCCTTCCTGCAGCCTCTCATAGCACATCGTGCATTTCATGATTCTTGGATTCCACGAGAGGTACTCGGCTTTTGGAATATCAAACGGACAGGCGACCATGCAAAATCTGCAACCCAGACATTTGTCCCCATTCCAGGTAACAGGTCCCTCCTTGGTCTTGAACATTGCATTTACAAGGCACATCGCCACACAAGCCGCCTGCCAGCAATGCATGCATTGCCTCTTGACAAATACCTCCCCCTTATCGGTATTGAAGCGATTGACGACCGTGTACTGCTTTTCACTTGTATCCCTGACGCGAGCAAGCGCGTTGTCATTTCTTACATCCGGGACGAAATTGCCGTTCGTCTCCGAACAGGCGACTTCGCAGGACCGGCACCCGATACACCTGGTTGTATCGACAAGCACGCCAACAAATTCCTTGGTTTCCTTTGCGTTGGCCGCCCGTGACTTCTTTATGGGTAGAACCGCCGCACCAACCGTGGCTGTGGTTGCGAAGAACTGTCTTCTATCCATGATATTTCCTATTTGATGCCTGCTTTTCAGCTCAATGGCATTGATCAGGACTTCTTCTTGCCCGAATGGCACTTTGCGCAAGCTTTGCTTGCTTCGTTACCGGTACCCACTCTGTGGCATTTCCAGCACTGTTTGTGAGTTACTACTTTTGCACTGAGTGTTTCATCAGCAATATGTTTCGGCCTCGTCTGATGGCACTCCGAACATACATAAGCCCCCTCCGCGATCTTTTCCGACTCCTTATGGCAGGTCTTGCAATTGATCCAGGAAGAACCAAAATAATCCGGATGAGGAGTTACCAACTTCTTGGCGTCTATCGAATGGTGACAATCGACACATTTGATCCCGAGATCCCTGATGTGCATCTGATGGCGAAAAAGAATTTCACCGACTGAGGATGGAATCCTTATTTCCGACGGTATCTCCAGCTTCGCGGCGCTTGCGGGCATTGTTTGAGAAGCCGCTGCTTTGGAAGGTCGCGTTGAAGGCGCTGCGTCAGAAGGCAAGCCGGAAGCAACAAGAATGATCACTGAAGCCGCTGCAAGAAGATGTCTAATCATGACGACCTCTTTCTGGATATTCGATGGAAGAGCAGCTTCCTGACGGTTGCCATCTATTTCAGGAGAAAGGCATTCGCAAACTCGCCCAGGAACATCTCATCCATTTGTTCTTTCTCCGCCTTATCATCGGCTTTCCCCGGCGACTCGATTCCGCGGCCCCCTTTTTCTATCCCCTTTACGATCTCGCCGTACTTGTCTATTTCCTTCCTGTACCAGTTAATTGAATCCACGCCGATCTTCAAAGAATGCAGTTCCTCGGAGAGATTTGACGGCTCGATGCAGCACATCCAGCTCAGCTCAAAGGGCTTTGATGCGATCCACTCCGGATGCTCAATGTGTTCCGTATTTACCAACCTAATCCTCCCGCTTATCGGAGAGGCAATCCCGATGGCATGAGAGTTCTTCTTGATTGAGAAAAGCCGCTCACCCTTCTTGATTTCGTCATTAAGTCTTGGCAACTCGACCTTGTCGATCTTGCCGAGTATCTTCCTCGCGAAGTCGTCAATTCCAACCCGAGCCGTGCCATTCATTTCTACATCTATCCACGTATGATTTTGTGAAACGAAGATCCCCGCGGGGACATTGAACTCGTGTTTCGAGTCGGATTCTTTGGTAGATGGCGTGATCAGGCGAACTGTTGGTTTCATCTGCCGTTCAAGCCTGTCGTTGCGCCTTATCAGAGACTTGTTGAAGAACGCAATCAACTCATCTTCTGTAAACGGCTTTTGCACGTAATCCATTGCTCCGTACTTCATTGTTTCAACGGCGGTTTCGATTGAGGCGTAGCCGGTTATGACTATGACGTCTATATCGGGGCGCAGATGTTTCACTGCCTTCGTCACTTCCAGTCCATCCATTTCCGGCATTTTCAGGTCGGTAAAGACGAAGTCGTATTCGTGTTTTAGTATCAGCCCCAGGGCTTCCCGGCCCTTTTCCACGGTATCGATGCTGTAACCTGCGACAACGAGAATCTTTCTGAAGCTGTCCAGAATAATCGGCTCATCATCAACGGCCAATATTCTCGCTTTCGGATCTTTGACCTCCACTCTCTTCAATGTTTTTGCTTCCTCGGAAACATCCAGCTTCAATCCGATATCGAGAGCCTTTTCCCGCTCTTTGCGGAGTCTTAATTCCTGCCTTTTCTGAAAATAGACGCGTAGTGCGAAATCGACTATTACGAAGGTAATAATCGTAACAACGACGATTAATAGGACCATTTTGTGCCCCCGTAAAATGCTTGCCTTTGAATAAGCCGTAGGACTGAATGGGTCTTCAGGAGGTCATGTGGGTAGATCAAGCGAGTAGGCATGGCCGGAATTCGGCTGGATGTTCGCGTTCGGGCATTTGCCGCTTGAATCGGGCGTCGTGCCCGCGTGGCCAATCCGACGACTGGGATACGATCTGGACACTGGAGAAGCAGTGCGTGGCCGCACGACTCGTCAGCGCGGGACTTCTCTCTAGTCGCCGTGCATTGTTCCGGGGAACCTATCATTCATGCCCTCTTGGCACATCATGCCCTCCCGGCACATGCCCTCCCGGCAATTACCGATCATGCTAGGCGCCGCCTTCCATGGGAGCTTGATTTGGATCAAGCGCCCGGGGCCAAGATCCGGCGGCAGAAACGAATCCGAAAGCTGCCTCGGCTACGACTGGAACACGGGCCTGCACGGTCACTCCGATCCGGATCGCGGCATCAACGCCCGTACGCCTATCCAGGCCAGCATGCCGAGTCCGACGAACGGGAACGCAAGAATGTAGGCGAGCCCCACGAAAGGCGCTGCGAAGAACAGAGCGGTGTTCTTCAGCGCTCTGCCCCCGCTGGCTGCTGCATCGTGCGGCGCTGCAACCGCGTTGGTCGCTTCGGCAGCTGCTCGCCCCTGTTCAGCCGCATCGCTTTCGAGCAGAGCCTGCCGCGTACTGGATTCGATCATTGCCGGCGAAAGCGGCTTGTGCAGAAAGCCGGAAACTTTCGCGGTCTTGGCTCGGACTTCATTGGCCGGGGTACCATAGCCGGTGACGATCACCACCGGAATCCATGGTTGACTTGCCTTGACCCACTCGGCCACCTCCAGTCCGTTCATGCCCGGCATCCTGATGTCGGTGAAGACCACGTCGTAATCTTCGCGGCTGAGCCTGGTCAGCGCCTCGTGTCCGTCTTCGGCGGTGATCACGGCGTAGCCCCTTGCGGAAAGGACCCGCTCGAAGCTCTTTCCGACCACCGGATCATCATCCACTACCAGCACTTTGCGTAACGCACTCATGACTCTCTCCCCGGCTCGGTTTCCAGTCTCGGAACGGCGATCGAACACACCCGGGATCAGCAGGTGAGACCGCCGGTCTTCTTCCAGTCACAGGGATGAGAATCCGACCCCCTGCCCCTATCCGCGCATTCCTTGTGCAGCGTCCACCGTTTCTGGATCATGGCGTCATTGGCCGCTTTGATGACATCATCCGGGCCCACCGGCTTGGCAAGGTATCCGTATGCGCCCAGCCGCACCGCCTCCTTCGCGGATTCGACGTTGGGGTAGCCAGTGATGATCACCACTTCCGTATCAGGCCATCTCTGCTTGATGGTCCTGAGCACGGTCATGCCGTCCATGCCGGGCAACCGGATGTCGAGCAGGACCAGGTCGAACCCATGCTCCTCCATTGCACGCAGCGCCTCCTCCCCGCTCGTCGCCATCTCCGCGCTGCAGTGAGCGCTCGAAAGGGATCTCAGGTAGCTCAGGCGCACGATCTCCTGATCGTCCACGATCAAGATTTTCGGCTTTTCGCTCATTTGGGCACCTCGCTGGCAAACCACGTTCTTCTCAGTGGCATTCGAGCAACGTCCGTGCCAGTAGTCCCGAAAATACGAAAACAACGCTCGTGTTCAATGCCTTAGGTCAGGGTCCCGACACGCCGCGGGCATGATCCCGATCTTCAGCGAACGGTTCGAAGTATATTTTTCTTGTACATCCGAGCCATCCAGAACGGATATTCACTTTCAGAATCAACTGGATACGCGACCTGCCGCAGAGCATTATTTTCCTATGCACCACGCTATCTCCGTCGCCATGGCCGTTACGCGGAAAAGCGCGCGTCCGCGGTGGTTCGCGGGCAGCGAGGTCATGCGGCGTTTCGCCGGGCACAACGGGTGGTGCTACGGCGTATCCGGACCTGGGCCGAACCTCAACCCGCCGGTTGCAGCGCAGGCGCGCGTTTGATTGCGCGCTCGTCGATGGGCAGGTTGACGAATCCGGCGCAGATCCCGAGCGCGATCGAAGCCAGCCAGATGATCCGGTAGGAGCCCGTGTGGTCGTAGAGGTAGCCTCCCAGCCAAACGCCGGTGAAGCTGCCAAGCTGGTGGCTGAAGAACGCAACCCCTGTCAGCGTGGACATGTAGGCGACGCCGAATATCTGTGCGATCAGTGCGCTGGTGAGCGGCACCGTGGCGAGCCACAACAAGCCGAGCGTCGCCCCGAACACATAGATCGACGCCTTGGTCACGGGAAGAAAGATGAAGATCGCGATGGCAAGGGCACGGGTGAAGTAGATGGTCGAGAGCAGGTATTTCTTCGGATATTTCTGGCCCAGCGCGCCGGCGCCGTACGAGCCGACGATGTTGAACAGCCCGATCAGCGCCAGCGCCGTCATGCCCACCGAGGCGCTGTATCCCTGGTCGGCCACGTAGGCGGGAAAGTGCACCGTCATGAACGCGAGCTGGAACCCGCACACGAAATAGCCGGCGGTCAGCAGCAGGAATCCCTTGTGAGCGAAGGCCTCGCGCAACGCCTCGCCGCTGCTCTGGACATGCGACGGGGCTGCGGCGCCCTTGCGCCGCTCCACCAGCGCCGTGGAAAAGGGCACGATCAGCGCGGTGGTGGCCGCGAGCACCAGCAGCGCGTTGAACCAGCCGTAGCGCGTGATCAGCGTCTGCGCATACGGGAGCATCGCGAACTGGCCGAAGGAGCCGGCGGCCGCTGCGATGCCCAGCACCATGCTGCGGCGCTCCGGCGCAAACGTGCGGCCGAGCACGCCGAACACGACCCCGTAGGTGGCACACGCCTGCGCCAGGCCGATCAGCACGCCGGTGGAAAGATAGAGCTGCCATCCGGTCGTGGACATGGCCATCAGGACCAGCCCCAGAACGTAGAGCGCGGCACCCGCCATGAGCACGCGCCCCGCACCCTTGCGGTCGGCGATGATGCCCACGAACGGCGCCGACGCTCCCAATATCAGGTTCTGCAGCGCCATGGCGAAGGCGAAAGTCTCGCGGTTCCAGCCCAGATCGAAGGTCATCGGCCTGAGGAACAGCCCGAAGCTTGAGCGCGTACCCATCGCGAGCGTGACGATAATGCCGCTGCACACCAGCACGACCACGGGGGTCCGCCAATTTCCGGATTTCAAGGCGCCTTCTCCGCTGATCAGTCCCGCGACGACCGGGGCGTTCGTGTAGACAACAAAGGGGCCGATGGGCCCCTTCGCGTCGCTGCTTGATCTTGCTGGTGCGTCGGGCAGCATTCAAACCCACGCCCGCTGGTTCGTCTGTGCCCCGCCGCAGCAAATTATCAATTGCAATTTTAGCATGGTGTTGCCCGCTCCACGCACACTCACCGCACCGCGCGCCGCACTCCGGTCCAGTCCCGGCAACGATCGATCCGCAGATGCCGGCAGGTCGCCCAAGGTTCTCGGAATTTGAGCCATACTGGCACAATCGGCATTGCCGATCGGCCGGGCAAAGGCGCAACCCGTCTCCCCGCGCGATGCTCCGGATCGCCGAATCGGCGCCCAACCGCCGCCGGCGGGCCAGGCGCGCGAAAGTTGGAGATTGAATTTCGTATCTTTTCTTTGAAGAGGAAGAGCATGGATCTGCAACTCAGCATCGGCATGGCATCGAATCCGCGGACCTGGCCGATCTTCGACGGCAGGGTGAAGCCCGATGGCATCGACCTCGTCCCGAGCCCGGTTTTCGCCTCCGAGCTGTTCTGGCGCCAGCTCAAGTTCGCCGACTTCGACGTCTCCGAGATGTCGATGTCCTCGCTGATGATGGCGGTATCGCAGGGCGATGATCGATGGGTCGGGCTGCCTGTCTTCACGACCCGCCGCTTCTTTCATGCGGGAATCCTGGTGCGGCGGGATTCGGGGATCGAGCAGCCTTCCGACCTGAAAGGCCGGCGCGTGGGCGTGCCCGAGTACCAGCAAACCGCGGCGCTGTGGACGCGGGGCGCGCTGCAGCACGAATTCGGCGTCGAACCCCGCGACATGGAGTTCTGGATGGAACGCACGCCCTCGCACAGCCATCGGGGCGCCGTCGGCTTCGAGACGCCGCCGGGGGTCACGATAAACCAGATCCCTGCCGACAAGAGCATCGGCAGCATGATGCTCTCGGGCGAGCTCGAAGCGGTCATTCATTACATCGTCAATCCCAATCTCATCGACCGCAGCACTGCTGACCTGTGGCACCATCCGCAGATCAAGCCGCTCTTTACGGATCCGGCAGCGGAAGGCGTGCGCTACTACCGCAAGACCGGCCTGTTTCCGATCAATCACGGCATGGTGATCCGCGCTGAAATCGCGCGCCGGCATCCCTGGGTGGTCCTGAACCTGCTCAAGGCATTCGGGCACGCGAGCGACATCGCCGACCGTGAACGTGTGGAGCATGCGCAGTACCACCTGGACGCGGGTCTGCTCCCTTTCGAGGCGGCGCAGGCACTGCGTTCCCCGCTGGTGCGCCATGGCGTCAAGGCGAACCTGCTGGTGCTGGAGACGGCTGCCCTGTATTCGCACGAGCAGGGGCTGACGCCGCGGCGCGTGAGTCTGGAGCAACTGTTCGCCGCCAGCACGCTGGAGCAGTGACGCTTTCGAGCTGCAGCAAGGACCGGTAATTCAATCCGCGCTGCGGCGTATTACGGGGTCGACCGAGCGCCGCCGCGATCGTTCTATCAGCCCATCCACAGCGGTTTGAGCGGCAGCTGTACGCCCAACACCCTGATGAAAATACCCCAGGTGGCGAACAGCGACACGACCGCAGTGCCCACCGACAGCCGCCACGAGAAATCGTTTCCCCTCAGGCAGACGAGCAGGTACAGCGCTGCTCCGAATACGAATCCAAATGCGTACAGAAACGCGGCAAGCGCGAACAACCACGCCACGCCGGCGAGCGATAGCGGCGGCTGATCGGCCGCGCGCGGCGCGCTGGTGCCCCGTCGGCGGGAGGTGGTGGCAATTTCGATGGCGCATAAGAGGCAAACCACGAGGCCGGCGACAACCGGGAAGGCGAACGCGGTCCAGGAATACTGGTAATGGAAGTAGCCGACCGCCAGCGCCGTCGCGGTAAACGCGAAAATCAGCGCCGGAAAGACGGTCTGGCTGCGGTTCATCGGTATCCCCAATACCTCAGGATGCGCTTGCGGTTCGGCCACAGCAGGCACAACAGCGCCGCCGCAATGATCGTGATCGAGATGGGCCGCATGAAGAAAGTGGCGCCGTAAGCGCTCACCGATATCTGGTAATAGCGCTCGATTATTTCCCCCAGCACGAAGCCGAGGAGCAGCGCCGGCCGGTTGTAGCCGAAACGCTCCATCACTACGCCGAGCCCGCCGAAAGCAAAAACGAACAGCACGTCGATCGGGTTGTTCTCGGCCGAGTAGCACCCGATCGTCACCAGCACCAGCAGCATGGGCGCCAGCGCGTGCCCGGGCACGCGGGTGATGTGAATCAGCAGCTTGGACAGCAGGAACATCAGGAAACTCGACGCAACATTGCCGAATGCCAAGATCATCGCCGCTCCGAAAGCCAGATCCAGGTGCTTGACCAGAAATTCGGGTCCGGGCTGCAGCCCGAGAATGATGAAGGCTCCAAGCAGCAGCGCCATCGACGCGCTGCCCGGGATCCCCAGCGCCAGCGTCGGCACCAGCGCCCCGCCTTCCTTGGCGTTGCTGCTGGCCTCCGGCGCGATGACGCCTTCGATTCGGCCGCTGCCGAAGCTGTCCGGATCGCCCGCGGTCTGCTTGGCCGCGGCATAGGCGACGAAGGGGGCCGTGGCGCCGCCGACGCCGGGCATCATGCCGATCACCGATCCGATCGTGCATGAGCGGAAGAACACGCCCGGATACTTGAACACCGCCAGACCGCCTTTCACCACTTGCCGCAGCGAAATCGGTTCCATCTCCTGCGCTTGCGCGATCGACCTGCCGGTCGTCATCAGCGCGAGGATCTCGGGCATCGCGAACAGCCCCATCGCGAGAGGCACCAGGCGGAAGCCGTCCAGCATGTAATCGATGCCCATCCAGAATCTCGGCACGCCGTCGGTCGGCGAGTAGCCGAACAGCGACAGGAAGATGCCGAGCGCGCCGGCGATCAGGCCTCTGTTCGGCGCCTCCGAACTGAGCACGGCGATGAAGGCGATTCCGGCCAGCGCGAGAAAGAAATTTTCCGGCGAGGCGAAGGACAGTACGATCGGCTGGATGATAGGCAGCAGAGCCGCGAGCAGCACGCAGCCGAACAGCCCGCCGAGCGCGGCCGGCTTTGGTCATCGGGTAGCCGTCGATCACGGTCGCCGCGTTCGGCACCTCGCCGGGTATCCCGAGAATGATCGCGGTCATCGAGCCGCCCTGTGACACCGCGGCATAGGCGGCGAGCAGAAACGCAAGTCCCACCAGCGGCTGCATGCCGAAGGTGAACGGGATCAGAAAGGCAATGGCGGTGATGCCGCTCAGCCCCGGCAGCAGCCCGATGATCAGCCCGAGCGGCAGGCCCAGCAGCATCGCACCGATGACGACGGGGTTGAGCAGCTGGCCGGCTGCTGAAAGGAATGCGTCTAGCATCGCGGTTTTCGGTAAACCCGGCTACGACGCGAGCGGCCGTCCCGGCGCACCGATACCCCCGGTGCGGCATACCGGGCGCCGGGCGGGATTGACGCGCCGCCCGGCGCACTGTGCGCAATGCATGCTTCAGGAAAACTTTTTCAGGATGACTTCGTTGACTTCCTTCAGCTTTTCAGCCGGCAGGCTCTCCAGAAGACCCCGTATATTCAGCTTGTCGGGCGATTCATATTCCACGTCATGCTTGGTCTTGGCACCTTCGGCGATCACTGCCGGGTCGGTGAGGATCTGCCGCCACACTTTCTGCAGATATTGAAGGCGGTCCTGCGGAATCCCGGGCGTGCCGACGACCGACCGGCCGATCGCCTTGATGCCGAGCCGGAAGTCGAACCACCATTTGCCCTCGGGCGAGAGCTGGAACATCTCGTACACCGTGGGAATATTCGGCCGCTCCGGCGAACGCTTGCGCCCGATGGTGACCACCATCTTGGTGCGGCCGCCTTCGGAGTAGTTGATCGCCGAGGATTCCGATATGGTCAGCGCGTCGGCCTCACCGTTCATCACCGCAAGCGCGGCTTCCTTGCTGCCCTTGTAGCCGGTGATGATCTGGCAATTCATCTTCAGCGCCTCGCAGGTCACCGCCGCGTAGTCGCCCAGATTGTCGGTGCGGCTGCCGGCGGAAAACTTGATCTTCTTCCCCGAAGCGATGATTTCCTTGAGGCTGTTCGGCAATTTCGGATTGACGATCATGAAGTGCGGTTCCTCGAGGACCCGCCCGTACATGCTGACCTTGCTCATGTCGTAGGCGACCCCGGGCTGCTTAGTGAGCTGGGCGATGATCGCCGACTCGCCGTTCAGCATCTGCATGGTCAGGCCGTCCGGCTTGGCGCGGAACAGCTGGTTGAGCGCGGTGGTGCCGCCGCCGCCGGGCTTGTTCTCGACCACCACGGTGGCGCCGGTGCGCTTCTCGAAATGCGGCGCCAGCATCCGCGCATAGGTGTCGTAACCGCCGCCCGGCGAGTAGCCGACCAGGAAGTGTACGGTTTCGCCCTTGAGAAAATCGCCCTCCGCCGCATTCGCCGGCGCCGGCTGCAGGATCATGGCGATGCCGGCCAGCAGTCCTGCGGCCAGCGCCGCGCGCCGAAAAAGAAAGTCGGGATGATCGATGCGAGTCATGGTTCCCCTCCTGTTTCTGTAATGCTTCTTGCTGCGACGGCCCCTGCGGCCCCGCACTGGACGTATGCTATACCCACGCGCGTTTCCCGGGCAAGGCGCGATTCGCGCCGCCGGTGCATCGAATGTCGCCCGCGCAGCGCAGCTCCTTGGTTTGGCGCGCCCATTGAAGCTGCGCGGCACCACGAAAGAAGAACTGGAAGCCTCATCCTGGACAGGATCGCGAACCGAGCGGAATATGGGTTATTGTCAGTTGAGCGCGATTTTTCCCTCGAATCGGCGTGAAAGGAGGCAGCGATGGCAGTCCGTTGGGATACGACCCCAGTCGATGGCAAACCGATGCGCGTCTATATCGGCATTCCCGACCGCGCCGGCCCGCACCCGGGGGTCCTGATCGCACAGCACGCCGGCGGCGTGGATGCGCAGATACAGGACGTGGTCCACCGTTTGCACCGTGAAGGCTATGTGGCGGCGGCGCCCGAATTGTTCCATCGCCAGCCGGTCGGCCTGGAAGCGCCGCAGCGCACGGCATCGCTCAAGGACGCCGAAATCCTCGCCGACCTGAACGCGACCGTCGCGCACCTGAAGGCACTGGACGTGACGGTGGCGCCGATCGGCATCATCGGTTTCTGCATGGGCGGTCGGGTGGCCTATCTCGGCGCGACCTCCATCCCGCAGATCAAGGCGGCGGCGGTGTTCTACGGCGGCAACATCATGAAGGCGCTGGGCGACGGGCCGAGCCCGTTCGAACGATCGGCGGACATCGGCTGTCCGCTGATCGGCTTCTTCGGCGCGCAGGACACCAATCCCTCGCCCGCGGACACGAAAAAAATCAGCGAGGAACTCACCCGGCTGGGCAAATGGCACGAGTTTCACACCTACAACGACACCGGCCACGCGTTCCACAACCTGCTGACCGAGCGCTACCGCGAACGTGCGGCGCGCTCGTCCTGGCACAGCATGCTGGCGTTCTTCACCGAGACCCTGAAGCGCGCGCCGGCCTAGTCGGGCGCCGCGGCCGCTGCGGCTGGATCTTCGCCGGTTCGACGCAGCGGCGCCAGCGCTCGGCGTCGCGCTTCACAAGCTGGCGGGCGGGACGCGAACGCGAAGATTGATCCTGGTCAAAGTGGCACGGAGCGCGGTCGCTAGCCTCGTCGAGGAGGAGATAACACCATCGGCTGCGTCATTGCGGGCCGGATTCGACTTGCCGCTGAGGGCGGGTCGAACGACGGCCAAGGCGAGGTTGCGCGCAGTTTTCGATAACGGACCGGAAGACAGCTATGTTCGATTTGCGCATCAGAAAGGTTATGGAACGGAAGAAACTGCTCGTCGCTCCACCCGAAACCAGCGTCAGCAAAGCTGCCCGGCTCATGGCAAGAAAGAACGTCGGCGCGGTCCTGGTCGTCAAGAACAAGCGCCTGGTCGGCATTTTCACCGAGCGCGATGCCGTCATTCGCGTTATCGCAAAGGGACGCGATGCGCAGACCACGGTGCTGGCCGACGTGATGACGGCAGACCCGCAGACCGTCTCGCCGGAGGAGTCATTCGGACAGGCGCTGCTCATGATGTACGAGAGTGGTTTTCGCCATGTACCCGTACTCGAAAAAGGGATGCCGATCGGAATCGTCTCGGCGCGCAATGCGCTGGATCCGGATCTGGAGGAGTTCACTTCCGAAGCGCAGCGACGCAGCCATATCCTTTCGCAGCGGTGAGACGGCGGGTTGCAGGGAGACCGCAGTGAGGCTGCAGAATACCGAAAAGATCTCCTCCCCCGGTTCACTCCCGTGTTTGACCTAGGTCAACCGCGCCGCAGAACACGGCGGCCGTGCAACGCGAACGCGGCGATCCCGCATGCGGGAGGAAGATAACTTGCCTTGCTGTGGCGGTTGGAATAGATTGCCCGGCGATTTATCGGTAACGGCGCTCCGATCGGGGCCTTCCCGGGGTGAGGATGCGAGCTAGATTGAACATAGGCCGGATCGTGCGACAGCCGCAAATTGGCAATAGCCTGGACACATTGGAGGCCAAACCGTCTCCTCTCCCCCCGCCGAAACCGGTTGAACCCGCCCTCGCCCGGAAACATCGGCCGGTCCTCAGCGGGCATCATTGCCCTTTGGACATCTGCTTCAGGCTGGCAATGACCGCCTCTATTCCGTATTCCTTTACCAACGATTCCAATCCGATCTCGATCTGCCCGCGTTTCGGCTGCGGTTTTTCCTCTCGTTCCTCTTCCCGCTCCACGTAGGTCAGCGCGTCGGTCCCGCACACCTGGACGCACATCGGTTCTGCCAGCGGCGGCACGCTCTCGCACATGTCGCATTTCAGCGGCAGGCCCGAGTCGGGTTCTACGAAGTAATCCCTGGACGGGCAGGAAGCCCCGCAGAAGCTGCACTCGCTGTATTCCTTGCCGCCGATCGTGTAAATATGCCTGCCGTTGCATTCGGAGGGTGTGTAATCACCGGCGCGTATCGGCACATACTCGTCATTGATTTCATCGGCAACCACCCGGATCCGGGACTTCGCCGGATTGATGCTGCTGTACCTGGGCTGTGCGTGATAGGCCGAGCAGGCCATCTCGCAGGCACGGCAACCCGTGCATTTGTCGATATCGACCTTGATTTCCTTAACAGTCTTTGTAGCCAGCGCGGCGTTCACGGAAATTCCCCCGTTCACTCTAGATCGTTGCCGCTTCCGCCGAAGGCTTTCTGGCAGAAGCGTCGTCACCAACCGTCAAAATCCCTCTTTGTTCCAGATCGTCGGCGACGTAATCCATATCCAGTATTTCCAGTGTCTGCCGGGTAGGAATACCCTCGCTGTTCCACCCTTTGAACGCGTAATATTTGCTCAGCAGCTTCTGTTCGTACTCTTCGTTCCTTACCGCCCAGTGGTCCTCAGGCGGCCGTTCGTCTTTTCTGCGCAGACCTCTTCTTACATTCACGGCCCTGACCAGGGTTCGTATTCTCTTGAAAGTCTTCCATAATCTTTCCTTGTCCATCTCCATGCCGGTCGCAAGCGAGATGACCTGAGGAATATTATTCATGTGATAGGCAACACCTCCGCCGAACTGGCCGTTGAATGACGACACGAATCCGCAGAGTCCAGTGGCGTCATCGATGTAATGCATCGCCTCGTTCCAGTCGACGATTTCACAGGTTGCCTGGTCGGAGATATCATTGCGTTTTTCCCATTCCAGGAAATATTTCTTGAATTTCTCATCGGGCACTGCTTCCCATTTGCTGACGAACTCCTCCCTCTGCTCCCGGGTGGGAAGGGGGTCCTGCGGGAAGGACCCTTCGATCTGGGTGATACTCATCTTCTCGCCGGTGGGATCATGAGGAAGTAGGCGGGGTTCAGCTTGCCCAGCTTGATGGGCAACTGCTCGAACTTCTTCGTGGTGTTGTGGTCGTACGCTTCCGCGCCGTTGCCTATCTGTTTCGCCGCATGGGAAACACCGTTGGCCAGGACGTCTCCAATCCCTTCCCGGCGAACGATCTTTTCCAGCAGGTAGAAAAACCTGCCCCTGGAATCGGCCGGCATTCCCGGAAAGTCCTTGTCGGTCAATATGCCGGCTTCCAGAAGCTCAAGGGCGAAGGCGATCACTTGCGGTGTTGCGTAGGAGTCCACGCCGTATTCCTGAGCAACACCCAGGATTTCATAGCTGAAGTCCAGCTCCAGAAAGGCCGCCATATGATAGGTATCCTTTCCGAAGCACTTATAGCCGAATCGGGGTCGTCCCGGCCAGTTGATCACGTTGCGGCATTTCTTCGGACAGTTGTAGCAGCCTGTCTGCCGGTCCATGTGGTCATATTTCCACCGCGTCCATCTTTCCTGGAGTTCTTGGCTCCAGTAATTCTTTCTCCGCGTACGCGCGTTGCCCCAGGCGAAATGGTTGTGGTGGAAACTGTCATTTTCATCATCCGCCATCCAGTCCCCGTTGAATTTGCTCTCGGCCATTTTCTTTTGGATGCTTTGGCAGGTCTCAAAAAGCTCAGCCGGCCGGGCAATATTGACGTCCTTTGTTCCGCGCACGGCGATTGCCTTCAGCCGTTTGTCTCCCATGATGACGCCGACCCCGCGCGCCGCGCTGGCGTGATTGTGTTCGATGGAAGCCATGAAGACCCGGTTCTCACCGGCCAGGCCGATTGCCGCCACCTGGACTTTCTGATCCTTCAACTCTTTTTTCAGCAAGTCCCCGGTTTCCGTGCTGCCTTTCCCCCGGAGGTGCGTGGCGTCGCGTATTTCCACCTTGTCGTTGTGGATGTACAGATAGACCAGGTCGGGGGCCTTGCCGCGAATGATGATCCGGTCATAGCCGGCGTATTTCAGTTCCGGCCCGAAAAACCCGCCGAACAGCGAATGCGACATCAGATTCGTCTGGGGGGAAAAGGTGTTCACCACGGTCCGATTGGCAGCCGGAGCCGGTGTGCCATGCAAGAGGCCGGTGCTGAAGATCAGCAGGTTGTCGGGAGAAAAAGGATCCGTCTCCGGCGGAACCCTTTCAAACAATATCTTGGCGGCTATCCCCTGCCCGCCGAGGTAAAGCTCGGTGTCACGGGGGTCCGACTCCACCTTCTCGATGCTGCCCCGGGACAGATCGATTTCCAGACTGAACCCTGTCTCTGCGTACCTCATTTTCGTACCTCTTTCGCTGTAACCTTTGATCCTGTCCGTGTTACTCGCCCATGACACGTTGCACGTTACACGTTACAGGCCGCGAAACGTGATTCCGGTTTCACTCCGCAACGGAATTCGTCTCGGCCTGTTTCTTCGACCCGGGTTGGGTCGATGACGGGAAAGACGTTAGCGATCTCGTCAGAACGTAGGCCGCCTGCAATGCAGAAGTCGGGCAAAGCGGGAAACATTCCTTGCAGTCCCAGCACTCCCTTGCGGCGAGTTCCGGAACGAAGCTGATCTCCCGGTTTGGCCCCCGGTCCACGAAACCGACCGCGTTTTTCTGCTTGATCTCGGCGCAGTACCGCACGCACAGGCCGCAGAGAATGCAGAACGAGGGCTCCTTTGGAAATCGGTCCTTGTCCGCCCGATACTCCCGCGCCAGTTTCTGCAATACCTCGGATTCCGGGGCATACGCCAGCAACTGCTCGGTCAGCACCTTGCGGATCTTGTCGATCTGCTCGGACCGGGTTTTCACCGCCAGGTCTTTCTGTACCGGGTAGGTGCAGGCGGCAACCAGGTTCGTCCTGCCGCCGGCCGTAACTTCCACCATGCAAAGCCGGCAGCCGCCGAAAGGCTCCAGTTTCTCGTGGTGGCAGACAGTGGGAATGGATATGCCCGCGCTTCGGGCTGCCTCCAGGAGGGTCATATCGTCCCTGGCTGCGACAGCCCTGCCATCGATCTGCAAGGAGATTTCGCTCATGTTGCTTCTTCCGCTGCTTCTTTCCCGGCCGCTTTCTTTGCGTCTTTCTTTCTGACTACGATTCTCAGTTCATCCGGGATGGGCCCCGGAACGGGCTCGCCCTCGCCGGTAAGCCTCATCACCGCGCCGAAGCGGGCGGGGCAGACCTCGAAGCAGGTTCCGCACTTGTTGCATTTCGCCTGGTCGACGACATGGATCCGTTTCTTGGCCCCTGTAATCGCCTCCGAGGTGCATTTCCTGAAGCAGATCAGGCAGGCCTGGCACTTTTCCGGATCGATATAGTAGGAGACCAGCTCCCTGCAGGAATAGGACGGGCACCGCTTCTCCCTGATATGCGCCTCATACTCATGCCTGAAATAGCGGATCGTGGAGAGGACCGGGTTGGGGGCGCTTCTCCCCAGGGCGCACAGCGAGGCGCTGCCGGTCGACATGGCCAGCTCTTCCAGCAGCTCGATGTCCCCCTCTTTTCCTCTTCCTTCGGTGATGTTGACGAGAATCCGGTGCATCTGCTTGATGCCCTCGCGGCATGGTGAGCACTTGCCGCACGATTCCTGGGTGAGGAAATTGAGAAAGTACCGGGCGACATCGACCATGCAGGTATCTTCATCCATGACGATCATCCCGCCCGAACCCATGATGGCGCCGGCTTTGGCGAGTTCGTCGTAGTCGACCGGTATATCCAGGTGTGCTTCGGGGATGCAGCCTCCTGCCGGGCCGCCGGTCTGCACCGCCTTGAACTTCTTGCCTCCGGGGATGCCGTCGCCGATCTTGTAGATGATGTCCCTGAGCGTCACCCCCATGGGCACTTCCACCAGGCCGGTATTCTTTATCTTGCCGACCAGGGAAAAAATCTTGGTACCTCTGCTTTTTTCCGTTCCAAATTGACTGAACCAGCCGGCGCCTTTGTTGATGATCAGCGGCACATTCGCCCAGGTTTCGACATTATTGATATTAGTCGGCTTGCCCCAGAGCCCCTTGGTGGCCGGATAGGGCGGCCTCGATCGGGGCTCGCCTGGCTTGCCCTCCAGGGACAGGAGCAGGGCCGTTTCCTCGCCACAGACAAAAGCGCCGGCTCCCCGGTGCACCTTGACGTTGAAATCGAAACCCGAGCCAAGGATATTGCTGCCCAGTAAGCCGTATTCCTGAGCCTGCCTGATCGCGATACCTACGTTCTCCAATGCCAGGGGATACTCCTGGCGCACGTAGACATAACCCTCATGGGAGCCGATGGCATAGGCGCCTATGATCAATCCTTCCAGGATCGAGTGCGGATTGCCTTCGAGCACCGCCCGGTCCATGAACGCGCCCGGGTCACCCTCATCGGCGTTCACGATCACGTACTTTGTTTCACTGGGGGCGTTGCGGGCAGCGTCCCACTTTATCCCCGTGGGAAAGCCACCGCCCCCCCGTCCTCTGAGTCCGGATTTCCTGACTTCGTCCACGACCTGCCCGGCGGTCATCCGGAAAAGGACCTTGGCCAGCGCGGAATATCCGCCCAGCGCCAGATAGTCGTCGATGCACTTGGGATCGATCTTGATGTTGTTGCCGATGATGTTCCGTTCCTGATTCCTGTAGAACGGAATGTCGGATTCACGGATTGCTTTTTCGTTGGTGGCCGGGTCGGCGTAGAGCAGGCGCTCCACGACCTTTTTCCCCTTGATGGTCTCGGAGACGATTTCGGGAACGTCCTTGGGCGTGACCTGGAGATAACAGGTCTCCTCGGGATCGATGACGACGACGGGTCCGCGCTCGCAGAATCCTGGGCAGCCGGTGCCCTTGGTATGCACTTCCCCCGTCAGGCCCTGCTTTTCGATTTCCGCGATGAATGCGGAAATGACTTTGCTCGCGCCCGTGGCGAGACAGCCGGCGCCGGCGCACACCGAAATGCGCGGCTTGCCCGGATCCCTTTTCGACAGGATGTCCTGCCTGAGCTGTTCCAGTTCGGCGGGCGAATTTAACATTGGCATCAACTTCACCTAGTACCCGCTGCAAGATGAAATGTCATTCTGAGGGCGCAGCCCGAAGAATCTTATCGTGCCAACTTGCACCATGATGAGATCCTTCGCTTCGCTCAGGATGACATGGACATGAAATCTATTCTGCGACAGGTTCTTAGTCATAGTTTTTCAGCAGGTCGGCGGCCATGTCAGGCACAAGCTTGCCGAGATGCTGCTCATCGATTTCCATCACCGGTCCCAATGCGCAGCAGCCGAGGCAGTTGACGGTATCCAGGCTGAATTTCATGTCCGGGTCGGTTTCGCCGGGCCGGATTCCGGTAATGTTCTGCACCACCTCGAGGACGCGCGGCGCCCCCCGGACATGGCAGGCAGTCCCCATGCAGACGTTTATTTCATGACGCCCTTTGGGAACCAGGCTGAAGGCCTTGTAGAAGGTCGCCGTATGCTGTATCCGGCTCATGGGCACCTGCAATTTCTCCGCGACCATCTCCAGAGCATCGCTGGGGAGCCAGTGCAATTCGTTCTGGATGTCCAGCAATATCTCGATCAGCGCACTGGCTTCGCAGTGATGCTTGTCGATGATCTGCTCGATTCTCCCGTTATCCATGATCTCGGTCTCTATCCTTCGTCCATCAGGCGAGCGCATAACGCTTCTGTTTCGCGTCGAACCGGATCAGTTTTTGCCGGGCCGAACTGTTGAGGTGCTTGGATACGTCGGACGGGCTCATGCCCAGGCTGTCTGCAATTTCCCCGGTGGAAAGTGCCTGCTCCTGCAGCAGCACCATGATCTGGCTGATGGCCAGCTTGTCCACGATCAATTCCTTGAACATCGAATTCAGCGCGTCGCCGGCAAAGAATTCCTCGTACTCCTTCTTGCTCTCGAAACGCACTCTCAGTTTCTCCCTTTCCACCAGCTTGATGTACGGGAGCAGTTTCCTGATCGCTTCCAGCTTGAGCTTCAATGTGTTCCGATCCATGCCTTCACCGGCGCCGAGCGGGCCCAGTTCCTTCAACCTGCCGGTGAAATCGGTGACGATTTCGGCGTAACGGATTCCTTCGGATGCGGAGACCCATTCCAGCCTCAACCGGTCCGGATTCAGCCCTATGTATTCCAGCAGTTTCCTGCCCAGATGCATCATGCTCAATGCATCGTAATTTCCTTCGGTGATGTAATGGCATTCCCCCAGCCAGCAACCGCCGATGAACACGCCGTCATTGCCGTTGGCAAAAGCCCGCAGCACGAATTCCAGGTCCATCCTGCCGGAGCACATCACCCGGATGATTTTTATGCTGGGCGGGTACTGGTAGCGGGACACGCCGCACAGGTCCGCGCCGGCATAACTGCACCAGTTGCACAGGAATCCAAGGATTCGTGGCTTGAATTCATGCTGTGCCATGCTCAATTCACTCCCATTGCGGCAATCCCGTCGCGCATCAGTTGATTTCCACAGGGGCCTGCGGTCGCCCTAAAACCGGGGACAGACCACCATTTCCCGCCTTTGCCCCCGGTCCATCGTCGTCGCGAGTCCGGGAAATGGTGGTCTGTCCCCGGTTTTCCACTCCCGCCGCATCGATCTGGCACAGGATTTCTTCATCGGTATAGTGATTCAGATAAATGGCCTTGGTCGGGCACTTGGCGTTGCACAGGCCATCTCCTTTGCAAAGGACGGGATTGACCCTGGCCTTCCTGCCCTGCGGCGTGTCGTAAAAGTCGATGGCGTCGTAGGTGCAGGCTGAAATGCATGCCCCGCAGGCCACGCAGGCACTCTCATTGACGTCGCAAATGGCGCCGGTGGCGGTGACGGAATTCTTCGACAGCACGTTGATGACGCGGGCCGCGGCTCCGTAAGCCTGACTGATCGCCTCCGACACGTGCTTGGGATAGTGCGCAGTCCCGCACAGGAAAACCCCGTCGGCTGCGAAATCCACCGGCCTGAGTTTTACGTGGGCCTCCTGGAAGAAACCGTCCGGGTTCAACGGCACCTTGAACAGCCGTGACAATTCCTGGCTCATGGATGAAGGAACGACTGCGGCAGCGAGCGCGAGCAGATCGGCATCCAGGGCCAGCTTGCGGCCCAGTATGGGGTCGGTGACGGTGACCCGCAGAAGCTTCCGGCCGCCCTCCTCGACCGCTTCGACCAGGGGCTTGTCGTGCGGCTCGTAGCGTATGAACCTGACGCCCTTGCTTGCCGCCTCACGGTAGTAATCCTCCCTGAACCCGTACGTCCTCATGTCCCTGAAGATGATGGTGATCTCCATCCCGGGCGAGGTCTGCCTCAGTTTCAGGGCGTTCTTGATCGCCTGGCTGCAGCACACGCGGCTGCAGTAATTTCTTTCCGCCGTCCGGCAGCCTACGCACTGGATCATCACCAGGCTCTGGGCGTTCACCACCGTTTCTTCCTTCCTGGTGATGCGCCCTTCCAGCTCGAGCAGGGTCACTACCTTCTCGTCTTCTCCGTAGAGGTATTCGGCCGGCTTGTGTTCCTCGGCGCCGGTGGCGATGACGACCGCGCCGTGGCGTATCTCCCTCGCCCTTCCTTCCGCTCGCACCCGGGTGGTGAAATTGCCCACGTAGCCGGACACCTCCTGGATGGTCGCACCGGTGGCGACGTGTATCGAGGGATGGCGGTAGACCTTGCGGGTAAGCTCGCCCAGATGCGCCTGGACGTCCATGCCTTCGAGGGTGTAGTGGATCCTGCGCGCCATTCCCCCCAGGTCGGCATCCTTTTCCAGCAGATAGACTTCGAATCCCTGCTCGGCCATGTTCAGGGCGCTGGTCATCCCGGCCAGACCTCCTCCTATGACCAGAACCGCCTTGTTGACCGGCAGGTCGATTTCCTGCAAAGGCTGCAACAGGGTGGTCCGCGCCACCGACATCCGGACGATTTCCTTGGCCTTCAGGGTGGCCTCTTCCTTTTCCTTGGAGTGCACCCAGGAGCAATGCTCCCGGATATTCGCCATGTCGAAGAAATACTGGTTGATGCCGCCTTCGCGCACCGTG
>Ga0156228_1071_pt1 | contig 46407 bp, 39 predicted proteins | sample RifCSPlowO2_12_FD_107876 | JGI IMG/M metagenome (GOLD analysis project Ga0156228, IMG submission 107876) | Betaproteobacteria bacterium RIFCSPLOWO2_12_FULL_65_110 | reverse complement strand
GGCCAGGTGGCGACGATCTCGGCCAGGCGGTCGTTCACCATGCGCGAAAGCTCCAGCCCCAGGCCCGGCTCGGCCCAGTAGGAGCACTGATTCGGCGCCGGGGACACCGCCTGGATGTCGATGCCCATGCGGTCCATGTCCTTCAGGCGCACCTCGATCGTCGAGAGCTTGGGCGCGCGGTCCTTCATCTGTTTGACGTTGACCTCGCCCGTGAGCGCGTTGGCGTACACGCGCGAGGGGTCGTACTGCGCCGTATTCATCGGCGCCACCTTGGCCTGCACCTCCGGGTTGAGATAGTGGCAGTGGATGTCGATGCGCAGGCTGCGTCCTTTCCTGTTGCGAACCAGCTTGAGCAAGGGCGCCGCGCGCGGCGTCTTCGTTGTCTTCGCGGCGCCCTCGCGGGCTGAAAGAGCCGGGCTGTGGTCGCGGAGGGAGTCGGTGTAGCCGGGCGCGGCGCAGGTAAACATCATGGCGATTTTCCTTTCTGAGCTTGAAAACTAGAAGACACCGAGGTGCTGGGTGAGCATGGCCTCGTCGTTGCGTATTTCCTCCACGACGCCGGTGAACGCGACACGGCCCGTATTGAGCATGATGACGTCGTCGGCGAGCCCGAATGCGAGCTTGATGTTCTGCTCCACCAGCACGATCGACAGGCCCTCCTGTTTCAGACGCGCGATCGTCTGCCCGACCTCGGCGACGATCCGCGGCGCGAGTCCCTCGGAGGGTTCGTCCAGCAGCAGCAGCCGCGGGTTGCCCATCAACGCGCGGCCGATTGCGAGCATCTGCTGCTCGCCGCCGGAAAGGGAACCGGCCTGCTGCTGCGCACGCTCGCTCAGCTTCGGAAACAGATCGAACACGCGTTCCAGCGTCCAGGGCTTTGGCGATTCGGCACGTTTCTGGCGCGCGACGATCAGGTTCTCGCGCACCGAGAGCGTCGGAAATATGCGCCGCCCCTGGGGACAGAAACCGACGCCCTTGCGCGAGATCGCTTCCGGCGCAAGCCGATGGATCGGTTCGCCGAACAGCCGGATCTCGCCGTCGCGCGGCTGCAGGAAGCCGATGATGGTACTCATGCAGGTCGTCTTCCCGGCGCCGTTGCGGCCCAGCAGCGCGAGCACCCGTCCCGAGGCCAGCGAAAACGAGACGTCGTGCAGCACATGGCTGTCGCCGTAGAGCGCATTGATGCCGGCCAGCGCCAGTGCCTCGGTCATCGAAGCTCCGGCGCGCGGCAGGGATGCCTCTTGTCTTTCCACCCGGAGTGCCGTTCAGCCGTCGCCAAGGTACACCTCGCGCGTTTTTGGGTCGGCCACAACCTCGGTGCGCGTGCCTTCCACGATCACGCTGCCGTAATGCAGCACGGTGATGCGCTCGGCCAGGTCCAGAGCCGTGTCCATGTCGTGTTCGATCAGCAGCACCGTTACTTCGCGCGTGATGCCGGCGATCAGCTGGGTGACGCCTACGCGCTCCTCGCGCGAAAGTCCGGCCAGCGGTTCGTCGAGCAGCAGCAGCCTCGGATTTTGCGCAAGAGCCATCGCGATCTCGACTCGCCGTTTCTCGCCATAGGAAACCTCGCTGATGTGGCGCCGGGCGAGATGTTCGAGCCCGACGCGGCCCAGCACGCGCCGGGCCTCGCCATACAGGTCGGCGTAGTCGGTGAGCGCCCGGAACGTATTCCAGCGACGCCTCGACAGGCCGAGCTGCGACAGCGCGATGTTGTGCTCGAGCGTGTCGTTGGGAAACAGCGTGATGATCTGGTAGGTGCGGGCCAGGCCGCGGTGCGCCCGGCGATGCGGCCGCAGCCGCGAGACTTCCTCGCCGAAAAGCCGGATCGTGCCGGCGTCGGGCGACAGGTCGCCGGTGATCAGGTTGAAAAGCGTCGTCTTGCCGGCGCCGTTCGGTCCGATGATCAGCCGCCGCTCGCCCGGCATCACCTCCAGCGACACGTTGTCCGTCGCCGGCAGGCCGCCGAACGCCTTTCTCAGAGCGCCGATCTGCAGCGCGGGGGTCACTTCGTTCTCCAGCGTGTCCACAGGCGGCGCACTCCGGGAACGAGCCCGTCGGGCACGAACAGCACGATCGCGACGAAGACGAATCCCAGTAGCATGTTCCAGCGCTCGATATACGCGGAGACGTAATTCTTCATGAGCACCACGATCGCCGCGCCGACGACCGGGCCGGCGAGCGTGCCCGAACCGCCCGCGATCACGCCGAGCAGTCCTTCGGCCGAATTGGTCAGCGACAGCGCGGTGGGATGGATGTACTTGTTGTAATACACGTAGAGCAGGCCGGCGACGGCTCCCCAGAAGGCGGAATAGACGAACGTGATCCAGCGGATCAGCCAGACGTCGTGGCCGAGCGCGCTCATCCGCCGCGGCTGGTCGCGGGTGCCGCGCAGCGCCGCGCCGAACGGGGAATTCACGAACTTGCCCATCATCCAGAGGGAAAGCGCCGTGACGGCGAGCGCGAAATAGTAAAAGGCCGCGGCCTCGTCCAGGTTGATGCCGAACGGAGCGGGGCGCGTCAGGCCGGTGAGCCCGTTGTCGCCGTTGGTCACCGACGCCCAGCGATACGCGGTTCCCCACACCACCTGCGAGAGCGCAAGGGTGATCATCAGGAAACCGAGCCCGGTCGCGCGCAGCGCGATCCAGCCGAACACCCCCGCGACCAGCGTCGTGCCGACCAACGCGATCGGCGCCGAGAGCATGTGGCCCACGCCCATTTTCAGAAACAGCCAGGCGGACGTGTAGGACGCCAGGCCGATCCAGGAGGCGTGGCCGAGCGAGGTCAGGCCCCCGTAACCCACCAGCAGATTGAGGCTCGCCGCGAAAATCGCGGCGACGAAGATCTGGCTGCCGAGATTGACGTAGAAGTCGCCGGCGACCAGCGGAAAAACGGCCAGCGCGATGGCAACGACGACCCAGCTCGCTCGGTTCACGCGGATGCCTCCGAGAGGCCTCTTTGCATCGTCGTCGGCCGAGTTGCTGCCCGCTTCATGTTGACGCACGTCCGAATAGACCGCGGGGACGGAATGCGATCACGAAGATCATCGGTAGGAACAGGATGACGTAGGCGAGATCGGGAAACAGCGCCGTTCCGAAGGTGTAGATGAAGCCGATGATGAAACTGCCCACGAGGGCGCCGATCAGGCTGCCGACGCCGCCCAGGATCACGACGATCAGCGCCAGCGGCAGCATGTCGGCGTCCAGGCCCGGGTAGGCCGACATGATCGGTCCGCCTATGATGCCGCCCGCCGCCGCGAGCAGCGCGCCGAGGAAGAACACCGTGGTAAACAGCCTGGAAACAGGAATGCCCACGGCCCGCGCCATCTGCATGTCGTCCACGCCGGCGCGGATCATGGCGCCCAACCGCGTGCGTTCCATCAGCAGGTAGAGTCCCAGCCAGGTGGCGATCGCGATGCCCAGCACGACCAGCCGGTAGCTGGGGAACGGCAGGCCGGCGATGATGATCGCCGACCGGAGCGACTCGGGCGTGGGCACCGGGATCGGGTCGCCGCCCCATACCATGAGGCACAGGTCGGCGACGATGAACGAGACGCCCAGGGTGACCAGGACCTGGCCGAGCACGTTGCCGCCGAGCGCGCGCAGCACCAGGCGCTCGAACAGCGCCCCGCACGCGGCGACGATCAAGCCGCCGACCAGCGCCGCGAGCCACAGGTTCGGAATGAACTTGAGTACGGTGACCCCGACGTACGCCCCGAGCATGAACAGCGAACCATGCGTGAGATTCGCTATGCGCATCAGCCCGAAGATCAATGAAAAGCCCGACGACAGCAGGAACAGCAGGCCGCCCAGCGACAAGCTGTTCAGCGTCTGGATGGCCCAGAACTGGAGCGGATAATTCATCAAATCGGCAATAACCTAAGCCGGACAAGCCGTAACGAACCGGGCATGCTCGATTTTGCTTTTCATCATCTCCCCATTTTCGGAAGTTGCAACTTCGCAACTTCCGAAAATCGGGAGACCTAGTAAACCCACATTCTTCGACAGAACTGTCAAGACTTGAGTCGGAAAAGACCAAATCAGTAATGCAGGGCCCGGCGCACATCCGTCGGCCTGCGCCCCGGCGTGCAGCGGATTCCGGCGCCGCGCGGTGGCGCGGCGCAGGCGTAACCGCGGCCCGGCGCGCGCCCGGGCCGCCGCGGCATTATTTCTCCAGGTTCTTGGCCGGCGGCGCGTCGCGCGAGTAGACCGGTTCCTTCAGGAAAGCCTGCTTGTTGTAGGTCCAGAACTGGCTGACATTCGGGTAGGTCTTGATCACCGAATTCACCAGCCTTCCTTCCTTCCTGGTCACCTTGCGGATGTAGACGTTGCCGACGATGTTGCCGAACTCGTCGAACGACACCGGCCCGCGGACGGTATTGGCTTTCACGTGGCGCAGCGCATTCATGAACGCTTTCTTGTCCTCGATCTTGCCCTTCACCGCTTTGAGCGCGGTCTCCAGTACCGCGGCTTCGGTGTAGGTCGCGGCCGCGTAGAAGCCGGGGTCATAGCCTGCTTCCTTGCGGAATGCCGGCGCGAATTTCCGGTTTTCCGGGTTGTCGAGTTCGGCCGAGTACCAGCAGGAGGTCAGGATCCCGAGCGCCTCGTCGCCCATGTTGCGCAGCACCGCTTCGTCCAGCGCCGTCATGCCGCCGACCACATGCACCTTGTCCTTCATGCCGTACTCGTTGAGCTGGCGCATGAAGCGGAAGCCGTTCGAGCCGGCGAAGCCGAGGAAGTAGCCGTCGACATTGGTCTTGAGCTGCGCGAGGTAGGTGCCGTAGTCGGGCACCGTGAGCGGCGGAAACAGCTTGGAGACGACCTTGCCGCCCAGATCCTCGAACAGGCGCTGGAAGCCGGCGACCATCTCATGGCCGTAGGCGATGTCGTCCGCGATCACGCCGGCCCGTTTCCATTTGAGGTTCTCGATGCAGTAGTCGGCCATCGGGTACGCGCTCTGCGCCGAGGTGGAAGTTGCGCGAACGAACCAGGGGTTGGGCTTGCGCTGCGTCATGTCCTCCGCGGCGGCGACCGAAAGGTTCGGCACTTCCTTCTGGCGGATCAGGTCGTCGATGGCCAGCGCCTCGAAGGTCGCCAGCGGTCCGATCATGACCTGGATCTTGTCCTTGTCGACCAGCTCCTGGTACTTGGTGCGTGCCTGGGCCGGCACGCCGCCGCTGTCGGCAACGAACAATTCGACCTTGCGGCCCGCCAGGGTGTTGTTGCGCTCCTTCAGGTACATGAGCAGCGCGCGCTCCATGTCCAGGCCTCCGGAGGCGAGCGGACCGGTCTTAACCGTCATCAGCCCGAGCCGGATGGGCGCGCCCTGGCCGCGCACGATGGCCGGGAAGCCAAGTGCAGAGGCCCCGAGTCCGGCGCCGGTGGCCTGGATGAATTTTCTGCGGTTGAATGCCATGCTGATCTCCTCCTTGCTGGGTGGGTAGTCTGGATGCCGCGGACCTTCGGCCTTCAGGACTCAGGTCCACAGGTTTTCGCTGCGGCGTCGTTTGGTGCCGGATTTTCTGCGGCAGTTATAGCGTGACCACTTCGCTTTGTCCACATATGCTATCGCACGGCACCCCCCGACGCCCCGATCAGCCGGCGATGGCCGCGTTTCGGCCCGCTTGCGCCGCGCCGGCGCGCGTCTTCTCGAAAAACTGGTCGTTGGTGAGGACCCAGCCCAGGCAGCGCGAGATGTTCTGCAGCCCCAGTTCGTGCAGGTCGTCTCCGTACATGCTGCCGACGCAATCGGACAGCACCACGACCCGGTAGTCGAAATTGAAGGCGGTGAACGAGGTATTGAGCACGCAGGTATTGGTGTTGATGCCCATCAGCACCACGTTTTTCACGCCCAGCGTGTCGAGGAGGAAACGCAGGTCGGTGCCGTAGAAACAGTCCAGGCGTTTCTTGTTGTCGATGACGTAGTCGCCCTCGCGGTACAGCTCCGGAATGATCTGAGTGCCGGGGGAGCCCTCGATGTTGTGCTCGCGCACGGTGCTTCGACGACCGGGAGTGAGCCTGTCGTCCTCGGTCATCGCCGCGTGCATCGCCTTCCAGAACGGCGACACCATGCCCTCGCTGCCCAGGCCGGGAATGCGGCGGTAGACCAGAACCACGTGAATGACCGGAATGCTCTGCTCGCGCGCGAAATCGAGCGCGGCGCGCCCGTTGGCGATCACCCGCCTCGCGTCCTGCGGGTCAGCCGGCATGGTCGCCACGTCCATGTCGAGGTGGCCGCGGTGCATGTCCACGGTGACGATCGCGGTCTGCCCGGGGTCCAGCACGAGTTCCCGGTACAGGCCTTCGATCAGGCTGGAGCGATCGACGATATCTATCTGTGCCATGAGTTCCCCTAAGCCGGTGCGGTCGACGCTCGAGTGAGAATCTATTTCCTGCCGGGAATGACCGGAATCAGTATGTAGGCCTGCTGTTCCGGGCCCATGTGCAGCGTGTTCCTGCCGCCGTAGACCGCCGCCGGTCGGTCGCGCGGGTCGTCGTGCAGGAACGGGCCGCAGCCGCGCAGTTCGTTCTTGAAGTTCGACAATTTGGTGCCCGTCGATTGCTGCCATTGGTAATCCTTGCCGCGCACGCTGAGCGCGATGCGATGGCCGGCCGGCACCACGATCGAAGTAGGCCAGAGCTCGATGTCGAGCGGCACCGCTTCCCCGGGCTTGAGCGGTTGCAGCTCGTCGTGCGTGTGATACGGCCGATACTCTTTCGAGAGTTTCGCGTCGAGCTTGCGGTGCGATGCGCGCAGCCAGCCCTGGGCGACCGGCGTGTGCGGGTCGATCGCGCCCTGAAAAACCACTTCCCGCAGGTCCGCGGTGAACACGCGGAACACCAGGAAGAGATCCGCGTCGGTCGTCGACGACGACACGAAAAGCTTCGCCGCCAGCGGTCCGGTGATTTCGGTGTCGCCCTCGAGCGGCGCCGATACGAACGTGGCGCCGTCGCCGAGCGCCTCGTAGCTGAGCGACCGTGCCGCCTTGACCGGCTCCTTGCTCAGACAGTGCCCGTCAGGGTCGAGGTAGAAACGGGTCCACTGGGTGCGCGCGATCGGCCATTCTCCCTCGTGCCGCTCGACGAAGCGGTCGACATGACGCACCTGCAGCTGCACGCGCGGCTGCTTTCCCCAGCCGTTATCGACGCCTTTTAGAAAATGCTCGAAAAAACGCTTCTGCAGTCGGACGCCGTAATCGGTGTAGAAATGAGTCCAATGCTCGATGCCGTGCGCCTCGAGCCATTTGTCCTTCGATGCCGCGCGCATGTAGCCCTCGAAATTGCCGCGCGGGTGCAGTCCCTGGCCGCCCCAGTTGGCGGCCGACAGAAAGGGAACGGTGATCTTGTCCCATGCGGCCGAGCGCGCCTTGTGATAGTCGTCGTCCAGCGGATGCGCCAGGATATCGTCGCCGAAATCACAGCGGTTGTCGTAGAGTTCCTTCTCCGAAAGCGTCACATCGCCGCACACCAGTTCGCCCGTGACCGGGCTCTTCGGGCCGCGCTCGCCCAGGCCGTACTGCACCGTCTTCACCTGCATGTCGTACCAGTTGGCCCAGAAGGTGCTCAGGATGCCGCCGTGGTGCGTCATGTCGCGGTACCAGTCGGCCGACCCCTCCCAGATGCACATGGCCGTCAGGTGCGGCGGCGCAAGCGACGCCACCTGCCACTGGTTGATGCCGTAATAGGAGATGCCGTTCAGGCCGACCTTGCCGCTGGACCAGGGCTGCACGCCCGCCCATTCGATGCAGTGGTAGAAATCCTGCGTCTCGCGCGGCGAGAAATGATCCACGTAGCCGGGAGAGCGGCCGGTGCCGCGCGAATCCACGCGCACGCAGACGTAGCCCTCCGGCACCCACTTCTCCGGATCGACCACCTCCCAGTTCTGGTACTTGTTGGTCGAACCGTAGGCCACGTCCGGGTGTTCGGACACCATGCGCTGCCACGCGCTCGGATAGCCTTCCTGGAAAGCGAGGCCCTTGGCGTAGGGTCCGTAGGACAGGATCACCGGGTAGCGGCCGTCTTTGACAGGGCGGAACACATCGGCCCGCAGCACCAGGCCGTCGTCCATTCCGATCGGGACGTCCCAGTCGATGCGCATGCGGTCGCGCACTTCGCTTGTCGGTGCTCCCATTCTTTCTCCCCCCCGGATGGCTGCCGCCCGGGCGCCGCAATCGGGACGCCCTGTTGATTTTCGCCCGCTACTTTGACCCCGCGGTCGGGCGCATGTCAATCGCGCGCGGGCGCCGCCTATCCCGGCGGCATCCCTGCGAACTGCGGCACGGGCCCGGTGATGTCGAACCAGGGTGCCTTGTCGGCGACGAAAATATGCGCCTGCGGTCGCAGACCCGGGTCCGTGTCCAGCGATCCGGCCGGGACCACGACGATGCCTCGATCAGCGGCAGGCTTGGGCACCTTGCCGCCGCAGCGCGAGCAGAACGCTGCGGTGTGGAAGCGCGCGTCGGCCACCTTGTACTCGGTCGCGAGCGCAGCGCCGCGCACCCAGCGGAACTGGTCGAGCTTGAAGAACACGTTCGTCGCGTGCGCCGCGGCGCGGCCGAGGCGGCAGCGGCTGCAGTGGCAGCACATCATGCGCACTGGCGCGCCGGTCGCCTCGTAGCCGATCTCAGCGCACAGGCAACTGCCCTCGGTGACGCCTGCGCGCGGCGTCACGGCAGGGCGGGGCACGCCTTCGGCGCCGAATCCCGGCGGGTAGGCATCGAACTGCGGCAGCGCGTCGGTGATGGCGTCCCAGGGCGCCTTGGAGCCGACGAAAATGTGGCCCTGGGGCTTGATGCCCAGGTCGCCTTCCAGGCTCGCAGCGGGCACCGCAGCGATGCCGTGCTCGGGCATGGTCGAGGGGCCCGCCGAACCGCACGCGCTGCAGAAGGTGCGCACCCCTTTCGGCGACGATCGATAGAGCGCGAGCCGGTCCTGTCCCGAGATCCAGCGCAGGCCGGCGATCGGCGCGACGACGAAGGTGGCGAAGCCGGTGCCGTGGTGCTTGCGGCACATCGAGCAGTGGCAGTGGATCATCGCGCTGTACGGGCCGTCCAGCTGGTAGGCGAGCGCGCCGCACAGGCATCGTCCCTTGGCCATGGTTCTCTCCTCGCGCCCTGCAGATGGGGGCGCAGCGTGCAAGGGTAACATCCGGCGGACAGCATCGACATCCTGCTCAACACCTGGTCGACGGGCTTGGATCCCAGCCATGACCCGCGCGAGCTACGTCCCTGCGGCTCCAAGGCGCTGATCGATGCCTGCAAGCCGCACCGTTACCTGAAGGAGTTTCCCCCGAGCACGCTGCTGCGCCAGAGCGTTTACACGAACGCGTGCGCGACCGCTGGTCGGAACCGGGATTCTCCAGGCCCGCGCCGTCATTCGGCGACTTTCACCGCGGATAGCGACGGACCGGGAGGGCGCACTCGCGCAGGGCCGTCTGCTCGACCGAGCGCGGCGAGTGCTCCTAGATCGCCGCGCGGTCTATGTCGTTCGGTGCCTCCATGCGCATGCCGGCGTGCCCTCATGCGAAATGCTCTGCCCGGAACATCAGCCTACGCCAGGCCGGCACCGGCCATCATCGCGCTGCTCGCGCACCGGTTCCCCCGGCCACGGTCCGACCGGGACCGTGCCGAACACCCTGTTGCCGGCCGGCGGCGTAACGGCGATGGACAGGATCGCGCCCGGGGTTGTTACCCTCTGCACCGCGCTGCCAAGCGCGTTTTAGTTTGTGCGTGGTGACGCTGGATCTGCGCTTCGGCGCGCTATTTCCACGCGATGCTCTGGATCACCCCGAGGATTGCGGACTGGCCAAGATAGGTCCCCCTGATGCCCTGCAATTCAAGCTCGATGATCGAGCCGTCCTGGCGCGCGGCAACGAATGCACAGCTGACGGGGCCTTCTTCCTTCTCGAGCATTCGGCCCAGGGCCTCGGCTGCCGCCGCAACGTCCCTTGCGGCCGAAATCGACGACGGGTCCTTGTCGATCAACTCGGCTGCCGACGCGTAACCGAGGATTTCGGCGGCGCGCGGATTGCAGTAAGCCAGCCTTTGATCCTGAATGACGACTATTCCTGTGAACCACTGCTCGAGCAGACTCCGGAACTGGGTCTCGTCGTCGACCGGTTCGCGGTCGGTCTTACTACGTCCGGTGATGTCGCGCCAGGTGGCGGCGGTCTTCAGTTCCCCGTCAACGCCGCGCACGATGGCCGCGGACACCGAGCACGGAACCAGGGATCCGTCGCGGTTTCTGAACACCGATTTCACGTCGATCGCCTGGCCGCGTTGCCTGATCGCTTCCTGTATGGCGTCCCCGTAAGGGGCATCGGCATACAACGCGTCCACCGATGTTCCGACGAGATCCTCGCTCTTGTATTGCCCCTTGGACAGTGTCGCGACCTTGGGACTCATCTCCAATATGGTTCCGTCCAGACGCGCTTCGACATAGACGTCCTGCAGATTTTCGTAGATGCGCCGGTATTTTTCCTCGCTCGCGCGCAGCTGGCGGTTCACCGCCTCCAGTTGCGCCATCTTGTCCTCGAGCTTGCGCGCAAGCGCCTGCCCGTGCAGGGCGTGGGAAGTGGCGTCGTCCAGCGGCGCGGCGAGCTCAGGCGCGTCACGCCCGGCCCAATGCTTCAGCACCTGGCGCAGCTCCTCGAGAAACACCGCCGTCTCGACGGGTTTGATGAGATAGCGCACGGCGCCAAGCGCGAAGGCCAACTTCTGGTCGTCCGCGCGGACATAGGTGCCGGAGTAGAAAATGAACGGAATGGCCCTGAGCGCCGCATCCTGCATCCAGTGGCGGCACAGGGTGAAGCCGTCCATGTTCGGCATCTGCACGTCGGACACGATGACATCGGGCCGGTCGCGCCGCGCGGCGTCCAGCGCCTGCATACCATCGCCGGCAACTGTCACCCGGTAGCCGTTGGCCACGAGCAGCATTTTGAGGAGAGTGCGGTTCTCCTCGCGGTCCTCGACAATCAATACGTGCGTCATGAGACCTCCTACCGCGATATCGTCGACGCGCAAGCCACCGAATCGCGGAACCCGGATTCTTCAGGTGGATCGCTTACGCCGCCAGAATTCGACCACCGGCGAATAGCGCCCATCACATATATCCAGCTCCGACCGGCCCGCTCCCGGTTTGTTGAACTTCTGACAAGGATTTGTTGAAACTCCAACATCTCCCTCTTGCGGCGAATGGGCCAGCTTCGCGCCGCTGCTGCTGTCGAAATGCAACACGTTGAAAATAAAACACAAAATCACTGTGGTGGAATGCTCTGAAGCCAGGGAGCATATATCAAGCAATTAATGTGCCGTGCGCGGTTGCCGCATAAGGGAAGCGGGTTCCGGTTCCGCGCGCGCCGATATAGGCGGGGCACCGCGCCACGCATCGATTCATGCTGTGGACCCGGGTTGATCTTCGAATAGGCCGTGGGCGCGAGCATGTTGCACGTGCTTGCCGCCGATGGAGCATTCCTCGCCGACGGGCGCTTTGTCGCGCTGCCGGCGGTGCCAGGAGTTCTTCTTGCCGAGCGCTTTCGGCGCGCGGTGCTTGCGTTTCTGGAGAAGAGCGGCGCGTTCTGAGGTGGGTTTTGTAGTCGCGTGGATCGCTTGCCGCCAGCGCAGCCACTTCGGTCTCCAGTTCGCCGAGCGCAGCGTCGAAAGTCCGGAAATAGTAGAGTTGCCAGCCCTTGACGTTCACGACAGGATTTCCGCGACAGTTCGCCGATAATCCGTCTTGTCCGACTAGCAGATCCGTCCCGCAAGGCAGTGGCCTAAGTCGGCAAGACGCGAGGCGTGCATTCCGATCAATACGGACCCAACCGAGTTGACGCAGCGAGGCTACGTATGTCAGCTTAGCGTCCGCCGGCGCGATTCGGGCGCCGCGTACACAGGGAGGCATGCTTGAAACTCGGCGTGGTCGGTATCGGCAGAATGGGCGCGGCGATCGCAGGCCGCTTGTTGGGCCTCGGCCACGAGGTCACGGTGTGGAACCGCACCGCCGACAAGGCGCGCGCGCTTGCATCTGCCGGCGCGAAGCTGGCGGCGAACCCTGCCGAGCTTGCAGCGCAGTCCGATTTCGTCGTCTCCATCCTGAGCAACGCCGAGGCCATCGACCGGGCATACGGCGGCGCCAGCGGGCTGCTGTCCGCAAACGTCGCGGGGAAACTGTTCATCGAGATGAGCACCGTGCGCCCGGAGACGGGGAGAGCGCTGGACCAGAAGGTGAAACAGAAAGGCGCCGCGCTGATCGAATGCCCGGTGGGAGGATCGGTCGGTCCGGCCAGGGACGGCAAGCTGTTCGGATTCGTCGGCGGCGCTGCGGCCGATGTCGCGCGCGCCAAGCCGCTGCTCGATCAGCTGTGCCGCCGCGTCGAGCATGTCGGCGCGGTCGGTGCCGGTGCGGGCATGAAGCTGGCGATCAACCTGCCGCTGCTCGTTTTCTGGCAGTCCTTCGGCGAAGCGCTGTCGCTGTGCGAGCCGCTGGGCCTGGATCCGGCCCGGCTGGTGGACATATTCGCCGACACCTCCGGCGGCCCCAACGTCCTCAAGGGGCGCGGGCCGATGATCGTCGCCGCGCTGCAGGGCAAGGATACCGGCCCGATCACCTTCGACGTCGACGGGATACGGAAGGACCTGCGCAACATGATCGAGGAGGCCGCCGCGCGCGGGGCGACGCTTCCCGTCACCTCACAGGCGCTCGAGTGTTTTGACGATGCCGCACGCGATGGGCTCGGTGCGAGCGACGCGGTCGCGCTCCCGGTCCGGTGGATGAAGCGTGCGAGAGCGAAGAACTAAGACTGTCCGAGCCGGCGTAGCCGGGCACGTTAAACTAGCGCATCGCTCTTGACCCGGAGCGGCGTCGCCGGCGGCTCCGGGTCTCCAAACAATCGAAAGGAAGACAGATGGCATCAACGCTACCGGGGGCTGGATCCCGCCCCGAACAGACGCTCGCGCTGAACATGCGTCTGCTGGCTCACCATGAGTTGCAGGGTTTCGGCGGCATCGGCGAAGGCATGGGGATGCAGATCACGCGCGACCAGCGGCGCGTCCTCTGGCTCGCGCACGAGTCCGCGCCGAAGAATTTCACCGCGGTGGACGTGACCGACCCGCGCTCGCCGAAAGTCGTCGTGCAGACCGAACTGCCGCACGCCAAGGTGCGCTCCAATTCGCTGGATATCGTCGGCGACACCATGATCGTCGCCTACCAGACCAGGGAAGTCGGCATGAAGCCGGCCGGGTTCGACATTTTCGACATCGGCACGCCCGAGGCGCCGCGCCTGGTCTCTCACTTCGATGCGTCGGGGCCGCATTCGCGCGGCGTGCACGCGGTGTGGTTCGTCGACGGCGAGTTCGTTCACATGGCGGGCGGTGCAGCGGATTTCACGCCGACCCATCCGGCCGACGACCAGTTCTACCGCATCGTCGATGTGCGCAATCCCTCCAGGCCGGTCGAGGCGGGCCGCTGGTGGTATCCGGGCACGCGGGTGGGCGACAGCGCGCCACCGCCGCAGCGCATGGAGCCCAAGTTCGACCTCGGATTCCGCGCCCACAACACCAATGTGTTCCCCGAACGCCCCGACCGCGCCTACATCGGCTACATCGACGGCGGTGCGGTGATCCTGGACATCGCCGACAAGGCCAACCCGAAGCTGGTCACCATCTGGCGCTATTCGCCGCCGTTCAACGGCTTCTGCCACACGGTGCTGCCCTTGTTCGACCGCGGCCTGCTGATCGTCAGCGACGAATGCGTGCGCGACGACGGAGGCGACTGGCCCAAGCTGGTGCGGGTGGTGGATGCGCGCATGGAGACCAACCTGGTTCCCATCGCCACCTTTCCGCTGGCGCCCTACAACACCTTCGCGCATCGGGGCGGGCGCTCAGGCGCGCACAACCTGCACGAGAATCTGCCGGTGCCGGCATCGTGGAGGTCCGACCGGATCATCCTCGGCACGTTCTTCAACCAGGGGGTGCGCGCCTACGACATCAGCGATCCCTACCAGCCGCGGGAAGCGGCGTATTTCGTTCCCGGCGCGCCGAAAATGTCCCCGGCCGGCGCGGTGCAGCTGAACGACGTCTACGTGGACGACCGGCGCATCGTCTACACGGTCGACCGCTTCATCGGCGGCCTGTACATCCTGGAGATGACCATCTGATGCAGGCGGGTTCCCTCGGCGCCGGCGCCGACCCGCTCGCCAGCCGGCTGCCGGTCACCGTCATCACCGGGTTCCTGGGCAGCGGCAAGACCACGCTGCTCTCCCGCCTGCTGCGCCATCCGGACATGAACCGCGCCGCGGTGATCATCAACGAGTTCGGCGAGGTCGGGATCGACCACGAACTGGTCGAGGCATCGAGCGAGCAGATGACGCTGCTGTCCAATGGTTGCCTGTGCTGCACCGTTCGCACCGACCTGCAGGAGACACTGCGCGAGCTGTTCGTGAAGCGGCGCTCGGGCGAGGTCATCGACTTCGACCGGGTGTTTCTCGAAACGAGCGGACTCGCGGACCCCGCGCCGGTGTTGCATTCGCTGGCGAGCGACGGGCTGCTCGGCGCCCAGTACCGGCTGAACGGCGTAGTGACGCTGGTGGATGCAGTAAACGGCATGGGGTCGCTGGACACGATGCCCGAGGCGGCAAAGCAGGCGGCGCTTGCCGACCGGCTGGTGGTCACCAAGACCGATATCGCCGACGCTGCCGTGATCGAGGCGCTCGAAGCGCGGCTGCGCGCGATGAACCCGTATGCGCTGATCAGCAGGGCGGTCGACGGCGTGCTCGATCCCGATACTCTGCGCGAGATCACGCCTGCGAGCGTCAAGGCCATGACACAGGATCCGAACCGCTGGCTTGCGGGGGCGGGTGCGGAACTGGCGCCGGGCGAGCGCGCCAGCTACCTCGGGCAGCGCCTGGCGCGAAAAACCGGCGTGCACGACGCGGCCATCCATTCCTTCTGCCTGTGGTTCGATGCGCCCTTCACGTGGGATGCGCTGACCGCATCGCTGCAGGTGCTCACCGCGCTGCGCGGCCCGGACCTGTTGCGCGTCAAGGGCATCGTCAACGTGGAAGGCGAGCCGGGACCGGTGGTCATCCACGGCGTGCAGCACATTTTCCATCCGCCGATGAAACTGGAGCGCTGGCACGACGCGGACCGGCGTTCGCGCATCGTGTTCATCGTCAGGAACATCCCGCGCGCTTCGATCGAATCGCTGTTCGGCGCGGTGGGAACGCTGGGCGCCTCAACGGGCGGCCCCTGATCGGGATCTTGCTACCAGGGGCCGGAAATGAAGTCGGAATTCCTCAGGTAGTGCACCTGGTCGCCCGCCAGCACCGAGCGATCGTTCGCGATGTTCGGGTCGAATGCCGGCGCGGCCGGCGCAACAAGGGGGTCTCTCGCCGTGAGGGTGTTCGCCGCCGTGTCGACCTCGAATCGATACAGCCCGGTCTGCGTGTACCCGAAATAATCGCTCGGGGCGCCGGAGTAGCGGTCCGGCGCTTTGTCGTGCAGGTTCACCGGCAGCGCCACGCGCGCGACGCTGCCCACATTCTGGATCGCGATGCCGTGGTGGTCGTGCAGCACAGTGGCATCGGTGCCGCGCCTGCCGATGATCTGCCTGGCGACCTCCTTCGGCGCGGAGGGCTGGGCGACGTCGATCAGCGACAGCTTCACGCCCTGGTACCAGGCGAAACGGCCGTCGCCCGCCGAGCCGTCGGATACCGCGTCCTTGCCGATGCCGAGCAGCAGGTTTTCGGTCAAGGCAAACAGGTAGTCCGAATAGCCCGAGACCTGCAGTTCGCCGCCGATCTTCGGGTCCAGCGGATCGGAGAGGTCCAGCACGTAGAGCGGATCGGTGAGCCGGTAGGTGACCAGGTAGCCCCGGTTGCCGAGAAAGCGCGTGGCGTAGATCTGCTCGCCGGGCTTGCCCAAGGGCGCCGGGCGGCGGTCATTGGGCAGCGTGGCGACCAGCCTGAGGGCCGCAGGGCTGGCCGTTTCCTCGAGGATGCTGAGCGTGGCGGGGGAGGCGGGCGTCGAGGGCGAGGCGGGCCCAAGTGTCAGAATCTGCGTCGCGCCGGTGAAGGTGATCACGCGCAGGGTGGCGTTGTGCTCGCCGAAACGGAAGGACTTGCGGTTCTGATCCCATCCCAGGTGTCCGTCCACCTGGCCCGAACCCCGGTAATCGATGCCCAGGCCGTTCAGCGCGAACTTGTGTATGTCGGTCGACATCGTGGCCGGGTAGGACGCGACGAGGCTGGTGCGCGCGTAGGCGGTCCGTGTCGTGGCGAGATACAGGCTGCGTTCGGAAACGTACATCGCCTCGGTGCTGCCGACGAAGCAGCGGGCGGCGGTGCGCGGCGCCGCGCTCGCGAGATCGACGGCGACGATGGTGATGATGTCGGAGGTCCAGTAGGCGTTCGCATCCTGCAGAAAACAGTCGTCCGCGGCCACCAGCGGCGCGGCCGGCTGCTTGTCGACCCGCACCGTCGGCAACAGCGACTGCGCCTGCAGCGTCGAGAGGATCTGCTGGTTCCTGGCGGTGCTGGCCTGCGCCCACGCGTAGTCGAAACCGGCGATGCTCGGATAGCTGCGCAGCACCAGATACAGCGTCGAGTCGATGCGCCGCGAACCCACGATCTGCCCGTCCAGCCGCAGCTTGTAGCGCTCCCGGGTGGCGTCCGGGTCGGACACGTCGAGCAGCAGCACCTCGGTGGCGTTGGTGCGCCAGTACTGCGGGCTGAACCACAGCGTGTAATAGTCGGGGAACGAGGACCCGGCCACTGCGGCGAGTTGGCCGCGGGCGGCGTCGAGATACAAGCCGTTCAGGACCACGTCGGCGCCGAACTGCGGCGCGTAGTCTTCCATCAGGGCGAGCGCGGTGCCGCTGGCCGGAATCCGGTGGCGCCGGATGGTGCGCGCGGATCCGGAAGCGGAGATGCTGTAGATCACGCTGCCGTCGGTCTTCACCAGGTCGGCTTCGTCGACGCCCGTTTCCTGCAGGGTAGTCGTCGAGAAGCTCGACGCTGCGCTCGTTGCCGCAGTCGGCGCGCCAAGCGCTGCGCTGACCTGGGCGTAGGCAAGCGTGTCGCCCGCGTAGCTGGCGTCTCGCTGCAGCGCGGAGCGGAAATAGCCGGTCAGCGAGGTCTCGCTTGCCGGCTGCAACGCGGACGTGGCTGCAGGCGCAGAGCCTGCGGGCGGACTGCCGCCGTCACCGCCTCCGCCTCCGCCGCTGCAGCCGGCCAGGGCCAGCAGGCACAACGCGATCACTCCGGAGCGAGGGGCGGGAGGCATTTCTTCGTCTGCCAGGGGAGTTGTCGAAGGCAAATATCAGCTTACGCCCCGCATTTCCCTTTCGTCAGTGACGGGGCGCACATGTTGAATTGGAAAGCGGGGCGCTTGCTTATGCCAGCTGCTGCAGCTCGCGTGCCGGCGGATAGATCCAGTCGCGGGTGAGCGGCAGCGAGCTCTTGCCCCGCGCCTTGACTGCCAGCACCTGATAGATATTCATCCAGTTGCGAGCGAAACCGAACGCGCAGCCGGCGAGGTAGATCGACCAGATCCGGTAGCGCTTTTCGCCGGCGATACGCACCGCCTCGGCGCGGCTGTTCTCGATGTTCTCGACCCAATGCTCGCAGGTACGGGCGTAATGGCGCCGCAGGCTTTCCACATCGGCGACCTCGAGGCCGGCCTCCGACATTTCGCGCAGCACCAGAGAAATGTGCGGCAGTTCGCCATCGGGGAAGACGTACTTGTCGATGAACTGTCCCACGCCCATGCCGACAATCCGACTATCGGTATGGGCGGAGGTGATGCCGTGGTTCAGGACCACTCCGCCCTCCGCAAGCAGGGCGTCCATCTTGCGGAAGTAGGCGCCGAGGTGCTTGAGCCCGACATGCTCGAACATGCCCACGCTTGCGATCCGGTCGTAGGCGCCTGTTTCCGGGACATCCCGGTAGTCCTGCAGCCGTACCTCGCAGCGCCCCTCCAGCCCTTCGGCCCGGATGTGTTCGCGGGCCAGGTCGTACTGGTTGCGCGACAGGGTGATTCCGGTAGCCAGGCAGCCGTATTTGGCTGCGGCCCGAATGATCAACGCGCCCCAGCCGCACCCGATGTCCAGCAGCCGGTGACCGGGTTGAACGCGCAGCTTGGTCAAAATGTGGTCGAGCTTTTGTTCCTGTGCCTGTTCAAGCGTGTCGTCATCGCTGCGATAATAGGCGCATGAATACACCATGTTTCGATCTAGAAACAAGCGGTAGAACTCGTTGGAGACGTCGTAGTGGTACTGGATTGCCCGGCGATCACCCTTTGGGGTATGGTTGACCGCCCGCAGCAGACGCTGGATGCGATCGGGTTGCGCCGCCGCGTGCACAAATCGGGCGCAGGCCTCGAAGATGTCGCGTAAAGACCCTTCCACACGGATCCTGCCTTCGACATAGGCTTCTCCGAGCTTCATCAGATCGGGCGGCAGGAAGCAGCGTAGCGCACTCTTCTGCGGGACTACAATAGTCACCTTCGGATCCGGGCCGAAATCGAGATTGCGCCCGTCCCATAGTGAAACGCGCAAGGGCGCCGGTTGGGTATTCCTCAGCCGCGCCGCCAGTTGCGCCAAACGGTTCTCGAAGAACATGGATGGTCCTCCCCCTGCTGGCTCCTCCACGATTGCCAGATGATCGTATTTGGCCGCCAACCGCCCGGATTGACCCTGGTCAAATGCAGCACGGGAAACCCTCCGATTGGCGGGACGACGCGTCGCAGAGTATGCAGCCGAACCGCGCGAACAGTCCATGATCAGGGCGCCAAGGCGTCGGGACCTCCGGACTAGTCGCAGCGGATTTCGGCGTCCTTGCGCCGGTACCACCACCAGGTGCCGAGCACGCAGCTCAGGTAGAACGCGGTAAAGACGTACCAGGCTGCGCGCGGGCTGCCGGTCGTCTGCACCGACAGGCCCACAGCCACGGGAATGAAGAACAACCCGAAAGCCGCGATGGCCGCCGTGAATCCCAGGGCTACCGATGCCTCGATCTCGCCCTCGCGTTTTGCTCTCGCCATGGCCTCACCGCCCTTTCCCGTGGCCAGGCGCTCGTGGATGGCCAGAAACACGCTCGGCACCATCCGGAACACCGAGCCGTTGCCGATACCGGTCGTCAGGAAAAGCACCATGAAGGCGTAGAAGAACAGGGCGGCATTTCCGGGGCTCGTCGCGGAAGGCAGGAAGCTGAATACGGCCAGCGATGCGGCGAACATGACGACGAAGTTCCAGAACGTGACCCGAGCGCCGCCGACGCGGTCGGCCAGCCAGCCGCCCAGGGGCCGGATCAAGGCGCCGAGCAGCGGGCCGATGAAGGCAAACTTGAGCAGGCCCGAATTCGCGTACTGGGTCGCCAGCAGTGTCGGGAAAGCCGCCGCAAAGCCGATGAAAGAGCCGAACGTCCCGCCATAGAGCCAGCCGAGCATCCATGAGTGCTTGCGCCGGAATATCATGGCCTGCTCGCGGAAGGTCGCCTGGACGCCGCGGATGTTGTTCATGCCGAACCACGCGGCAAGGGTTGCGAGCAGGATGAAAGGCACCCACATATAACCGGCGTTCTGCAGCCACACCTGGCTGACTGCAGGGTCGGCGTAGGACTGAGGACCGCCCCCCAGAATTGCGTATGCGCCGCCGTAGATACTGACCGGCGCCACTGCCTGCATGACGCCGACGCCCAGATTGCCGGCACCGGCGTTCCAGCCGAGCGCCGTTCCCTGCATCCTCTTCGGGAAGAAGAAGCTGATGTTGGCCATACTCGAAGAAAAATGGCCACCACCGAGGCCGCAAAGCAGCGCGATGACGACGAATACCGCGTAGTTGGTGTTCGGATCCTGCACCGCCAGCGCAATCCACAAAGCCGGCAGGAGCAGCGTAGCGGTACTGAATACCGTGAAGTTTCTTCCGCCGAATACGGGCACCATGAACGAGTACGCCAGCCGCAACGCCGAACCCGAAAGCCCCGGCAAAGCAGCCAGCCAGAACAGCTCGTTGGTGGTGAACTTGAAGCCGATCTTGGGCAGTTCGACGACGACCACGCTCCATACCATCCACACGGCGAACGCCAGGAACAAAGACGGCATGGAGAAGATCAGATTGCGCAGGGCGATGCGCTTTCCGCTTGTCCGCCAGAAGTTCTCGTCGTCGGGGCGCCAGTCGATGAGCCAGCTTCCGACCGCGGCCTTGGCATCGAGCAGGTGTTCCTGGACCAGTTGATCGCGCAGCTTGAGGTCCTTCTCGAGGATGGCTTGACGCTCGCTGCGTTCCGCGGCCCAGGTCCAGATCATCACGCCCGCGATCACGGCGTACATGAGCATGAAGGCGCTGCTGCGCATGTTGGTGGCATCGGACGCAATGCCGAACATGATGGGCAGGGTGAAGCCGCCGAGGCCGCCGATGACGCCCACCAGCCCGCCGACGGAGCCCATGTTGTCCGGGTAGTAATCGGCAAGGCTGCGATAGACGCTCGCCTTGCCTATGCCCTGCGCTATGCCGACGATGAACGCCAGCATCGTGAACACCGTCACCCCGACGCCGATTTTGACGCTGAAGTCACCTTTGATGCCGTGTACGACCAGCGTCGTCGGCGGATAGGCGAGAAAGAAAAGGCAGACGATGCACACCCAGAAGACCCACCAGGTCACCGTGTCCCCGCCCCAGCGATCGGATACCCAGCCGCCCAGCGCGCGTATCACTCCCGAGGGCAGTGTGAAAATCATGCTGATCAGGGCTGCCGTCTTCAGGTCCAGCCCGTACTCTCCCATGTAATACTTCGGCAACCACAGGGCGAGCGCGACGAAGCCGCCGAAGACGAAGTAATAGGCGAGGCCCAATCGCCACACGCGGGCTTCGGTCAAGGGTGCCAATTGCATCCCGAGCGTCAGGTGTTCCTTTTTCAGTTTGCGTTGTTCGTGCTTCGGATCGGGGTAGGTGAAGAACCAGAAAACGATGGCCATCACCAGCATCGATATCGAGTAGACCTGGGGGACCATCCGCCAACCGTAGGCCACGACGATGAGGGGCGCGACAAGGTTGGTGACGGCAGCACCGGCATTGCCGGCACCGAATATGCCCATCGCGGTTCCCTGTTTCTCCTTCGGGAACCATGCCGAGGTGTAGGCGATGCCGATTGCGAACGAACCGCCGGCCAGACCGACAAACAGGCCGATGGTCAGGTACTGCCAGTACTGGGTCGCGAATGCCAAGCCGTAGGTCGGGATGGCGACCAGCAGCATCTGAATGAAGTAGACGATGCGCCCGCCGTAGCGATCGGTGAGCACACCCAAGGGCAAACGCACCAGAGAGCCGGTCAGGATCGGCGTGGCCACCAGCAAGCCGAACTCGGTGTCGCTCAGGCCGAGTTGCGCCTTTATCCTGATGCCGATGATGGAGAACATGGTCCAGATGGCAAAATTGACCGTGAAGGCCAAGGTGTTCATCGTGAGGACCGATATGCTCTTACCCTTCTCTGTCGTGAACATGAGCGAGTCTCCGTCGAGTCAAAACTGGCATAGTCTGGTTTTCGTGGCAGCTGCAAGCGCCCCGCGTACCGCTCGGGGCCTTAGTCTCCATCCGCGGTCCGAGCGACGATGCGAGACACGGACAGAAGTACCAACCCGATACTTCCGATGATGCTTTGTACGATGTGTCTAAGTTTAATGTTCCACCCCCAGCCCCAAGTGCTTGAGTCGAAATGGCTGCCAAGCGGCGCTCGCAAGTGAGCTTCCCGGTGAACGGCTCCCCACGGCAGTCCCCTCCAAGACATCGCGCCGTCCCTCGCAAGAGACCGAGGGATTGTGCCTACCCATATATCAAGAGACCATGAGGAAACTATTGATTTACGTCATGTCCTCGATTCTCCACTTTGACCGGACGGTTGCCGATGACTGCTCCGGGTGCTTGAGGTGCGCGTCGCTCGCCGGCAGCCTGCCGCATGGGGGGTGTCGTTCGAGACGCCCCCGCTCGAACGCGACATGGAGGTGACGGGCCCCGTGGTGCTGGTGCCGTGGGTGTCGAGCACGACCGAGGACATGGACATTTTCGCGACTCTGCGCAATATCGACACCGAGGGCCGCGACGTGTTCGAACTCGGCCAGCAAAGCCAGCCGGTGCCGGTGGCAAAGGGCTGGCTGCGCGCTTCGCAGCGCAAGCTCGACATGGCGCTGCCCCTGCCTTACCGGCCGTATCACGCGCACGACGAGCGCCAGTGGCTCTCACCCGGCGCGCCGGTCAGGGTGGAGGTGGAGATCTGGGCGACCAGCATGGTGTTCAGGAAGGGTCATCGCATCCGGCTCGATGTGCAGCCGCGCGATGGGGTCGGAAGCGTGCCCTACACGCACTATTCGGCGGACTACAACACCGGGACGAATACGGTCCACGCGGGCGCAAGCCGCGCGTCGTACCTGCTGCTTCTGGTCATACCGGCAAGCTAGGACCGCGCGCTCAGGAGAGCGGCAGCACCACGTGCTTGCGATAGGCGGGGCGCTCGGCCAGGCGCCGGTACCAGGCATCGAGGTTCTTCATCGCCGGGCGTTCGATCGGCATCGCGTACCAGGCGTAGGCGAAACAGCCGAGCGGAATGTCGCCGATGGTGAGCTGTTCGCCGCCGAGGAAACGCTTTCCTTCGAGTGCGGCGTCCACCATCGCCCAGAGCTCGGCGCACTTGTTGCGCGAGGCCTCGATCTGCTCCATGTTGCGCTTCTCCGGCGGCGTGCGCACCATGCCCCAGAACACGTCGCGATACGGGCCGTGCAGCGTGGACAGCGTCCAGTCCATCCATTTGTCGGAGGCGGCGCGCGCGCCGGGGCCGGCCGGCCAGAGCGTGCCGCTGCCGTACTTGGCGGCGAGGTAGCGCACGATGGCATTGGACTCCCACAGGACGAGCCCGTCGTCCTCGATCGTCGGCACCAGCCCGTTCGGATTCATCTTCCGGTACCAGGGCTCGTTGACCACGCCGAACTGCAGCCCGGCGTCCGTGCGCTCGTACGCGAGCCCCAGCTCGTCGGCGCACCAGAGCACCTTCTTCACGTTCACCGAATTGGACCGTCCCCAGATCTTGAGCATCGTCGCTGTCTCCCGTTGCCGGCCGGTTTCAGAATCCGACTGCGAGGCTGTCGCGGCGCGCGTCCGAGGCCGCGGCGTAGCCGTCCTGCAGCCGCCAGATGAGCTGTCCGCAGCCGAAGTCCGTGTAGCCCTCGGGCAGCTGGGTGATCTGGTGGCCGCGGCGCGCGAGTTCCTCGATCGTCGCCTTCGGGAATTCCGGTTCGATGTTGATTTCCAGGCCCTGCACGAAGCGAAAGCGGGGTCCGTCGAGCGCGGCCTGCACGTTCTGGCCATGGTCGGCGAGGCGCACCATCACCTGCGTGTGCCCCTGCGGCTGCATGTTGCCGCCCATGACGCCGAGCGTCATCACGGGCCTGCCGTCCCTGGTGACGAAGCCCGGAATGATGGTCTGGAAGGGCCGTTTGCCCGGCGCGACGCGGTTCGCGTGGCCGGGCTCCAGGCTGAAGCCCGAGCCGCGGTTCTGCAGGCTGATGCCGGTGCCGGGCACCACCACGCCCGAGCCGAAGCCCATGAAGTTCGACTGGATCATCGACACCATCATGCCGCCCGCGTCGGCCGCGGCGAGATAGACCGTCCCGCCTTTGGGCGGGGCGCCGTGCGTGTGCAACTGCGCGCGCTTCAGGTCGATGAGCTTCGCGCGCGCCTTGAGATAGGCGGGGGCCAGCAGCTCGGCGGTCTTCACCGCCATCGCGCGCGGATCGGCGACGAAATGGTAGGCGTCGGCGAAGGCGATTTTCACCGCCTCGATCTGCAGGTGCGCGCTGTCGGCGCCGTCCGGCGGGTGGCTCGCCATGTCGAAGTGCGAGAGCATCCCGAGGGCCATGAGCGCGACGATGCCCTGCCCGTTGGGCGGAATCTCGTGCACCGTGTAGCCGCGGTAATCCTGCGTGATGGTGCCGGGCCAGTCGTTCGCGTGCGCGGCGAGATCGGCGCGCGTCATCGCGCCGCCGCAGTCCTTCGCGTGCGCCGCGATTTTTTCCGCGAGCTCGCCGCGGTAGAAAGCCTCGCCCTTGCTCGTGGCGATCTTCTCCAGCGACGCCCCCTGATCGGGAAAGCGGAATATCTCGCCCGCGTGCGGCGAACGCCCGCCGGGCATGAACGCTTGCGCGAAGCCGGGCTGGCTCTGCAACTCGGGCAACTGCAGCGCCCAGCGCGCGGCGACGAACGGCGATACCGGAAAGCCCTCGCGCGCATAGCCGATCGCGGGCGCAAACAGCGATTCGAACGGCAGCTTGCCGAAGCGCTGCGACAGCTCCACCCAGGCCGAGACCGCGCCGGGCACGGTGACGGTGTTCCAGCCGCGGGCGGGCATGGCCTTCATTCCGGCGAAGTAATCCGGGGTCCAGGCGGCGGGCGCGCGGCCCGAGGCATTCAGCCCGTGCAGCTCGTTCCCGTCCCAGACCATGGCGAACGCATCGCTGCCCAGGCCGTTGGAAATCGGCTCCACAACCGTGAGGGTGATCGCGGCGGCGAGCGCGGCATCCACCGCGTTGCCGCCTGAGAGCAGCATGCGCAGGCCGGCCTGCGCGGCCAGCGGCTGCGAGGTCGAGACCGCGTTGCGCGCCATGGTCGGGCGGCGCGGCGTGGGGTAGGGCGTGGTCCAGGGTTGCAAGGGGGGACTCCGGTTCGTCGAGGTGACAATTGGTGACAATTCATTACATTGTCGCGGGAGCTAGGGTATTAGACTTGCCGCGTAACGTCCAGTTTGATGAGCGGCTGCCGGACGCGCGATGCGGATGGCGGTCAGGTGCTTCGGGTTTCAGCGGATCAGGTCACGTCTCGGAGGGTATCGCAATGACGAACATTGGCAGCATGGTACGCAGACTGGTTGTGGTCGCAGCGGGTGCCACCGCAGGTGTCGCGCTCGCGCAGGGGCCGGCGTATGGGCAAGGACAAGGACCCGGCCCAGGGTATGGCCCGGGCATGCACCACGAGATGATGGGCGGATACGGTGGCGGGCCGGGCGACGGCATGCGTCCCGGCATGATGCAGGGCCGCGGCGCGGGCATGACGCGGGGCCGCGGACAGCACATGGCGCGCGTGCTGGGCCTGTCCGAGGATCAGCGCGCGAAAGTGCGCCAGATCAGGGAAGACACGCGGCGCAAGAACTGGGATGCGCTCGGGCAGATCCGGTCCGAGCGCTTCAAGCTGCGCGAGATGATGCGCGGCGACAAGGTCGATCCGGAAGCGGCGATCGAGCAGAAGCGCAAGGTCGACGAACTGAAACGCCAGCTCATGCGTTCGCGCCTGGAAGCCCGCAACCAGGTGCTCGCGCTGCTCACCCCCGAGCAGCGGGAAAAGGCGCGCGCCTTCAGGCAGCACCGCTTCGGACGTGGAAACGGGTAGTAGGGCGCGGGTTTACCGCGCCGTCGGCGCTGAATTCGGGCTGTTTCGGCGCGCTGAAGCTGCGCCCTACGGTTTCGGCGCGCTGAAGCTGCGCCCTACGGTTTCGGCGCGCTGAAGCTGCGCCCTACGCCTTAGCCCTACGCCTTCGCGGTGGCCTCGAGCGCCTGGTCGATGTCCCAGAGGATGTCGTCCAGCGTCTCCAGCCCGGCCGAGACGCGGATCATGTCGGGGGCGACGCCGGCCTTCGCCTGCTCTTCCTCGGACATCTGCCGGTGCGTGGTCGAGGCCGGATGGATGATGAGCGTCTTCGCGTCGCCGATGTTGGCCAGGTGGCTCATGAAGGTCGCCGCCTCGATGAATTTCACGCCGGCGGCGGCTCCCCCTTTGACGCCGAAGTTGAGCAGGCCGCTTGCGCCCCGGGGCAGGTATTTCTTCGCCAGCTCGTGGTACCTGTGGCCGGGCAGGCCGGGGTAGTTCACCCACGCCACCAGCGGATGGTTCTCCAGAAACGTCGCTACGGCGAGCGCATTCTCGCAGTGGCGCTCCATGCGCACGTGCAGCGTCTCCAGCCCCTGCAGCAGCAGCCAGGCGCTGATCGGCGACATCGCGGGGCCGAAGGTGCGCAGCGTCTCCATGCGCGCCTTCATGGTGAAACCGAAATCGCCGAAGGTCTCGAAAAAGCGCACGCCGTGATAGCCGCGCGAAGGCTCGTGCATGCCGGGGAACTTGGCGCGCGCCGGCTCGTCTCCCCACGGGAACTTTCCCGACTCGACGAGCACGCCGCCCATGGTCGTGCCGTGGCCGCCGATGTACTTGGTCGCCGAATGCACCACCATGTCCGCGCCCCAGTCGAACGGACGGCACAGGAAGGGTGTGGCCACCGTGTTGTCGATCACCAGCGGAATGCCCGCCTCGCGGGCGATCGCCGCCACCGCTTCGATGTCGACGATGTTGAGCAGCGGGTTGCCGAGCGTCTCCGCGTAGAGCAGCCTGGTCTTGCTCGTGATGGCGCGGCGGAAGTTCTCCGGATCGTCCGAATCGACAAAGGTGGTTTCGATGCCCAGGCGGCGCAGGTTCACCTCGAGCAGCGTATAGGTGCCGCCGTAGAGCGTGGCGGCCGACACGATATGGTCGCCCGCCTCGACGAGGGTCAGGATCGCCGTCATTTCGGCGGCCTGCCCCGAGGCGGTCGCGAGCGCCGCGCGCCCGTTCTCCAGCGCCGCCATGCGCTCCTCGAACACCGCGGTGGTGGGGTTCGACAGCCGCGTGTAGACGTTGCCGAAGGTCTGCAGGTTGAACAGGCTGGCCGCGTGTTCGGCCGAGTCGAACACGAACGAGGTCGTCTGGTAGATCGGCACCGCGCGCGCGCCGGTCGCCGCATCGGGGATCTGTCCCGCGTGCAGCGCGAGGGTCTCGAAGCCGAACTGGCGGTCAGCCATGTTGCCGATCGGAATCAGACCGGCTCGGTGCCGGGCCGCCGCGCCGGTAAATGACGTGATAGACAAGCGCCACCAGCACGCTGCCGCCGACGATGTTCCCGGCGATCACGATGCCGAGGTTGCGCAGCATGCGGGCAGTGTCGATAAGATCGGCGCCGGGCACTGCGACCGGCGCCGCCGCCTGCTGCAGCATGGCGAGCGGAATGAAATACATATTGGCGATGCTGTGCTCGAAACCGGCGGCGACGAAAGCCGAGATCGGAAACACGATGGCAATCGCCTTGTCGATGACGCTGCGCCCGGCGAACGCCATCCATATGGCCATGCAGACCAGGATATTGCAGAGCACGCTGCGGAAGAACATCTCCGCCGCCGGCATCGTTACCTTGGCGGCGGCAATCCTCACCGCCTGCGTGGCCACGGCGCCGCCGTTCATGCCGAGGTGCCCGGAGAAGAATACAAGCGCTGCGAGTCCCGCCGCGCCGACGAAGTTCGCGAAGCAGACCACGGTCCAGTTGTGCAGCACTTCGGGGGTACTCACCTTGCCCTCGGCCCAGGCCATGGCGAGCAGGTTGTTGCCGGTGAACAGTTCCGCGCCGGCCACCACCACCAGCAGCAGCCCGAGCGAGAAGGCGACCCCGCCCAGCACGCGGGCCGCGGCAAAGCCGAGCGTCGCGTCACTCGTCACCAAAGTGAAATAGAGCGCGCCCAGTCCGATGAACGCTCCGGCCAGCATGCCGAGCATCGCGAGCTGCAACAGCGGCAGCCGCGCCTTGACGATGCCGACGTTCTCGACCAGCTCGGCGATCTCGCGCGGCGAGTAAGGGTCGAATTTGGCTCGGCGATCGGGTTCGTAAGGCGCAGTCATGGCGAAGTCCCTTTCATGGCGTCAAACGAGGTCCTCTGGCAAATCGGCCCCGCGCGCGCCGGTCGCCGCGCCGGGGATCCGCCCCCGTGTGCCGCGCCGGCGTTTCGAAGCCGAATTGGCGGTCAGCCATGATTGTTCAGGATTGTATTTTCGAAGCGCTCTGCCGGCGCCGTTTAGCAGCCGACGCCGATGTCAGTTTTAACAACGCATCGGTGCGACCGCTCCTCCCCGCGCGATACACGCCCCTCGCCTGACGGGCTGCGGGCACGAAAGGCGATACGATCCGCAGAATGCCGTCTATCGTCTGGCCGTGGTGCAGGTCTTCGGAGTACAGCGTCGTCGCGCCTGATGCGAGGGCGGAAGCCACGACCTGGCTGTCGAAAAAGCCGAAGCCGAAACGCTCGCGGATACGGAACGCCTCGATCACGGTGGCCGGCGTTACCGTAATCACTTCGCAGCGTGCCGCGAGCTCGGCCGTGCGTCGGCGCGCTTCGGAGACCGGCATGCCGAACTTGCGCAGCACGACGTTGGCGAACTCCGAAAGCACCTGCGTGCTGATGACCGCTCCCGGATTGTCGGCAAGCGTCCGGGCAAGGGCGCACTTATCCGGATCTGTTGCCGAATAGGCGTACAGCAGTACGTTCGAATCGAGAAAAATTCGCGGCGCCCTAACCGTCGGGCGAGCCGCTTCAGCGCGCATTGGCCTCGTCGCGGTCGAACTTGAACCCGCGCGTATCGAGCGTGGCAAGGCTCCAGTCGGGCTCTTTGCGGCGGGCCGACAGCAGGCGTTCGAATTCCGCGATCGAGAGCACTACCGCAACCGGCTGGCCGCGGCGGGTGATGCGCGCGCACCCGTTGCGCTCCACCTCGTGCACGATGGCAGGCAGGTCGTGCCTCGCCTGTGCGATCGTGTAGTCCTTGTCCATCATGCCTCCGAGATAGCTATATACATGGCTATCCTAGACCAAGGGGGGTACGCGAGGCAAGCGGGCGTGCCCGGGTTGAGCCGCATCGTCTAATAACATGCAGAACCTGTGGGAAGGGTCCTGGGACGCGGTCCGCGACCAGAGAATTGGCGACCGGGTTGTCAGCGGTTGAGCGCCGCGCCGCATGCAGTTGCGCGCTATATAGCGGCAGATGGCCCCACATACCGGTAGAGATTTGCATATGCCTGTACGTCGATGTAGCCTGTCCGCAATGACTACTATCGCTAGAATGACGGGGTGAGTAGATTTTTGGAGAGTGTCTGATGCGGATTAAGTCAACGGGTATATGGCCATTAGAGTTCGTCGGGGACATTACCGAGGTTAAGGCAGAAAATAATCGGCTGATCATGAACGTGCCAATGATGACACCAGCCGGATGGGATCTGTCAACAGCCTTGACCTAGGAGGACTTGAGGACGATGCTAGGTCTGCTGATGAAGCCCAGGAATCTTAATTACCTCATCGTGGGATTTTTCAAACCAGCCCGTGAACGACCTCCGACCGATTATCGATTCGATGGTCATGCCGGATGTCGTATCAATTTCGTTTGAGGTCTGCAAGCCGGCGTTGGATAATGATTTACACCGCCACGTAGCGTTCGGCTATCGGCGGGAAATGTCAGAATGGAGGAGGTAAGGTAATCATGCCCTATAGCGACTTGCGCAGTTTCCTAACCGTTTTGGAAGGCAAAGGGTGGCTGAAGCGGATAACCAAGAAGGTAAATAAGGATTGGGAAATTGCTGCGGTGGCGCGGGTCGTGTTTCAAGATATACCGGAAAAAGACCGCCCGGCGCTGCTATTCGAAAACGTCGAGGGATTCGACATACCAGTGGTTGTAGGTGTTCTAGGCGGTTCGCGTTCCATTTACTGCCAGGTGATGGAAACCACGCCCCTGCTGCTTATGCAGAAATGGAAGGCAGCCATTTCCAAACCTATCCCGCCTGTTGTCGTTGAACTTGGTCTCTGCCAGGAAAACATTCTCTTGGGGGAAAAGGCGGATTTGCTCAAGTTCCCGGTGCCAATTTGGACTGCTGGCCAAGACCCGGGACCATATATTACTTCTCCATATGTAATTACTAAAGATCCGCATACCAACGCCCGTAACGTGGGCACTTATCGTGCCCAAATCAAGGGCGCGCGTAAGCTGGCAATGTGGGTAAACTTTCTCCAGGGGGGAAGGTTGAATATCGAGGCTTGGTGGGCCCTTAGGCAGGACGCGCCGGTCGCGATCGTCATCGGCTGTGATCCGACTGTTGGTGTCGCTTCCGTTTCCAAACCCCCGCAAGGTTTAGATGAGCTGGCGGTAGCCGGGGGACTGAGAGGAGAAGCCTTGCCTGTGGTGCGGTGCCGTACCGTCGATCTGGAGGTGCCGGCCTCGGCAGAAATAGTTATTGAAGGGCTCATCCGTGTTGATCACCTGGAACAAGAAGGACCATTCGGTGAGTACTCAGGTTACATGGGGCCCGTAGCAATGTCCTATGTTGTCGACGTGACATGTATAACGCACAGAAACAAGCCTGTTTTCCAGGCCTTTCTGAGCCAAATGCCGCCCAGCGAATCCAGTTTGATTAGAGGCCTGGGTTGGGAAGGGGCATTGTGGAAGCATCTGGTCGAGGATTTACGGATGCCTATAAAGGATATTCATCTTTTGGAGTCCACCGGATCGGCTGGCATTCTGGTTATATCGATGGAAAAGAAACACGATACTCAGCCGCGCGAGGCCATTCTAGCCTCCTGGGCCTGCCAACCGTATTTAGGGAAATATAGTGTTGTGGTTGATGAAGACATCGACATTCGAGACTTGAACCAAGTAGCTTGGGCTTTGGCTTGGCGCAGCCAGCCGGGCAAAGACCTTTTCGTAATGGATAATATGCAGGCTATCCAGCTCGATCCGTCCCAGGCTCCGGCGGAGGTTTCGCAAATGGATCCGGCGAGACGTCATTCGGCCAAGGTAGGGATTGATGCGACGAAAAAACACAATTTCCCTCCGGTTGCTTTACCGCCACAACAACACTTGGAGTTTGTACGTGCGCATTGGCATGAATACGGCTTCTGATGAGGTTCGGCGCGATTAAGGACAAATAAGGCGGTTGCTTGGAACTTTCGATCGTTCTCGCCCAAGTAAGCCATTTTTTCTCATGGCCTCATCTGCTACTGATGGTGGGCGGTATCCTGCTGGGGATTTTCTTCGGTGTGCTACCCGGTTTGGCCGGTCCGCAGATTCTCGCTTTGCTGCTACCCGCGACGTTCGGATTGGATATGTATTCGGCGCTGGTCCTTTTGCTGAGCGCGTCTGCGGCCACGCTATTTGCCGGTTCCATAACGACTATTCTAATTGGAGTCCCCGGTACTGCCCTGAATGCCGCTACCCTTATCGATGGATTCCCCCTGGCCAAACAAGGAAAGGCGGGGCTGGCTATAGGCGCCGCCGGTGCCAGTTCTGCTCTCGGCGGGATCATCGGCGTAATTGTCTTAATCGGCACCTTGCCGTTGGCGAAACTCGCCGTGCTTTCCTTCTCTTTTCCTGAAATGTTCTTGCTGGGTATGATCGGCATAGTTGCCATCAGTGTTATGGGTGAGGCGCCTATTCTAAAAACGCTGATATGCGGACTCGCCGGATTTGTAATGGCTACTATCGGGTATGAGCCTATTGGATCCAACATCAGGTTTACTTTTGGAATGCCTTACCTGTGGGAAGGCATCAAGGTCGTTCCGCTGACGATGGGCGTGTTTGGAGTTGCCGAGGCTTTTGATTTGTTTAGTCGAAAACAGGACGTGAAAAAGGAAAACATAATTTTCATTTCTTTACGATCATCCATAAAAGATTTCATGTCAGGAATTCGAGAAACGGTCAAGCGTCCCTGGATAGTGCTCCAAGGCGGCATGATCGGCTCCATGATAGGGCTCATCCCGGGTATCGGAGCTTCCGTAGCACAGTTCGTAGCGTATTCGTTCGGAGTTGCGATTGCAAAAGACAAGAGTAGATTTGGCAAGGGCGATTTGCGGGGAGTGATTGCCCCGGAATCATCGAACAATGCCGTGGCCGGCGGGGCCCTAGTGCCGACCCTTGTCTTTGGAATACCCGGTAGCGTGGAAACAGCCATTTTATTGGGTGCTTTCACGATTCACGGCATCACGCCCGGCGTTGGATTGATTAACGAGAAACCTGAATTGGTTTACGCAGTAGTCTTTACCTTGGTTGCGGCAAACATTTTTGCGGTATTGATCGGTCTATGCTTGGCGGGTGTCTTGATTAAGCTAGTCACTGCCCCTGCGCCCGTCGTCGGAACCTTCGTATTGAGCCTGTCTCTGCTGGGGGCGTACATAACCGAAGGGTTATTGGGAGACGTAATGATCACGATTGTTTTTGGATTAGTAGGCTACGCAATGAAAAAGGGCAATTTCTCCAGAGTTGCGTTGGTTATAGGACTTGTACTTGGAGGGATGCTGGAGGTCAATCTCAAACAGACCATCCTCAGTGGCGGTCTGATTTTGTTCGTTACTAGACCCCTCTCCCTAATCTTGCTTTTGATCAATATCGCAGCCATCGGTTTATCTTTTAGAGCAAATCTTAGGCGGCGTATAGCAACGGGAGCCTGAAGGGAGACCCGGGGATGCGAAAATTACGATTGAGCGAGAGTACTCTCATGGAAATATTGTTGCTGCTCTTCTTCATGAGCATCTTATTAGCCTCTGTCAGTTACGGAAAATATGCGCGACTATTTCCGGCTTCCATGAGCGTAGTAGGTATTGCACTAACTTTGTGGCAGTGGTTTGGGGACAGGAAATCTGCCTCAACCAGAAAGGGAGAAGGCTCCGATATAGGGATGCTTCTGCGGGTTACATCTTGGATGGTGTTGTTTCTGGTCCTGTTGTGGCTGTTACCTTATATTTGGGCATTGGGAGGGTTCACCTTTTCGATGTTAATGTGGGAAGCCAAATTGAACGTGAAGCATTCCATACTATTGACAGCGATAACCTCTTCATTCATTTATGTAGTCTTCAACCTCGTCTTAAGGGTTCATCTGGAATAGATTTTCACAAAGGAGTCCGGACTATGTTGGCTAGAGCGCGATTTGGTATTCTGACGACGGCTGTAGTGCTGCTTGGGCTAATCCTGGCTACCGTAAATAGCCTGGCCGCGGAAACAGTCGATTATCCTGAACGGGACATAACAATTATCGTCCCTACTAGGCCAGGGGGCGGGATTGATGGATGGACGCGCCTGGTCGCTGCATTCTTACCGAAATATCTTCCGAAACGAACCAATATTGTCGTGGAGAATCTCGTCAGCGGTGGTTATCAGGCTGCCATCAATAAGGTACTACGGTCCAAACCGGACGGGTACACGTTAGCGGCGCTCTTCTTGCCTGGAAATGCTCTTGATCAGGTGCTGGGCTTGGCTAGTTACGATCTGCGCCAACTAAAATGGTTAGGGGGATATGAGCAGGAAGGGGGTGTGGTGATTACGAATTCTGCTTCTCGATTCAAATCTCTAAAGGATATGCAGAGTTCTCCAACGCCATTGAAAATGGCTGTAAGCTCCTTTAATACTCCCTACGGCGCGGGCAGTGTAATTGCGGCCGAACGGCTCGGGTTAAAAGTGAATTTCATCCCACAGCAAGGGGTTAGCAATGTGGTGTTGGCTGTTATGCGCGGAGATGCTGATTTCGGATTGGCGACCCATTCGGGAGCCAAGAGCGGCCTGGAAAGTAAAGACCTTAAACCGCTCTGGGTATATGACAAAGAAAGGGTTACGTATGCACCTGGGGTGCCCACGATTACAAACCTGGGTTATCCTGATCTAGTGGAAATATTCAGCAGTACCGCGGCTTTGGTAGTCAACAAAGACGTTTCGGGCGGAATTTCCACAATGCTGCAGGAAGCGGTGAAAAAAGTCGTTTCTGATCCCGAATACACTCAAAAAATGAAGGCAATGAATGCCCTTCCCCATTACACCTCACCTGAAGAGCTGAATGTGCTTGTGAACAAATCACTGGAAATGTACAAGGTTCACAAGGAAACCGTAAGCAAGCTTATGAAGAATTGAATCACCTGGCTTTCATGTGGGTCTGACCAGCGAGCCATTTTGCAACTGGCCGTTGGCGTCGTAGATGCAGTGTTAAGGAAGCGCTGATTAAGTGGGATCTTGTCATTCCCGCGTAAGCGGGAATCTAGGAAGTTCAATCAGTTACTGGATCCCCGCTTTCGCGGGGATGACTTATTCAGTGTTTCCTTAATCTTACTGCGTCAATAAAAGTGTGCTCACGGATTGCTTCTGCCGCAGCACGGGCAATGAGGCAGGCGCACGGCGAGGGCGCGCGCGATGGCCAAGCGTAACGTCGGGATCGAGTCGGGCACGTGGCGAGCTGCTCGCAGCGGCGCCACGTGGGCGGAAACCTTTGGGTAAGGCAGGCACTTTGCGAAATACGGTGTTTTTTTTCCCGGACGGTTCGATGAGCCGTTCAGCAACCAAGAATGCATACGCCGCAATGGTGAGGGTGGCGTGATGATGAAATCCGCGCCATCCGCGCCCCTCGTAGTGACTCAGACCGAACTCTTGCTTGAGTTCCTGGTAGTCGCGTTCGATGCACCAGCGCATTTTGACCGTGCCAACCAGTTGGGTCATCGAGATGGACTTGGGCAGGTTCGACAGCCAGTACTTGGTGGGCGCAGTTTCCGCCTCGGGCCATTCAACCAGCAGCCATTCTTGTTCAGGTGGGTGTTGATCGGCGTCGTGGGCGACCGTCACCCGCACGCGCGCAAAGCGCGATTGCAATGCTTCGTTGGTGCCCTCGCGCCAGCGCAGCTCACGCCAAGCCGAAGCCGGCAGTGCCAAGGCCAGGCTCTTGACGCTTTGCGCGGGCTGCTGCGGGTCTTTGCGCCAGCGCGTGGGCACGCGTCCTGTGCCCGTCCAGGGCGCCGGCGGCAAGGGGCCTTGGCCCGGCCCCCACACTTTGCTGGTCGACTTTACTTCTACGGCGTAACGCAGCCCCAGTGCGGCAATGCCTTGCCGGAACGCATACTCGGTGCCGTAGGCGCTGTCGGCGAGCACCGCCTGCACGCCGACGGCCATGCCTTGCTCGCAGGCCCAGGCCAGTTGCTCCAGAGCCATCTGCGGCTTGGTGGCGAAGCCCACCTCCGGGGGCACCTTGGCGGCCTTGCGCCGCGGTGCATCCTTCACCCATTCCTGGGGCAGATACAACCGGTAAGCCAGCGGCAGACTCATCAGCGCGTTGGCCTTCGATACGCTCACCGCCACCTGACAGTTGTCGGTCTTGCCCAACATGCCGCAATACTGGCGCGCGACCCCGACCGAATCGCGCCCTTGCTTGGGGTGGCCGGTATCATCGACCACCAAGACCCATCCCTTGCGCCCATCTTTGGGCACGCGCTGCATCACGTAGTCATGAACGCTGCGCAATATCGCTTCATCCGACCAAGTCGAGTTGCCCACGAAGTGCAGCAGCGACTGGTGTTTGGCGCTCACCGCTTGCGGATCTACGTGTGCGGCAATCGGCTCCACGCTCTTTCTCTTGAGCGGCAACATCAGTCCGGTGCAGTATTCGCGCATCGGCTCATCACGATCGGCGTGACCCAGCACTTCGCACAGCCTGGACAGGTAAGCATCAAATCGTTTCATCTTCCGCATGGCGGCACCTCATTCACAACTTGAGATGTTCACCATAATGCCATGTTTTTACTGACGCAGTAAGATTAACCAATTCGATGAAAACGGCCGCTCCGTTCCGATGGATGGCGTCAACGAAGCCGCCAAACTCGACGACGACGGCAGGGGCCGTTGAAGGCCCGTGGCGTCGCCGAAGATAAGCCCTGGTCGTTGGCCCGGATGAAGTCAATACTATTCAGTCAATATTTCACTGGCCTTCCTTGCGAAAATCCGAATGCCAGGGTATCAGCCGGCGCTGAGCAAACAGAAACAGCTTGTTCAATGACCAACCCAGAAACCCCAGCATGACGATCCCGGCATACACCTGAGTGACTTTAAATGTTCTTAAACCGTAGAGAATGAAATAGCCTAATCCGTCAATTGTGCCGACCATTTCTGCCGCAACTGTAACAACTAAACCCAAGGAAAGGGCTATGCGCAATCCACTGAAAATCCACGGCAGGGTAGAGGGCAACAACACATAGCAAAAGATATCCCTACGGCTATAACCAAAGGTCCTTGCCGTGAGAACAAACTTGGATTCGACATTTTTGACGCCATAAATAGTGTTAATAATAATGGGGAAGAAAGAACCGTAGGCAATTACCGCCACCTTCATTGGCGTACCCATTCCAAGGAAGAGCATGGCTGGAGGAATCAAAACTACTGCCGGGATTGATCTGAGCATCTCGAGACCCGGCTGCAGGATCCGGAAGAACCACTGATATTGGCCAATTAGGATCCCGAGGGGAATCGCTAACAGTGCCGCTAACCCGTAACCCAGCGCTAATCTTTCCAGACTGGCCAAAACATGCTGGCCGAGTTCGGCGACTTGTCGTTGATCGGAAAACACGCCAATCACCGTCCAAGGGCTGGGGACTGTTCGGGCATCTAGTAATTGCTTTGCGACCAGGATCTGCCAGGTAAGCAAACACACCAGGATAAAACCCAACCCCAACCACGGCCGAGATCTTCTCAAATGTCCACGCCCCTGTAACGTTCGATCCAAGGAAATGCCAAGTCTGCCATCCAGTTGAAGCCCACGTTGATCAATAGGCCCAGGACTGCAACAATCAAAATACCAGCGTACATGGCGGGCGTATTGAGAGTATTTTGAGCATCTAGAATGATACGACCCAAGCCGTTGGTGCTCACCACCATCTCACTGAGTACTGTCAGTATTAGGGCCATCGACAGGCTGATCCTCATGCCGCTCAAAATCTGCGGCAGAGCCGAGGGCAAGATCACTGTGAGCATGATCCGCGCCGGACTTAGCTGAAAGGAACGAGCGCAACTTACGTAAAGCAGTTCCACAGAAGCGATACCTTCAATGGAATTAATGAGCAACGGCCAAGTGCTGGCATAGGCAATGGAGGTAATATTCATGGAATCGCCGATTCCCACCAACAAAATTATGATCGGTATAATGGCTACAGACGGAATCGGTCTTAGGAATTCCACTACCATACCGAAAAGATCGCGGAAAAATGCGGACGCACCCATTAATAAGCCGAGCGGAAGACTTATGATTACTGCGATTGAGAATCCGGCGAACATCCGATAAATGCTGGGCCACAAGTTGATCCATAAATCGCCTTGCAGCGCCATCTCGATCAACGCGGAGAAAATCTTCGTGACGGGCGGGAAGTAATATTGATCCAGCGCCCCCACTCGCGAGAGTACTTCCCAAACCAAAGCGCTTAGCATCAGCAGCGTAATACCGCCGACGAAATCCCTTAGTTTAGCTAAGCGGTTCACGTTGCTTCTCTTGCGCCTGCTCCGCCTCCAATATAGAAAACAGGTGGCGCCAGTATTCGATAAAGGAAGGATCCTGCCGGGTAATAGACTGGCGACGGGGGCGATCCAAGTTGACGTTCAAGCATTCGATCACCCGACAGGGACGATTACTAATCACATAAATGCGATCGGAGAGATAAATGGCCTCCTCTATGTCATGAGTAATAAATAGAACGGTCTTTTTCTGCCTGGACCAAATCTCCAAGAAGCTATCCTGCAAACCGGCCCGAGTCTGGGCATCAACGGAAGCAAAAGGTTCATCCATAAGAATAATCGCCGGATCATAGGCGAGGGCTCGGGCAATCGCCACGCGTTGCTGCATCCCCCCGGAAAGCTGCCATGGAAAATGGTGCTCAAAGCCTTGCAGGTTAACCATAGCTATGGCTTGGCGGGCCCGCTCCATCTTCTCATTTGGCCGCATCTGGCGCTGGCGCATCCCAAACAGGACATTACCGGAAACACTCAACCACGGATAAAGCGAGCGGCTGTAATCCTGAAATACCAGGGTCACATCGGGATGCGGAGAGCTGACCACCTCGCCCGAAATGTGTACTCGTCCCGCCGATGGAGTCAGGAGACCAGCAAGGCACATTAGGAGTGTCGTCTTACCGCAGCCGGAGGGCCCCAGAATCGAAACGAACTCGTCCTTTTTTACCTCTAGACTGATGTCTCCAATTGCGACGGTGTCCCCCATCTTTTGCTTATAGACCTTCCGCAGATGCTCAACGGCAAGGACAATTGACGCAGATTCACCCATAGGTTGGGGACTGACAGCATCTTGATTCATTCCAGACCTTCCCAGGTTTTCCGTACCGCTTGCACGTTGACACAATCGCTCTGGCAACCAGAAGCGGAACTAATTAGAAAAGGTCGATTCAGGGAACAACAAATCGTCGCGAATCTGCGGGAGGCGGACCGCAGCACGGTCGCGGAAAGGGCAAAAAAGCGCAAAATACATCGGCAGGCCATATAGACTGGGCACCGGCGTCTCCGAAAACTGTAGCCCGCCAACATCAAGTGACTGTACGCTTTCGCTGCGTAAGACGCGAAACTCAGCAAGCTCGTTGCCCATTGAGAGGCGATATTGAACACCTGGCACGCCTGATCTCAAAGCACGACGCGCCAGGCTGCCTGCGTTCGGCCGACAGCCCGGAATTCGACAGCCACGCCACGCTTAATGATGTTGAAACCGCGCGTATGTCCGAGTCCCGATTCCCACCTGGCGTCGTCACTCCAGCCACGCCCGACCACACTCGCGCCTCAAGGACGGGACACCGATCGAATCCGAAACACGCCGCAATTCCGCCAATCAGGGTGCCGTTCCCCTGAGGTGAACCGACCCGAAGCTCGTAGGGCAGTTCATTTCCGCTTTAGCTCCTGTTGCCTATTGGGCAATAACGTACGGGGAAATGTAGTTCTTGGCACTGAGCTTCTTGCTGCTATAACCGAGATCGGTCATTAGATCGAGACTCTCTTGCAGGAGCTTTTCGTCTACTCCCTTGCGGAACTCCGTCAGATGAAACCTTTTAACTGTGGCCAGGGGCACTCTAATATTCTTCGCCAATATATCCATCGCTTCACCTTGCTCATTGGCTCGGACGAAGTCAATGCCTTTGTTAAGCGCCCTCAAAAAGCGTTTAAGCGCATCGACATTGTTGTCTTCCCATTTCCTACTGGCAATCGTCAATCCCACGAGTGCTTCGCCTCCGGGCGACGCGTCGGAATGGTGCCAGGACAAAACCCGCGCCACGTTTCGATCCAGATAGCCGGTCACAAAGGGGTCGGAGTTTAACGCTACATCGATGCTCCCGGACTTCATCGCGCTTTCCATTGATGGGAAAGGCATTTCCGCAAACTTGACCTTCGCCGGATCCTCGCCATTCTTCTTCATCCAGGCCTCGGCATACATCTGTATGTTACCCTTGAGACTATTGGTAGCAAAGGTTTTCCCCACCAGATCCCGTGCGGTCTTATAGGGCGAGTTATACGGAACCATTAAGGCGATGTATGGATATTTCTTATTCACAATATTGTTGTTAGAAATAATGTTCAAATCGTAGCCCTGCTCGTTAGCCTGAACCACAGAAACTATGTTTGAGGTCAAGGCAATGTCCAAGCTGCCCCCAACCATTGCCGAGGCGGCTTCCGCCCCGCTGGCCACGCGCTTAAATTCCAGCTTGATGTTTTCAGCGGCGAAAAAACCCTTGTCCTGCCCGACGAAAACTGCCCAGCTATTGATGATGGGAAGCACGGAAATCCTGATGGTTACTTCTTTTTCCGGAGTTCCAGAACCTCGGGATGTCGCCGATGGCGATTGCTGGGATTGCACACCCGAGGAAACAAAGATTGATAAGACGGCAGCGGTTAACATTAACATCTGAAGTTTGCGCACCTTGTTACCCTCCTCTATTTGCATTCGCACCGCAGTTATATTTCACCGTTACGCTTTTCACCTTCTCCGGACCAGCCGACCCGCACCCCCGGCCGACGGCCGCGCCGGATTCACCTTCGGTTGCGCCCGTCGGTCGCGCTGGGTACTGCTTACTGCAACCTGGGCGCAACCCCATCCGCGTTCAAATCATTCAGGATCTACGGCTGCGTTTCGCAAGCACGGATCTTGCCCCAAATTTGTGTCCAATAATCGGGGCCGTTGCACAGTAAGGCCTAGGCATCCTTCCTGGGAACTGCCGCCCAGGCTTCTATCTCGACCAGCATCTCCGGCAGGCCGAGGCCGACGTCGCACAGCAAGGTCGAGCTCCTTCGATTCTTCAGCAGATCGGGCTCATATTCGGCAAAGAAACGATCCCTTTCCTCCCGCATCGCGTAGAGGTCCGCACGCGTCTTCACAAACCACCGGAACATGACGATGTTGGACAGCGAGGCTCCCATCATTTCCAGGTTTCCCTTGATAGCCCAGAGGCTCTGCCAGGTCTGCGCCTTGATCCCGGGAAGCACGCTGGTCCGCTTTTCGTCTTCAGCCGTGTGGGGGTTCTGGTCGTGAAACGGATCCCGTCCCGTTTCGCCGGACAGAAACAATATGTCCACGTTTCCCTTGGTCCTGATTCCCGTCGCCCAGGTTTGCTTGTCCTTGTGATAGTGGGGCCAGAGCGTGCCCCACTCATATTCGACCTTCTCCTTCCTTTCCCTTTCCCGCGCTTCGAGATTAGTGAGCATTTCGCTTCTCCCTGATTTGATTTCGATTCGAAATTCGTGTGGCTGACCTGAATGTCAAAAGACCCTAGAATATTTGGCAATTCAGCGGCAAATCCTTCAAATGCCACTCCCCAGGCGGGCCGCGAAAGCGAAGCGGTCGTCGTATTCACGAGGGGTCGTCGGCGGTTCCAGCATTCTATTGCTGCACGGCGTCCGCTTCCAGTTTCAGGTTCACCACCCCCATGGCCGGTAAGCGCCTCCACTTCCCGCGCTCACGCCTAAACTGCCACGGCTTTGAACTCCCCGATCTGCGAAAGGCCGAGCATCTTTCGGGCTTCGCTTGGCGTAGCCACTTCCCTTCCAAGATAACGTGCAATCCCGGCGATTGCTTCCACGACCTCGCCATTATCCCGGATGTGGTCATCCCGATGGGGAAACATGTTTACGGCATCTTCCATCCCGACCCTTACGATATCGACGCCGAGCATAATAGCCATCACCGTGAGAGGCATCCAATATCGTCCGCCCATGATGGCTTGCCACAAGACCCCGGTCTTGGGCAGCATACGGACGTATGAGAATAGGAACTCGAACGCTTCCATCCCGGCTAGAACGGTTGGGGTGTTATGGACCCCCAGGAGAGTGTCCAGAATGACGGGTGGCTGCGCGATCCCGCTATCCAGAACCCAAGCCTTCACATCCAGCAGGTCCGAATGCTGGAAAGGACTGAGTTCGACTCTGATTCCTTTCGACTGGAGATATTTTACGTCGGAAATCACTCCCGCCTTGTTGTTGAAACCCAGCATATTCGTACCCGAGCCCAAGGAACCCGTGAAGGGCAGAATGATGCCAAGCTCGACGTACCTGTTGTTGGCTCCCATCCGGACGAGCGGTTCGATCACCGGCGACATTCTGGTTTCAGCCAATATCGACTTCTCGTCCACAATGCGGCCGCCGTGGAACTCCGGAGGGGTCATATAGATCGCTCCGACGTCGGTGATAATATCCGGAGCAACGGCGAAAACGCTGTCACACCATTGCCTGTGAATCTGAAGGCGCTCCTCCAGGGGCATGAACTGCATCCCGGTCTTCGGATTCTTTGGGTGAAAGTGCCACATGGCCGCGCCGGCCTGGTAGGCGGCCTTCACCTGATTGGTGACTTCCTGGGTCGTGATCGGGAGATTCGGATTATGCCTCCTGTCCACAAACGCCCCTGAAGCGGCTATGTTGATAATGAGTTTTTTCCCCATCGCGCGGTCGATGGGGTCCCGCCTGCCATCGAAAACCTTCTTCGCCTCCTCTATTACCAAGTCCAGGCCACTCAGGGCGGAAGAATCTTGAGCCATATCGCATCTCCTGTTATTTCGTTGACTTCAGTTGGTGGTAAGCGAAACATCCCAGAGGATCGGATCGCCTCGGCGTGTCATCTCCACATCCAGCATCGTGGCACAACCGCCACAATAGAATTCTCTCAACAAAAACTCCTTCGTCGGCGAGCGCCATGCCCCTGCCACCGTCAACGGCCGTTCCCGAAAGGGAATAAATTCCTTGTAATTTCGGGCTGCGGGCGACGTAAGGATTCCGCATTTCATGCACCGAACTGTGTCGCCGATTATTTCTAGGTATTCAGTCATTCGGATCTTGTTCTCTGCCGCGCCGGCCGGAGCGGGTGCCGAGGACTGATTGAACTTCGATTTCGGCCACTGTGTTTCAGGTGAACTCAGACGTTCCTGTCGATAGCTATCCCTCAAAGCTCCTGTGGCAGTTTCATCCACCTCTGCCGTCGTTTCGTCCAGAACCACGCCATAGACGTCTTTCGCACAGTGTGTGGAGATGCGACGATGGACGACATCCTTACTCACCAGAGCTGGGGTGCGCTCCAGGGGATCGCCGTATCCGCCTCCTCCCTCCCAGACGTGATAATGGACTTCCGTGGGCGCAAAGATACGGCTGATTTTGGCCGGCAAGTGCCAGATTCGCCCGGAAAGCTCGTCCGCCTCTGGCACCGGATTGCCTTTCCGGACCGACGCGTCCAGGTCGGCGTCCTGGACGATGATCGTCTGCGTGTTGTTCGCGGGATAGCCACCGAAAATTCCCTGGACCAGAGCCGGTTCCTTTCCCCTGGAAAAAAAGACCTGATGCTGCGGGCCCTTCGCGTTGTGCAGCACTAGGCCGCTTTCCCCTCCCAAGCCGCCCCGAAATTTTCCGTGGCCGGCGCTGTCTACGGCTTGCTTCCGGAAAAGCCATCGGATGGGGAACAGGCGTTCGAAAGTCTCGACATTGGCAATGATGGTCTGGGGATTGACCATATATCCGCCCGTGTCGCAGCCGTCCCGCTCGGGTCCAGCACCCGTCCCTCCCGCCAAGCCGTCGCTGACGAGGGTGGAATAAGGCTGGCCGTACTGGTTCTTCCCGGTAAGATTGCTGTTGCCGCTGCCGGCACGCCATTGCGCCGAAGCATCCGTGCGATACCGGCTCGCTACCAGCATCTTGCAAATGGTTTGAGCAGCGACATCCTGGACGGCGAAGGGGGCACCGCCCGGTATGCCCCCCGTCAGCGAGGCGGGGGGATTGGCGTTCACCAAACTTCCCTCCGGCAACACCAGTTTCAGCGGAGCAACCAGTCCCTGACTCCATTCGATGTAATGAAAGAGCACCGAGACCAGAGGCGTGAAAACGCCGGACAACGTGGCGTTGGCTGAGCAGTTGATGCAGCCAGGCGATTGCGAATCGGTCCCCGTAAAATCAAAAGTGAGTTCATCCTCCTCCTTGGTCATGGACAGCAACACGCGGTAGAGCCTGTCCGTCTGGCCATCCCCGTCAATATAGGTTCGGGCTCGCCAGGTACCGTTGGGGAGTTCCCGCAGCCGCGCGCGGGCCTTCACTTCTGAAACACGCATGACCTCTTGGAAGATGCCAGTGATGGTGTCCTTGCCGTAGCGATCCACGAGCATCAGGAGTTTTCTGGCAGCCACGTTGCAGCCGGCGATCTTCGCCAGTGTATCCAAGGCCACAAGATCCGGCACGCGCACCATGTTCTTGATGGCGTCCAATACGTCCTTGCGAAGATTCCCGCCTTCCACCAGCTTGATTCCGGCGAAACGGACGCCATCGTGATAGATCTCCGTGGCCGCGGGACTCATCCCGCCCGGGTTAATTCCACCGCACTCCACCGTGTGGGTCACACAGACGGTCCAAGCGATGCGCTCTCCCTGATAAAAGATGGGGGCCGCGACGAACATATCGGCATTGTGCATGGAGGCGATGTAAGGGTCATTGAAGAAGAATTGATCTCCCTCGTAGATTCCCGGATTGCTCTGATACTCGCGGATGATATGCTTGATCGCGAAGCTGCCAGACATGAGATGCGAGTTGATTCCTCCCCCGGCCAGCGAGGCGTTCCCGTCTTTGTCGTAAAAGGATTCCATGTGCTCACCGACATCGGTAACCACCGGAGATCCGGTCACATGGATCAACGCGTAACCGGCCTCTTTCAGGATCTGCCACAGCTTGTGGGTGATCACCTCGTAGGTGACCGGATCAAAGCCCCTTTCAGACATCGCCGCTCCCCTGCAAATAGATCTCACGGTAATGACCCATGCGCGCGGTTGTCTTGGGTGGGACCAATACCGTGGTGTTCGGCATTGCGATGATGGCGGGCCCGGATAAGGTGTCGCCAGCCAGCAGCTTGGGTCCGTCGAAAATGTCTGTGGAAACGAAACCGCCGGCGTCCTTCCAATAGGCCCTTCGCCGGCCCCGCAACGCGCGACCAGCGTCTCCGTCTCCCGCGGCATGCTTCAAGAACGGGAATTGGGGGAGCCGCCCAATCGCCTCCAAGCGCAACGTCATCAGGTCCCGGCCGGCCTGTTTGTAGGCAGCGCCCTTGCCAAAAACCGCCTCATAGCTGCTGTCGAAGCGATCGGCGATCATCGGCACATCTTCCCCAGTCAGTTTGCGGCTTGGCACGTTTATCAGCAATTCGTGAATTTGGGCGCGATATTTCAATCCGATTGAATGAATCAAAATCATCTCGGCTTCGGCGACATTTTCTCTGCGCAACTGCTGCCGCGCTGTATTGCCGGATTGCTCAAAAAACCTATTGATGACATCGATGTCGAAGCTAGGAGTAGGGCTGGTTTGCTCGTAGACATGTTTGATGTCGGTAATGCTGATGCCGAAGGCTGAAAACGTTTCAGGATTGGGAACCACGACCGCTTTCTGGCACTCGATCTCCCGGCTGTATCGCGCACCGAACAGCCCTCCCGCACCGCCATACACAAAGAGCACGAAGTCCTTAGGATCGTAACCTCTTCCGATGGTGGTCGTGCTGACGAGGTCGCCCATCGCCGTGCTGGCGATCTCGTAGACGCCCTCAGCGACTGCGGTGGTGTCCATGCCAAGAATCTCGCCCACCTCCCCCATCGCTTTTTCGGCGCGGGCTACATCGAGCCGCAGCTGTCCTCCCCAGAAGTTATCCGGGTCCAAATAGCCAAGCAGGACACAGGCGTCGCTCGTGGTCGGCTTGGTCCCTCCCCGACCGAGACATGCGGGACCGGGCGTAGAGCCCGCGCTTTGCGGACCGACTTTCAGGAGCCCGGGCGGCTGTACCCATGCGATGGAGCCGCCGCCGGCGCCTATCGAAACGATGTCTATCATCGGCAAGGTGAATCGGTACTGACCTACGACGTTCTCGCCTTTCGTGATCGGATTGTCTTCGTAGATGATGGCCACGTCGAAGCTGGTGCCCCCTACATCCGTGCAGATGATGTTCTTGTAACCGAGGAGCCGCCCCAAATAGCTCGAAGCCACCACCCCGCCCACGGGTCCGGAGGCGATAGTCCCCACGACATTAGTGAGCATAGTTCGGCTCGTCCTGTAACGTGACGCACCCTCCGGAGCACTGCATGATAAGCAACGGCGATCGCAGTCCCCTTGCCTTCAGCGAATCCTGGAGATTATGGATGTGTTTAAGAATGGCAGGTGTCAAGTAACTGTTGATGACGGTCGTGACGGTGCGCTCGTACTCGCCCAGTACGGGCGAGACTTCACTTGAGATGCTGACGGGCAACTCGGGGTGGAGTTTGTTCAGAATCTCTTTCGCCTTCTTTTCGTGGCTGGGATTCACGAACGACCAAAGAAAGCAGACCGCCATGCTGGTCACCCCTCTGCCCAGGAGACGATCGGCAGCCGCCCCCACTTCATCGACGGTGAGCGGGATCACCACTTCACCTTGGCAATCGATGCGTTCGGTAACACCCTCGATGAGATAACGTGGAACGATCGGTTCAGGCTTCTGGCGTTTGGTCATAAAAAGAATTTCTTCTTCGCTCAAGCCGTCGGCGCGACCGATGGCGCGCATGATGAGAATGGTGTCCTCGAAGCCACGGGTCGTAATCAAGCCGGTAGGAGCTCCCTGTCGCTGGATCAGCGTATTTACGCCGATTGTTGAACCGTAGATCATCCGACGCGTGTCGGCCAGCATCTGTTCCAAACTGACGCCCAGTTGCTTGGCCGCACCGTCCAAGGACTTCATGATGCCTACCGAAAGATCGTCCGGTGTGGTAAAGGACTTGCTTTCGATAACCATTCCGCCCTGGTCGACAACGACACAGTCCGTGAAGGTGCCGCCGGTGTCCACGCCAATTTGATACTTCATCGATTTTCAGTCCTTTGGCCCATGCTGCCGCTGTCTGCAGTCGCTCCGCAGGCACTTTCCATGACCTGGCATTACATCCCGTCCTTTTCCCTGATCTGTAACCGTGCAGCTCGGCCGCGCGCGATCGGTTCGAGGACCATCTCGTGGCTGACGAGCGGACGCCGGCGCCAATTTTCGAAGGCATGATCGGGCCGCAAGCTGCAGCGCGAGTCCGGCAGCAATTCGCTCAACCTCGGATGACCGAATCGACAGTGCTCGCGGCTCAATTGCGCCGTCGGCATCCGCAGGCTCCTGCAGGTCCAGCGCAAAGGTGACATTCGATGCCCGCGGCAATGTCCCAGGAAATGTTGAACGGTTGAGGTAAGAGTGGCGGCTCCTTTCCCCTGCATGTGGTATGCAGGGGGTCGCCAAACCAAGAAA
>Ga0156228_1096_pt1 | contig 58037 bp, 55 predicted proteins | sample RifCSPlowO2_12_FD_107876 | JGI IMG/M metagenome (GOLD analysis project Ga0156228, IMG submission 107876) | Betaproteobacteria bacterium RIFCSPLOWO2_12_FULL_65_110 | reverse complement strand
GGGGTGACTGGATTCGAACCAGCGACTCCTGCGTCCCGAACGCAGTACTCTACCAGGCTGAGCTACACCCCGAACCGGAAGGAATAGAAGCGGCACATTCGATCGCACCGGGGACAGCATCCCCTCGGGAACAACTAGTACGTGCGCTCGACTGCAAAGCGTGCCAATTCTAGCAAAGATTGCTTGTATTTTGAATTCTCCAGCGAACCGATCGCTTCACAGGCCAGCCGTGCTTCCTCGCTAGCGCTCGCGTGCGCATAGGCAAGAGCATCGGTATGCCGGATCGCGGCGAGCACCGACTCGAAGCCGTCGCGGCCTCCCTCCTCGATCGCGTGTCGAACCACCGCGGCATCCGCCTTCGACCCGATTTGAATCACGCGGATGAGGGGAAGCGTCGGCTTGCCTTCGTTCAAGTCATCACCAAGATTCTTGCCGGTCTCCGTGGCGTCCCCGGAATAATCCAAAACGTCGTCGATCAGCTGAAACGCCGTGCCGAGATGCCTGCCGTAGGCTGCGAGCCCCTGCTCCACCGCATTTTCTGCTCCACCGAGCACTGCGCCGAGCTGCGCCGCTGCCTCAAAAAGTTTCGCCGTCTTGCGGCGCACGACATCGAGGTACGCTTCCTCGCTGATCGAGGCGTTGTGCGCGTTCAGCAGCTGCAGCACCTCGCCTTCGGCAATGGTATTGGTCGCGTCCGCCAGCACTTCCATCACCCGCATGCTCTGCACGCCGACCATCATCTGGAAGGCACGCGAGTACAGGAAATCGCCCACCAGAACGCTGGCTGCATTGCCGAACTCGGCATTGGCGGTCCGGCGCCCGCGGCGCAGTTCGGACTCGTCAACCACGTCGTCGTGCAGCAGTGTGGCGGTATGGATGAATTCCACCACCGAAGCCAGTTCATGGTGATGGAGCCCGCGATATCCGACCGCACCGGCTGCAAGCAGGACCAAGGCCGGGCGCAAGCGCTTGCCTCCGCTGCCGATGATGTACTCGGCGATCTGCCGGATGAGGACGACGTCAGACTCCAGCCGCCGCCGGATCAGGGCATCCACCGCCTGCATATCGGTGGCGATCAGCGATCGGATAGACTCGAGTTGCACGGTAGGATCAGGAGGGACGGTGCGCCGGTGCTGCCCGCATGCTGCAGGGCCGGCGAAGGATACCACAAAAGCTTTTGACCAAGCACCCTAAGGGCATGTATAATCTTGGGTTTTCGAGAATCCCTCGGAGTGCATCATGTATGCGATCATCAAGACGGGCGGGAAGCAGTACCGCGTTGCCGCCGGTGAGAAACTGAAGGTGGAAAAGCTCGCTGGCGACATCGGCAGCGAGCTGCTGATAGACCAGGTGCTGCTCGTCGGCGCCGGCGACGACACGAAGGTCGGAACGCCGCTCGTCCCCGGGGCCTCCGTCAAGGCAAAGGTTCTCGGCCACGGGTTGGGCGACAAGGTCCAGATCTTCAAGATGCGCCGCCGCAAGCACTACGCAAAGCATCAGGGCCACCGCCAGGGCTATACCGAAATCGAGATCACCGGTATTTCAGGTTAAGGAGCGGGCACCATGGCACACAAGAAAGCGGGCGGCAGCTCCAGAAACGGCCGCGACTCGCAGGCGAAGCGCCTCGGCGTCAAACGCTACGGCGGCCAGATCGTTTCTGCGGGAAGCATACTCGTGCGGCAGCGCGGCACGAAGGTCCACCCGGGCGAGAACGTCGGCGTCGGCAGGGACCACACCCTGTTCGCCAAGATCACAGGCAAGGTCGAGTTCAACGTCAAGGGGCCCGAAAACAAGAGTACGGTTCATATCGTTCCGGCATAGGCCGGCCGAGGACAGAAAGGCCCTATCCTCGCGGTAGGGCTTTTTTGTTTGTGCGCCGGAAACGGCAGTCAGCTCATGAAGTTCATCGATGAAGCCAAGATCGAAGTCCACGCCGGTAAGGGAGGCAACGGCGCGGTAAGCTTCAGGCGCGAGAAATACATCCCGCGGGGCGGGCCCGACGGAGGCGATGGCGGTCGTGGCGGAAGCGTATACGCGGTCGCCGACAGGAACATCAACACCCTGGTCGACTACCGATTCGCCCGCATTCACCGCGCGAAGAATGGCCAGGGCGGCATGGGCCAGCAATGCAACGGCAAAGGCGCCGAGGACATCGTTCTGCGCATGCCGGCAGGCACGATCATCACCGATTTTCAGACCGGCGTCCTCGTCGCCGACCTCGCCAAGCATGGGCAGATCGCGCTGCTTGCTCAGGGCGGCCGCGGCGGAATGGGAAACGTCAACTTCAAGTCGAGCACCAACCGCGCACCGCGCAAGGCGACCCCTGGCGGAGATGGTGAAATCAGGGAACTCAAGCTCGAACTCAAGGTGCTGGCGGATGTCGGTCTGCTCGGCCTGCCGAACGCGGGCAAATCCACTTTCATCAGAGCGGTCTCCAGCGCGCGGCCCAAAGTTGCCGATTACCCCTTTACCACGCTGCATCCGCATCTGGGCGTCGTGCGGGTCGGTCCCGACCGCAGCTTCGTCATCGCCGACGTCCCGGGTTTGATCGAAGGTGCCGCGGAGGGCGCCGGTCTCGGCCACCAGTTCCTGCGCCACCTCGCCCGCACCGGCCTGCTGCTCCATATTGTCGATCTCGCACCGATGGACCCGGGCGCCGACCCGGTACGCGATGCACGCACGATCGTCGCGGAGATCAAGAAATACGACCAGGCCCTGTACCGCAAGCCGCGCTGGCTGGTGCTGAACAAGATGGACCTGCTCCCTGCCGAAGAACGCGATGCCGCGGCGCACCGGTTCCTGAAGGCGATGCGCTGGCGCGGGCGCAGCTTTCGCATATCGGCGATCAACGGCGAAGGCTGCATCGAGCTGGCGGGTGCCGTCATGACGCACCTCGAGACGCTTCGGACGGAGGAACCGCAGTGAAGGATGCAAAACGGTTCGTCGTCAAAGTGGGCAGCGCGCTGGTCACAAACCGCGGCGAGGGTTTGGACATCGCCGCAATCGCTCAATGGGCGCGCCAGATCGCACGCCTGCGTGCCATGGGCAAGGAGATCGTGCTGGTGTCCAGCGGCGCCATCGCCGAGGGCATGCAGCGGCTCGGCTGGAAGACGAGGCCGCACCGCATGCACCAGTTGCAGGCTGCGGCCGCGGTCGGACAGATGGGCTTGGTGCAGGTCTACGAGACCTGCTTTCGCGAGCATGAACTGCACACGGCCCAGGTACTGCTCACACACGCGGACCTCGCCGATCGACAGCGCTACCTGAACGCGCGATCCACGCTGCTTACGCTGCTCGAACTGGGCGTCATACCCATCATCAACGAGAACGACACCGTCGTCACCGATGAAATCAAATTCGGCGACAATGACACCCTGGGTGCGCTGGTCACCAACCTGATCGAAGCCGACTGCCTGGTCATCCTCACCGATCAGGATGGTCTGTACACCGCCGATCCGCGGAAGGTCCCGACGGCGACGCTGGTGCGCAGCGTCAATGCGGGCGACCCCGCGCTCGAAGACATGGCCGACAGCGCGGGATCGGCGATCGGCAAGGGGGGCATGCTCACGAAGGTACTCGCAGCCAAGCGGGCCGCGCGCAGCGGAGCAAACACGATCATTGCCTCGGGACATGAGAAGGATGTCCTGCTGCGGCTTGCACAGGGCGAGCACCTGGGAACGTTGCTGGTGGCGGCGACCACGCCGCTGGCGGCACGCAAGCAATGGCTTGCAGATCATGTGCAGGTCGTCGGCCGGATCACCATCGACGACGGGGCCGCGCACGCGCTGCGTTCCGGCGGAAAAAGCCTGCTGCCCATCGGCGTCAGGAACATCGAAGGCGAGTTCGAGCGCGGGGCAGTCGTCACATGCTTCGATCAAAAGGGCGCGGAGATCGCGCGCGGCCTGGTCAACTACAGCGCACAGGAAACCCGCCGGATAGCCGGCAGACCCTCAAGCGACATCGAGTCCACGCTCGGTTATGTAGAGGAACTGGAACTCATCCACCGTGACAACATGGTGCTGCTCTAGCGGCACCAGTCCGCTGCGCGGGCCGAAACGAGCGACCGGCCTACCTGGCGTAGGAATCCGTTATGGTATCGATGCCGCGCTTGAGCAGCTTGCGCGCCTCCTCGGCGTCGCGCACGATGATCCGTGCCGGACAAAAGAAACCATCGTGGAGCGCGGCTTGAATGCGGTTGACCGGCAGGTCTGAAATTGATTTCCACTGCTGATTGCGTGCCGCTGACCAAGTCTTGTCGGCGCGGCCGAAGGCGTAGAGCTTGCGTTCCCGCCCCTTGCACCTGATCCCCTCGTAGGCAATGTTGGTCGCGCCACCGTCGCTGCGCGCCACCAGCGTGTATCGGACCACGCCGTCACCCCCGACGCTGACCGATTCCAGGTCAACGAAATAACCGAAGCTCGCCTCGCCATCGACCTGGATCCTGACAAGGTTTTCCTCCTTTGGGAACGACGGCAGCTTCGGGCTCTGCTCGTCCAAATGCTCGTCCTCCCTTTCGTTCGGGGGGACATAGCCGCTCCTTGGCGCAGGCTGCGCCGCCGCAACCGCGCAGACCAGTGCCAGCGGGAGGATCAGCCAGCGCATGACCCCGGCGCTCAAGTCAGGTCGCCTGCCAGGGCATCGCGGACGGCGACCGGAACCTCCAGCATTGTCCGATACTGAGGGTGATCGAGGCCGATGGAAAGCCCGGCGCCGGACTTGAGCGCCCGAGCCATCGCGTCGGAGAGTTCCAAACGCAGGAAGTGCACCGCCGAAGTCTTCTGCTCGTTTTCCCGTTCCAGATCCTCGTCGGCGATGGCCCATACACGGTCGAAACCGCGAACCTGGATCCAGACCTTGTCCTCGATGCCGATCAGCTTCGCGAGCCATCTCTGGCGCTCCTCCGGATCAGGATACTCGAGCATCATGGTGGCCTTGAAGTTGCGGCCATCGGGTACCAGCGGGTTGTATGTTTCGAGTTCGTCCTGGATTCCTCGCTCCTCGTAGATGCGCTCGACGCGAAGCATTTCCTGGATCTGGTAGCGTATCGTCAGCTCGTCCTCGAAAACCAGCGTCACGCTGTCCCCCAGGTGCACTGTGCGGTGCTTCTTGTGCTCGATGACTCGCGCGCGGAAGTCGGTGCGTTCGCGTGCATAGGCTTCGAGGGTCAGCAGGCTGTCGCGCCGGATCCTGGGCATGGCTGTCGATATTTGATGCACGGTCGGCCTACAGGCCATAGGCGATACGCAGCAGCGTGAGCGGATGCTCCCTTGCCGCCCGATTCACGCCCATGCCCTGCTGGATGTGTCTTCCCGCAATCGCGCAGTCCGAGCTGATGTAGTCTGGGTCACCCGAGGCCATCTGCTGGAATACCGGACCACCGATCTTCATCGAGTTCTGGTAATACTCGCTCTTGACGCCCCAGGTGCCGTCGTGCCCGGAACAACGCTCGACGGTATTCACGGTCGTCCCCGGCACCATCTGCAGCACTTCGCGCGTCTTCTGCCCGATCTTCTGGACCCGGAGATGACAGGGAATATGGTAGGAGACCTTCCCGAGGGGCTTCGCGAAATCGGTCCTGAGCAGGCCATCCCGGTTGCGGAGCACGAAATACTCGAACGGATCGAACATGGCGTCCGCGACCGCCTTCACATCCGCGTCCTCAGGAAACATCAGCGGCAGTTCCTGCTTGTACATCAAGGTGCAGGACGGCACCGCCGTGAGAATCGCATACCCGCCGCGCGCAAGCCGCGCGAGTACCGGGGTGTTGATTTCCTTGAGCCTCGCCACGCTGTCCAGGTCGCCCAGCTCGAGCTTGGGCATGCCGCAGCAGGCCTCCTTCTCGGCCAGCACGTAGGGAATCGCGTTGTGCTCCAGAATCTTCAGCAGGTCGTGCCCTATACCGGGCTCGTTGTAGTTCACATAGCAGGTCGCAAACACTGCGACCTTGCCGGGAGTACGTTCCCCGTCGCGGACCGCGTGCGCTGCGCTCGCGGACGCCGCGGTCCGGAACCTGGAGGGGCTGTATGGCGGCAGACGCCGGTCCCGGTGCACGCCAATCGCCTGCTCCATCACCGCCCGTGCGGCGCCGTTCCGGTTTACTGCGTTGACCGTCTGCGCGACCACCGGAATCGCGGCCAGCTTGCCGATCGCGTCGGTCGAGGAAAGCAGCTTGTCGCGGAACCGCGTCTCGCCCTTCCGGAACTTCACCGCCTTGGCACGCAGCATGAGATGCGGGAAATCGACATTCCACGCGTGAGGCGGCACGTACGGGCACTTCACGACGTAGCACATATCGCACAGGTAGCACTGGTCAACCACGTCCCAGTAGCGCTTCTTGTCCACGCCGTCGATCTCGCCGCTGGAGCTTTCGTCGATCAGGTCGAACAGCCGCGGAAACGCGGTGCAGAGGCTTACGCAGCGGCGGCAGCCGTGGCAAATGTCGAAAACGCGCTCAAGTTCCGCGTACAGCTCGGGTTCGTCGTGGAAATCCGCTGATCGCCACTCGAGCGGATGCCGCGTGGGTGCCTCGAGATTACCTTCGCGGGTGGTCATGGCAGGTCAAAACCTATTGAAGTACCGGTGCGAAAGACACGGAAACGCGCAAGCGAGGCTTTCGCCTCGCCTCCTGCGCGCTGCCCTCAGAAGGAACTCAGTCGGTCAACTGGTCCAGGGCCTTCTGGAAGCGGTTCGCATGCGACCGCTCGGCTTTCGACAAGGTTTCGAACCAGTCTGCGATTTCGGTGAACCCTTCGGCGCGCGCGGTCTTGGCCATGCCGGGATACATGTCGGTGTATTCGTGCGTTTCCCCGGCAACCGCCGCCTTCAGATTCTGCCTGCTGGATCCGATCGGCAGGTCGGTCGCGGGGTCCCCCACTTGCGCGAGGTAATCGAGGTGGCCATGCGCATGACCGGTTTCACCTTCGGCGGTCGAGCGAAACAGCGCGGATACGTCATTCTGCCCTTCAACGTCGGCCTTGTTTGCGAAATACAAATAACGACGGTTTGCCTGCGATTCGCCGGCAAATGCGTCCTTCAGATTTCCGTGCGTTTTCGATCCCTTCAGTTCCATAACAACCTCCTGTTTGGTTAGTGGGGGCAAAGTTTAGACAACATCTAATTAATGGACTTATTTTAATCCGATCCTTTCGTGATCGTCAAGAGCGTCAGCGCCTTTTGTCGTTGAAGATAACCTGAATCCGGTCCCCCTGCGCGCATCCGCGTCACGTCGGGAACGACTTTGGGCGATCCGCGGCGCCATCGCGGGGTTAATGACCGAGCGCGACTTCAATCTCCGCAAACGTGCGCGCGACCTCGGTCGGCGCAAGCGTGACGCCGAGTTGTCGCGCAATCTGCGACAGCGAGAATATACCTCGCACCATCTGACCCGCGCCATCGGCGCCTGGTTCGGCTACCAGCGCGTGCTGCCGTCCCGTGGCCTTCAGGGTGGCCACGACGTGGCCCACCTCCGCACCTGCCAGTTCCGCGTACCACAGCACCTCGAGAAACTCGCGGGGCGTCATCATGTCATGCACCAGAATGTCCTGCCGCTTGACGCCTCGCTCGACCGCGAATCTAACAGGCCGTTCCCCGAGGATGTCGGCGGCAGTGATGAGGCCGAGCACCTGGCGACGTTCGTCGGCGACAAGCAGCAGGCACACCCCGCGCCGGATCATAAAGCGGTTGGCTGCATCGAGCGGTGCGTCACCGTCGATGGTCGCTGCCGGAACCTTGCGCAGATCGGTCATCACCTCAAGCGCCGGCGAGTCCAGTCGCACCCTCTCGCCGGGCGGAACCGGGTGCTGGAACTGCGCGCCCGCGAGAAGCGGACGATGTGAAAGCGGATGGAAGACGCGACTCATGATCGGCCCCTTAGCGAGCGCCAGAACCCTCGGCAGCGCAACTGACCGACGGCCTCTCTTACTGACTATAGATAAGCGGGCAGCATCAGGCAAGATCCACCGCAGCGCCAACGACTGTGCTACAGCAGCAGTACACTCAGCGCATCAGCACCGGATTTGCGGCGCGCTTGCGGTCGCGGTTGATGAAGCGAGCCAGTTCACTCAGGGCCTGCTGATAGACGTCGCGCTTGAACTCGATAACGGTCTCCAGCGGAACCCAGTAGCCGTTCCAGCGCCATGCATCGAACTCCGGATGCTCGCATGCACGAAGAGAAACGTCGCTGTCGCGGCCGACGAGCCGCAGCAGAAACCAGATTTGCTTCTGTCCCCTGTAATTGCCACGCCATTCGCGTTTGATCCAGTGCTGCGGCACATCGTAGCGCAACCAGTTTCTGGTACGACCGAGGATTCTGACGTGCGAATGAAGAAGCCCGATTTCCTCGCCCAACTCGCGGTACATCGCCTGCACCGGCGTTTCGCCGTGCTTGATTCCGCCCTGTGGAAACTGCCAGGAATGCTCCCTAACCCGCTTGCCCCAGAATACCTCGTTGCGCCAGTTGCACAGGATGATGCCGACGTTCGGGCGATAGCCGTCTCGATCGAGCATGCTAAGTCCAGCAGTAAGTTCCGTTGCGATCCATTGTTCCACATTTTGACGGGGATTTGAAGCGCGGACTGGCGCGGAATGCGGCTCGAATCAAGTAAAATAGGCACTTCCCAACTTTCTTTCCTCCATGCGAGCCAAACAGTTCTTTCTGTCAACGCTGAAGGAAGCGCCGGCCGACGCCGAAATCGCCAGCCACAGTCTCATGGTTCGCGCCGGCCTGATACGGCGCCTCGCCGGGGGCATTTACACGTGGATGCCGCTCGGCCTGCGCGTGGTTCGCAAGGTCGAGGCCATCGTGCGCGAAGAGATGAACCGCGCCGGAGCTCTTGAGCTTTTCATGCCCGCAGTGCAGCCCGGCGAGCTGTGGCAGGAATCGGGGCGGTGGCAGAAATACGGCCCCGAACTCGTGCGGCTCAAGGACCGCCATGACCGCGACTTCTGCATCGGTCCGACGCACGAGGAGGTGATCACCGACATTGCCCGGCGCGAGATTAGGAGCTACCGCCAGCTGCCGGTTCACTTCTACCAGATCCAGACCAAGTTTCGCGACGAGATCCGCCCGCGCTTCGGTGTGATGCGCGGACGCGAGTTCGTGATGAAGGATGGCTATTCGTTCCACGCCGACTACGCGGACTTGCAGCGCGAGTACCGGAACATGTATGACACGTACACGCGCATTTTCAACCGGCTCGGACTGACCTACCGCGCGGTGGCTGCCGATACCGGCTCCATCGGCGGCACAGGCTCCCACGAATTCCACGTCCTCGCCGATTCGGGGGAGGATGCGATCGCGTTCTGCCCGCAGTCGGAGTACGCCGCGAATGTCGAACTCGCCGAGGCGCTCGCGCCGTCTGCACCCCGCGCCGCGCCGTCCGCCCCGATGCAAAAGATCCCGACCCCGGGCAAGACGCGATGCGAGGACGTCGCCGAGCTGCTCGCGCTGCCCCTGGGGCGCACGGTCAAGGCGATCGCGGTCGTGCATGACGACGAACTGACCCTGCTGCTGCTGCGAGGCGACCACGAGCTTAACGAGGTCAAGGCCCAGAAGCTGCCAGGGCTGGACCCGTTCCGATTCGCCACCGAGGCGGAAGTCGAGCGATACCTGAAGTGCCGCGCCGGATACATCGGGCCGGTCGGGATCGGCGAGCGCATTCGGGTCATAGCGGACCGAAGCGTCGCGGCGATGTCGGATTTTGTCTGCGGCGCGAACGAGCCGGGCTACCACCTCGCGGGGGTCAACTTCAGGCGCGACCTTCCCGAACCGGCTTTCGTAGCCGACATCCGACGCGTTGTTCTGGGTGATCCGAGCCCCGACGGCGCGGGCGGGCTGGAGATCGTGCGCGGGATCGAGGTCGGGCACATTTTCCAGCTCCGCACCCGGTACTCCGAGGCGATGAGCGCGACGTTCCTGGACGAAAACGGCAGGAAGCAGGCCTTCGAGATGGGTTGCTACGGCATCGGCATCACCCGCATAGTGGGCGCCGCCATCGAACAGAACCACGACCAGAGCGGGATCATGTTTCCGGAACCGATGGCACCGTTTCAGGTCGCGATCACCCCCCTGGGCTATACACGCAGCACCCAGGTCCGCGAGGCAGCCGAAGCGTTATACAGCGAGATGTCCGGGTTGGGGATAGAGGTGCTGCTCGACGACCGCGACGAGCGCCCGGGCGTCATGTTCGCCGACATGGAGCTGATCGGGATCCCTCACCGCATCGCGGTCGGCGATCGCGGACTGAAGGACGGCGTGGTCGAATACCAGGGACGCCGGGAAAAGCAAACAGAGCGCATTGCGCTTGGCGAAGCTGCGACCGCAATGCGCTCCAAGCTGTCATGTTGAAGGCGCTGCGCTTCTGGTTCGCCTGCGCTGCGATGGTCTGCGCCTGCGCGGTGCATGCGGGCGCACAAGTCTACGAACCGCTTGCCGACAGCATGCGCGCCGGGCTGCAGGCATCCATCGCGGACACGCCCGCCTCGCGCCACGCCTTCTCGAACTCGATGGACGCCGTGAACTGGCTCACGGAGATGGCGCAGCGCCTGGAAAGGCGCGTCCCCTTCCTTCGTACCCGCCTGGATCTGCTGCGTACGGTGCATTACGAGGCCTCGCGTGCAGGCCTCGATCCGCAGCTCGTGCTCGCGGTCATCCATGTAGAAAGCAACTTCCGAAAATTTGCCGTGTCGTCGGCGGGGGCACGCGGCTACATGCAGGTGATGCCGTTCTGGGTCGGTCTGATCGGAAAGAAGAACGACAACCTGTTCAACCTGCGCACCAACCTTCGCTACGGCTGCGTAATCCTGCGGCATTATCTTGATATCGAGGGCGGCAACCTGTCCCGGGCGCTCAGCCGCTACAACGGAAGCGTTGGCAAATCCGAGTACCCGAATCTGGTGCTGCGGACGATGCGCGCCAACTGGCGCGTCGACGCGGCCCGCAGGTCCAGTAGCTCCTGAGCCACAGGGACGTCAGTCGGGGAAAATCGCGGCGATGGTCTTCTGAATCGACTCGGCGGCCGCACGCGGGTCGCTCGCCTGACGGATCGGCCTGCCGACGACGATGTAATCGGCGCCGTTCCCGAACGCCTGCGCGACGTCCACCGTGCGTTTTTGATCGTCTGCCGGCCGGTTGTCCACCGGGCGGATGCCGGGCGTCACAACAAGCAGCCGCGAACCGAGTTCCCGCTTGAGCGCCGGTGCCTCCAGTCCCGATGAGATGACCCCGGCGCACCCGGCCTCAAGGGCGCGTCGCGCTCGCGACAGCACCAGGCGCTCGACGTCGCAGTCAAAACCGAGGTCGTCCAGGTCCCCTCGGTCGAGGCTGGTGAGCACGGTCACGGCCAGGATCTGCAATTCGCCCTTGTCCCGCCCCGCCGCCTCCAGCATGGCCTGGTTGCCGTGGACCGTCGCAAACGTTACGCCCCTGTTGCGAAGTCCGCGCACGGCCGCACGAACCGTTTCCGGGACGTCGAAGAATTTCAGGTCGACGAAGACCTTGTTGCCGCGCTTCACCAGCCACTCAAGCACCTCGAAATAGCCGCCTGCGGTGAATAGCTCCAGGCCAATCTTGTAGAAGCTGACGGCGTCGCCGAGCGTCATCACCAGCCTTTTTGCTTCCTCCGCGTTAGGGACATCGAGCGCGACGATCAGCCGCTCGCGCCTGGGTATGGTGTTGCGCTCCGGCATTTCCGTTGTCATTCGAGCATACCGTCCGTCGTTCATCGGCGGCGTTCCCTCGCGCCGGCGATCACCGGGCCAAAGAACAGAAAGTTTTCCCGTTCCACCCGCATGACCCGGCACAACGGCATATCCGTTGCCGCATCGATGGACAAATCCCGGCGATCGATCCGTATTCTAGCCGATTCCGAAACCCGCCTTTCCACTGGCACCGACTTGCCTGGTCTCGACCCGGTGTTTCTTCATGTCAGTGCTAACCGGGCTGCGCGACGGGATCAGCCTGCGCGGCTCGTCCATGCGATCCTGCTCTGCGGGGAGCCGCCTATAATGGCTGCCGGATCCGTCAACCCAAGAGCACACACACTGAACCTCAAAGCCGACGCCAAGACGGGCGTGGTGATGCGCAACGCAGCCATGACCCCCGCGTTGCTCGCACGGGCAGCCTTGGCGAGCCTGCTGGCACTGATCGTCCTGTGCCTCGCCTGGGAACTCTGGCTTGCCCCGCTGCGACCGGGCGGATCATGGCTGGTGCTGAAGGTTCTGCCGCTGCTCGCACCCGTGTTCGGCGTACTGCACTCGAGGCGATATACCTTCCAGTGGGCGTCGATGCTCGTTCTCTGTTACGTCGCCGAGGGCGTAGTGAGAATCGCCACCGAGCCCGGCCTATCGCGCTGGCTCGCTGCGCTCGAAGTACTGTTCGCTCTCGCCTTCTTTTTCGCCGCCGTCCTTTATGCGCGCACGACCCGCAGGACCTGAGCGCCGGCCCGGGGCGGACGTCAGACCTGCGGATTGATGCGCTCGGTCTTGTCGTGGAGCTTGTTGAGCGCAGCGAGGTAGGCCTTCGCAGAGGCGACCACGATGTCCGTATCTGCACCCAGGCCGTTGACGATGCGGCCGGCCTTCTGCAGGCGCACCGTCACCTCGCCCTGCGACTCCGTGCCCGTGGTGATGGCGTTGACCGAGTACAGCAGCAGTTCCGCGCCGCTCTTGGCAACACTTTCGATTGCCTTGAATGTCGCGTCCACCGGCCCGTCCCCCTGCGCCTCGGCGCTGTGCTCCTTGCCGGCCTCGGAGAGCACCACGGATGCGTGCGGGCGCTCGCCCATCCCGCTTGCCTGACTCATGTGCACGAGCCTCCAACGCTCGTACAGGGACGATACCCTGCCTTCCGACATCAGGGCTTGCAGGTCTTCGTCGAAGATCTCGGCCTTCTTGTCGGCGAGGTCCTTGAAACGCTGAAACGCCTGGTTGTAGGCCTCTTCCGATTCGAGATCTATGCCGATCTCCTTCATCCGCTGCTTGAAGGCGTTCCTGCCGGAAAGCTTGCCGAGCACGATCTTGTTGGTGGTCCAGCCCACGTCCTCGGCCCGCATGATCTCGTAGGTTTGGCGAGACTTGATCACTCCGTCCTGATGGATGCCAGAGGCGTGAGCGAAGGCATTGGCCCCGACCACCGCCTTGTTGGGCTGCACGACGAAGCCCGTGATCTGCGACACCAGGCGCGACGCGGATACGATCTGCGTGGTGTCGATCCGAGTTTCTGCCGGGAAGAAGTCGCCGCGCGTCTTCAGGGCCATCACGATTTCCTCCAGTGCGGTGTTCCCGGCGCGCTCGCCCAATCCGTTGATTGTGCACTCTATCTGCCGCGCGCCGCCGATCACCACCGCTGCAAGCGAATTCGCAACCGCCATGCCGAGGTCGTTGTGGCAGTGCACCGACCACACCACCTTGTCGGAGTTGGGGACACGCTCGCGCAAAGTGCGGATGAACTCGCCGAACTGCTGCGGCACGGCATAACCGACCGTGTCCGGTATGTTGATCGTGGTCGCACCCTCCGCAATCACCGCCTCCAGCACCCTGCAGAGGAAATCCGGTTCCGACCTGCTCGCGTCCTCGGGAGAGAACTCGACATCCGGGCAGTGCTTGCGTGCGAAACGCACTGCATTCCTCGCGTCCTCCAGCACCTGGTCCGGCGTCATGCGCAGCTTCATTTCCATGTGCAGGGCGCTGGTGGCGATGAAGGTATGAATGCGCCAGGACTTGGCACCCTTCAAAGCCTCGATGCCACGACCGATATCGCGGTCGTTGGCACGGCACAGGCCGGCGACGGTGGAATCCTTGATCGCGTTGGCCACCGCCCGCACGGCCTCGAAGTCGCCGTTCGAGGCCGCCGGGAAGCCGGCCTCGATCACGTCTACGCGCATGCGCTCCAGTTGCCGGGCAATACGGATCTTCTCCTCGCGGGTCATGGACGCGCCCGGGCTTTGCTCCCCGTCGCGCATGGTCGTATCGAAAATGATCACTCGGTCCTTCATGTCACGCTCCATTGGCTATGCACAGAGTCATTGCGCAGCGGCCCGGCCTCTTGGCCTGTTGCGCCTGGGTACTGCCGAATTGGGGATTAGGGTATTTAGCGCGCGACGCGCAGCAGCGGGCCTGCAGGAAGCAGGCCGCTTGTAATACAGATCGACAAATGCGTCTGGGACGGCATATGGCCCAATATAGCGGGTTCCCGATCCCCCTGCAACCGGCGATGTCCCTAGACCGGCTTCTTCTGCCGCAACCGCCGCCACTTCGCCAGCCACACCGCATATCCGGAAAACGAATAGGCGACAAAAAGCAGAAAAAGAACCATCGGCGGATTGCTCGAGATGAGGATCATTGCGAAAGCGATCAGCAGTATTGCCCAGAAGGGAACGCTCCTGCGCAGGTTGATGTCCTTGAAACTGTAGAAGGGCACATTGCTCACCATCGTGACGCCTGCGAACAGCGTCAGTGCGGCCGCGATTCCGCGAATGACCTCTGCGCGCTGAATGCCGAAGTCATTGATTACCCAGATCAGCCCCGCACACAGGGCCGCTGCCGCTGGGCTGGGCAGCCCCTGGAAGAAACGCTTGTCCACGACATCGATGTTGGTGTTGAAGCGCGCGAGCCTCAGCGCCGCACCAACGCAGTAGACGAATGCCGATATCCAGCCAAAGCGGCCCAAATCCTTGAGCGCCCACTCGTACATGATAAGCGCGGGGGCGGCCCCGAAACAGACCATATCCGAGAGTGAATCGTACTCGGCGCCGAAGGCGCTCTGTGTGTGCGTCAGCCTCGCCACGCGTCCGTCTAGCCCGTCGAGCACCATGGCGATGAAGATCGCCACCGCCGCCTGCTCGAAACGCTGGTTCATCGCTTGCACGATGGCATAGAATCCGGCGAACAGCGCTGCCGTCGTAAACAGGTTGGGCAGCAGGTAGATTCCCCTGCGGCGGATCTCCGCGTTGATCAGCGGTTTGTGGGGCTTGTTGTATTCGGACATCGGCATGCCTCGTTCAGCACTGAACTCTAGAGCACGGCCAGAATACTGCTGCCGCCCTGCACCTTGTCGCCTAGCGCGGCCTTGACGCGCGCCGAGACCGGCAAATAGACGTCCACGCGTGATCCGAAACGGATAAACCCAAAACGATCGCCCCGGGCAAGTTTGTCCCCTGCTCTCACGTAGCAAAGAATCCGCCGGGCGATCAGGCCGGCGACCTGCACGCAGGTCACGTCGTCGCCGGTCCCGGCCTTCATCCACAGCGCGTTGCGCTCGTTCTCGAGCGAAGCCTTGTCCAGCGCGGCGTTGAAAAAACTGCCCGCGTGATACCAGACCTGCCGCACCTCTCCGTCTACGGGCGCGCGATTCGAGTGCACGTTGAATACGTTCATGAAGACGCTCACCTTTGTCGCATCGCGCTCAAGATACGGATCTCTCGCGGACTCGATGGCCACGATGCGACCGTCGGCCGGAGAGACCACAGTGCGCTCACCGCCCGGAATGCTGCGCGGCGGATCGCGGAAGAACTGCAGCACGAACAACGCCGCAAGCCAGAACGGGACTGACCACCATACACCCGCGATCCACATGAGCGCGAGCGCCGCAGCCACGGTCACGGCGAGGAACGGCCATCCCTCGCGGGCGACGATCGGATGCGGGTAGTTCACTGGGGCGGAGTCCGACTCGGGGGAATGCAAGGGCGCGGCGGCACGTCGTCCCCTTGTTTCAAAGCTCCCTAGCCTAGTTCTTCGACTGGTCCACCAGCCGGTTCTTCCTGATCCAGGGCATCATGTCGCGAAGCCTGGCGCCGACCGTTTCGATCTGATGCTGCGCCGTCATGCGGCGCCGCGACAGCAGCGTGGGCGCACCGGCGCGGTTTTCCAGGATGAAGTCCTTCGCGTAATCCCCCGATTGTATGCGGGCAAGCGCTTCGCGCATCGCCCACTTGGTCTCCTCGGTGATGATCTTCGGACCGGTGACGTATTCGCCGTATTCGGCGTTGTTGGATATCGAGTAGTTCATCGTGCCGATGCCGCCTTCGTACATGAGATCCACGATCAGCTTCAGTTCGTGCAGGCACTCGAAGTAGGCCATTTCCGGCGCGTACCCCGCCTCGACGAGCGTCTCGAAACCGGCCTTTACGAGTTCGACGCACCCGCCGCACAGAACAGCCTGCTCGCCGAACAGATCGGTCTCGGTCTCCTCGCGGAAGTTGGTCTCGATCACGCCGGCCTTGCCCCCGCCGATCGCTGCCGCATACGAAAGCGCCATGTCCCGCGCCTTCTTGCTCTGGTCCCGGTGGACCGCGATCAGCATCGGCACGCCGCCACCGCCGACATAGGTCGAGCGAACCGTATGGCCCGGCGCTTTCGGCGCGACCATGACCACGTCCAGATCCGCTCGCGGCATGACCTGCCCGTAGTGGATGTTGAATCCGTGCGCGAAGCCCAGCGTCGCAGCTTTCTTGATATTGGGCTCGACGTCGCTCTTGTAGACGGCTGCAATGTGCTCGTCGGGCATCAACATCATCACAAGATCGGCGCCTTTGACCGCTTCGGCGACCTCCTTGACGGCGAGCCCTGCCTTCTTCGCCTTGTCCCACGAGGCACCGCCACGCCGAAGCCCGACGGTCACCTTGATTCCGGATTCGCTCAGGTTGAGCGCATGCGCGTGACCCTGGGAGCCGTAGCCCACGATCGTGACCTTGCGGCCCTTGATCAGCGAAAGATCCGCGTCCTTGTCGTAATACACCTTCATGATTTCCCCTCTAGTGTTGGGGAAGGCGGCAGTCGGAGGTCGGGGCGGGTCCGCTACGGCATTGCTTCCGGACAGCGCCTTTCTCCTCCCTCCTCGCGCCTCCCTAGGCCCTAAGAACTCGTTCGCCGCGGGAAATGCCGGAAGCGCCGGTACGCACCGTCTCGAGGATCGCGCTGCGGTCGATCGCCTGGATGAACGCATCCAGCTTGGAACCCGTTCCGGTGAGCTCGATGGTGTAGGTATGCTCGGTGACATCGAGAATACGCCCGCGGAATATGTCGGTCATGCGTTTCATCTCGTCGCGATCCTTCCCGATTGCGCGCACCTTGATCAGCATGAGCTCCCGTTCGATGTGCGCCGACTCCGAAAGGTCTACGACCTTGACGACGTCGATCAGCTTGTTGAGCTGCTTGGTGATCTGCTCGATCACGTCATCAGAGCCCGTCGTGACGATGGTCATGCGCGACAGCGACGGGTCCTCGGTCGGTGCGACAGTGAGCGATTCGATGTTGTAGCCCCGTGCCGAAAACAGGCCCGCAACGCGCGACAGCGCGCCGGACTCGTTCTCCAGCAGTATTGAAATGATGTGCCGCATCGTAGGGGTCTGATCGTTCTGGATCGAGTATGGGCTGGGGGGACTGGATAGAGGTGCGTTCATCGGCGCATGGGCAGGCGACCGCGGCGGCCTCACAGCTCCTCGGCCAGAATCATTTCGGAAATGCCCTTGCCGCCCGGAACCATCGGAAACACGTTCTCGCTCTGGTCGGTAATGAAGTCCAGGAACACCAGCTCGTCCCTGCGTTTGAACGCTTCCTTCAGCGCGGGTTCGACGTCGGCCGGATTCTCGATGCGCATGCCGACGTGCCCATAACTGTCGACCAGCTTTGAAAAATCGGGAAGCGCGTCCATATAGGACTCCGAGTAACGGTTGCCGTGAAAGAATTGCTGCCACTGGCGCACCATGCCCATGTAACGGTTGTTCAGGCACACGATCTTGATCGGCAGCCGGTACTGCTTGCAGGTGGACAACTCCTGGAGGCACATCTGGAACGACGCCTCCCCGGTGACACACGTGACGCTGGCCTTGGGATTGGCGAACTGCGCCCCCATCGCTGCCGGCAGACCGAACCCCATGGTGCCGAGTCCGCCGGAATTAATCCATCGGCGGGGCTTGTCGAATTTGTAGAACTGGGCGACCCACATCTGGTGCTGTCCGACGTCCGAAGTGACGATCGCGTCGCCCTTGGTAACTTCGTAGAGCTTTTCCACGACGAACTGCGGCTTGATGATCTTGCTCGCGCGGTCGTAGCGCAGACAGTCCTTCCCCTTCCACAGTTCAATCTGCGCCCACCAGGCCTTGAGCGCCTTTGCATCGGGCTTTTCCCGGCTGGCCTGGAGGAGTTTGACGAGGTCGTCGATGACCTCGCGCACGTTCCCGACGATTGGCACGTCCACCTTGACCCGCTTGGAGATCGACGACGGATCGATGTCGATATGAACGATCTTGCGCTGGACCTCGCCAAAATGCCGTGGGTTGCCGATAACCCGGTCGTCGAAGCGGGCTCCCACAGCAAGCAGCACGTCGCAGTGCTGCATTGCCATATTGGCCTCGAAGGTGCCGTGCATGCCGAGCATGCCCAGGAAATGCGCGTCCGTGCCCGGAAACCCGCCCAAACCCATCAGCGTGCTCGTGCAAGGAAATCCGAGCACCTTCACCAGCCCGGCGAGCTCCGCCGCTGCGTCGGAGAGAATCACGCCGCCGCCCGTGTATATCATGGGGCGCTTGGCGTCGAGCAGCAGTTGCGCCGCCTTCTTGATCTGTCCCGGATGACCCTTGAGCACCGGGTTGTACGAACGCATGCTGATCGAGTCGGGATACTCGAACTTGCAACTCGCAGCTGTAACGTCCTTGGGAACATCCACCAGCACCGGGCCCGGGCGTCCGCTCCTGGCGATATGGAACGCCTTCTTCATCGCCAAAGCCAGATCCCGCACGTCCTTGACCAGAATGTTGTGCTTCACGCAGGGGCGTGTGATGCCAACGGCATCGACTTCCTGGAATGCATCCTGCCCGATGGCGTGGGTGGGCACCTGACCGCTGATGATCACCATCGGGATCGAATCCATGTACGCAGTGGCAATGCCCGTTACGGCATTGGTCACTCCCGGACCCGAGGTAACCAGGCACACGCCGGTCTTGTTGCTCGCACGCGAGTAGCCGTCGGCGGCGTGTGCGGCGCCCTGCTCGTGCCGCACCAGGACGTGCTTCACCTTGTCCTGTTTGAACAGTGCGTCATAGATGAACAGCACTGCACCGCCCGGATAGCCGAAGACGCAGTCCACGCCCTCTTCCTGCAAACAGCGGATCAGGATCTCTGCACCCGTTAATTCCATACCTGGATTTCGCACCGCAATAAGAGGGTTGAGGAAAACTTTAGAGGGTAATTGTTAGCGCTTGATTGGTCAAGGTGTTTCCCCTCAATTGCTGCCTCTATCGCGGCAATTTTGGTACCATCCGCCGAAGCGGTCGCAAACACGAAATTCGGACCGTCGGTCGGGGGAACTGCTCAGCCCCAACTCGAGCGCCAGCGGCATTCCAGACCCTGATGCAGGCCGCTGGAGGCAGAAACCAAGAGCATTGAGGAAACGCATCTGGCATCCCGCACAGAACTATCGGACTTTCTTTTCGGCGTAGAGCGACGCGCGTTCAAGCAGGCGATGTTCGCGGTTCGCGACGGGGAGGTTGCACTGGACATCGTGCAGGATGTGATGTTGAAGCTGGCCGAAAAGTACGGCGACAAGCCCGCCGAGGAACTGCCGATGCTGTTCCAGCGCATCCTGCAGAACACGATCCGGGATTTCTATCGCCGACAGAAGGTTCGCTCGCGGTGGATCACCTTGCTTTCAGCGCTGTCCCCGGGTCGGGACGAGGACGAGTCCGATGCGCTCGAGACCATGGAAACCGAAGATCATTCCAGTCTGGGGTTAGGGCCGGCCGAACATCTGGAGAAATCCCAACTAATTGAAATAATTGACAAAGAGCTCAAGAAGCTGCCGCCACGTCAACGAGAGGCCTTCCTGCTGCGTTACTGGGAGGAATTGGACGTTGCCGAAACGGCCGCTGTGATGGGCTGCTCAGAAGGCAGCGTAAAGACGCATTGCTCACGCGCTGCGCATGCCCTTGCGACTGCCCTGCGGACGAAGGGAATAGACCTATGAATGAACATAATCTCGGTTACCGAATCCGGCAAATACTGAACCAAGGCCTTGCCCTGGACGCGGAAAAGCTCGCCCGGCTCAAGGCTGCGCGCGAGCAGGCGCTCGCGCGCCAGCGCATCGCGGCGCCGCGCACGGTGCTCACCTGGGCGGACAACCTTACCGGCGGCCTTGGCGGTTCGGTTTCGGTCTTTTCGCGAATTCTGCTCCCCGCTGCGATGATTATCCTCGGCCTTGTCGCCATCAATACGTGGCGGCAGTCTCAGACGGTGCAGGAACTTGTGGAAATCGACAGCGGAGTACTGACCAGTGATTTGCCGATTGACGCCTATCTGGACCGGGGATTCGATGCATGGCTAAAGCGCTCCTCGCATTAACTCTTTGGCTGTCCGTCTCATTTTCCGTCCTTGCCGCCGCACCGCAAAAGAAGCAACCGTCTTGGGCTGAACTGACCCAGGAACAGCAGCAGATCCTCGCGCCGCTGGCGACGGACTGGGACAAGCTCAACGCGCAGCGCAAGCGCAAATGGCTCGGCATCGCCAAGCAGTATCCCAAGATGGCTCCGGACCAACAGGCCAAGGCGCAGCGGAATATGCGGCCGTGGGCAAAGCTCACGCCCGAGGAGCGGCGCGCCGCTCGGGAACGCTACAAGAAGTTGCAGAAGCTTCCTCCGGACAAACGACAATCCCTGCGGCAGCAGTGGGAGGAATACCAGCGGCTTCCCGAGGACCAGCGCAGGCAACTCAAGGCCGCCGGCAAAGCGCCCAAACCCGCACCGATATCCCGCGCCAAACCGAGCGCAAGCGCACCCGCCTCGATGCCGACACCCTTACCCGCCAAGTGAAGGGCGCCAGGGGCGCGTATGGCCACGCAAGAAGCACCCTTTCCCGCCGCGGCCGGCATCGCCCGGCGTCTCGCGTCGATGATCTACGAATCGCTGCTTGCGTTCGCAATCGCGTTCTTCGCGGCCATGCCGTTCTATGGCGCCACGAGCGGGCGACTCTCGGGGTTCAGCCGCAGCCTCTTTCAGATCTATCTCATCGTCATTCTCGGGCTCTATTTCGTCTGGTGCTGGCACCGAGGAGGCCAGACTCTGCCCATGAAGACGTGGAAGCTGCGACTGGTGAGCGCCGACGGCGGCCCCGTCTCAGTGCGCCGGGCCGCACTGCGCTACCTGCTTGCATGCCTGTCGGTTGCGCTTGCCGGTGCCGGACTCGTCTGGGCCGCGTTTGATCGCGACCGGCAGTTCCTGCACGACCGCCTGGCCGGCACCCGCATTGTCCGCAGCGACAATTAGATTCTCCCGCCGTCGCCCCTTACCTTCGCTCCGTCCACCACATCATCGACGCGGCCGCCGTGAGAAACACCGCGCTTGGCAGCAGCGCCGAGAACAGGGGCGACCAGTTCTGCAGCAACCCAAGATGCGAAAACAAGCTGTTCAGCATGTGGAAAACAATGCCCAGCATGATGCCCGAGAACACCTTGACGCCCACGCTTCCGGAGCGGGTGTGGACGTAGGCGAACGGCAACGCGAGCGCCATCATGACCAGCACGGCAAAGGGGTATACAAGCTTCTTCCACATCGCAATTTCATAGCGCTCTGTCCGCTGGCGATTTTCAGACAGGTGCCGTATGTACTGATAAAGATTCCATGCCGACATCCGTTCCGGCTTCACAAACAGCACCGACAGGATGTTCGGCGTCAGAACCGACGGCCAGTCCATCCGATCGAGGCGATCGACGCTCGATCCCTGGCTGGAAAAACGCGTACGCACCACGTTATGCATCCGCCAGAGGTTCTTTTCCGCAAACTCACCACGCTCGGCAGAACTGATCGAGATCAGCCTGTAGTCGGCGTCGAACTCGTAGATGCGGATTCCGACAAGCGTGGTATCGGGCAGCACTTCGCGCACGTTGACGAACCGCCGCTCGTCTCTTACCCAGAAGCCGGTGCGGAACTCCTGTGCAATTACCGCGCTCGTCGCGCGCAGCTTGAGTTGTTGCGCAGCCCGCTCGGTAACCGGGGTCAAAAACTCACCGACGACATAGGTGAGAAACACGAACACGATGCCGATGCGCACGAGGGCCGATGCGGCCTGCCCCGGCGACAGCCCCGAGCCGCGCATTACCGTGTACTCCGAATTCGCCGCCAGATGCGCAAGCGCGTACAGCGTGCCTATGAGCACTGCGATCGGAAAAAGTTCGTATATATGGCTCGGCACGGACAGCAGAACGTAGAGAAGCGCGTGCTGCAGCCGGTAATCCCCCTTGCCCAGGTCACCCAGTTCGTGGATCAGATCGAAGAACGCGAAGAGCGCGAGAAATGCGATGAAAACGAACAGCGTCGCCCCATAGATTTCGCGCGCGAGGTAGCGACGGATCGTGAGCATCATCGCCTCCTTGCGCCCGAACCCACGCGCAGGCGGCGCCAGAACAAGAACAGGAGCACGAGCAGCATGGCGACGTGCACGACCCACCAGCCGGTTCCGAACCCGAGCCTGCCCGAGGACACCCAAGCCTGAACAATCGAAATGGTGTTGCTGTAGACCATATAGGTGAGCAATGCGAACACCAGATTGATCGAGCGACTCGCGCGCGGATTCACGAACGACAGCGGGATCGCAAGCAGGGCGAGTATCAGCGCCGATACCGGCAGGCTGATACGCCACAAGAGCTCGGCAAGGCTTCCTTTGCTGCGGCTCTCGATCAGCGCCGCGGTCGACATCGACTTGGTGGACGCCTGCTCGATACGCGCCTCACTGGTCTCCACGCGCATGGCATAGCGCTCGAACCCCATCACCCTGTACGCTGCGGTCCCGGGCACGCCTTCATAGCGCCGTCCATTGAGAAGCACGACGAACCGGTCGCCGTTGGGCGCAGTCTCCTTGAAGCCGCTCTTGCTTACCAGTACCCCCAGGCGTCCCTGCTGCACCTGCGAAATGAACACGTTCCGCACCTTGTCCTGTTCGCCTGCAATCTCCTCGACGAAGAATACCCGGTCGGCATTGCCCGCCTCGCGAAACACGCCCGGCGAAACACGGGAAAGTTCATCACGGCTTTCCATGCGCCGCCGAAATTCGTCGCTCCTATCCACGGCCCATGGCGACAGCAAAAGCGACAGCACAGCGATCAACCCCACCAGCGGCAGCGCAAAGATCAGCACCGGTTTCACCCACGCGATCAGCGACTGGCCAGCGGTGAACCAGATCACCATCTCTGAATCACGGTAACTGCGCGACAGGGCCATGAGAACGGTGACAAACAACGTGAGCGAAAGCAGCACCGGAAGATAATTGAGCGCCGAGAACCCGAGCAGGGCGAGGACGCCCTCGGACAGAACACGGCCGCTTGCGGCCTGCCCTAGCAGGCGGATGAGCTGAGTGGTAAGCGTGACCGCAAACAGGGTCGCGAAGACGGCGAGCGCCAGATTGCCAAACTCGCGCAGCAGGGCACGCTTGAAGATCACGGGAGAGAGAAAAGAGGCAAATGGAACCCGGGAATGTCAGTGGCACCGCGCGTGGCGAGCACGTCAAAACTGCTTTGACTTGGCCGGTTCAATACGGGGATAATTCCGGCGCCCACCCGCGCTTACTCGAGGTCAAAGTGGAATTTAGCACAAAAGTCGCTGCTCCAGAAAAACTCGCCTGCGCCTGCATCGCCGTGGGCGTATTTGAAGCCCAAAAGCTGTCTGTTGCAGCGCGGTCGCTGGACCGCGCCGCCGGGGGGCGCATCCACGCTCTCCTGAAGTCGGGCGACATGGACGGCAAGGTGGGAACGACCCGCCTCCTGTATCACGTGCCGGGCGTCGCCGCCGAGCGCGTGCTGCTGGTCGGCATGGGCAAGGATGCGAAGCTCAAGCCCAGGGACTACCGCGAAGCAGCCCGCGCGGCGGTCGCCGCGATCCTGGACACCGGCGCGGTTGATGCCTGTCTGTACCTCGCCGGCGTTTCCGTTTCCGGTCACGATGCGGCCTGGAAGGCGCGGCAGCTTGCCCTGGCTGCGTCTGATGCCCTGTATCGTTTCGAGCGCATGAAAAGCAAGAAGCCGGCCCGGCGATCCCTCGAGCGGATAGTGGCCGGGATCGAGTCGAAGCTGGACGCCCCGGGTGCAGAGCGTGGCATCGCGCAAGGCAACGCGATCGGCGCAGGGATGGACTTGGCGCGGGATCTGGGCAATCTGCCCGCAAATGTGTGCACACCCTCTTATCTGGCCGAGCAGGCAAACAAGCTCGGCAAGCAGTGGAAGCTTGGCGTCAAGGTACTCGAGCGCGCCGATATGGAAAAGTTCGGCATGGGCGCGCTGCTGTCGGTGGCCAGGGGTTCCCGCCAGCCGCCGAAGTTCATCGTCATTCGTTATCGAGGGGCCGGGAAGAAGGATCGCCCCGTCGTTCTGGTCGGAAAAGGCATTACCTTCGACACGGGCGGCATCTCGCTCAAGCCGGGCGCCGAAATGGACGAGATGAAATTCGACATGTGCGGAGCGGCGAGCGTGCTCGGAACGCTGCGTGCGGCGGCGGAAATGAAGCTGAAGCTCAACATCGTCGGCCTGATCCCAACCACGGAAAACATGCCCGGCGGTGCTGCCAGCAAGCCGGGTGACATCGTCACCTCGATGTCCGGCCAGACCATCGAGATCCTGAATACTGATGCGGAGGGACGCCTCATCCTTTGCGATGCGCTCACCTACGCCGAGCGCTTCAAGCCGCAGGTCGTAGTGGACATTGCGACGCTCACCGGCGCCTGCGTGATCGCGCTCGGGCACGTATGCTCCGGCCTTTACACCGACAAGCCTGCGCTCGCGCGCGAGCTGCTTGCGGCCGGAGACGAGGCCTGGGACCGGGCATGGCACATGCCGCTCTGGGACGACTATCACGAGCAGCTGAAGAGCAACTTCGCCGATGTCGCGAACATCGGCGGCCGTCCCGCGGGCAGCGTCACCGCGGCCTGCTTCCTGTCGCGCTTCGCCAGGAACTACGACTGGGCGCACCTGGATATCGCCGGCACCGCATGGCGCTCGGGCAAGGAAAAAGGCTCCACGGGACGCCCCGTCCCGCTGCTGACCAGCTTTCTCATCAAGCGGGCAAGCGATGACTGACGGTTGGCGGCCGCTGCGGGGGCATTCGCCGTCCGGGGCGACACCAGCAGGGACAGGATGACCCGCATCGACTTCTACTCGAATGCCGAACCCAAGCTGCAGGTCGCCTGCCAGCTTGCGGCCAAGGCGGTCCAGCAGTCGCTGCGGGTGCTGATACTGGCCCCCGATGAAAGTTCGGCGCGGGCGATCGACAAGCTGCTGTGGACCTTTCCGGCGACGGGATTCCTGCCCCACTGCATGGTCCATGACCGGCTCGCGCCGGAGACGCCGGTTCTGATCGCGCGCGATTGCGAGGTGTTGCCGCACGATCAGGTGCTGCTCAATCTGGCACCCGATTCGCCGGTCCCGTTCACCCGTTTCCAGCGGCTGATCGAGCTCGTGGGCAGCGACGACGCCGACAAGCAGGCGGGGCGCAGCCGATTCCGTTTCTACCGGGATCGAGGCTACGAGATTCACCACCACGACCTCCGAAAATCGGGCTCATGACCGATTCCGACGAACTGCTCTCCAAGGCCGACGCGCTGCTTGCCCGCTGGCGATCGGGAGCCGCAGCGCCCCGGCCGCCGGCCGACTATCCTGTGCTCACGGAAGTCATCGCGACTTCGGCCGCGGCAGCGGATCCAGCGTTCGCCACGGCCGCCGATGGACTCCCGCATCCACCGCCGCTCGATTCCGCTCGTGCCGACGCGGACGAGAAAGCGATCGAAGAGCGCGTGCGCTTGAGCGTACTCGATGCGATCGAGCCCTACGTTGCCGCTTTTCTCGAGGAACCGCTTCGACTGCGGATCGAGGAACTGGCGCGGGATCTGGCAACGACCATTGCCAGGGACGCCCGCAGCGACATCCTGGCGCTGGTGCGCGATGCGGTGCAAAGCGCGGTCGCGCACGAACTCGAATCGCGGCGCGACGACCGATCCGGCGGTCGCTGAGCTGCGATCCCTTATAATCCGGGTTTTTCCGCGCCACCCCCGGCGCGGTACCCTGACCGTACGCGCGCCGTCCCCATGGAACTCGAGAAAAGCTTCGACCCGCACGCCATAGAAATGCGCTGGTACCCGGCGTGGGAGTCGCGCGGCTGCTTCGCCCATTCCGGCGAACCGGGCAAGCCGGCCTATTGCATCCAGTTGCCGCCACCCAATATCACGGGCACGCTGCACATGGGCCATGCCTTCCAGCAGACCCTGATGGATGCGCTGGTCCGCTACCACCGCATGCGCGGCGACAACACCAACTGGGTGATCGGCACCGATCATGCCGGCATCGCCACGCAGATCGTGGTCGAGCGCCAGTTGCAGGCCGAGGGCCATACCCGGCACGACCTCGGGCGCGAGAAATTCATCGAGCGCGTCTGGGAGTGGAAGCAGCAGTCCGGGTCCACGATCACGCGCCAGATGCGCCGCCTTGGCGCATCCGGCAACTGGACCTATGCGGACACCGAGGGCCAGGGCGCCGGCTACTTCACCATGGACCAGAGGATGTCGCGCGCCGTGGCAGAGGTATTCGTGAGGCTGCACGAGGAAGGCCTCATCTACCGCGGCAAACGGCTGGTGAGCTGGGACCCGGTGCTGGGCACCGCCGTCTCGGACCTCGAGGTCGACAGCGAGGAAGAGGACGGCAAGATCTGGGAAATCCGCTATCCCCTCGAGGACGGCGGCGGCTCGGTGGTCGTCGCGACCACGCGTCCCGAGACCATGCTCGGCGACGTCGCGGTCGCGGTCAACCCGAAGGACGAGCGCTATGCGGCGCTGCTGGGAATGCGCGTAATTCTGCCGCTGGCGGGCCGGGCCATTCCGGTGATCGCGGACGACTATGTCGATCGGGAATTCGGAACCGGTTGCGTCAAGATCACGCCCGCCCACGATTTCAACGACTGGCAGGTCGCACAACGCCACGGGCTGGCGCAGATCAACATTCTGACGCTCTCGGCGACCATCAACGACAACGCGCCCGCCGCCTATCGCGGCCTGGATCGCTTCGAGGCCCGCATTCGCGTGCTCGCCGATCTGAAGGCACAGGGCCTGCTGGTCTCCGAGAAGCCCTACAAGCTGCGCGTGCCGCGCTCGGGGCGCACCGGCGTGATCGTCGAGCCGATGCTCACCGACCAGTGGTTCGTGAAAATGGACAGCCTCGCCCGATCCGGGCTCGATGCGGTCGCCAAGGGCGAGGTGAAGTTCTATCCGGACCACTGGACGACCACCTATAACCACTGGCTGGAGGGCATCCAGGACTGGTGCATATCGCGCCAGCTCTGGTGGGGCCACCAGATTCCCGCCTGGTACGACGACGCAGGCAACGCATACGTCGCGCGCAGCGAGGACGAGGCGAAGAGACAAGCCGCAGCGAAGGGCTACGCAGGCGCGCTGACACGCGACGAGGACGTGCTGGACACTTGGTTCTCCTCCGCGCTGGTGCCCTTCACCTCGCTCGGCTGGCCGCGGCAGACGCAGGACCTGCAGACGTTCCTGCCCTCCTCGGTCCTGGTAACCGGTTTCGACATCATCTTCTTCTGGGTCGCCCGGATGATCATGATGACCCTGCACTTCACCGGCAAGGTGCCTTTCCGCGACGTCTACATCAACGCCCTGGTGCGCGACGCCGAGGGGCAGAAGATGTCCAAGTCCAAGGGAAACACGCTCGATCCGCTCGACCTGATCGACGGCATCGCGATCGATGCCCTGATCGAGAAATCCACGCAAGGATTGCTGCGCGCCGAGCACAAGCAGAAGGCAGAAAAATACGTGCGCCGGCACTACCCCGACGGCATTCCCTCGTTCGGCGCGGACGCGCTGCGATTCACCTTCGCCTCGCTCGCCAGCTTCGCGCGCACGCTCAACTTCGACCTTGGCCGCTGCGAGGGTTACCGCAACTTCTGCAACAAGTTGTGGAACGCCACGCGCTTTGTGCTGATGAACACCGCGGGCAAGGACTGCGGCCTGGACGACTCCCTGCCGGTCGAGCTGTCTGCAGTGGACCGCTGGATCATCAGCCTGCTGCAGCGCACAGAGTCCGAGGTGGAACGGGGCTTCACCGATTACCGCTTTGACAACATCGCAACTGCGATCTACAAGTTCGTGTGGGACGAATACTGCGACTGGTATCTCGAGTTCGCAAAGGTGCAGCTTGCCGCCGGCAACGAAGCACAACAGCGCGGCACCCGCCGAACGCTGGTGCGTGTGCTGGAGGCTGTGCTGCGCCTGGCCCATCCGGTCATCCCGTTCATCACCGAGGAACTCTGGCAGCAGGTATCGGTGCTTGCCGGCCGGCGCAAAGCCGGCGAGGAGGCGAGCATCATGGTGCAACCGTACCCGCGCGCCCAGCCCGGGCGCATCGACGATGCGGCAGAGGCGCAGATATCGCGCCTGCAGGCGATGGTCGAGCAGGTCCGCACCCTGCGCGGCGAGATGGGACTGTCCCCCGCGCAGCGCATTCCGCTGCTCGCTATCGGCGACCGGCAAGCGCTGGAAGGGTTCTTTCCCTATATGAAGACGCTCGCCAAGCTGTCGGAGGCGTCAGTGGTCACGGCGTTCCCTCAGGTGGACGCGCCGGTGGCCGTCTCCGGCGACACCCGCCTCATGCTGCATATCGAAGTGGACCTCACTGCCGAGTGCGAGCGCCTGAAGAAGGAAATTGCCCGCCTGGAGTCCGAACTGGCCAAGGCAAGCGCCAAACTCGCCAACCCGAGTTTTGTCGAGCGTGCGCCGGCAGCCGTGGTCGCGCAGGAGCGCGGTCGCATCGCCGCATTCGGCGCGACACTGGAAAAGCTCAGGCCGCAGCTCGCCAGCCTCGAGGCGCGAGCCTAGTCCTCGTCGCCAACCAGGCGGACCCATGGCCATCGCGTTTCGCGCGCTTCGGCATCCCGCGTTCCGAATCTTTTTCGCCGGGCAGTTTCTGTCCCTCGTCGGCGCCTGGATGCAGACCGTGGCGACGAGCTGGCTCATCTACCGGCTGACAGGCTCGGCGCTCCTGCTCGGCATCACGACCATGGCGCAACAGTTCCCGGTACTGGTCGTGTCGCCCATCGCCGGCGTATTGGCCGACCGGATCAACCGCAGGCGCCTCCTTATCGGCATCCAGTCGCTTGCGGCGATCCAGGCCGTCACACTCGCGGCGCTCACCTTCGCGGGCGTCGTCCAGCCGGTACACATCATCGCGCTCTCGTTCGTACTTGGCACCATCAACGCCCTGGAGACGCCCACGCGACAGGCCTTCCTTATCGAAATGGTCGAAAGCAGGCAGGACCTGCCCAATGCGATTGCGCTGCAGTCGGCGCTGTTTCAGGCCGCGCGCTTCGTCGGCCCGTCGATCGCCGGGGTCGTCCTCGCCACCGCAGGCGAAGCGTGGTGCTTCTTGGCCAACGCGCTGTCGTATCTTGCCGTGGTCGCAGCCTATGGCCTCATCCGCGTCAAACCACGCCAGGCGGCCGAACCCGGCGGTAACTGGCGTGGACAGCTCAAAAGCGGCTTCCGGCATGCATTCGGCTTCCTCGGCACGCGACGCGTCCTGCTGCTGCTCGGCGTCGTGGGCTTCTTCAGCGCTCCCTGCTCCACGCTGATGCCGATCTTCGCCAAGGAAATATTTTCCGGGGACTCGCGCACCCTCGGGTTCCTTATCGGTTCAGTCGGCTTCGGCGCTGTCGCCGGGTTGGTCATGCTCGCCACGCGCAGTTCGGTTCGCGGGCTCGGACGCTTGGTCGCAGCGGCGACCATCGTCGCCGGCCTCGCGCTCGTGGCCTTTTCCCTCACGCGCTCGTTCTGGGTCGGATTGCCGCTGCTGGCGCTTTTTGGCTTCGGCCTGATCTCCGCGGTCGCTTCCTGCAACACGATCCTGCAGTCCGTCGCGGATGAGGACAAGCGGGCCCGCATGATCAGCATCTACGTCATGGTGTTCATGGGCATCGGGCCGATGGGCAGCCTTGCCGCGGGGGCGCTCGCCGATCCCTTCGGCGCGCCGGCAACCGTATTCGTCTGCGGCGTGGTGGTGGCCGCAGCCGGGGCGGTATTCGCTGCCGGTCTGAAGAGTTGGACCCAGGCGGTACGCCCGATCTACATTCGCCAGGGGCTGATTCCGGGGGCGCCGGAGTGATGTAAAGAAATATTGACGTTCCAGGCGTTGCCCTGAGCGTGGCCTCGGCCTTACACTTGCCACAAACGCTTCCGGGCATCCCGGCCGCGGGTGAGCCCCTACCAACGATACCGTGAGCGACAACCCTCAGGCGACGGAGTCGAAGTGGCTGGCGTACGTCACCAGTCTGCCGATCGACGATCCGGCAGCACGGATGCGCGTGCTGCGCACCCTGGAATCGCTCGGCTGCGCGGTGTTGCGCGAGGGCGTTTATCTGCTGCCCGACGGCGATGCCAATCGCCAGGGTCTCAGCCGCCTCACCGATCACCTGTCGCGTCTCAACGGCAGCGCCTACCTGCTTCCCGTCACTGCCGTTGACCAAGCGCAGGCACAGGCATTCCGCGGCCTGTTCAACCGCTCGAAGAAGTACGAGGAGCTGACAAAAACAGTCGAATCCCTGAAGACCGGCTTCGGCATCTCCGAGCCGACATCCATCTCGCGCGTTCTTGCCAAGCAGCGCCGGGATTTCGAGGCAATCAGCGCCCTCGATTTCTTTTCTTCCCCCGGACGCGAACTCGCCGCGCGCGTGCTGAAGGAGGCTGAAGAAAAGGTGCGCGGACTGGTGTTTCCGGACGCCCCGAAGCCGAATCCGGTCACGCGGTCGGGGCGCCACTATTTCAAACGCATCTGGGCCACGCGCAAACCGCTGTGGGCCGATCGCCTCGCCTCGGCCTGGCTGGTCAGACGCTTCATCGACCCCGAGGCGACGCTGATCTGGCTTGAAAAGAACCAGCATTGCCCGGCCACGGCGATAGGCTTCGGCTTCGAGGGCGCCGCGTTTGAAAACAACAAATCGGGGATCACTTTCGAGCAACTTCTGGCAAACTTCGGGCTCCAGGACAACGCGGCGCTCGCCAGGATTGCCGGATTGGTGCACTACCTGGATACCGGCGGCACCGCGGTCGCCGAAGCAGCAGGCGTGGAAATGCTGCTGTTGGGGGCGCAGCGCCGTTCGGCGAGCGCAGATGAGTTTTTCGCCGAAAGCGAAAAAACCTTTGACCTGCTCTACGACGCCTACATCGAGGCGCCGGTCAAGCCATGATGCGCAGGGCGGTCAGGCGGGCTTAACCTTGCTCCCGGCCGCGCCGCTCCGAACCTGCTGCCCCCTCCCTCTTCCTCTGCTCCATCTGCAGGACGCGCAGTTGCCGCAGCCGCGCCTCGACGCTCGACAGCTGGTAGAAGTCGCCGTCGCCGCTCTTCTGGGCCAGCTGCAGCTGCTCGATCGCCGCGCCGAGCGCCCCCTGCAGCATGTAGGACTCCGCGAGCGCCTGATGCTGCAGCAGCCCCTTGCCCATCGCCGCGTAGGATTTCGCCTGAAGATCGAAGAGCCGCGCGTCGCGCGGGTAGGTCTTGACCAGTTCGGCGAGATTCCCTACCGCCTCCGGGTGCTGTCCTAGCGCCTGCAGATAATCGACCTGCGCATATCTCAGCGGCCGGTAATTGGGGTAGCGCGCGACAGCGGCGGTCAACAGATCACGCGCGCTCTTCACATCGCCCGCTCCCGCCTTGATTCGCGCTGCGAGCAGCTCGACCATAGGATGGGATCCGGCCAGGCTGCGCAGCTCGGCGACCGCGGCCTCGGCGCGCGCGAATTCGTGCGAACGTGCGAGCGCGGCCGCCAACCCATAGCGCGCACCCGCCTCGCTGGCAAAGCGGCGCGCGCTGATCTGGTCTTCAAACCAGGCAAACGCGTCGCGCGGCGACCCTTCTTCCGCTTTGATCTTGGCCCTGGCCAACTGGAACTCCATGCTGTCCAGGGTCTGCCGATAGGGCGCGTCCTGTGCCCGATTCTGTATGTCCGCGATCCGCTCGCTGGTGACCGGGTGCGTGCGCAGATAGGCCGGCGCGTTGTTCTCGTAGAGTCGACCGAACTTCTGCAGCCGTTCGAAAAACCTGGACATCGCGTGGACGTCGAACCCCGACCTCTCGAGCGTCTGATAACCCACGCGGTCGGCCTCGCGCTCGAAGTCACGCGTGTAATTGAGCTGGCTTTGGATGTTGCCGGCGGTGATCGCGGCCAGCGCGCCCTGCGCAACCTGCGGATTGGCGCGCGCCGCCAGAACGGCGACGACCAGCGCCGCTAGCGTCGGCACCGACATCTGCGCCTGTTTGCCGAGCATGCGCGCGATGTGGTGCTGGGTCACGTGCGCGATCTCGTGCGACAGCACCGAGGCCACCTCGGACTCGCTCTGTGCGGCGAGCAGCAGGCCGGTGTGCACGCCGACAAATCCGCCCGGCATCGCGAAGGCGTTGATGGTGTTGTCCCGGACCATGAAGAATTCGAAATCCAGGCGCGCGTCAGGATTTACCGCGGTCAGGCGGCGACCGAGCGAATTGATGTAATCCGCCAGTTCCGGATCGTCGAGGTAGCTCGGGTCCCGGAAGCGAATATCCCGCATCGCCGCCTCGCCGATGCTCCGCTCCATCTGGGGCGACAAGACGGCTCCAGAGGCGTCGCCCAGTTCCGGCAGGCCCTGCGCAAGTGCCGCGGGCACGGCGAGCAACAGCGAAACAAACAGGCACACGAAACGCATCGACCATATGATACCGGCAACCGGCAGGAAGTTCCCGTTCGGGCGGAGGGCCACACCCCGCTCTCGGGTGATCGGCGGGCCGTGCTCCAACTCCATGGTCGGGCATGATCCTTTGATGCCTGCGGGACCGATCATCGGCGCAATTGAGCCCTAATGGCGGGATTGCGCGGAACTTGGCACAATGGCTGCGTTCGGTGCGGTCACAACGGGAACAGTGGCGGTGACTCCAAAGAGTCCTCGAGAACGCGACATGCAGCGGCGCCTGACGCACTTCGACGATAGGGGCGCGGCTCACATGGTGGATGTCGCAGCCAAAGCGCAAACTCACCGGGTCGCGCGCGCCTCGGGCAGCATACGCATGCGACCGGCAACGCTGAGGATGATACTTGCGGGAACGTCGAAAAAGGGCGACGTGCTGGGCGTGGCCCGGATCGCCGCAATACAGGGCGCAAAGCGCGCGAGCGAAATCATTCCCTTGTGTCATCCGCTCGCGCTGACGCGCGTCGCGGCCGAATTCGAGGCCAACCGCCGAAATTCGACGATCACGCTGACCGTCACCGTGGAAACCGTCGGGCGCACCGGAGTGGAAATGGAAGCGCTTGCCGCGGTGAGCATCGGCCTGCTCACCGTCTACGACATGTGCAAGGCCGTTGACCGCGCGATGACCATCGCAGAGGTCAAGCTGCTGGAGAAATCCGGCGGCAAGTCGGGGCATTTTCTGCGCCCCGAAGCAACGGCCTGATCGCCTCAGCCCGAACCAGCGGGACCCGATACACTTTGTTACCGGATCCGGCGCGGCGCCGTGATACAGTTGATGCGCCACCCTCGAGTCTTCCATGAAGAAAATTCTCTCTGCAATCATCGTGGTTGCGCTGCTGGTTGCCGGCGGCGTCTACTTCTATCTGCGCCAGCAGCAGAGCGCCGCTCCCGGCTTCCGGCTCGCCAAGATCGAACGCGGCCTGATCACCGCGGTGGTCTCCTCCACGGGCACGCTGAACGCGGTAACCACGGTTCAGGTCGGGTCACAGGTCTCGGGCCAGATCAAGGAGATATTGGCCGATTTCAACACCGAGGTAAAAAGCGGCCAGTTGATCGCGCGCATCGATCCGGAGCAGTTTGAATCGCGGGTGGCCCAGGTCAAGGCGGATTTCGAGGCGGCGCAAAGCGCGGTCGAGGTCGCGCGCAGCAACGTCCTCGCCGCAAGAGCGGACCGTGCGCGCACGCAGGCGACGCTCGCCGACGCGGCCCGCGACCTGGAACGCAAGACGTTGTTGGTGGAGAAGAACTTCATCTCCGCCTCGGAGCGGGACAAAGCCCAGACGGCATACGATGTCGCGCGTGAGCAGGTGCGCACTGCGGAGGCGCAGATCGCCGTCCAGGAGGCGCAGGTCCGCAACGCGCAATCGGTGGTCAAGCAGCGCGACGCGGCGCTCAGGCAGGCCACGATCGACCTGGATCGCACTTACATCCGCGCGCCGGTTGCCGGCACCGTCATCTCGCGCAACGTCGACGCCGGCCAGACTGTCGCCGCGAGCCTGCAGGCGCCGACGCTGTTCACCATCGCCCGGGACTTGTCGGCCATGCAGGTGGACACCTCGGTTGACGAGGCCGACGTCGGACGGCTCCGGGTCGGCCAGCCGGCGACTTTCACCGTGGACGCATTTCCGCGCCGCAATTTCAACGGCAGCATCACCCAGATCCGCAAAGCGCCGACGATAGTGCAGAACGTCGTCACCTACACGGTGGTGATCTCGGCGGACAACCCAGAGCGCGCCCTGCTGCCGGGAATGACGGCCAATGTGCGCATCGTCGTCGACCAGCGAGAAAACGCGCTCAAGGTGCCCAATGCGGCGCTGCGCTTCCGTCCCGCCGGCAGCAGCGACACCGGGCGCGACGCGCGCGCACCGGAATCTGCCGCAAAGGATCGGGGCGCGCCAGGGGGACAAGGAGGACAGGCTTTCCGGCAGCGGGTCTTCTCCGAACTCAGTCTCGACGATGCGCAGAAAGCCCGAGTCGACCAGATCCTTGCCGAGTCGCGTACCAAGATGGGCGCACTCGCACAGATGCAGAACGAATCCGAACGCCGCAAGCATGCCGAGCGCATCCGCGCTGAGTCGCGGGCGCAGATCGCCTCCGCGCTCAAGCCGGAGCAGCACTCCGGGTTCGAGCGCATCGTCGCAGAACTCTTCGGAGGCCGCCCCAGCACCGGTCGGGTCTGGATTCTGGATGCCGACGGCAGGCCCAAGGCGGTGGAGGTCAGGCTCGGTCTGTCCGACGGCGGTTCGACGGAAGTCGCTTCCGCCGACCTCGCGGAAGGCCGGGAGGTCATTGTCGGCTTCGCGGAGACGGGCAAGGCCGCGCGGGTGCAGGGCGGCCCCCCGCGACTGCGATTCTGAAGACCCCGCATGCTGATCCGCACCCGTGAACTGCGAAAGGAGTACTCTCTCGGCGCGCACCGCGTCCAGGCCATTCGTGGCGTATCCATTGGGATCGACACGGGTGAGTTTGTCGCCGTCATGGGGCCATCTGGTTCCGGCAAGTCGACGTTCATGAATCTGCTCGGCTGCCTCGACGTGCCGACCTCCGGGGACTACGAGCTCGCTGGCGAACCGGTCGAGCACCGCACCCCGGACGAGCTCGCTGCGATCCGCAATCGCCGCGTCGGCTTCGTCTTTCAGGGCTTCAATCTGCTCGGGCGTGCGAATGCCCTGGAAAACGTCGAGCTGCCGCTGATCTATGCCGGCGTGGCCGCGGCCGACCGGCACCGCCGCGCCCGTGCCCGGCTTGCGCAGATGGGACTAACCGATCGCGAGCACCACCTCCCGTCCCAACTGTCCGGCGGCCAGCAGCAGCGCGTGGCCATCGCCCGCGCATTGGTGACCGACCCGGTACTGCTGCTTGCCGACGAGCCCACGGGCGCGCTGGACTCTCGCACCAGCCTGGAAATCATGGCGCTGTTCCAGGAACTCAACCGCCAGGGCATTACCGTGGTGCTGGTGACCCACGAGCGCGACATCGCCCAGTTCGCGCGCCGCATCGTCAGCTTCCGCGACGGCCTCATCGCCGATGACCGTGCGAACGCGGCGCCCGGGGACGCCCACCGCCTGCTTGAGGAATCGGCGGCGTGAACCTCTGGCTCACCATGCGCGTGGCGCTGCGGGCGCTGGCAGCCAACCGGCTTCGCTCCGGTCTCACGATGCTCGGGATCATCATCGGTGTCGGGGCGGTGATCACCATGATCGCAGTCGGCGCCGGCGCACAGGCGCGGGTCGAAGACCAGATCAAGGGGCTGGGCTCCAACCTCATCATTATCATGTCCGGCTCGGTGACTTCGGGAGGGGCACGCATGGGCTCGGGCTCGAGTTTCACTATCTCCGAGGACGATGCGCAAGTGCTGATGCGCGAGATTCCCGAGCTGATCAGCGCACCGGCGGTCCGCGGCGGCGTCCAGGTCGTGGCCGGAAACGCCAACTGGTCGACCGCCATGTTCGGCGTCACACCCGAATACCCAGAGGTGCGGCAATGGGGTCTCTTATCCGGTCGCGGCTTCGACACCAACGACATGACCGGCGCCACCAAGGTCGCGGTGCTCGGACAGACCGTGGCGAAAGCGCTGTTCGGCGACACCGATCCGCTCGACCAGGTGATCCGCATCCGCAAGGTTCCGTTCACCGTCGTCGGCGTGCTCGAACGCAAGGGCCAGAGCCTGTTCGGCCAGGACCAGGACGATGTTGTCCTGGTGCCGCTCTCCAGCGCGAGAAAGCGCGTGCTGGGCGGGCTTCAGGCCAAGCAGCGCGCCGTGAACACGATCTGGGTGAAAGTCCGGGAAGGCTACGACATGAAAGTGGCTGAAGGACAGATACGGGACCTACTGCGCCAGCGCCACCGGCTGCAACCGGGGCAGGACGACGATTTCTATCTGCGCAATCTCTCGGAGGTCCTGCAGGCCCAAGAAGCCTCATCGAGGATCCTGACGCTGCTGCTCGCCGCGGTCGCCTCGGTGTCGCTGCTGGTGGGCGGCATCGGCATCATGAACATCATGCTGGTGTCGGTCACCGAGCGTACGCGGGAGATCGGCTTGCGGATGGCCGTAGGTGCGCGCGGCAACGACATCCTCACCCAGTTCCTGGTCGAAGCAGTGACGCTCTCGCTGGTGGGCGGGTTCGTCGGCATTGTGCTGGGCGCGGGCGGGTCGCTCGCAATCGGTCATTTCGCCGGGTGGCGCACCGAACTGACGACTTCCTCGATCGTTCTGGCGACGGGCTTCGCAGCGGTCGTCGGCGTATTCTTCGGCTATTACCCGGCGCGCAAAGCCGCGCGACTGTCGCCCATCGAAGCGCTGCGCTACGAGTAGCCCCAAGACCGGGCTGCCTATTTCCTCGCGACGAGGTACACGTCTTTTCCGAAAAAGCGCCGGCAAATCATGTCCGTCGCCCGGGATATCGGAAAAATAAAGCGATCAAAGATCACCAGATGTGCTGTGTTCAGGCTGCCATCCTTGCTGCCGACAAACCGGAACAGGAGCGCCAGCAGGAAACCGATCGAATCCACGTAACGCGCATGCTCCACCCGGAAACCCGATCGCGCGACGACATCCGCGAGACTTTCCTGCGTGTAGCGCCTCTTGTGCCCGATACGGTCGTCGAGGGCGGTCCAGATGCTTTCAAATGCCGGCACGAACAAGGCCAGCCTGCCGCCCTGACGCATCTTCTGATGTATGGCCCGCAACGCGCCGAGGTCGTCATCCAGATGCTCCAGCACGTTCGACGAATAGGCGAAGGAGACCGCGCCGTCTTTCAGCGCATCGACACTGGCCAGCACCTTGTATCCCTTCGCGCGCAGCTCCTCGGACTGCTCCGGATCGACCTCGATACATACGATCTCCCCCAAGTCCGACATCTGGTCGGCGAGCGTGCCGATGCCGGCCCCGAAATCGAGGATGACGCCGCCCCGGTACTCCCTGCGGAAAAGACGGCATAGGTAGCGATTGTAGTTTTTCAGCGCTTCAGTCTGCCGCAACTCCGGCTTGCCGGCATACCTCACGCCGCCTTGCGCCTGATCGGTGCTGCGCACGAGCTTCTCATCAGCTTTGGTCCTCGAGTTCACTGGAATTCCCTACTGCACGTCCCTACAGCCCCATAGGATGCATCCATCGCGGGCGTACAGGTCTGGCACCGCACGCCGGCCTCGCCCATGAAGGGGCGTCGTGTTCAACACGATGCTCCCATTATGAAATAAACGGATTCGCGTTCACGATGGCCGGTTCGCAGTGATGCGGCGGCGTGTCGGCCAGCCACTGCTCCAGCGAGCCGATATTGACGGCGCCAAAGCTCGAAAAGGGTCTCAGATATACGGCGTTTCCGTCGGTCATCAGTCTGTTGACAGAGTTGAAATAAAAGCGCTCCCATCCCTTGCGACCCCGGACCGTCTGCCCTCCCGATGGAGAAAACAGACCGGGGCACGCTTTCTCTACCGCAGCGAAGACCCGGTCGACCCGTTTCGTTTCTGCATCGCCCTCCGCGACCAGATCCGCGGAACGGCCGGCCCGAACGCCGCAGACCAGCAATTGATTCCTTGGAATCCTTCCCGCCACTTCGGGCGCGCGATTCTCCGCGGAAAAGACCCAGTTCTGGAAATGATGGAAGCGGATTTCGACCAGGTCGCAGCGCCTTTCCGGCTCGAGCTGAAGCTCGTACGTCGATAGCACGGCGTTCACATCCGTCGCAATGTTTTCGGTCAGAACACCATTTTTCAAATGCGCTTCTCTGTAGTCGAATATGACCCTGGTGCGCCCGTTGAAGCGCTCCAGCAGCGACCGCAGCCGGCGGGGCATTCTCTCGCCGCCTGGCATGACGTATTGCCCGACGACGTTGGAAAACGACGAATCAGGATGAAAATACGGAATGATTGCAGACCAGCTCTGCTGTCCCAGCACAATGAAAAGAAACGGAGATCGGCGCAGGGTTTCAGGAACGCGCACATCCAGCCATTTCGAATCCCAGTGCGCCGGCGTATAACGCAGGTTACCCGCGTAATAGAGTTGAACCCCCTGCGCGAGGCAGACCGCCGCGAGCACCAGCAGGCCCCGGCCGGCGGTGAACAGGCGCGCCGTCCATGCGGCGATCAGCGGCCCCGCAAGCAGCCACAGCGGCATCGCATAACGGCCTATCCTTGAAGACACCGCCCAGAGCACGAAGCAGGCGACGAAGAAAGCGGTTGCAAATCCAAGCCGGCGGGATGCATCTGGAGCGCTCGTCCCCAATGCGCGCCGCCGGCCCCTATGCCCGAACAGCAGCGAAACCGCCGCGAGGACCAATACGATCAACGGGCGGCTGTCCGGGGCCACGCCTTCCGAGTAGATCGTCGTCCGGTGCTCCAGCATCCGAAATGGAAGCATCAGAGAATCGGCGACATCCCCCTGAAGATACCTCAGGTCATGAAACATGGCCTGAGGGAAATCCTCGGACCGGAACAGGTTGTTGGCCATGGGGAACAGTGGATTGCCGAATTCCCGCCAGAGGATGAAACTCCAATGGCCGTGCGCGAGCAGCCCTCCTGCCAGACCACCGAGGACAAGGGCGCTCAGCGCGAACCCCCGCTTCCTGTCAACCATCGGCAGCAGTGCAAGCGTCGCTCCGACGGCAAACAGGCCGTTGGCCAGCTTCAGCCCGGTGGCCAGCCCGAGCAGGAGGCCGGCCGCCGCGAACCGCCTCCTGTCCCAGTCATCCTTCGCATACTCGTCGAGCAGCAGCAGCAGACCCGCCAGCACCGGGATACTGGTAAGCGCCTCGGCGAAACTGCTGCCCAACTCCGCAAGAAAAATCGGTGACGAGAGCGCCAGGAGCACACCGCAGAACAAATACCACCTGCGGGACGGCTGCGACGCCGGCAACAGCCGGTCGCCAATCTTCCACGCCAGCAGCAGATTGAGGCTGTGAACGAAGCAGAGCACTCCGGCGATGACCAGACTGTGCCAGCCCGCCCTGACCATCAGATAAAGCGGTACGTGGATGAGCGGGTTCAGATAGCCCGCGAGACCGCCGCCGAAGTAATCCTTGTCGAAACGCCCTTCGAGCAGCAGTTGGGGGCCGTAAAGGTGGTAGTTGATCAAGTCGAAGTTGAGATCCTTGCCCGAGGCGAAACACCAGAGGGCGGAGGCCAGCAGGAAGAACGCGCCTGCTGCCGCACCTACCGCCAGATCGGCCCTAGCCTTCTGCACTGCGGCCATCCTAGCGCTCAGGGGTCTGCAAATAGAACAGCCGCTTGATTTCGCGCTGTCCGCGCTTGACCGACTCCAGGATTACCCCGCACGCGAAGCTGAGCAGCGCCGACAACATCACTCCGGTCGCCAATAGCGCCGTCGGCTGGCGCGGCACCAGCCCTGTATTCATGAACTCGATGATCACGGGCAGCGCCAGACCCACCGATACAGCCGCAAGAACGGTGGCTACGCCTGCGAAGAAGGCCAGCGGCTTTTCCTCCTTGTACAGAATCACAATCGCCCCGAGGATCCGGATGCCGTCCCGGAACGTGGAGAGCTTGCTTGCCGAGCCCGCCTGGCGGCTCCGGTATGGCGTATCCATTTCGGCCGTCGGCACGCCCAGGGACAACGCGTGCACCGCGATCTCCGTCTCGATTTCGAACCCGGTGGACAGGACGGGGAAAGACTTCGCGAACCGGCGCGAGAATACCTTGTAGCCGGAGAGCACGTCATCGAAACGCGAATCGAAGAGTCTGGAAACAAGACCGCTGAGGAATTGGTTGCCCCAACGATGCCCGAACCGGTAGCTGTCCGCGTGCGTCTCTATCCGCCTTCCGTTGACCAGATCCAGCTTCTCCGACAGCATCTTCGCTATCATCGCAGGGGACGATGCGGGGTCGTACGTGTCGTCCCCGTCCACCATGACATAGATGTCCGCATCCAGGTCCGCCAGCATCCGCCGAACGACATGTCCCTTGCCCTGCCTGCCCTCTGGCCTCACCGTCGCCCCCGCTTCGCGGGCGCGATCCGCTGTGCCGTCGCTCGAATTATTGTCGTAGACGTAGACCTCAGCGGCGGGAAGGGCCATCCGGAAGCCGCTAACGACCGCGGCGACCGTGGCCGCTTCGTTACAGCAGGGGACTAGAACCGCGATTCGCGTTTCGGTCATGGTCCTTCACACCTTTGGTCGCTCACTGAAGACGGCATGCTTGGACATCAGGAAGTTGGAAACCAGTCCCTCTACGGCACCGACGGCCAGGGGCATGAGCAGGGTGCCGACTCCGAACACCGTCACGATACCCGAAAACGCCGCGGGGTTGATCGCCGAACCGATCCAGCGCATGGCCAGGAAAAGAAAGGGCATGCCCAAAGGCATGCCCTTCCCTGAAGCAAGGAACGCTAGGTCGTCATCAGCCGCGGCAGGAGCCCGGCAGGTATTTCGACGGCATCGGGTTGCTCGCCCCCGGACCGCACTTCCACGCGAATATCGAGGTGCCCATATTCGTGGCGGCCATCGCAGTGGTCGCATCCTTGTACGGCGTCAGCTGTATGGTCTGCGCGTCGATGGCGGTATTGTTGAAGCCCGTCGCAACGACCGTGACCACACCGTTGTCGTCCGTTGAGACAGACGCAACATACTTGGACGAGGCAGAAGCGCTTTCACAGCCCCAGTTGTTCGCCGTCGGTGCCGTACCCGAACCCGACTGGTACACTTCGGTGATGGTGGTGCGGCAGGCGCTTGCGGCGAGAACGACTTCCGACATCTTGGCGCGAATCGTGTAGTCCTGATACGCAGGCAGCGCAACCGCGGCCAGAATGCCGATGATCGCGACCACGATCATCAGTTCGATCAGCGTAAAGCCTCGTTGTATCCCTTTCATATGATCTCCTTGAAGTTCGGCGCGATGCGCGCCGGCTCCGCTTAGCTAGCAAGGCGCATGCCATTCGCAGAAAATACTTTACAGCGTTGTTTTATAACGGTATTCACTGAACCGCCCGCTGACCATGGGCCTGGACGTCACGGAAAATCGTCCCAATGTGACGCGCCGCGTCAGTTGATCGGCGAAACGCGGGGGGGAGCCAACTCTAGCGGCGTGATGAATCCTCCGGATGCCGTCGCGCAATCACAGGCTGCCGGTTGCGCGAGCGCCCGGCGATTCCTACTCCGCGACAGGCGGCAATTGAGAAAAGTCGAGCAACTTCTCTCCGTCAACCGTGAACTGCCTAGGCACGGCCCTCAAGCTGTCCGCCTCACCGAACAGGGAGGGCGCCGTATTCAGCGCGGCGGCGATCCCCATCGAAGACAGCAGCGTCGGAAATATCGAACTGCTCGTAGTCGGCTCGGCCGAATTTTGCGCAAGCCGCGTCCATGCACCCGGGTGAGCACGCTGGAACGCCGCGCTGGCCCAGACGAGCAGCGGAGTGCGCAACTCGTGCCTCGACGGCTTCAGGCGCCCGTGAGTCATGAAGCCGGTGCCGTCGTCAAAGATATTCTCTCCATGATCAGGCGCATAAACGAGGAACGCGTGGGCGTCCTTGTGTTGTTCGAGTTCCGCAACCACGAATTCGACAAACGCAAGATTCTTGAGCAGCGTGTTGGAATACGCCGCCCGAGCCGCCTCCTGGTAATTCTTGTTCCGCATGCTGGACAATACCGTGCTGTCGACCGGGTACCTCTCCTGCCCAGGGCGATAGCGCAACCCGTACGTGGTGTGGGAGCCGCCCATGTGAATCACCAGGCAGAGCTTCTCGGGTCCCTGCCTCAGGGTGCGCCTGATCTCTGGAACCAACATGTCATCGTAGATCTCGCGATCCATGCCGCGCGTGACTGCGTGCAGGTCAAACTCGAAATCCAGCGCCAGCTTGTACTCCCGCTGTCCCTCGAATTCGTTCGCCGAAAACCAGGCCGTCTTGCAGCCCCGCGACTTCGCGTACTGCAGCCACGTAGGGCGCGACTGCGCGGCTGCCAGGGTTTGCGTACCTGTCATCAGCAACGGGATCGACACATGGGTGAAATTTGACTGGCTGATGTTGCTCCGGAACAGGACGACGTTCGGGTTTGAGAGCAGCGGCGATCTCGATACTCTTGCCTGCTCAAGCCAGCGATGGTACTGCTCCGATTCGCCGATTACGTGCACGTATATTTCACGTCCAGGTTGCGTTGTATAGGAAACAGCCAAATTCTCCAGGTGGCGCTGGTTCAGCGCACGGGCGAGGAACTGCACGCCCTGGACCACCGTTCCGGCCGGATAGCTGCTGTAGAAGAGGTCCTCCTTCACCGGCTTCAGATAATGAATGTCGGGGAACGCCCATACCGTGGGAATTCCGAGGACCGCAAGCGACAGCCAACTCAGGCAGCACAGGCCCAACGCCCTGCTCCTCGCGCTCAGCGCGATCTCCCGGTTGTGTTTCGAATTGCCGCATATGAGATACAGCAGCATGCCGACAGCGCCGGCCACCAGAAAAGGCCAGTGCGCAGCCAACTGCTCCGCCGCTTCGGACCGGGTGGTATGCCAAATCGTCGCCCAGATGCCCGAGTAGGGAGGCTGTCCGTAGACATGAACATAGGTGCCGTAGCAGCCCGCAAATAGGGCCAATGGCGTGTTCCAGAGCCAGAAAGCCCGCAAATCGGCCGACCAGAGCAGCGGAACGAGAATTCCGAATATCGATATGACGATGAAAATAAGGGCGTCGAAATCTCTGAACTGCTCGGGCACCAGCAGCAGAAGATACAGGTCGGGCCACAGAATGATCACAGCCGGAAGCAGGATCACCGCCAACCTTGCAACGCTGTAACGAGGAGACGTTATGGACATCGCACCCTGACTCTGCAAGACTTCGCTATTCAGCGGCCCCCGACCGGGGCATGGCCACAAGGGGATGGTATGCTTTTGGCGGCGAAATTTCACAAAGTTACGATCCGGACATAGGGCCGCGCAGCAAGCTCCGGAGGGCGCACGATGTTCAGGCTTCTTTTCGCAGGCGGCATCCAAGAATGCGCGCGCGCGCTGGCAGGAGACATCGCCAGGCGCTATCCCGCGGCGCTCGCGAACAGTCCGGAACCGCTGGTCTCGCAGCGACGGCGCTCGGAAATCCTTGAGACGGTCTTCTTGCAGGCCCGTCAGTTCAGCCAGGAGCACCGGCTCGGCGTTATTGGCCAGATCAGGCTAGGCGGCGCCCTGAAGTGGCAACTGAAGGAGATGGGCTACGACGAGGAATTCATCGACATGGCCGCGGAGCATCTGGCCGCGAGCGTCGCCCGCGAACCGACGTGATTCCTGCACGGCCACCGCCGTCATCCTGTCTGGAGGCTGACTACGGAACAAAGCCCGGGATGGCGGCGGCGTCCACGGCGTCGATCTGCTTCTGGTCGAGGAACTGCTCGGCGTAACGCAGGTATACCTTCCTGCGCACGAAGATGTCGAACAGATCCGGATCGATGTGACCGTTCTCCTTGAACCAGCCGAGTATCTTCAGGGATTCGGAAAGCGTCTTGCCGTGCTTGTACGGCCTGTCCTTTGCCGTCAGCGCCTCGAAAATGTCCGCGATGCCCATGACCCGCGCCTGCACCGACATCTGCTCCCGAACCAGACCGCGCGGGTAACCCTTGCCGTCCATGCGCTCGTGGTGACCGCCGGCGTATTCCGGAACGTTGTGCAGATGTTTCGGCCAGGGCAGTGCCTCCAGCATCTTGATCGTTGCGACAATATGGTGGTTGATGGTCTCCCGCTCCTCCGGGGTGAGCGTACCGCGGGCGATCGTGAGATTCGTGATTTCGTCTTCAGACAGGAAGTTGGCGATGTGGCCCGAGGGATCGGTCCATCGGTAGCCTCTGCCGACTTCGTGCACACGCGCCTGTGCCTCTGGTGGCATATATTCCCCGCCAATGTTGCAGCGGCGCAGGAACTCCCGATCCTCGTCGTACTGGCGTGACCTCTCGCGCAAGGCCTGATCGATTCCGTACTGGCGCCCGCGCCGACCCATCTCGTCCACGCCAGGATCCTCGGCGAGGGCCAGGCGCTCTCGCAGCGCCTGGATCTCGGCGTCCCGCTTGAGCACCTCGAACCGGGTATCGATGAGGTTGATGCGGTCGAAGATGGTCTCAAGCTTGGTGCTCTTGTCGACGACGTGGACCGGCGTCGTCACCTTGCCGCAGTCGTGCAGCATCCCGGCGATCTTGAGCTCATAGCGGTCACTGTCGGTCATGGTAAAGCTTGCCAGCGGCCCCTCGCCGGTCTCGTTGACCGCTTCGGCCAGCATCAGGGTGAGCATCGGCACTCGCTGGCAATGGCCGCCGGTGTAAGGTGATTTCTCGTCGATCGCGGTGTTGATGAGCACGATGAAGGATTCAAACAGTTCCTCGAGCTGGACTATCAGCGCGCGATTGCTCAGCGCGATTGCGGCCTGAGAGGCCAGGGATTCGGCCAATCGCTGATCGGCTTCCGAAAACGGCAGTATCTCCCGCGTGTCCGATGCCAGGCTGTTGATCAGTTGCAGTACGCCGATGATCTCGCCTTCATGATTCTTCATCGGGACGGTGAGGAAGGATTTCGAGCGGTAGCCCGTCTTCTGGTCGAACTGCCGCGTGCCGGAGAAATCGAAACCGGCTTCGGTGTACGCGTCGGCGATATTGACCGTGCGCTGGTTGATCGCCGCATAGGCGGCGACCATCGAGTTATTGGGCTTCCCGTCCCTGTAGAGCTGGATCGGATAGAAGGGAATATCGTTGCCCGAGGTTCCGCCCAGCGCGATCTTGAGCGTGTCGTTTCTCATGATCGCAAAGCGCAGCCGCTTGCCTTCCTCGACCAGGTACAGCGATCCGCCGTCGGCGTGCGAGATCGTCTGTGCGGCAACCAGGATCTTCTCGAGCAGGCGGTCGAGATTCCTCTCCTGCGACAACGCGGCGCCGATGTCGTTCAGCTGCTCCAGGCGCCGAAATAGGTTTTCGACCGTTTCCAAAGCGATTCCTCACCAGAAATGCGGGACGCAGGGACTGAAGGCGGCGCGCCCGCCAGTTCCCGTGTTACTTGATGCAGACGGCGCGCACCTGCGCAATGTCGGTGATGCCCTGGAGCACCTTCTCTATGCCATCCATCTTCAGGGTGCGCATGCCCTCCTCCAGCGCCACCGCGACCATCTCTGCGACGCGCGCGTGCTCCTGGATGAGCTTCTTCATCGGATCGGTGCCGATCAGCAGCTCGTGCAGCCCCAAGCGGCCCTTGTAGCCCGAGCCACCGCACGCCTCGCAGCCGACTTTCTTGTACAGCGTCAGCTGGCCCTTCTCGTTGCCGTAATTCTTGACCAGATCCTTGTAGACGTTCTCGTAGGCACTCTTGGCGTCCTTCTTGAATGCGCTCGTATTGAGCAGTTCCTGGCAGTATTCCTGCAGCAGCAGCTTGATCTCGTCCGGACCCGGGGTGTACGCCTGCTTGCACTTGCCGCACAGGCGCTTCGCGAGCCGCTGCGCCAGGATGCCGAGCAGAGCATCGGCGAAGTTGAACGGATCCATGCCCATGTCGAGCAGCCGGATGATGGATTCCGTCGCGCTGTTGGTATGCAGCGTGGCGAACACCAAGTGGCCGGTGAGCGATGCTTCGATGCCGATGCCGGTAGTTTCCGCATCCCGCATTTCGCCGACCATGATGATGTCCGGGTCGGCGCGCAGAAATGCCTTCATGATCACCGCGAAATCCAGCCCGGCCTTCTTGTTGATCTGCACCTGGCGCAGGCCCTTCTGCGTGATTTCGACCGGATCCTCGGCGGTCCAGATCTTGGTGTCCGGCGTGTTGAGGTACTTGAGCACCGAGTGCAGCGTGGTGGTCTTGCCCGAGCCGGTCGGCCCGCAGACGAAGAACAGGCCGTAGGGCTTGCTTACCGCGTCCGTGAGTTTGGGCAGGTTGCTGGGAGAGAACCCCATCTTGTCCAGCGGGATCGGTTCGCCGGCGGCGAGGATACGCATCACGACGTCCTCGACGCCCCCCTGCACCGGTATCGTCGCCACCCGCAGCTCGATGTCCAGCGGCCCGAACTTCTTGAACTTGATTTTGCCGTCCTGCGGCTTCCTGCGCTCGGAGATGTCCAGGTCGCACATGATCTTCAGCCGCGCGACGATCGCGTTGCGGTAGGATGCCGGCACCTCGATGTAGGGCCCAAGCGATCCGTCCTTGCGGAAGCGAATCTCGGTCTTGCCCTTGCCGGGGTAGGACTCGACGTGAATGTCCGAGGCGCCCTGATTGTAAGCGTCGATGATGATCTTGTTGACCAGCTTCACCAGCTCGTTGTCAGCCGCCGCGGAGACGTCATCGGCGCCTGCGGCGATCTCCCCCCCCCCTCCTCGTCTTCGCCCATGACGGAAAGCAGGTCGCCGATGTCGCCGCTGGTGTCGGCCGTTTCCGCACCGTAGAACTGATTGACCGTCTCGCGGAACTCCTTCTGCGTCGTGACACGGAATACGAGCCTGTGCTTGGGGAACACGTTGTTGACGATCCGCGAGCTCTTCACCCGCTCGGGATCCGGGCAAATAACGATCAGGCCCTCCTTGCTGTCCTCGATCGGCAGCCACTGGTTCGAGTCGACGTACTCCCGCTTCAGGTTCTTCAGCAAATCGAGCGGTTTGATGCGATCCTGCTTGAACGGCTCGTAGGGCACCCCGAAAAACTTCGACAGCGCCTGCCCGATAGAGGGGAGCTTCACCTGGAATTCCTCGGCCAGCACCGCCTCGACGTCAACCGCTTTCTTGCGCGCAGAGCGCGCCGCAAGCTCGAATTCCGCAACTGAAATGACAGCGTCGCTCACCAGGAAGTCGTACTTGGTCTTGAGGACCTGCGGCTTCTGCCGCTGCCGGAACGCGATCGCCAGCGTCTGGCACAGCTCCTGCACGCCCTCCTCCGCGAGAGACCCGAACGGGACGCCGAGTTTGTTGTTGATGAGCTGCGCCACGCCGATCAACTCATTGCTCCCGGCCTCGACCACCGAAGAGACCAGCATCTGTTTGGTGCGATACCCGGTACGCTTGTCCACCTCCTGCAGGAAGCGCAGGTTCGGGTTGTACTGCTTCAGCTCGGCTTCGTCGTAGACATCCTTGAGGTTGATCATCTTCTTGGTCAGGGCAACGTAGCCCGCGATCGAATGCTCTGCGATCGGCAGCTTGAGGTCCTTGAACGAGTTCAGGCCGGTCTTGACCTTGGAGACTATGGTCTGCTTGTCCTCGCCTATGGTGTAGATCGTCAGGCGGTCGGCATTGAACAGGCTGCAGATATCGGCGCTCACCTCCAGCATGATCTCGTCGATGTTGCTGGTGGCGTGAATCTTGTTGGTGACGACCTGGAGATTCTTCTGGAAACTCAGGCGTGCGTTGACGTCCGCTGCAGCGCTCGGTGGCGCATTCAATACCGCGCTCATAGCTCGGATCCTTTAATTGAACAACGGCGCCTGGCTGGCCATTGTAGTGGTAGTGCCGCTTGTCGGGCGCAGATCCGCGGATCGGTGCTCATCACGCGCCCCGCCTCTCGCCGCCCGTCCCCCACAGCCCGCCCTGGAGCAGGTAAGCACGGTAGCCTTGCTGCGAGAGCAGGAATGTAGCCGCGGAACTGCGGCGCTCGCTCTGGCAATAAACGACGTATTCGCGATCCTTGTCGAGCAAACCGAACGCATTGCGTATTTCGGAAAGCGGGATGTTGATCGCTCCCGGAAGCCGGTCGTACTGAAACTCGGATGGATAGCGCACATCGATCCATTGAGCTCCGGCAAGAATCTTCTGCTGCGCCTCCTCCATGGAGACCCTGTGCAACAGCGGCTCGCGCAACAGTTCGATGAAATCCTTCTTGTCCAGGCGCAGCAATGCGCCGGCGGTCCTCATCGTTACCGTCGCATTGCGCTTGGCCTCCGATACCAGCGCTTCCTCGCCGAACGCGTCGCCGCTCTTCAAATCCGCGAGAAGCATCGTTACCCCACCGATCAGCCGCTCCACCCGCACCTTTCCGGACTCGATAACATAGTAGTAGTCGCCCTCGGCGCCCTCGCTGATGATCACCTCGCCGGCCTTCGCCTCGATACGCTTGAACTGTTGCAGCAGTCCCTCGATGTGCGCCGAAGGAAGCTGCGCGAATGCCCCGTACTTGAGGTTGCTTACACTGAACATCCCGGACATGATCGACCACTTCGCGAGCGCCGGGCCCTCGGGCGGCCCCGCCTTGGTCCGGTGCGCAGCATCGGTCGCGGCGAGTTGATCCCATGTGACCATGATATCGAGCAGATCGTCGTCGATGCGCAACAGTTCGACGTCGGTAATGGCCTTCGCGCTTTCGAGCAGTGCGCCGCCCCTGCCCAACGGATGCCTCGCGTCCTCGGAGGTTCCAGCCAGCACGACCGATTCGCCGCCCGAATAGCTGAGCGCGATCTCTCCGCGCACGAGGTATACCGTCTGCCCGGCGCTGGAGCGCGTGCGGAACGGATTCAGGTTCTTGCTCACGGTCTCGACATAGCAGAGATCCGCCAGTTCGCGCAACCGCTCCTCCGAGAGCGAACGGACCGGCTCCAGCCGCTTCAGCGTTTCGACATCTACCTTAGGCAACGTCATCGTGTGTCCCGAACCGCGCTGCGGGCGCGGCCTCCTTCAGAATTCGAATACCTGGTTGTTCTGCAACATGCGCGGTCTGTACTGCCCGGCGCAGTCCTCAATCTCCTGCATCGTAAGTTCGATCTCCCCCGGCTTCAGGTGCGTGACATAGATATCCGCGGAGCGCTCGAGCTTGGCCAACTCCTCGGCCAGCATCGATGGGCAAAGGTGTTTCGCGGTGATGGCAAGCGCCTTCTCGCGGTTGCAGAAGGCGGTCTCTATGATCAGGTACTTGAGATTCGGTATTCGGTTCACGATCTCCCACAACGGGTCGTTGGTCGTCGTGTCACCCGTGAATACCAGGCTTGCGCGACCCGAGTCGACGCTGAATCCCACCGCAGGAACGACGTGGTTGGCGGGAAGTGGAGTGATCGTGCGCCCGTTGATGACCAAAGCCTCGCCTAGCTGGAGCGCGCGATACTGCATCCAGGGCTTTTCGGGTGTGGGAATCTGCGAGAAATCGGGCCAGATCACCCAGTTGAAAATGTGGTTGCGGATGATCTCGATCGTTGCCGGAATGGCGTGTACGATCAGTGGCCTTGCCCGCATGCCGCCGACGGTGTCGACGAGGAACGGAATCGATGTGACGTGGTCCAGGTGCGAATGGGTGACGAAAATGTGGTCGATGAGTGAGAGTTCCGTCAGGGACAGGTCGCCCACGCCGGTGCCGGCATCGATGAGGATATCGTTGTCGATCAGCATGGAAGTGGTCCGCAGGTGCCGGCCACCGATGCCTCCGGAACAACCGAGTATCCTCAGTTTCATTTGGTCTCGAACTTCCAGACGCCGTCCCAATCCGGGCCGGGCGGATCCTTGCGGTAATGCGCCACGCGCTCCGCATAGACCTCGTACAGGTGCGCGCCAGGCGCCAGGCGCTGCAGGTTGAACAGCAGCGTGTCGGTCTGGTCCCAATCCTGAGCCCGGTAAGCCCGAAGGGCCTGGTTCCAGAGCTTCAGTTCCTCCAGCCTTTCCTTGCTCACCTGCCCGTCAAACCCCAGAGGCTCGTAAATCGCCACCGGCTCGTCCTTGCCCTTCACTCTCACGCGGTCGAGTTCGCGCCAGACCACGTCCTTTACCAGTTCCCGCGTGTGCGGGCCGCAAATGATGCCCACGCCGTACTGTTTGGTGATGCCCTCCAGCCGGGAACCGAGGTTCACCGCATCACCCATCACAGTATAAGCCCGGCGCAGCTTCGACCCCATGTCTCCGACGCTCATGATGCCGGTATTGAGGCCCACCCCGATCTTGATCGGGGGCCAGCCTTTGGCCACAAAGGACTCGCTGAGCTTACTCAGTTCCTCCTGCATCAGCATGGCGCTCAGGACGCCCTGGCGCGCGTGCACCGGATCCGCGACCGGCGCGCCCCAGAAGGCCATGATCGCGTCCCCGATGTACTTGTCGAGGGTGCCCCGGTTGTTGCGGATCACCATGCTCATCGACGTGAGGTATTCGTTGATGAACGCAGACAACTGTTTGGGGTCGAGTCCCTCTGAAATCGAGGTGAAGCCGCGGATATCCGAGAACAGCACGGTGAGCTCCTCGCTGCGGCCCTCCATGCTGTATTTCTCCGGATCCTCTGCCATCTTGTCAACCAGCTCCGGCGGCACATACTGGCCGAACAGTTCCGTGAATTGGCGCTTGGAACGGGACTCAACGAAATAGCCGTAGGACATGTTGAGCGCGAACAGCGCGATGATCATGAGCACGCTCGAAGCCAGCGGAAGCACCATGTTCGCGCCGCTCCAGATCATCACGTTCAGACCCGTGATCATGACCAGCGACACCAGCGATATGAGGGATGCGCGCACCGGCGAGAGCAAAGGCAGAAGCAGTGTCAGCGCCAGACCGACTATGAGCAGCAGCACAACCTCCGCACCTATCATATAGGGAGGCTTCTGCTTGAGCGTTCCCTTGTTGAAATCGAGCATCCCCGCTATGAGGTTGGCGTGAATCTCGACGCCTGGGTAAGCGCTGCCGACAGGCGTCGAACGCAGATCGATCAGCCCCGGCGCCGAGGCGCCGACCAGCGCAATTCGTCCCCGCAGGCTCTCGGCTGGAGCGCGATCCAAGTACACGTCAGACAGGGAAACGTATTTGAAGCTGTTGCGCTTGCCCCGGAAGGGAACCAGCGTGGTCACGTTCTCGTCGACCGGTATGCGTATCGGCCCGACATCGATTCTCTCGAAGCCCCCGTAACCCTTCGAGCTGCTCCCGGCAAGAAAGGGTTGAAGTTTCGGCAGCGAGATCGTCTTGCCGTTGGTGCGGCTTGCCTCATTCAGTCCCATCAGAAGACGTATGACAGCAAGCGAGAGCGCTTCATAATACTTGCCCTTGTATTCATTCAGCATCGGCACCCGCCTCACCACGCCGTCGAAATCGATGAAGGGGTTGAAATGCCCCGCCAAAGCCGCCGCAGCCTGCAACTCCGGTAGGTTGGAGCCAAACCCTCGCCATGCGGAGAAGCCTATATTGCGCCCGGCGAAAATCCCGGCGGGTAGCACGGGCTCCGGCAGGACGCCGTACTCCCGCGCATCCTCTTCGCTGCTGAAGTAGTAGCCCAGCACCACTGGCCGGCCGCTGATGGCCTTGGCGAACATCCCATCGTAGTCAAGTCGCGGCCGCAGGGTATTCAGCGTGGCGGCAAACTGCGGGGTGTCGCGAAGCTCCTTCTTCGCGAGCTGATCGAGCACCTTCAGCCCGGAACTCTGGTCCCGCTCGGCCCACACCACGTCAAAGCCAAGCACTGCGATTCCGTACTTGTCGAACAGCTTTTCGACGAGTACGGCCATCTTGTCGCGCCCCCACGGCCAGTGACCAAGCTCCGGAATCGCGAGGCTCTTTTCGTCGATGTCGAGGATGACGACCCGGTCGTCAAGCGTCCCCGGCATTGTGAGCCGGAGCCGGTAGTCGTACATGATCTGGTCCAGTTGGCTGATGAACGCGACCTGGTAGAAACGGGCGGCATGGCCGAGGAAAGCCAGCACAATCAGCAGCCCGAGCGCGATCCGAACGATGTGTTGCTTCAAGCGTTTCCCTTCCGTGGATCGCGGCCAGCCACTGGCGCGCTCAAGTCTTGAAGTAGAACTCCATCTTCACCCCCGCAAGCTCGATCATGTCGTGGTCCGCCAGCGCGTGTGCCTGCGCATCGAGCGTCTTGCCGTTAAGAACCGGAAAGCGGGCCCCTTCGACGTGGGTGATGAAGTACCCCTGCGGGCGGCGGGTGATGACCGCCACCTGGACTCCGGGTTTGCCCAGGGTCGTGAGCGGCTTGACGAGCTCGAGTGCCTTGCCCGCGTTGCCGCCCGTGAGCAGCTGCAGAACTCCGATACGCGGCGCCGCGGCGGCCGGCTTGGGCGGGGCAGCCGGGACTGCCGCCGCCGCCGCGGCCAGCGGACCCTGGTTGACAGCGGTATCGCCGAAACTGCGTCCCGCCGGCGGAATTGCTCCCGTGGCGGAGGTCGCCGCAGGGGTCGCCGTGGGGGTTAGCGCCGGGGCCGCGCCCGCGGCCGGGGCGGCCGCCGCAGCGCTCGGCGCCGCCGCAGGCGGCGGCACGGCCTTCATCGCGCCCGGACGCAGCACCATGGTTTTCTCGAAGTCCGCGGCCTTGGAATGCCCCGTCTGTTCGTGAAGGTATTTCAGCTTGTACTTGCCCAGCTCGATGACGTCGTTGTTCTGGAGAAAATGCTTCTTTATCGGCTGGCCGTTGACCAGTGTCCCGTTGGTGCTGCCCAAATCCTCCAGGAACGAGTCGTTCAGTATGCTTACGACGACGGCATGCTCGCCGCTCACCGCGAGATTGTCGATCTGGATGTCGTTATGAGGCTTGCGGCCGATGGTGGTACGCTCCTTTGCAAGGGTGTACTCCTTCAGTATCAGGCCGTCCATGCTGAGAATCAGCTTCGCCATAGCATTTTCCCCACGCTAACTGAGCTTCATTTTAACCAGCCGAAGACTTTCGCCAGGAAGCCGCTCGGCGCGGCGTAATCACGCACGATCTTGACCAGTATCACCGACACGTTGTCACGCCCGCCATTGTCATTGGCCATCTGCACCAGCTGCTGCGCACAGAGCTTGAGATTCGCGCCGAGCGTCTGCAGCGCCATGCAGATGTCCTCATCGCTCACCATATCACAAAGGCCATCCGAGCAAAGCAGGTAGATGTCCCCCGGGAGCGTATCGTAGTCGTGGATCTCGGGCTCCACGGCCTGGTCGATGCCCAGCGCCCGCGTGACCAGGTTCCTGTTGGCCGAGAGCTTGGCCTGTTCCGGCGTGATCAGGCCGCTGTCGATCTGCTCCTGCAGCAGCGAATGATCCTTGGTGATCTGCCTGAGTTCCTCGCCGCGCATCCGGTAAAGCCTGGAGTCGCCTATGTGAGCCACGGTCATCTTGTTGTCGTGAAACAGGACGACCACCAGGGTCGTGCCCATGCCGGAGTACTGCGGCTGGCTCTGAGACGCCTGGTAGATCGACGTGTTCGCCTTGGCGATATGGCCCCGCAGCAGCTTTTGCGCTTCGGACTGCCCGGTCTGCGGGTCGGCCTGGAAAGACACGTGCCGATCCAGAACGTTCTGCATTTCGGTCACGATCACGGTGGTCGCCATGCCGCTGGCGACCTCCCCTGCGTTGTACCCGCCCATGCCGTCGGCGAGGACCACCAGCCCCCTGGACACATCCGAGGCAACCGAATCCTCATTGTGCGAGCGCACCATTCCCGGGTCGGTTTCGCTCACGATCTGCAGGGCCTGTTCGAGGTTCATGTGCGCAGTGCGCCCTTCAGAGGCTGATATCCACGTCGGTATTCGCAGCCGCGGGGCCGCCCGCGCCGCCGAGCGTCGCGCGCAGCGCCGCGGCGAATTCCTCGCCGGTCTGGTAGCGCTCCTCGGCATTCTTCGCCATCGCCCGGTCCAGGAAAGCAACGAATGCCGGCGGCAGTTTCGGGTTGATGGCGGATATGTCCGGCGCAGACTCGTTGGCGATCTTGAACATCAGCTGCGCCATGGAATCCCCCGTGAAGGGCAGCTTGCCGCACGCGAGCTGGTACAGGCTTACCGCAAGCGAGAACAGGTCGCTCTTGCCATCCACCTTCTTGCCCGAAAGCTGCTCGGGTGACATGTAGGAGGGCGTGCCCAGCACCATTCCCGTCTTGGTCTTGGACGAGTCGGTGATCCTGGCGATTCCGAAATCGGCCACCTTTACCGAATCGGACTCGGGCTCGTACATCACGTTGGCCGGCTTGACGTCCCGATGGACGATGTTCTGCTTGTGCGCATAGCCGAGTGCATCGGCAACCCGTGCGACGATGGACACCACCTTGTCGAACGCCAACAGGTTGTCAGGCTTGGTATAGGGCACCAAGTCCTTGCCCTTGAGCAACTCCATGGCGATGTAGCACAGGTCGTGCTCCTCGCCCGCGTCGTAGATGGTGACGATATTGGGGTGCGAGAGCCGGCCTGCGGTCTCGGCCTCGCGAAAGAAACGCTCCTTGACCTCTACCAGTTCGTCGGCCTCGAACTCCTGCGCGAGGGCCATGGTCTTGATCGCGACGACGCGGCCGATTTTCGGATCCTTGCCAAGGTACACCACGCCCATCGCGCCCTTACCCAGTTCCTTCTCCACCTGATAGCGGCCCAGCATCGGCTTCTCGGTTCCGCTGCCGCCGTCGAGCATGCTGACGTTGGTTCGAGCGCCCGAGCCCCCGCCCAGCATGACCGTCTCGGAGAGCTGCTTGGCGCGCGAGAGCCGCTGTTCCAGATCGCGGAACTTCGGGTTGAAGTCGGCCATGTAGTGAAACACCGACTCGGCCTTGTTGAACTGGCGCTTGCGCTCGAAGTCCAGTCCCAGGTTGTAGAGGTTGTCCATCATCGCATCGTCGAGGGGGCACTTGCGGAAGTAGTCGAAAGCCATGTCGAGCTGGCCCTGACCCTGGAACGCCAGGCCGAGCATGCGCGCGTTTGCCGCGGATGAGGCGTCCGATGCCTCCTTGCCGCGCTCGGTCGTGACGAAGCGCTTGGTAATCAGCAGTACGTGGCCGATCACCAGCAGCGTCAGCGCCCACATGAACTGCAGCCACATGCCCTGCCCTGTCATCAGGACGAAGTGCGCGATGATCAGCAGGACCGCCACCCCTGCCGTGACCGAAGCACCCGCGCCGGCGCTAAGCCGCGGCAGGAGCACGATCAGATAGGCTGCGACGAACCCGAATACGAGCAATTCGACCCACAATGCCCACGTCGGCCTGACATAGAAGTGCTCCTGCAGGATGGAGGACACGGAATGCGCGAGTGTCAGCACCGGCGGCATCGCCGGCGATATCGGGGTGACCTGCGTGGTGCCCACGCCGGCCGCGGTCGGGCCGATCAGCACGATCTTGTCGCGGAAGGAATCCAGGGGGATCTTCCCGGACAGTACGTCGAAAAACGAATCGACCCGGAATGCGGGCCTGCCCTCGCGGTCCTTGTAGAAGTAGGTGTGCATCTGCAGCGCCGGATCCGTGCCGATCTTGAGCTTGCCGATCTTCACGCCCTCGCCGAGTTGAACCTTGATATCGCCGACCCCGAGATTCAGGCTCTTCGCCGAGAGCATCACTGACATCGATGGGTAGAACTGGTCGAAGTACTGGAGCACCATCGGCTCGGTGCGGATGCCGCCATCGACATCCGCATTCGCGTTAAGGTGGCCAATACCCGCCGCATTCTTGCCGATCTCCTCGAGCGGGACCGAAACCACCGCGGATGCGGGCAGCGGCGCCTCGTCGGAGGACTTAGTGTCGATGCCGCCGAGGTGGTTCCTGGAAATGAAGTCGGGCAGCGGCTTGTCGGGTCTGCCCCGTGGTTCTCCCAGCTCGAACAGCATCGGCAGCAAGACGTTGCCGGCTTTGCCGTACGCGTCTGCGAGTTTGCGGTCGGTGTTGAGCGAGGTCTCCGCCTCGCGCAACAGGGCGCCGATCTGCCCCATCTCCGGCGACACCGCGGGGGCGGGCTCGCCCCCGGCCGGCGTCGGGACGAGTCTGCCGTAGATCTCCAGCAGCTTGCTGATGTAGCCGAAGCCCGCATCCACCTGGGGCTCGCTGAAAAACACGATGTTTCCGATGACTTTCGCCTTGGCGTTGGCCAGGGCCTCGGTCATCTTGGCGTGCACCTCGCGCGACCACGGCCAGCGGCCGATGTTGCGAATGCTGGCATCGTCGATCGCGATCACCACCACCTTGTCGCTCGGGGTCCGCGACGAGGCGCGCACGCCCCAGTCATAGGCGGTGCGTTCGAGACTCTGGATGAGATGGGTGCTGCCGGAAGCCAACAGCACCAGCGTGACAACCAGACCGAGAAACCAGTCTTTCATCCAGAAGCCTGTCTTCATAGCCCCTCTCGATTGTTTTCATTGTTTTTTTGGCCGATGCCCATGCAACCGCGCGTCCGCATTTTACGCCATCCGCCAAGCAAGATTCCCGGCGGTCCCTATGCGATCGCGAGGTGCGGCGATGCGACGCCGGGCCGCGCGCATGGACCGCATCGGTTTAGCCCTGTTTATTGAATCCAGGCGGTCTACCCCAAACCTGACACCGTTTCGTCAAGTTACTGAAGAAACAGGATAATAAGCAGCATTCTTGCAGTTAGGTATCAGAACAGTCAAATTTTTCTGCGGTGTGATTCCCGGGGCTGCGAGACCGCGGCCTGCCCGTGGAACAAAGGGAAACAAGGAAAAGCGACGCCGACTGGCGCGGCAGACGCATCGACCCGGCGTCAAGGAAGCTGCGCGCCGGCCGCAGCGGCGCCCAGGCTGGCTTCAGGCACCCAGGACGGTGCCAGTGGCAATGCCGAACGCGGCTGCGAGTTCGCTGGCAGAGCCCTTCTTTCCGTCCTCGTGCTTTGCTTTGAGCACCTCGATCCGGCCGCCCTGCGCAGTCACGAAAAAACTCGCGGCGCCGATCTCGGATACCTCGCCGACCTTGCCCTTGACGTCGCCGAATGTGCGGAACAGGTGCTTGCGACAATCGAAGATCTGCAGCTTCTTGCCCCCCAGGGTGGTCCACGCGCCTGGCGCCGGATTGCAGCCCCGGATCAGGTTGTGGATGAAGTCGACGTGGTTCGCCCACCCGATTCCTGCCTCGGCGGCGCGACACCAGCCTTCATAGCTCGCGGCGGATTCGTCCTGGACCACTTCGCGATGCTTGCCGGCCACGACCAGGTCGGCCGCTTCCAGCATCGCTTTGACACCCATCGGGAACAGGCGGTCGAAATAGATGCTGCCCAGCGTATCGTCCGGCCCGATGGGCGTTTCCTTCTGCAGGATTATCGGCCCTTCGTCGAGGCCATCGGTGGGCCGGAAAATGGTCAGTCCGGTCTTGGTGTCGCCGCGGATGATCGGCCAGTTGATCGAACTGGGCCCGCGGTACTTCGGCAGCAGCGACGGGTGGTACTGGATGGTGCCGCTTTTCGGGATATTGACCAAGGCCTGCGGCACGAACTGCAGCACGAATGCCATGATGCCGATGTCGGCGCCGAGGGCGCGCATGGCGTCCTCGGCCTCTTTGGCGCGCAGCGAGGCGAACTGGAACACCTTGAGCCCCTTGTCCAGCGCCGCCGCTTTCAGCGGATCGGCCTTGGCACCCTCTTTCTCCGGCGCGCAGAACACCCCTGCGACCTCATCGCCGCGGGCGAGAAACGCCTCAAGCACGGACTTGCCAAAATCCTGTTGGCCTACGATGGCAATTTTCATTACTGGTCTCCTTCCAACGGG